>RRZT012255928.1_pt1 | contig 12098 bp, 10 predicted proteins | sample 2165551 | NCBI WGS metagenome assembly RRZT01 (sample SAMN10456910, study PRJNA506462) | wastewater metagenome | biome: wastewater; feature: sludge; material: wastewater sludge; isolation source: wastewater sludge with Escherichia coli K12::gfp cells carrying plasmid... | place: USA: Moscow, Idaho... | reverse complement strand
GAAACCGTTTCTTTCCATTCAATCGCTTTTCCTACAAGCGGATCCAGCAGGTACCATGTGTCGCAACAGGTTGTGCGGACAAGGTATTTTTTCCCGAAGGTGATGACCGGGATGAAAAACAGGCGGAAACGATTGCCCACGAGATAGACCTCATAGCGGCCAAAATGACCGCAACGGCTGCACGTGATCGTCTGGTTGTATTCAAGCTGCTTGCGGAACGGCAATACGTCAAAAAATAAAAACATCAGTCAGTTCTCCTTTCCAAATCTTCAAATGCCTGCTCATAGACGCGCACTGTCGCATCGTCAAAGCAGACAAAAATGATTTCAGTGATGAGCGTTTGCGGATGATTTTCCAGGTAGGTCTTGACGGTTCCAACAGCAATCTTGGTTGCCTGGCTTAGTGGATATCCGTAAATACCGGTGCTGATCGCCGGAAAGGCAAGCGTGCGGATTCCGTTGGCGTTGGCCAATTCCAATGATTTTTGGTAGCAAGAAGCCAGCAAATCCGCTTCGCCTTGCGTCCCGCCCCGCCAAATCGGACCGACCGTATGAATCACATGAGCCGCTTTGAGCCGGAAGCCGGGTGTGAGCTTCGCTTCACCGGTCCGGCACCCGTTCAAAAGGCGACAGGCAGCCAACAGTTCCGGCCCGGCAGCACGGTGGATAGCGCCGTCGACTCCGCCTCCGCCGAGCAAGCTTTCATTGGCGGCATTGACGATGGCAGCGACTTCGCAGCGGGTGATGTCGCCTTTTCTCAAGCGCAAAATGGTTTGATTGAACTGCAACTTTTCCATTCCGATTCCTCCCTAAAGACCTGTTCAGTCCGGACATTTCAACAAGTACACTTTACCAAAATTCCGGCTGATTATCCATTTGTCCGTACCGCGCGGGATGGGTGTGCGTGCGCGGTCGCTCTGCTAGACATTTGGGCGGAAAAGGAATTAAATGGAATTGAAGAAATAACCGAAAGAAGGTTTTCAAAATGGCGGATAATCAGAAAAAAAAGAAGCGGATCCTCGGCGTCGAAAGCAATATTTTCTTTGTCGGCTTGACCAGTTTCCTGACGGATACGACGACAAAAATGGTCTACAGCATACTGCCTTTATTTCTGACGACACTAGGCGCCTCGAAAACGGAAATCTCCCTGATTGAAGGGATCGCCGAAAGCACCGCTTCCGTCCTGAAATCCCTCTCCGGTTGGTGGAGCGATAAAATCGGACGCAACAAACCTTTCATGATCATCGGTTACGGCATCACCGCGCTCCTTTCCCCGCTGTTCGCATTCGTGACGACACCCTTGCAGGTCCTGTCGATCCGTTTTGTCGAACGCGTCGGCAAAGGCATCCGCACCGCTCCCCGGGACAGTCTTGTGGCCGGTTCTTCTGAAGAAAACAACAACGCCGGTCTGAATTTCGGTTTCCATAAAGCGATGGACAACAGCGGAGCCATCGTCGGGCCGCTGATCGCCTTCGCTGTACTGGCCGCTTTTCCTGGCGATTACCGACGCGTCTTCCTGTTTGCGGCCATTCCGGGATTGCTGGGGCTTTTGTCGATCATCTTTTTTGTGAAGGAAGCCAAACGCGCCAAATCGGAACGGCTAGGAAAAATATCCTTCCGGGATTTCCCTAAGGACTTCTATCTTTTTCTGGCCATCGTTTTCCTTTTCACGTTAGGGAATTCAACGGATGCCCTGCTTTTGCTCAAAGCGAGCGACGTCGGCGTCAGCGATGCCTTCATCCCGATCATGTATCTGGTGTTCAATGCGGTTTCAGTCGCCTTCGCCGTTCCGCTCGGGAAACTGTCCGACAAAATCGGCCGCAAGCGGATCATCATCGGCGGCTATCTGATGTTCTCACTGATCTATCTCGGTTTCGGCAAGGCCTCGACCCCCTTCGCCATCGTCGGCCTGTTCGCCTTTTACGGATTGTACAGCGCCGCCACGGACGGCATCCAGAAAGCGTTGGTCTCTGACATCATCGGCAAGGAAAAGAAAGGGACCGGGTTGGGACTCTACAACATGATCCTTGGGATGACGCTGCTGCCGGCCAGTCTGATAGGCGGTTGGCTCTATGACACATTCAACAATCAGGTGCCCTTCTATTTTGGTTCCGCCACCGCCTTGCTTTCCGCTTTTTTGATGTTCCTTTTCTATCAACGCGGGAAACGTAATGGCACAACCCATTCTTAATGCAACGTTGAAATCGAAAAACCAACTGGAGCCGATTCGCTTCAGTTGGTTTTTTCGCTTATTTCAAGATTTTGGCGAGGGCTGCCATTTCTTCTTCGCTGAAGGTCAGCCCTTTGCCCATCTTTTCGTGTTCCGGACTCCATTCGCGGATGTCGTATTTTGGCGGTCTGCCGTTCCAGCTGACCAAGTTCAATTCTTTCGTCCAACCTTTTGCGGATGTGGACAGGACGCCGAGTTCTTCGACGATTTCAAATGTGATGTCTGCCATAGGGAGGATCCTTTCTATTTTGGAGTTTGAGGTTCGCTGCCTGGACGCTTTTCGGATCGGCAGCTTGCCTCTTTATTATAGCGCAAATTGGGGGTCATTTAAAATATCCGCGGACTTTCGAAATATGTGTTTTCTCTTTCAGTTGCCGAATAAATGCTGTCAGGCTTTCCATCGGTCCAGCACCTTGATCGCTAAAGCCGAGAAGTAATCAGCGGCGACAGCCAAGCCTTCCTCCTTGAGATTGAACTCAGGATGGTGCCATTCGTGCGTGCCATCGACGCCCATGAAGACGAAGAAGCCGGGGATCAGCGTCTGGTAATGCGCGAAATCCTCCCCGCCGGCGACCGGTTTCGGCTCCACAAAACGATAGCCCTGTTCGACAGCCGTTTCCTCCATGATTGCCTTGAATCGGGCATCATTATCCACGATGGAAACGTATGGGTGCCAACGGAAATCCGCTACTGCGCCGAAACCCGACGCAATCCCTTCCGCGGTCCGGCGCATCAAGGCTGGAATCTTCTCGCGATCTTCCTTTTGGAAAGCGCGGATGGTGCCCTCCAGATAGACTTTTTCGGGAATGACGTTCCAGGAGTTACCGCCGTGGATTTGCGTGATGCTGATGACGGCGTTGTGGAATGGACTCGTGTTGCGGCTGATGATCGTCTGCAGGCCGGCGATGATCTGGCTTGCGATGACGATCGGATCGATTGTGGAATCGGGAATGCCGGCATGTCCGCCGACGCCGTGGATCTCCAGTTCGAAACGATCCGCGCTGGCCATCAATCCGCCTTCACGGATGCCAATCGTGCCGACCGGCAGATCCGGCTTGTTGTGCATCCCGAAAATAGCGGAAACGCCATCCAAAGCGCCGGCTTCTTCGACCCACTTCGCGCCTTGAGCAATCTCTTCGGCGGGTTGGAAGATGAAACGGACCGTTCCTTTCAGTATCGCTTTTTTACCCTGAAGCAGGATCGCCGCCCCAATCATGGAGGCTGTATGATAATCGTGACCGCAGGCATGCATGAGCCCTTCCGTTTCGGAAAGGAACGGCAGACCGGTCGCTTCTTTGACCGGCAAAGCGTCGATATCCGCACGCAGCGCGATGGTCGGACCCGGTAATGCACCCACGACCTCCGCAATCAAGCCTGTCTCCAACGGGTAATCAAGGATGGTGATTCCTTCCTCCGTTAGCCAGTGGCGGATGCGCTCGGTCGTCGCGAATTCCTTTGCGGAAAGTTCCGGGTGCGCATGCAGTTCACGCCGGTAAGTGACCATTTTTTGGTAGAGCTCCGTTTTGGTTTGTTTGTCCATTTGCGTTGCAGTCATGGTATCATTCTCCCTTTTTTCAGTGCTATCCTGTTGCGGGCTGGCCACCGGAAAACGTCTCCGGAGACTTGCCCTTGTTCCACTACTATATCGATTCCGTCCAGTACGGTCAACTCACCGCATCCTACCTCCGAATCAAGAAAGTCCTAGGCAAGACCGAACACCCAGAATAATAAATTCTGCCGAAGTATTTACTCATGCTTGCCAGGGTGCTTCCTGCTTTCTAGGGATCTGTTGCGATTACTCGGTGTGGCGGTCCTCACCGGGAATTCGGCCTCAGATCCGCATCTGTTTCCCGGCGTGGCGGCCTTCACCGGGAATCCGGCTCCAGTTCGGACCTAGATCCCAAAAAATGCCAGATCCGCAAACAAAAAGAACCGAAAAACACCCTGTACGCAGTGTTTTTCGGTATCATCTATTCTCTTTTTTATGTATTTTTCAGATACAGCGCTGTTTCCTTGTCGGAGGCAGCCGGTAAGGCATAGTCGGTCTTATATTTCTCATGGCCTTTGCCGGTCACCAGAATCCAATCCCCTTCGCGAGCCTCATTCACTGCTCTTTGGATGGCCAATGTCCGGTCCATCATGACGTCGATTTTATGGATTCCAGTATATTTTTGCTGATACTCGGCATATTCCTGCCTCATCGTTTCTTCCGGAATGCTATTCAGCTCGTCAGTCGTCAAGATCACATGCCCACTCTGACCAGTCGAAGCCGAAATCATTTCATCCCGCTTCGTCGCATCCCGGTTGCCGCGGAATCCGAAGATATGCGTGATCCGCTCCGCGCCGTCCTTATGCATCGATGTCAGAATCGAACTGACCGCTTCCGGCGTATGCGCATAATCGATGATGCAGTGGACCCCATTTCTCAGATGGACGATTTCGTAACGGCCCGGCACACCCGCAAAAGAGCGCATCTGTTCCGTAACATCCGCCAACGGATAGCCGAGATCCTGAATGACAGCACCTGCCATCGCGATATCGTAAAGATTGTGTTCACCGGGCATATGCGGATCCAGCGTCACCACCATACCCGAAATGTCCAATGTGACCGCTTGGTTCGTCATTTTTTTGATGGACATAACGGCATCCTCCAGATGGCCCACGGTGATGACCGCAGTCCCCTTGGTGACCAAGCGCTGCGCCAGTTTCAAGCCCCAAGCGTCATCGGTATTGACGACCGCTTTCCCATCCGGCTTCAGCTTGTCGAACAACGTTGCTTTGGCTTCGAAATAAGCCTCCATCGTTTTGTGGTAATCCAAATGGTCGTGCTGCAGGTTCATGAACAGGGCGTAGTCAAAAACGACGCCCTCCAGACGGTATTGTACCAGCCCGTGCGAAGAGACTTCGATAACGATGAAGTCATCCTTTGATGCCGCAATCAACTCATGTACTTTTTCGGCATTCGGTGTCGTGTTGGGCGTCGGGTATTGGATCCCATTGATTTCATTGTAGATGGTACCGATCATGGAAACGCCATAACCTTGCTGCTCCAACAGATGCTTGAGGAAAAAAGCGGTCGTCGTCTTCCCGTTTGTGCCGGTTATGCCGATGACGCGTTTCCTGCCCGAAGGATGATCATAAAATTTATCCGCCAATTGTCCTAGCACTTGGCGACTGTTGGCGACTTTTAGATAAGGAATCGGTAATGCCTCTGGGCAATCGTGTTCGCCGACTATCAAAGCGGCACCTTTTGCGATTGCAAGCGGGATATAATCATGCCCATCCTGTTCAAATCCAGCGATGGCGACAAATATCATTCCTTCCATGATGTCCCTGGAACTATCGGTAATGCCGGTGATTATTTGTTCTCCATCCCAATTCGGCTGCTCTCCCAGCTGATAATCAGACAGCATTTCTTTCAGTTTCATGGAATTACTCCTTTAATGATGTTTCTAGCGGGTTTCAGTATACTTATCAAATGCGAAGTTTTTATGAATTTTTGTAAGAAACCCGCTTTGCTTTGTATAGGATAAACCATCAAGGCGTTTTTCTGTACTGTTATGTTGCAGAATTTTTTTGGCTGAGTGCGGAAATATTATGATAGTCTTCGGTTTTGCCAAGTATACCTACTCGATTTTGAAACACATGCCTTTAGGTCTTTTGTGGATTCAGGATTTCCCACACGACAGTCACGGTATCGCTGTTGCTGATGTCTTCAGGCTCCAGATCGATCATCGGGGCGCTGTCGTAGGCCATCTTCGATGAAGCCGCATAGACGCGGGAGCGCACTTCAATTTCGCCCCAATCGTAATCGATCGACAGGATTTTTCCGATCATGACACCGCCCGCAGCAGCCAATATCTGCGCCTTATCCTTGGCATCACGCACGGCATCTTCCAGCAAGGCGTGCTCGACCGCATGCCGATCCTTCAGGAAAAAATAGACCGAAAATTCCGGATCCGCTTCGCAGAGCGAAAGAGCCAATAGAATTTCTCCAAGCCGCTTGCTGTCATTTCCGAAGGTAATTTTCAAGTCGTTCCGGTAGCGGTAGCCGAGGAAATAGCGCTTGTTTTCGCCGCGGAAATCATTTCTGTGTTCATACGCGCTATCGATCGAGAAATGTGTGGAACGTATTTCCTTCTTAGGGAACCCGAGCGGCAACAACGTTTCCCGGACTTGCTCAAGCGCCAAAGCGGCATGCTGCATCGCCAATTCGTACGTGTCCTTGATGTCCTCCAACTGCAGTGAAATGGCGATTGTGTCAGGTGGCGCGCTGGCGAATCCTTTACCCTTTACGGTCATTCTTGAAATTTCCATGTTGGTTATCCCCTTTTTGAATGGATCTGGTTCATTCTCCTTAAGCCTAGCACTCAGAAAGCGATTTCACAAAAATCAAGGACTGATTACAAAAAAAACAGCCGTTCAAGACGACTGTTCGGTTACTCACTCTGATGATGCGTTCGTCTGATTTCAAGCAAACATTTTTTCGAATCTACGCTTCCGCATAAGTTCTTACCAACACAGCCATCTCCTGCTCAAGCATGTCGATTTCGCAATAGGCCAGCGTCGGATTGTTCGCGGCGAAATAGCGGTAAACTTGGTTCACGCGCACGCGGAATTGTTTCGGGCTGATCGGCAACTGGTTCGCGCGCTTCACGCCGCCCTTTTCGCTCAAGAGGAACTGCCGGTTCAATGCATGGATGACCTGAACCCAGGAACAGGCAGCTTGGAAGAAGCTACCGCTGGCGTAATGGATGCCCCCCTGCATAGCTGCACTATGGCCATTTTCGAGCGCCAGTGTCGCCTCCTCCATGAAATAAGCAATCGTCGCTTGGCGCAGCCTTTCCGGATACTCTCCCTGCGCTGAAACCTTCCCCTTCAATGCCGTAACCAGCTGGTCCGGTGCTTCCCAGAGAATTCGGCCATAATGGATTTCAGCCGCGTAGCTGCTGTTCACAACGCCGAAAGGGTGGCCGCTCTCGTACTTGATCGTAATCTTACCGTCAAGGCAATCAGAAATGGCATGCACAACAGAATCGATTTCTCTTAGTTTGTAATGTATGGGCACCTCGATATCATCCAATCGGTGGACCACATGTTCCAGCTCTTGGTTGGACAAGCCTCCGGCGACATGATACAGCAAGATGGCTGATTCCGTGATATTGTCTCCACCACCGTACGCCACGATGCCTTTCAATGCAGGAATGCTTTTCAGTTCGCTCACAATCTTCTCTCTGTTCACTTCGTTCACACACGTCACCTCATATTTTTCTGATGGAAAAACTTATCGGAAGGGCCGGACGGGAAATTCCACAAGCCCACAGTCACTGGTTCCCGGCCTTGAATCGTGCAATTTGATTACTTTCATCCTATCATTTTTAGAGAATTATCGCAATTTTGACAAGGTCCACCTTCTCGGAGTAATTCGCTGTGGCAATAGCGCCAAAATAAGGAAGCGATTTCTGATTCCCCTTGTCTGCCTCCTGAAAACATGCTATCATTCTATCTATAACAAGGGAATGAATGTCTCCCCTAGCAAATCGCTTAAACCGCTTATACAAGCTGATGACTTCTGCGCAATAGGCGCAGTTTGTCGTCTGCTTTTTTTAGTGGAAAAATTTGGAGGTGCAGCTTTTGATATACAGTATCGCGCTTATTCTCATCCTCGGTTTTCTTCTCAGTTCGCTCTTCACCCGGCTCCAACTGCCAGGCTTGTTGGGCTTGATTTTGACCGGTATTCTGTTGGGGCCTTACGCAATGGATCTGATGGCGCCGGAATTGCTGGCCATTTCCGCGGATATCCGAAAAATCGCCTTGATCGTCATTCTCGTGCGCGCCGGTCTGACGGTGGATTTGGGCGATCTCAAAAAGATCGGCCGTCCTGCTGTCCTGATGACCTTTTTGCCGGCGACCTTCGAGATTCTGGCGGTCATCCTGTTGGCGCCGAAATTGTTGGGCATCACTTTATTGGAGGCTGCTATCCTCGGGGCCGTCCTTGGGGCCGTTTCGCCTGCTGTCGTTGTTCCGCGCATGATCATGCTGATCGAGAGCGGCTACGGCAAGGCCAAAGGGATTCCGCAGATGATATTGGCTGGCGCATCCGTAGATGATGTCTATGTCATCGTCCTGTTCACCTCGTTCATGGGCATGTACACCGGCAGCGGGTTCCAGGCAATCACGCTTCTTTCCGTTCCAGTTTCGATTGCCTTGGGTATGCTTGGCGGTCTGCTGATCGGCTTGGGTCTCGTTTTTCTCTTCAGGACGTTCCACATCCGCGACACGATGAAAGTCATGCTGGTGCTGAGCGCCAGTTTCCTGTTGGTGACGGCTGAGGATTCCTTGGCAAAATTCATTCCCTTCTCTGGGTTGCTCGGCGTCATGGCTGTCGGAGCCACTTTATTGAAAAGACGCCCGGAATTGGCCAAACGTCTGAATAACAAATTCTCCAAAATCTGGTCCGCGGCGGAAATCTTCCTGTTTGTTTTGGTAGGATCGGCTGTCGACATCACAGCCTTGCGTGGCGCCGGTTTCGCGGCAGTTGCCCTGATCTTCGCAGCATTAGTTTTCCGGATGGTGGCCGTCTTCCTGGCGGTTTCAGGCACAAAACTGAATGCAAAAGAACGCATTTTCTCCGCGATGGCGTATACGCCGAAGGCCACTGTCCAAGCGGCTATCGGTTCGATCCCTTTGGCTGCCGGAGTCGAAGCCGGCAGCATCATTTTGAGCGTCGCCGTCTTGGCGATAATCCTGACCGCGCCGATCGGAGCCACCTTCATTGACCGTACCTATAAGACATTCCTGACCAAGTAGAATTTATTGTAAAATAGAATGTATCCTAAAAAAAATAGAGGCGCCCTGTCCATCCTACGGACCGGGCGCCTCTATTTTCCAGTTTTTTCAACGTTTCTGCATGATGTAGAAAACGTAGTTGTAGTACGCACTGTATTTTTCGAAATGTTTCATTTCCTGGCGGTTCTCCTCCACCAAGGCTTTCGCATCCTCGCTGTGGCTGTGCCGCTCCAGGAATGCCGCTTCATTGGCCTCGTAATAATGGTAATAGTGGCTCGTCCAGTCCGATTCGGGCAGGACAAAATGAGCCACCGGGATGTAGCCGGCCTCCTCGATCTGGGCGGTCTTTTCAGCAATCGTCCCCATTTCCGGGTAAACTTCGGTCCAATATTTGTCCACGATCTGCGGACGTTCCGGCGTCAGCCAGGAAATTTCCGAAACAACCAAGTAACCGTCTTTTTTCAGCAATGGTCTCCACTCACGGATGCCTCTGGAAAAGCCGATGTTGTAGATGGCGCCTTCTGCCCAGATGACGTCCAATGATTCCGGAGCGAAAGCCAGCTGTTCCATGTCCATTTCCTTGACAGTCAAGCGGTTCGTGATGCCTTTTTGCAGGACTTTGTGTTTGAGTATGCTCAAAAATTCTTTGCTGCTGTCGACCGCTGTGATATGGGCTGGCGTCTGTTCGCTCAGCACCATCGTCTGCGCGCCGGTTCCGCAGCCGACGTCCAGCAGTTGCGTTTGCGGGGTCAATTGCGGCAGAAACTGCAGCGCTTTGATGGTGCTTTGTTGGCTGCCGGGACCTTGGCGCGGGTTGCTTTTATGAAAATCGATGATCAAATCCAATGTTTCCATGAATTCCCCTCCTGATCTGCGTTGTCGTGCCTGTCAGCGTAAGGAGCTACTGCCTTTCGCCGACGACTGTGTAGCGTTGTCTCAGATGTCGTTGTCTTTCGATCTCGTCCACCAGCGCGATCGCATAATCCGCGTAACTGATGTAACTTTCACCCTCGCTGTTCAGCAGCAGCGTTTCTGCACCTTCCGCGTATTTCCCGGTCCGGTTGCCGTTTGGGTCAAAATAAGCGGATGGCGAAAGATAAGTCCAATTGGCTTTGCTTTCCTTCAGTATGCTGAGGGCCTTGGCCATGTTCGTGGCAGTCGGTTTGAAAGCCTCGGGAAAATTGGCCGTTTCCATCACCCGGATCGTTTTTCCGGGATCCGCGTAAAGGCTGCCGGCTCCGCCTACAACGATCAAACGCGTTTCCGGCAGGTGCTCCAGTTCATCGATCAGGGACTGTAGTGAGGTCACATGCTCCTCCTCCATTCCCGCAGGTGCATTGAACGCATCCACAATCACATCGAATCCTTTCAGATCCTCCACCTGCACATCGAAAATATCCCGCTCCATGATGGCTACTTCTTTGTCTGCAAGCTTGGCGGGATTCCGGATGATGGCGGTCACCTCGTGTCCCCTAGCATGCGCTTCTTCCAAAATCAATCTGCCCTGTCTGCCTGTCGCTCCGATGATTCCGATCTTCACTGAAACCCCTCCATTCTGGTTATAAACGTCCTTCTGTCTCCTTCATTTTAGGATTCCGGGGATTAAAAGTAAAGCCGGACACTTTTCCGGAAGCGAAAACACACCTTCACGCGAACCCACTAAAAAAAGCCTTGCAGAACCATTATACGGCTCTGCAAGACTTCGTTTTTCTGATTATTCTGGAACAGCGTCCCCAATTGTATGCGGATAGATGTTCGCGATGACTTCTTTGTCGATTTTCTTATTGAAATAGATGCTCATGACCAAGGCGAAGGCTTCCGCGATCGGAAATGCCCACCAGACAAACGCAACGTTTCCCATCAAGGAAAGCAGATAAGCTGCCGGCAGCAAGACCACGACCTGGCGGATCATGGAAACCCAAAGGCTCAGACCGCCTCTTCCGAAGGCCTGGAACACAGAACCGGAAACGATGTTGTAGCCTGCAGCAACATAGCAGAGACTGATGATCCGCAAAGCCGGGATACCGATCTCCAGCATTTCATCGGATGCGTTGAACAATTGTAGAAGTGTGCCGGGCATCAGCAAGAAAATGGCAGCGCCGATGAACATGATCGCCATCGCATATCTTTTTGACAATCTGATGGTCTCTTTGATCCGCTCTTTTTGATCGGCACCATAGTTGTAGGCGAGGATCGGAACCATCCCGTTGTTCAGACCGAAAACCGGCATGAATATAAAGCTTTGGAGTTTAAAATAGACACCGAAGACAGCGGTCGCAGTCGGTGTGAAACGGATCAGGATATTGTTCAGGCTCAAGTTCAGGAAGGATCCGACAGCTTGCATCAGAATTGAAGGGCCGCCGATCGAATAGATTTTTTTGATCGTATGCATATCCGGGCGGAACCCTTTAAACGATAAGCTGATTTCCTTATTGAACCGAACATTGAAAAAGAACGCCAGCGAAGCCGCGACTATCTGTCCGATGACGGTTGCGATCGCAGCGCCTCTTGTGCCCATCGCCGGAACACCGAACCAGCCGAAAATGAAGATCGGATCGAGGATGATGTTCAGGATTGCGCCTGTCGCTTGGGTCGCCATCGTGAACAAGGTTCTGCCGGTGGATTGCAACAAGCGTTCCATGCTGACTTGCATAAATATTCCGATCGAAAAGACACAGATGACTTGCAGGTAATCGATCCCGTAGGCGATGATTTCTGCATCCTTCGTCTGAAAGGAGAAATAAAGCGGGATGAAGAACAGGCCTAACGCCAAAAACAGCAGAAAATGCATGGCATTCAGAAAAATCCCATTATCTGCAGTGCTGTTTGCGGCTGCGTAATTCTTTTCCCCGAGGCGTCTGGAAACCAACGCATTGATCCCGACCCCGGTCCCGACCGCCAAAGCGATCATCAAGTTCTGAACCGGAAACGCCAAGGAGACTGCCGTCAAGGCTTTTTCTCCGATCTGGGCCACAAAGATGCTGTCGACGACATTATATAAGGCCTGCACCAGCATCGAGATCATCATCGGCACAGACATCGAAATCAGTAATTTGTTGACGGGCATGACCCCCATCTTG
>RRZT011257731.1_pt1 | contig 12106 bp, 8 predicted proteins | sample 2165551 | NCBI WGS metagenome assembly RRZT01 (sample SAMN10456910, study PRJNA506462) | wastewater metagenome | biome: wastewater; feature: sludge; material: wastewater sludge; isolation source: wastewater sludge with Escherichia coli K12::gfp cells carrying plasmid... | place: USA: Moscow, Idaho ... | reverse complement strand
TTTGATCACCAGCTCCTTGGCCTGCACGCCGCGCCAACCATCAGGTCGGGCCAGCTTCACCGCCTTGTCGATCTTCAGGGCAAGCTCTACAGCTGGATCTTCCTCACTGTCGGCAAGGCCATAAGGGGCATCTGGTTCAGCTACGTGGTTGGCCTGCAGAACCGGTGAGTTCTTCACGTTGTTGAACACGGCACGCTTACCAGGCGAGTCCAGCTTGGTTGGCGTGTCTTCTGCCTTGCCTGCCTGCACCTTGGTGGCAATGTCGGCGATGCGTTGCAGATACTCTTCGTACTCAATGGCCCGGTCTTTGCGCAGCTTGATGATTTCGTCCAGCAGCGCCGACATTTTTTCAAAGTAGGCTGGGTCGGTCAGGCTCTCTTTGATGATCTTGCTGCGAACGTTGTTCTCAATGGTCTCGGCAATCGCCTGCTGGTTGCCTTGCATATCGGCCAGCTTGTTGGCAATGGCATCCGCTATGCCGGTCTTCACGATCAGGTCCAGCAGGCCGATGCCGTCAAACGGAGAAATCTTGCGCGGCTCACTGGCTTCGATGTAAGTGTCGATCAGGTGCCGCATGTCCGCCTCGAACGGCTTCAGGTCCAGCGTCTCGCCGCTGGCCTTGCGGATGATCTCGCGGATGGCAAGATACTGGTCCAGCTTGGTCTTGATGGCTTTGGCGTCGGCTTCGCTGTACCCGGCAGAGGTCATTTCGTCGGCCATGTTGGCATAGGCGCGCAGCAGCGCTACCACGCCCTTGTAGAACGCCACGCGCTGCGGCTCGCGGTTTTTGAGGTCGTCGGCAATTTCTGTGTTGCCGCAGAAGTAGTGGATGTGCTCCAACTCCCCCTTGGGTGGGGGCACCGGCTCGCACAGCAAGAACATGGCTTCCAGCGCGTTGTCCAGCCGCTCCCGGCCCAGTGTCAGCCGGTCTTGCAGCATCACTTCGGGGTCGGCACCGCCCGCGCTGTGGTCGATTTCCGAGGTGTACACCGCAATTGCGTTTTCCACCTTCTTGAACAAGTCTTTGTAATCGACGATGTATCCAAAGTCCTTGTCCTCACCATCGAGCCGGTTGGTACGGCAGATGGCCTGGAACAAGCCGTGGTCTTGCATGGACTTGTCGATGTACAGGTACGAGCACGGCGGCGCGTCAAAGCCGGTCAGCAGTTTGTCCACCACCACCAGCAAGCGCATGTTGGCCGGTTGTTTGATGAACAGCGCCTTGGCCTCGTCTTCGTAGGTTTCGGTTTTGGACTTGCCTGGTTTGGCCTGCACATTGGCGAGCAGGTCGGTGTAGGTGTTGTAGATGAACTGCTTGTCGGTTTCGGTGTTGGCGCCGATCTCTTCCAGCGTCACATCCTTGGCCTGCGGGTTGTACGAGGTAATGACCGCGCACCGGCCTTTGAACAGGGTCTTCTGGAACAGCGTGAAGTATTTGCACGCCTCGTAGATGCTGGACGCCACCAAGATGGCATTACCCCGTTCGCTGGACAGGCGGGGTTTGACGCTGAAGTCAAAAATAATGTCTGCCACCACCCGGTCCATACGGGCCTTGGAGCTGAGCACGTTTTGCATCGTGCCCCATTGCTTTTTCAGCTCTTGCTTCTGCCAGTCGTTCAGGGCTTTGGTTTTGGCGTCAAACCACTGGTCGATCTTGTCTTGCGAGCCCAGCTTTTGGTCAATGTCGCGCGCCTCGTACACCAAGTCCAGCACCACCCCGTCTTCCACCGCCTCGCTGAATTTGTAGGTGTGGATATAGCCGCCAAACACTTCGAGGCTGGTGGCCTTGTCTTTCTTGAGCAGGGGCGTGCCGGTGAAACCGATGAACACCGCATTGGGCATCAACGCCTTCATCACGCGGTTGAGCTTGCCGCCCTGGGTGCGGTGGCACTCATCCACAAATACGAACACCTCGCCCACCGTAGTGCTGGGCTGGGCCTGCAAGTCTTTGATGAAGGCATCAAAGTCTGCATCGGCATTCTTGGCCGTCACGCCAAACTTGTGCACCAGCGAACACAGCAGCCGGGGCGTGGCCTGACTCAGTTGGCTCATCAGGTCCCGCCCGCTGCTGGTGCGGCAAATGGTCTCGCCAGCGTCGGTGAACACCCGTTCGATCTGCTTATCCAGCTCGTCACGGTCGGTAATGATCGCCACCCGCGCCTGTGGGTTGTTCTCCAGAATCCACTTGGCCAGCAGCACCATCAAGATGCTTTTACCCGCCCCCTGTGTGTGCCAGATGATGCCGCCCTTGCGCTGCCTTACATACTCTTGCGCAGCCTTGATGCCGAAATACTGGTGCACGCGGGGCAGCTTTTTGACGCCGCTCTCAAACAGCACAAAGTCGTGCATCAACTCGATGATGCGGGCCTTGTTGCACATCTTCAGCAGGTACTTGTCCAGCTTGAAGCGGCTGTTGTCTGCCTCGTCTTCCTTCCAGGTCAGAAAGAACTTTGCGGGTGTGCCGATGGTGCCGTATTGCATCCCTTCGGAATCGTTGCCCGCCATGATCAACTGCACGGTGCTGAAGAACCATGCGTTGAACTCGGGCTGCTGATTCGACAAGCTTTGCCGAATGCCATCGCCAATGCTGACCCGGCTGTTCTTGAGTTCCAGCACGCCAATGGCGATGCCGTTAACGTACAGCACCAAGTCAGGCCGCCGCTGCTGTTTGCCTTTGAGGGTGACTTCTTCGGCAATAGCAAAGTGGTTGTTGGTGGCCTCTTTCCAGTTGATGAGGTGCACTGTTTCCGTCGCCTTGCCCGCCTCGGTCTTCACTGGGATGCCATAGCGCAGCAAATGGTAGACGGCCTGGTTGTTGCCGTACAGGCTGCGCTCGGGGTGGTTGGCTTCGGTGCGCAGCTTGTGCAGTGCCGTGCTGATCTGCGGTGGGGTGTAGCCCGCGCTGGTCAGGTACTCGGTCAGCAAGCCCACTTCGATATTGCTGTTGTCAGCGCGGTCGGCCCAGTCGCCCAGGTAGCGGTAACCCAACTCGTCGCAGAACAGTTTGACCACGCGGTTTTGCGTGGCACGCTCTGGCTTGCCAATGTCGTTCATATGGATGTTTTCTCCCTCGCCGCAAGCTCACTCACTACACTGGATCACCAGCCACTTGATGTGACCGCCCCCCCAAAATTCCTATCCCTCTCCGCCCCTCACGCCGAGCCCACAAGCAGTGCGCCGTTCGGGGAACAGCGTGCAGGAACTGGAGCGCAGGCGGCAAGGCCGCAGCCAGCAGCGGTCTGTGAATGTCAGGCTGGCGGATTGAGGGACGCGAAGTAAGTTGTCCTGGTTCCGGGGTGTGCCGCCATCAAGCGCGCCAGCATATCCACATCATCGTAAAAGACCGTTGCCCATACGCTCCAGAAGCCCTTGGCTTTCGCGGTGTCGATGATCTGATCTTTCATGTCTTCCTGCGGGCAGCGAGCCAGCCGGTCCTTGGCCCGCACGGCTATGTCCCAAGCCTCCCGGCGGTTGAGCCAACGTCGGTCCGACGCCCTGGCGGTATCGGGGGTCCTGTCCAGTCCCACCAGGGCAATTAGGCGATCCGCCTGGACCTGTGTCGGGCCAGGCACGCTCTGCACCAAGCCGCCTTCGCTGTAACGCAGGCAGTGGTACGTGTCATCGCGATCGGGCCACAGATAGTCGCCCAGGACCACATCCGTATCCCCTTTGATGGAATTGCAGTTGGTGCAGCCCAGTAGAAAATTGCCCCAAGCCAGCTCACGCTCAGGCAGAGCAGCCGCGGCCCCCGGCGGCTTTTTGGGTTGAACGTGCTCGACCGCCAGCGAGGCGTCCAACTGCATTTCGCAATACGAACAACATTCACCCAGGCGCTCGATCAACGCCCGACGCGCCTGCATGTACTCGGTGAAAGCAACATCGTTTCCGTCTGCATCCTGGGGGCAAGCACCTCGCTGCACTGGCCGCATCACGACTCCTCGGCGTGCGTTGATTTACCCATGCCCGCAGCAAGGCGCTCCATTTCCAGAAATGCGTGGTAGCCCACGTTGTCGCTGAACGGTGCCGACAACTCATCCAGCCTAGCCTTCAATTCCTGTCGCGTACCTTCATCTGCCTCCTTGGCCTGCTCAAGCACCTTGTAGTATTCCTTGGCTGTGTCGTACATCCGTTGGTAGCGCTCGCTGCGCTGCGGCAGGGGAACCCCCATCACCCGCTCCACAATGTCTTCAATGGAGCGGTTGCTGAAATCCTGCTTTGGCCCAGGGGTCGCGATTCCATCAGGCACAAGGTCTAGGTTCAGAGTTTTCCGGGGCTGGTCCAGGTCAATCACTTCACCTGGCTCCAGTGACTGCAGGATGAATGGGGAATGGGTGGAGCCCACGAATTGAATTTTGGGGAACGCCCGTTTCAGGTCGCGTACCACTCGCCGCTGCCATTTGGGGTGCAAATGCAGGTCCATTTCGTCCACCAGCACTATGCCCTCCGTTCGCAAGGCCGCATCTGCGCCATGGTGGGGGTTGAGCCGTGAGGCCCGGTGTGCAATGTCCGCCACCATGCCCACCATGTTGCGATAGCCATCGCTCAAACTGTTAAAAGGCACCAGCCCCTCCTTCTCCAAGCGTATGGTGAGCTGGTCCTGATCCGTGTCATGAAAAAAGTCTTGCGCACCCGGTATACAGGCTAGTACCGCACCCTTTACCGCCGCAGTAGCGGGGATGGGCGTGCGCTTTTGAAGCTCGGAGTAGGCAAGCTTCTTGAACCACTTTTCAAAAGACTTTTGATCAGATTTCGGGTCAAGGCAATAACGGTAGGCATCGAGTTGCGAAGAGGGCCTTTCCGTCTCAACATCGTCATGCAGCTTCCACAAACGGCCCGCACCGTAGTACAGCAGCAGCGGGAGATCGGGGTCAAGCCCCTCCTTGATCTGGCTTCTGCCCCTGGCCCCCAGGCGAACCAGTTCCTTGGCTTTGCCACCCCGGTCGCCAATGTCGCGCCGCCACGTCACATCCACACCGTGCAGATGGGCTAGTGCTTCGAGATACACCTCATCCTGGCGCTCCCGGAACACCTGTCCTTCTTTATGGGTAAGGATGAAGCGGGCATCTTCGGGTTTGATAGTGCCGCCTCCGGTGGGCAGGCCCGCTCCTTGGAAGTAGGTATTGAGCATCATCGCTAGGGCGTCCAGAACCGTTGTCTTACCCGCACCGTTGTTGCCGATCAGCACGGTGAATTGGGGATGGAACTGGAACTGTGCCGATTCGTACCGGCGAAAATTGTGCAGTATTAGGTGCTTCAGCATAAAAAGCCCATTTTCAGTTTCTTGTAGTCACGCCTTGCACGCCCGGAATCCCTGGTGCCCCTAGCCACCGCTATGGGTTTGGCGATGATATGAATCACCCGCAGCGTGCCATCTGAGAAAGTCTCCAGCAACTGGCTCCTGCGGGCCTGTACCAACACCCTGTTGGTAGCAAGCGCCCGACGGTGCGCGCGCTGCAGGGCCATTTGCGCCAGCGCAGGAAGGAGCGCCTCCATGCTATCCGTGTACTCCTCGCTCATATGGTGCTGGATTGTCACGCGGGCATCCATGAATCGTTGCTGTTCATATCAGCCGAATCCGCCCGGTCAGCAACTCCTGCATCATGCCCTGCTTGATCTGGCGGGCCTTGGTGAGCCGGGACTCCAGCACAGCGAGTTCGGTGTCCATTTCGTTGAAGATCGAAGCAATTGCTTCTTGTTCTTCCCTAACTGGGATTGAAAACTGTAACTTGTTGAGTGCAGCAAGGTTGACCACTTGTTGGGCAGAGCCTGCACTTGGTGCTAGAACCATTCTTCTGCCATCAGGTGAGTTGAGCATGCAAACCAGATAGTCGGGGCTAACCCTATCGTTCAATCTTAAAAGACCTACTGCGCGAGAAATATTGCTTCCGATTAGTTCATCCGGGATTTTTGCCGATGCACCGGGATAACCAACCAAGGCTATGACAACATCATTCTTGGTTAATACAGTTCTGCTGTACTCGGCAGATTTTTCAAGTGAGACCATGGGCAATTCATTGTTAATTGATCCATCAAAAATATCTCCACCTCTCAGCATCTTTACGCCGTTTTGAATAAATGCGCCAGCTGTAACAATGCCGTAGGTTGCCGGCATTGTTAGTACGTCTCTCATAGTAATTGTTGACCACTCCCTACCAAACCCCGGCAGCCGTCGCTTGCCGGTGAGCAATTCCTGCATGGCGCCTTGTTTGATCTGGCGCTTTTTGCCGATGAGTTGATCTAGGGATTCGATGAGGACATCGGCATCACTCAACGCTTCTGCGATAGCACGTTGTTCTGATGTAGTTGGAGGTATTACAGCGGCAACTTTTTGAATGTCTCTCAGGTTGATGACCTGCTGAGCCGAGCCGATGGCCTCTTTCAGCAATTGACGTTTGCCAAGATCAGATTGAAGGAATTTGCATATGTAATCAGGAAATATCTGCAACTGATTACTCAATCGTACCAATGCAACTTGCCGAGCAATGTTGGCTCCCCGAAGATAAGGTGGAACAATGGCAGCTTCACCTGGGTAGCCGACCAAGCTAACTAAAATTTCCCCCCCTTCCAAAAGTGTCCTCTTGTATTTTTCGGACACAGCTTTGGGTATCTTCCTGAGCTGCCTTTGTTCTATTTTTCCAGCAAAAATATCTCCACCGCGAATGAAGAGCACACCGTCAAGGTCATTACTCCCGGGTTTAACAACACCGTAAGTAATTGGCGACCCTCTTTCAACCAGCGCCGACAACCTCGCAGTACTCCAATCTTCGGGAATTACCCCCACCTCGGTCTGCTTGTACCCCGGCATCAGTTCCATGCAAACCCCATCTTCTCCAGATGTTGGTTCACCTTGGCCTCCAACTCCGCCGCGCGGCTGATCATTTGCGGCATGGGCGTGTCATAGCGGTCGGCCAGCTCCTTTACCCGCTGCGTCAGCGCCTGGCTGATGCGGTCCATTTCGCCGTGGATGGCGGTGCTCAAAGCCGTTAACCACTTGTCATCCACCACCAGCGCCTTGGTGTCGGCTTCACTCAATTGGGAATAGTGTGCATAGGCCTTGGCGTCGAGTGCGGCCTCGGTATCTTTCAAGCGCTTCTTCAAATCCGCCTCTTCCTTAGCCAGCTTGAGCCAGCGGTTCAGCACTTCCGCTTCTTCCTTGGCGTCCGCGTCGCCGTTGATTTCGCGCAGCCGGTCGGTCACGCTGGCCTTGTTGATCTTGTCAAAGCCTGAGAACGCCGCATCGTCGCCGCTGTGCTCTTCTTCCAATTCGGTGAGTTGGGCTGTAATGCTGTCGAGGCTGGCCGTCAACTCATCAATGGCGGCTTGGTCTTTCGCGAAGTAACGCGCCACGATCAGCGCCTTGGGCACCAGGTCGCAGGCCCAGCCTTTGTTCACCGTTTTGGTGACTTTGCCGTCTTTGTTCTTCTTCACCTCGATTACGCGGTAGGTTTCCGCCTTCCAGCCATCGGCGGCAATCAGGTAAGCATCGTCCTGCAGGGTGGTGGCCCAGTAGTCCATGAGGTGCTGGTACACGGCGTATTCGTCAATCAGCGGCTGGCCGGTGTAGTGGGCGAGCAGGTTTTCGGACAGTTCGACAATCAGGTGCTTGGGGTGGAAACCGGGCTGCAGAGCTTTGAGTTTGGGGGCTGTTTGTTGCTGCCAACCATCAAACAGGGCGTTCATGCGGCCAATGAAGGCGGCGAACTCGGGGTGTTCGTAAATGGTGCTTTTGATGGCGGTCTTGTCCACGGTCAGCGACAAGTAGCCAGGGCGCAGTGTGGTGAACAACGATTGGCGCAAGCCTGGGCACACCGCCCAATAGGGTTGCAAGGCGCTCACATCAGACTCTGGAATGCCGCCTTGCAGATGGCCCGCAATGTCTTGCAGGTCTTCGGCCACGCTGCTGTCAATGTAACGCGGCAGGTTCAGGTTGAATTCGTTTTTCTCGATCTCTTCCAAGCCCACCATGCGGGCGAGCTTGGGTACGTCGATCTGCTTGGTGAACACGTCCACGATCTTGTGAATGTCTTGCTCACGCAGCCGGTTCTTGGGGCCGTCTTTCATGTAGCCGCTGCTGGCGTCCATCATGAAGATGCCTTTGCGTGCATGCGCGTCTTCTTTGTCGATGACGATGATGCAGGCCGGGATGCCGGTGCCATAGAACAAATTGGCAGGCAGGCCGATGATGCCTTTGATGTAACCGTGGCGGATCAGGTTCTTGCGAATGTCGGCCTCGGCATTGCCACGGAACAGCACACCGTGCGGCAAGATGCACGCGGCTTTGCCGGTGCTTTTGAGCGAGCGGATGATGTGCAGCAGGTAGGCAAAGTCACCCTGCTTGGCGGGCGACACGCCGAACGTTTCAAACCGGCCATAGGGGTCGTTCAGCGGGTCGATGCCGGTGCTCCAGCGCTTGTCAGAGAACGGCGGGTTGGCCACCACGTAGTCAAAGGTCTTGAGCACGTCTTGGCCGTTCAGGTCAGCTTTGAATTTGGGGTCTGCCAACGTGTTGCCCTGGCGGATTTCTGCCGTCGGGTTGTCGTGCAAGATCATGTTCATGCGCGCCAAGCCGCTGGTGGCAGAGTCTTTTTCTTGGCCGTAGAGCGTGACCTTGGCCGATGCTTCGTCGCCCACTTTCAAAAGCAGCGAGCCTGACCCGCAGGTTGGGTCGTACACCGTGGTGGCATTGGTGGTGTGCGCGCCGCCAATGCCGATGATCTTGGCCATGATGCGGCTGACTTCGGCCGGGGTGTAGAACTGTCCCTTGCTCTTGCCACTTTCGGTGGCGAAGTGGCGCATCAGGTACTCATACGCATCGCCAAGAATGTCGTCGCCATCGGCACGGTTCTTGGAGAAGTCGAGCGCTGGGTTTTCAAACGTGGCGATGAGGTTGGTGAGCCGGTCCACCATCTCTTTGCCGGTGCCGAGCTTGGTCGCGTCGTTGAAGTCTGGCATGTCGGCCAGCTTGTTGGCTGCGGCCAGCGGGCCGACTATTCTTTTGTTGATCTGATCACCAATGTCCGTGGTGCCCTTGAGCGCCACCATGTCGGCAAAGCTGGCACCTGCCGGAATGGTGATGGGCGCGAAGGGCTGACCGGCGTACTTGTCGCTGACGTATTTGATGAACAACAGCACCAGCACATAGTCTTTGTACTGGCTGGCATCCATGCCGCCGCGCAGCTCGTCACACGATGACCAGAGAGAAGAGTAAAGCTCGGATTTCTTGATTGCCATGGGGCGTCACAGATTTTTTACGTAACCGACGATTGTGGACGACGGCGGCAGTGGTTGAGACTGACACGCGGCAAGTTCGTCCAGATCGGAGAATTGCACAAAATTTAAGCAAAAAGAGTGCGATTTTTTGATGCAGCCGATGGTGTAGAAGGCACTGACTGGGCACGAAACTCGGGTTTTCAGGGCTGTTTTATGATCAATTTGGTTGATTTTGCACTGATTTTGCTCAAATTTTGAACAATTATATTCAATTTGATATATAATTGCAAAGAATTCGCTTATTCTTGAATAAAGAGAATTTGAGCGCAGTTGCCGTGCTTTTAAGCCAGTTTATGGCTTGTATTGCCGTGATTTTGTCGCCTCGCCATGCTGCGTTCGCAGCCCCGGCTGAATGTTCTGTTCGGCCTTATTCCAAGCAATTTTTCCACGCCGTCGTAGCCCCTTGTTGACCCGCTGGTCTAGGCGGTCGGCGTACATACGTCCGGAGGGAATCATGACCCACGAAGCCACCTGCAGTGCGGCCTTCCGTCGTCACCACATGGGCCGAATGCTGCATCGAATAGGGACGCTACTTCCCCAATGGCTGACCGGCCCGGACTTGGCGAGGGGATGCCGTGATCTGGAGCAACTGTGCTGGCGTGAGCTTAGGCACGCAAGGCAGCCTGTGTTTGACGGTGATCTGCCGCCGTTTTTGATGGTGGATGCTAATGGTTATTCCGCCAATCTGTCGATGCCAACGGCCCCGGCAGAACTAGCTGCCCGGATGGCTGCATTGGAGCTATCGCCGCTGCCTCCATCTTCACTCGTTGGCACGAACCTCAGTGCGCTGGCTCGCCTGCTGAACCTCACACAGTTCGAGTTGCAATGGCTACTGTGGTCCTACTGCATCCGACGCTTCGGCGGTGCGATCTTGCCAGTCATCCCAGTGCGTGACGAGCGGGATGGTTGTGAAGTGCTGGCACTGTTGTGCGAAATGCCGCTGGACGCCGTTCGTAGCGCCGTGGCATCGCGCCGGTTGCACACCTGGAGCTTTCTCAACGGCATCAGTGCCGATGGAGAAATACCCTCAGTTCTGAGTGGCTGGCTGTCCGCCACCGACCAGTTTGCAGATTGGATCGAGCAGCCATACGCCTCTGACTCTGATCTGCTGACCGCGCTTTGCAAAGCGCACGTTTCGTTGACTGCCTCTCGCTGAGGCCCTGTCTCTCTACGGCTGCGGTTCTGCAGCCGCGCTGATCTCTCTCGCTTGTTTTCTATCCGCCAATCGTTCGCGGAGGACTACGCGTGCCCGTTTGTTTTTCAGTTTTGTTTCGTTCCCTACCTATGGAGATTCCCATGACCACTACACCCGAATCCACATCCAGTCTGGCTTCGTCTTCACCTACCGTCGCCACCATCATCTACTCCAGTAGCGCCAAGTTTCAGCTGGGGCAAATCGTCGCTACGCCTGGCGCTTTGGAACTGCTGCAAGAAACCGGCTTCAGCGCAGCAGCCCTGGTCAGCCGTCACGTGCATGGCGACTGGGGTGACCTGTGCGATGAAGACCGCGCAGAAAACGACTTCGCCATCACCCGCCGCTTGCGGATTCTGAGTTGCTATCGTCTGGTCGATGCGGAGCGACTGGCTGCAACGCCCCGAGATAAGCGCTCGTCACTGCCAACGCTCTGGATCATCACTGAAGCCGACCGCAGCGTCACTACGCTACTGCTGCCATCGGATTATTGAAATGTCCAAGGTAATCTCCTTGAATCGCCCAGCAGTGTCCTATCGGTTTCAGCGTGTATATCCGGGATTGCAAACAGGGCACGCGTTGACCGTGCAGACCAAACGACAAGAACCAGTCCGGTTCTTCATGCAGCAATCTGATCTTGATGCAGCCTGCGGGCTGCATATTGCAGCGATGATTTTGGCAATACACGATCTCGCAAAGCCGTCTGCCCTACACGAGATGAGCCATAGGAAAACGGGTGTCTCTGCAATGGTCTGGCAAGCATTTCAGCACACATTTTTTGCAGGAGTGCACCCTGAAGAGTGGGTGGAACTGATAGATGGTCTGAACCTGCCGTTGGCAATGACAGCCAAGTACGGCGTGCAGGACAACGCCGACGGTCACGCCCTTGAATGGTTGATGCGCGGCGGCGATCTGGTGGCACTGGCATTCGCGTCGGTCAAACACTCCAGAACCAAGCATTGGGCACTGGCTGTCGGGGTGGAAGGCAACGCGATTGGCAAGGTGCAAACGCCGGACACCATTCTCTTGCTCGACCCCAGCGCCAGCGAGCCGAGTTTTGCGCCCTGCAACGCGCGGCTGCGTTTACCAATGACCGGCTCCGGCAGCCGACGCGCGTCACAGAACGTGCCCAAGTCGTCGGAAGATGGCAAGCGCAAGCCGGTGCATTGGCTGTACGAAGCGGCCGAATGGAACGCTGAAGAAGTTCGACTTTTGGCCGCCGTGCGGTTGCAACTGAGGTAGACAGCATGAAGCGCACTCTGATGCGACGACAGGTCCTCAAAATCGTCGCTAGCGTGACGTTGTCACCGTGGCCACTGCCTGCGGCATCCACTTCGGCCAACAGGGTTCAGCAGGCGGCGGCGCTGCTGGCTGCAACAGCAGAAGGTGCCATATTGCAGATCGATCTGGAAGACTTGCTCGATGCACTGAAGTTCTGCGGCAGCTCCCCCGTGAGCTTCACGGTGACGAACCACGACGCGTGCAAAGTGCTTGATGCTTGCCGCGATGCATTGGCACGGATACCGACGCACAACAAAACAGCCGCTGTGGTGGTGTGCAGCGGGTACGGCGAGAGCTTTGGTCTTCACCATTGCACAGAGGTCTTCAGTGTGGTCCAGCACGCCATGGATGAATCGGCGTATC
>RRZT010034081.1_pt1 | contig 12107 bp, 10 predicted proteins | sample 2165551 | NCBI WGS metagenome assembly RRZT01 (sample SAMN10456910, study PRJNA506462) | wastewater metagenome | biome: wastewater; feature: sludge; material: wastewater sludge; isolation source: wastewater sludge with Escherichia coli K12::gfp cells carrying plasmid... | place: USA: Moscow, Idaho... | reverse complement strand
GAAGAAAAATACCACCATTTTTGAAAAAAATAATACCAGATACTTATGATTTTTCACAAAAAGAAGTATCAAAAGCAAACAAAAGACAACAATTAAGGACAGAATAGATGAAACTTTTAAATAAATTTTCTATTATAGTTTTACTCTCAACGACTGGTTATTCAATAGATGTTGACAAACATTTAGAGTTATCTTATGTTCAAACAAGTGGGAATACAAATACAACTACCTTTTCTTCAAAACTTCAAGGTACAGCAGCCCTTAGTAATACGGAAAGTATAAAAGCAAAAGGAAGTGTTTTATATAGTGAAAATGATGAAAATACTTCAGCAAATAAATATAATATTGAACTAGATTATAACCATATGATAAATGAAAAGCTATATTCATATATGGGAATAAATTATATAAAAGATGAATTATCAGATTATGATTATAGGTTAAATATTGGACCTGGACTTGGGTATAAACTGATTGAAGATGAAATTCAAACGGTTGATATTCAAGGTGGTTTGGATTATGCTTATGATAAATATAAAACTGGAACAACAGATAACTATTTAGCTGGAAGAACTGAATTAAACTATAAATATAAATTTTCAGAAAATTTAGATTTTAAGCAAATGATTAGTTATTTGGCTTCTTTTGAAGATGCAAATAAATACTTTATTGTAAGTGATTCTTCACTTGAAGTAAATATGACGAAAAACCTATCTTTGGGTGTTAGTTACAATATGGATTACACAAACCAAACTCAAAAAGAGAAACTTGACAAAAAGTTTTTGACTTCTTTGATTGTGGATTTTTAACAACTAAGTTACTAACTTAAGTAATTCACCTAGTTTATAATTTCACTAAATAACTAAACAATTTTGACTTTAAATGATAATATAACTTGTTGATAAACTTACGACTGGCTTTCGATTTTCTTGGAGGAAAATTCTTTTTAAAATAAAAATTGAATATTCAGAAAGCCATGCGTAAATTTATAAAGAGAGCTTTACTCTCTTTATTTATTGTTTTAATTGATTAAGAATTTTATTTGTATTTTTATTACTAAAATAAATAGAAAGACTAAATAAAATCAAGCATAAGCTAAAAAAGAAAATAGTTATTAAATCCCAATTCTCATCTACCTCTTTTGCTTTTGATAATTTAGAATTATTAGTATTTATTTTTTCAATAAATTCTTTATTAAATCCCTCAATAGGAGCTATTCCATCTTTTACAAAAACACCTTCTTCTGGACCAGCATCTAAAACAATCTGATAAGGTTCTTTTGGTATAGAAATTATTAATTTACTTGACTCAGGAAGTCTTTCTTCAAACAAAATTTGTGCATTTATCAAAGATTCTAATTTTATTAAAGCACCAGCTACATCTTCTCCTGTACTAGTGTCTCCAGATACAGTTATTGTATTGTCTTTATTATCTAAAACATTTAAATATATTTCATGTGAGAATAAATCTAAAGTTAACAATAAAAATATTAAAACTGTAAATATTTTATATCTTTTCATTTTATTTTTCCTTTTTATTAAATTATTTTGTCCAAAACTTCTGGATTCTTTCTCTATCAATGGGCAATTTTTTTGCAATTATTAGTAAAATAAAACCAAATAAAAATAGTCCAACATCAACACCCAAAATAGAATACATTTTTTCTTCTAAAAGTTTTGATGGATAAAAACCACTATTTACAAAGTGTATTATTGGACTAAGTACAAATAAAATTCCTCCAAGATATAAAAACTCTTTTACTGTTTGATAAGAGTTTAACCTATAAAAACTCCAAGTAAAAGTACCTATCCAAAGAGTTGCAAAAAGTCCTTTTTGTATTATTACTCTATTTTCCATATCAAAAGGGAGCAACCATTGTAAGAAGAATAGTAAACCAGTTGCGGGAATAACTCCTATCATAACTGCGAGTGACAATTTCCCAAAACCTTGATAAACAGGTACTCCTATAGGAAATTTCCTTGCTTTCTTTTCAAGATAAAGTAAAACTCCAAATCCTATAGCAAAAGTTGAAATGATCATTATTGTTGCAATAAATAATCTTGTAAAAGTATCAACTCCAAATAAAAAATGCAAGAAGAAAACACTATCATAAAACAATCCACTCCAGTGTTTATCCATAACTTCTTGCTGTGATATTAAAGTTCCATCAACCCCACTTAAAGTTACACTAGGGTTGTTTGAAATACCATTTAAGAATGGCATATATGGATTATATCCTTCAAATTTTGCTATGGCACTTGAATCTTGCCAATTAATAATTTTTACTCTTTGGAAATCAATTTGAGGTGCTATTTCTTTTGCTTTTTTTAGTAATTCATTTATAGGAAGCATTTGTACATTGTCATTTTTCTTTTCAAGTCTTGGTTCATTTGGAAATAAAATAGGTCCAGTTAAAGTAAAGATATCATGAGTTTGTCCCTTTGAGGCAATATATGTCATAGGAGCTGAACCATTATATCCTATGTTCATAAATGCTCCTGTTAAAGTGATAATAATAAAAGGTGGAAAAACAAAAGTGAAGATTTTTCTATGCCACTTTGAAAAAATTCCAACATTTGAAGAGGAGCTATTTTTATATTTAATTTTCAAAATCAGAATAACTCCACCTATTACCAAAAACATCACAGCAACAGCTGTAAATCCAAAGAGTATATAACCAAAATCTTTAAATGGTCTTCCATAGTGCATATGATTTAAGAATAGAGCTAATTGTGATAAATTTCCTTCATTTTGTACTTCATAATTTGTATTAGGGTTGAAAATTTTTGTTTCCATATAATCTGTACTAATTCTAAGAGATGGATCTTGCATATATCCTGGAAAAGTTATTGAGATAGGATTTATTTTTGGATATTTAGAATCTGTTAAAACAGGTTCTATCATAGAATTATAATTTATTGTTGTAATATCTGCTAATTTAAAGTGTCGTGAAGGTTTTTCCCATACTTGAATATAAGGAAGTAATATTGCAAAAATTCCAAAAAAAACAGCAACATACATAAGTAAAGAAAAACTAATTCCAGTTACAACATGTACTCTTTGAAGTCTTTGTTTAAATAGTTTATTTGATTCTTTTTCTATATTTTCATTCATTTCTGAGCCTAAAAGTTATATAAAATAATAAGTAATATTGTAAAAATAAAAGTTGGTATTAAAACTCTTAATAAAGCAATTAGTTTAGTATAAGATAAGCTAATCCAAAGTGCACTTATTGCCCAAAAAAGAGTATTAAAAAGTAAGGGAACAACTATTGATTCAGCTGCACTTCCTGGAATTATATAAATAAGTAAAGTCATACCTAAATAAGCCACGATTAATCCTCCAAATATTGCACATATAGTTCTAAAAAGTCCTATCTTTTTCGCACCTTGTTCAGGTATTGATAAATTTTTTATTAATTCTTTCATCTTTTTCCTTAAGTAAAAAAGAGGATAAACCTCTTTTTTAAAATGTATATTTCATCCCAATTGTTGCGTTTCTTGGATCACCATAAACCATAGAATTAACACCTATTCCACTGTAATACTCTTTATCAAATATATTATTTACATTTAACTGTAAATCCAAATTTTTATTCATTTTATATCCAGCCATTAAATCTGTTGTTATAAAAGCATCTTGAGTGATTCTTCCATATGATGTGTCTTTATAGTATTTACTTTTATAATTTAATCCTCCACCAAATCTATAATTATTAAGAGTATATTTTCCAAATAAATTTGCTGTTGTTCTTGAAGAGTTTGTATTAAATTTACTTCCATTAGCATTTTCTGCTTCAAAATTAGCCAAGCCAAAATCTAAACTAAAATTATCGGTTACTTTTCCAGAGCTTCCAATTTCAAATCCTTTACTAACAACTCCATCTTTTGCCTCATAAATAGATTCTAAACTACCATTTACATTTCCTGTATCTTCTCCTACTCCATCTTGTTCTATTCTAAATAGTGTTAAAGAAGTATTTAAATCCCCTTCAAAATATTCACTTTTTAAACCAACTTCATAATTATTTCCTTCTATTGGATCTAAATAATCTCCACTTGAGCTTTTTTTATCTTGAGGTTTAAAAATACTTGTGTAACTTGTATAAACTGAATGATTTTTATTTAAATCATAAATCAATCCAGTATAAGGAGTTAGTTCATTGTTAAATTCCCTATTTTTTGTATTATCTTCATTTTTATATTCCCAATCTGAGACTCTAAGTCCTGAAATAAGTTTTAAATCATCCATCAAAGAAATTTTTCCAGTTAAATATGTACCTTTTTGGGTAGTATCTTCTAAACCTCCTAGATAAGAAGCTTTATAAGTAGGTTCTTTTATTGATATTTGATTAAAGTTAAAAGTTGTCCAATTTAGGCTACTAGTATAATTATTTTTTACTATTTTAGATTTGTTATACATAGTTCCAATAATAAACTCATGTTCAAGTTTTGCAACTTCAAAAGGAATAGAAGTATATAAATCAATATTATTTTCTTCTCTTCTGTTTGTAAATCCATATCCATAAAGTCCAAAATCACTAGCTCCAATTACTGGATTTCCTGTTCTTTTATCAACTGTTCCACCAAAATAAGCTAAGTTTCCATCTGCATCAATTTCTTTACGAGATAAAGATAAATTAATAGAAGCATCATCTAAAAAATATTGTTTTAAATCCACATAATAATTAGTTGTTTTTATATTCCATGCTGTCCAATCATCAGAAATAGTTTTTGAATTATCAAATGTTGCTTTTGTTCCATCACTGTAAAAGGCAGGCATTCCTCCCCATCTTATACCGCTTCTATTTATGTCTTCAACACTTGCTCCAATAGAGGCAAATATAGTATCAGTTAAATCCATATCAACAACACCATATATAACATCTGTAGATTTGTCATAATTATCCATATATGATTCTTTATCTTGATGTTTAGCAACAAATCTTGCTCTAATATTTCCTTTTTCATTTAAAGCAGACTGAACATCAACTGAAGAGTTATAATTATCCCAAGAACCAGCACTTAAATCAACTGTTCCTTTAAAATCTTTAGAATTTGCATGTTTACGAATAAAATTCATTCCCATAGCAGGATTTCCAGCACCTGTTGTTAAACCATTTGCCCCCTTTACTATTTCAACTCTGTCATAAATTGATAAATCAGGGTCATCTGCTTCATCATTGATGGCATAAGTAGGTATTCCATCAAATAAATAATAATCCAAATCAAAACCTCTTGCAGTTGGGTAGACTCTCTCATCCCATTGATTTAAAGTAACTCCTGGAGTTTTTGCTAATAATTCCTGATAAGAAGTTATATTTTGGTCATCTAATTTTTGTCTTGTAAAAACTAATACAGATTGAGGAGTTTCTCTTTGTGATAAATTAAGTTTTGTAGCTGTAACCATACTTTTAGTTGTATAAGAGTTTGTTCCTTCTGTTACACCATTTTCAACATAATAATTAATATCTTCTGAAACATTAACTTCTTCAAGTAAAGTTCTTTCAGCACCAAATAATTGACTTCCTAAAACCATTGATGCACAAAGTGATAATGGAATTATTTTAGATTTAAATCTATTCATTGTTTTTTCCTTTAAATATAGATTATGATAATTAATCTCAATATGTTCGGAATTATCTCTATATTTAACTTAATCTTTTATAATTAAATTATATACCATGACAAGGATAAAAATAAAAAAATAAAAGCCATTTTTTTGCCATTTTTTTTCTATACAATTACATTATGTCAAAACTAAATATTAATAATTTAACTAATAGTAAAACAAAAATAGAATTTGAAAAATTAAAAAAAATTTGTTTTTTATTTTCAAAAGATTTAACAGCTACTCAAACAGCAAATAATTTAAATATTAGTAGACAAACTATAAATTCTTATTATAAGATTTTTAGAGAACTATTATTTAATCAACTAATTATTATTGATAAAAATCAAGCTGATTTAACTATCTCATATATTAAAATCAATCAAGATTACTTTTACTATTTGGAAAATAATCTCGTTTTAATTGAAAATAATAACTCTTTTTTCCATGAAATTGAATATTTTATAAAGAATTATTTACATACTACTTTCTTGAGAAATAAGAAATTAACTAAAGTAAAAATACTTCAAAATAGTCATAAAAAAGATTTTTTAATTTTAGGTTTTTATTCTTCTTCACAAGAAATTGATGAATTTGTAAATTTCAGATTAAAAAAATTTAGAGGTATAAATAAAAAAAATATACAACTTCATATAAAAGAATCATTATTTAGATTTCATAATAGCCAAAGTGAAATTTATAATAATCTTATAAGGATATTCAATCTAATGTAATTATTTTATAACCGATTTTTGAAACATTTTCTAAACAATTTTCAGGTAATTTTTTCCTCAAGTTTCTAGCAACAGAGCGAATAGCATCTTCACTCATAAAATCATCGTTCCAAACAACAGATTGAATAATTTCATAAGGAACTATTTGATTCTTTTTTTGACATAATAAAGTCAAAAAATCTATCTCTTTATGTGTAAGTTTTATTTCTATACCATTTTTAAATAGTTGTTTATTTAAAGAATTAAATAAATAATTATCAAAAAAATAATTCAAATTTAAATCAAACCCTTTTATTTTTTTTACACAATTAATTAATACAGGATATATTGTTTCATGACGAATAGGCTTTACTAAATATTTTTCAAGTCCTAATTCAATAGCTTCAAGTAAATAATCAGTTTTTGTATATGCACTTAAAACTATTATAGCAATTTTGCTATCTTTTTTTCTTATATTTTTTATTAGTTCTAAACCATTTAATTTAGGCATATTTATGTCTGTTATTATTATATGAGGATTTTTTTGTTCTATTATTTCTAAAGCTTCAAAGGCATCTTTTGCTTCAAAAACTATATCAAATAATCTTTTTAAATAAAAAACTGCATTTTCTCTAATATTATCTTCATCTTCAACATATAAAATTTTTATATTTTTAAACTCTTTTTTATTCATTTTGGAAGTATACAAAAAAAATATTAAATTATGATAATCAATATTAATTTTAACATAAAAATTGTATAATCACAAATATGAAATACTTATTACTTCTTATTTTACAATTTACATCTTTATTAGCTGATTTTTATGTAAAAGATTTTATATCTGATGACAACATTAATTTTAAAAATGCTTCTTATGAGGAATATAAAAACAAACTATTAAAAGAATTTACAATAAAATTTAATATCAACACAGAAAAACTAAAAAATGAAACTTATTATTTAACAATTATTTCTGATAAAGATTTTTTAATATCAACAAATACAAATTATGAAATTATAAATAATACATTAGTAGTTAAACTAGATAAAAATCAATCAAATGAACTTTTTTTTAAATATATTTATGAAATTCCACAAAGACCTGGATTTAGATGGAACATAATTACAGATTTTGAATATAACTATTTATTAAGATATGAAGGTATTTTATATGGTATAGGCTATGGAATAATTTTTTGTGCTTTTTTGTATTATATCATTATTTATTTTTCAACAAAAATGAAATGTTTTTTATATTATTCTTTAATGCAATTCTTTGTTTTATTATCACTAATTGGTTTTGTTTATTTTAGTTACAAACCTTATCCTGCTGAAATACCACAAGCAATAGTTGATATTTGCGAAACACTTAGCTTTTTATTTACACTACTATTTTCTCAAACTATTTTAAATACGAAAGTAAAAATGCCTATAATTAACAAGTTTATTAATCTATTTATTATTTTAAATATATTAGATTTAATAGGTATATTTACTTACAAATATTCAATTCTATATGAATATTTACCCTTTTATATAGGATTTTTAATTCCTTCTTTTGCAGGTTGTATTGCTATATATAAAGGAAATAAATACGCAGTAATTTATACTCTAGGATGGATAATAGTATCTTTATTTATTTATATTGCTGAACATTGGCAAATAACCCCAATAAGTAGTATTTATGTAATTCATATTGGTGCACCTATTGAATCTTTAATTTTTAGTTTTGCATTAGGTTACATGCTAAAAGATTTAGTTGAAGAAAAAAATCAAAAAGAAAAACTTTTAATTCATCAAAGTAAATTAGCTTCAATGGGAGAAATGATAAATAATATCGCCCATCAATGGCGACAACCCTTGACACATTTAGGTTTTATAAATATGAATTTATACCTTTTAATTGAAGAAGAAGCTTTAAATAAAAAATATCTAAAAGAAAAAATAGAAGAATCAAATATACAATTAGATTTTATGTCAAAAACTATAGATAATTTTAGAGATTTTTATAAACCTAATAAACAAAAAGAACTATTTTTTGTCAGTATAGCTATCAAAAAAGCGATTGAAATAATGAATCCAATTTTTAAAGAAAATAAAATCGATTTAGAGATTAATATAATTGATGATAAAGAAATACATGCTTATGAAAATGAATATTCACAAGTTGTTTTAAATCTTTTAACAAATGCAAAAGATGCTTTAATTTCAAGAAACATAAAAAAACCACTAATTAATATAACTCTAAAAAGTGATAATTTAACAACTATTACAACTATTTCAGATAACGCAGGTGGTATAGAAAATAATTATATTGAACAAATTTTTGAGCCGTATTTTACAACTAAAGAAAAAGGTAGTGGTATAGGTCTTTATATGTCAAGAATAATAATTGAAAACCACTTTAAAGGTAAAATTGAAATTCTAAACAATAAATCTGGTGCTTCTTTTTTAATAATAATTTAATTTCTTAAAAACTTTATAATTAGTAAATCATTTAATATTAATTTACTAGTTAAAATTTTACATTAGATTAAAAAATTGTTTCCTTTTAACTATATTTGAATGTATTATATATGCTTATTTATTTGGGATTGAGAATATTCTAAATACTCAAGCTAAAATAATCCCATGAATTACAACAAAATTATCCTAGCTTTACTTATATTTTATATCCTTGCAGATATTATCAAGAGTTATTTTTTTTAAATAGTTTTGAAAAAATTGGAACAACTTTTACAGTTATATATCCCACGATTAATCCAACAATCACTTCACTAAAAAATCCACCCATTGGAATCGCTTTTATCGTTTCATCAAAAGAGTGTAAAATATGAGTTTCATGTACAATTATTCCACCACCCACAGCCAACATGGCAATAGTTCCAACTATTCCAATAGTTTTTATAATATATGGCATTGCATTTACAAAAGCCGTTCCTATTGTTTTTAAAGTAGAGCTTTTTTTTTCTTGTAAATAAAAACCAATATCATCAAGTTTGATAATAAATGCCACAATTCCATACACAAAAACCGTTGTTAAAATTCCAACAAGTGTTAGAACTGATAGTTTTGTAATAAATTCTGTATTTTCAATCAAACTAAGACTTATAACAATAATTTCAAAAGATAAAATAAAGTCAGTTTTTATAGCACCTTTTACTTTTTGGGCTTCTAAATTTTCAGTTGAAAGCTCTTTTATAGTCTCTTTAACATCAGCTACTTCATGGTGATGTCCTAATTTTTCTAAAACACTTTCCACACCCTCATAAGCTAGATAAATTCCCCCTAAAATCAAAATAGGAGCAATAGCCCAAGGAGCTAAATAACTTAAAAGTAAAACAACAGGAATAATGATAAATTTGTTTTTAAAACTTCCAAGGGCAATTTTATAAACTATTGGAAGTTCCCTTGCCGCTGCTTTTCTTTTTGCTTCAAGAATTGCAATTTCTCTAATATTATTTAACTCTTCAAGGATTTTATCTTGTGCTACTTTGTCCAATTTTTCAATATTATGTTTGAATTCTTCAACTGTTTTTGCTTTTTCCAACTCTTTTTTTAAAATATCAGAAGTTGTTTCATTTGTAAAATTTGCAATTGCAGCTAAATCATCAACCACTAAACCTGATGATTTTAAACTTGCAAGTTTAGTATAAGTTGCAATATCATCAAAAAGCACTCCAACATCATCAAGCGAAGTTGCAAGTGACTTTGAAGCAGTTGCCATACTTTTTCCAGCAAGTGAACCTATATCATCTGCTAATAAAGATAAATATCCTAAAAATCCTGCCATAATTAAATCCTTTTTTTATTTCAATTTATAATCTGATAATCTAACAAATTTAAAGCCTTTTTGTTTTAACTCTTTTATTGCTTTTATTGTTCCATCTGCTGTTTGAGAAAGGGGATGATTCATGTGAATAATCGCAATTTCTCCATTTTTTGCCTTTAAAAAAGCATTTTCTACTTTTTCTTTACTAAAAGTTGCTCCACCATCTCCTAAAATGGAAAATCCAATCACTTGATGATTTAGTTTATTTGCAATTTTTACAGCAACTTCATCATAATATGCCGTTCCTGACCTAAAATATTTTGGTCTTTTATCTGTAATTTGTTCTATTTTTCTTGCGTTTAATTCTATTTCATCAATTAACTCTTCCATATTTTTTGAGCCATCTAAACCATAAATAGATTTTCCATTTACACTTGCTGGTTTATGTTCAAGCCCATGATTTGCTATTTCAAATAAAGAATTTGAAGCCAAAGCTTTAAATGTATTTAGATTTTTATCTATCCATCTAGCATTTATAAACAAAGTTGCAGGAACTTTTTCTTGTTTTAAAAAATTAATCAATTTTTCATCATAACCCATACCATGAGGACTTCCACAAGCATCCATTGTAAGAGCAATTACCTTTTCATTTGTATCAAATTTTGTTTTTACTCCAGTTACGCTTTCACCCCACTCTTTTGGAGTTTGATTCTCAAAAGTATTTGCAATATTTTTTCTAAAGGATTCATACTCTTTTTTAGAACTACTTTGTTGTTCACCAAAATAGTTATCACTCGCTGTTTTTGCACAAGCTGTAAAACTAATAGTAAAAAGTAAAAAGAGGATAATTGACTTATTCATGGATTTTCCTAATAACAAAATGGATATAATAAATAATACTATATAGAAATTTTTAGAAGAAGTTGATTAATGCAAGAAAAAAATAGAGTTTTTGATGTAATTGTGATTGGTGGTGGAGCTGCTGGAATAATGGCAAGTATTAGTGCAGCAAAAGAGAATAAAAGTGTTTTATTACTTGAAAAATTATCAAAAATTGCAGCAAAACTAAAAGCCACAGGTGGAGGAAAATGTAATCTTACAAATACTTTATCAAGTGATGAATTTATGGCAAAATTTGGTAAAAATGGTCGTTTTCTAACTTATGCAATAGATGCTTTTAACGCCAATGATTTAAGGGATTTTTTCGCTAATATCGGAGTTGAAACAATAGCTCGAGATGGTTTTAGAGTATTTCCAATTGAACATAGTTCAAGCATTATTTTAAAAGCTTTAGATGATGAGTTAGAAAATCAAGGTGTGATTGTAGAGTGCAATGTAAATATTAAAGAAATTAAAAAAGATAAGATATTTACAATTTTTAGTGAAGAAAAAACTTATTTTGCAAAAAATATCATAATAGCAACAGGAGGATTAGGTTATCCAACTCTTGGAGCAACTGGTGATGGATATGATTTTGCAAAAGAGTTTGGACATGAAATCACATCTTTACATCCAGCAATGATGCCACTATTTACAAAGGAAAAAAACTTTGCTTCATGTAAAGCGGATACTATTGCAAAAGCTATTTTGAAAGTTGATTTACCAAAATATAAAAAACTAAAATTAACGGGTGATTTAATTTTCACAAAAGAGGGAATAAGAGGACCAGTTGTACTGGATTTTGCAAGGGAATTAACTCCAATATTAGCTTCACATAATGAAGTTCCACTTCTTATTAGTTTTCTAAAGGGAATGAATGAAGAGCAAATTTATACACATCTAAAAAATGAAATATCAAAAAATCCAACAAACACAATCTTACAAAACCTAAATACTCTTTTAGCACTCAGTGTTGCTGCGGAAATTTGTAATATTTGCCAAATAAATCCAGATGAAAAGTTCAAAAATATAGATGGAATTAAAAGAGAAAAACTAATCAAAACTCTAGCTTGGACACCACTTACAGTTATTGGTCACGAGGGATTCAAAAATGCTATGATTACAAGAGG
>RRZT012227081.1_pt1 | contig 12108 bp, 9 predicted proteins | sample 2165551 | NCBI WGS metagenome assembly RRZT01 (sample SAMN10456910, study PRJNA506462) | wastewater metagenome | biome: wastewater; feature: sludge; material: wastewater sludge; isolation source: wastewater sludge with Escherichia coli K12::gfp cells carrying plasmid... | place: USA: Moscow, Idaho ... | reverse complement strand
TTCCTGGGCGGCGAAGACTTCGACATGCGCATCGTGAACTATCTCGCCGACGAGTTCCGCAAAGAGCATGGCGTCGACCTGACCAAGGACAAGATGGCGCTGCAGCGCCTGAAAGAGGCGGCTGAAAAGGCCAAGATCGAGCTTTCGAGTGCAAGCCAGACCGAGATCAACCAGCCGTTCATCTCGATGGACAAGAACACCGGCACGCCGCTGCACCTGGTGATGAAGCTGAGCCGGGCGAAGCTGGAAAGCCTCGTCGCGGATCTCATCAAGAAGTCCATGAAGCCCTGCGCCGACGCGCTGAAGGATGCGGGTCTCTCGAAGGGCGACATCGACGAGGTCGTGCTCGTCGGCGGCATGACGCGGATGCCGAAGGTGATCGAGGAAGTGACGAACTTCTTCGGCAAGGAGCCGCACAAGGGGGTGAACCCCGACGAGGTCGTGGCTCTGGGCGCTGCGATCCAGGCGGGCGTGCTGCAGGGCGACGTGAAGGACGTCGTGCTGCTCGACGTGACGCCGCTGTCCTTGGGCATCGAGACGCTGGGCGGGGTCTTCACCCGCCTCATCGACCGCAACACCACGATCCCGACGAAGAAGAGCCAGATCTTCTCGACCGCCGAGGACAACCAGAACGCGGTGACGATCCGGGTCTTCCAGGGCGAGCGTGAAATGGCGGCCGACAACAAGATGCTCGGCCAGTTCAATCTGGAAGACATCCCGCCCGCGCCGCGCGGCCTGCCCCAGATCGAGGTGACCTTCGACATCGACGCCAACGGCATCGTGTCGGTGAACGCCAAGGACAAGGGCACCGGCAAGTCGCAGAACATCACCATCCAGGCGTCGGGCGGTCTGTCCGATGACGAGATCGACAAGATGGTCCGCGACGCCGAGGCGAATGCCGAGGCCGACAAGTCCCGCCGCGAGCTGGTCGAGGTCAAGAACCAGGCCGAAAGCCTGATCCACTCGACCAAGAAATCGCTGGACGAGCATGGCGACAAGGTCGACGGCTCGACCGTCGAGGCGATCGAACTGGCCATTGGCGCGCTGGAAGAAGCCCTGAAGTCGGAAGATGCCGGCAAGATCAAGGGCGGCATCCAGAACGTCATGGACGCCTCGATGCGTCTGGGCGAAGCGATCTACAAGGCGCAGGAAGCCAGCGAAGGTGATGCCGGCGCAGAGCGTGGTGGCCCGCGTGACGTGGATGACGATATCGTCGACGCCGATTTCGAAGATCTCGGCGATGGCAAGCGCAAGTAAGCGCGGATGAACGGCGAGGCCGGTTCGGGCATCCTGCCTGAACCGGCCTTTGCGTAAGGGGTACGGAATGGCGAAACGCTGCTATTACGAAACGCTCGGGGTGACCAAGGGCGCCGCAGGCGACGAGATCAAGAAGGCCTATCGCAGCAAAGCGAAAGAGCTTCATCCCGATCGCAACAGCGCCGATCCGACGGCGGAATCGAAGTTCAAGGAAGTCAACGAAGCCTATGACTGCCTGAAGGACCCGCAGAAGAAGGCGGCCTATGACCGCTTCGGCCACGGTGCCTTTGACGGCAGCGGCGGTTTTGGCGGTTTCGGGCGCGGCGGCGGCGGACAGGGCGATTTCGGATCGGCCTTCGCCGATGTGTTCGAGGACCTGTTCGGCGATTTCATGGGCGGGCGCGGCGGTCAGGCTGGCGGTCGGGCACGGCCCAGCCGGGGGCAGGACCTGCGCTATAACCTCTCGGTCACGCTGGAAGAGGCGTTCGAGGGCATCCAGAAAACGATCAACGTGCCCGGATCCGTCACCTGCGAGGAATGCGACGGCACCGGCGCCGAAGGCAAGGTCGAACCCGTCACTTGCCCGACCTGTTCGGGCATGGGCAAGGTCCGCGCCAGCCAGGGCTTCTTTACGGTCGAGCGCACCTGCCCGACCTGTAACGGCCAAGGCCAAATGGTCAAAAATCCGTGCCCGGCCTGCGCCGGACAGGGCCGCGTCGAACAGAAACGTGCGTTGCAGGTCAACATCCCGGCCGGTGTCGAAACTGGCACCCGGATCCGTCTGGCGGGCGAGGGCGAGGCCGGTCTGCGCGGTGGCACGGCAGGCGATCTGTACATCTTCGTCACCGTCGCCGAACACGAGATCTTCCTGCGCGACGGCAAGATGCTGGCCTGTCAGGTGCCGGTCGGCATGGCCATCGCAGCACTTGGCGGCGAGGTCGAGGTACCCACCATCGACGGCGGCCGCAGTCGTGTGAAGGTGCCCGCGGGCAGCCAGACCGGTCGGCAGATGCGCCTGCGCGGCAAGGGCATGCCGCCCCTGCGTCACGGCGCGCGCGCCAATGACGAGCCGGGCGATATGATGATCGAGCTGGTCGTGGAAACGCCGGTCAACCTGACCGCGCGTCAGAAGGAATTGCTGCGCGAGTTTGACGAGATCAAGGCCGACAACTCGCCGCAATCGACCGGGTTCTTTGACAAGGTCAAAAGCTTCTGGGACGGAATGACCGGGACTTAAACGCCCTCGCATTCCCGAATGTCACGCCCCGCGCAGCCCATCCGGTTGCGCGGGTTTTTTGTGCCGCGTCAGGCGACCTGCCGCACGGCGCGCAGGATCACCAGATCCTCACGCGTGGGGATCACTTTGACCTGCACGGACGAACCGGGGGGCGAGATCGTCTCGCCGCCACCCTCATTCGCGCCTGCGTCCAGCGTGACGCCCATCCAGCCCAGCCCATCGCAGACCTGCGCGCGAATGGCGGCGGCGTTTTCGCCAATTCCGGCGGTGAAGACGATGCCGTCGATGCCACCCATGGCCGCCGCCATCTCGGCAATGCCGCGTTGCAGGCTGGCGACAAAGCAGGCCACCGCTTCGACCGCGCGGGGATCGTCGCTGGCCAGCAGCGTGCGCATGTCATTCGAGATCCCCGACAGACCCAGCAGACCGGATTGCCGATACAGCATGTCGGACAGCGCCTTGCTGTCCATCCCCTGATCCAGCAGATACAGCAGCACGCCGGGGTCGATCTTGCCGCAGCGCGTGCCCATCACCAGCCCGTCAAGCGCCGAAAACCCCATCGAGGTCATCACCGACTTGCCATCCTGCATGGCGCAGAGCGACGCCCCATTGCCCAGATGCGCGACCACAACGCGGCCCGCTGCCAGCGCCGGATCGGCCTCGCGCAGGGCGCTGGCGATATAGTCATAGCTGAGGCCGTGAAAGCCATAGCGCCGGATGCCCTGATCGTAGAATTCGTGCGGGATCGCATAGATTTCGTTCACGCGCGGCATGGTCCGGTGGAAGGCGGTGTCGAAACAGGCGATCTGGGTGGCACCCGGAAAGGCCGCGCGGGCGGCGCGGATCCCGGCCAGACAATGCGGCTGATGCAGGGGGGCCAGCGGGACCAAAGCCTCTAGCGCCGCTTGCACGGCATCGTCGATCATCACGGGGGCGGCGAAATCGGGGCCGCCATGGACGACGCGGTGGCCCACCGCCTTGATGGTGCGGTCAGGATAGTGGACCCCCATGGCGCGGATGGCCACGCGCAGCGCCTCGCCGTGATCGGCGACGGTGCCGACATCGCCCGCCGAAAGGGGCGCGCCTGCGGCATCCTTCAGCTTGATCTCGGCCGGGGCACCGGCGCCGATGCGGTCGATCAGGCCGCTGACCTCGGGGATCTCGTCGCCGTCGATATAGATCGAGAATTTCAGCGAGGACGACCCGGCATTCAGGATCAGCGTCTCGCCGCTCATCCCTTCTTCTCCGCTTTGTGGAAGTGGTGAATGGCGGCGACCGCACAGGAGGCGAGGCGCGACATCGACCCGTCCGACCGCGAGTTCAGGATCACCGGCACCTTGGCGCCCAGCACGATCCCGGCGGCCTCGGCATGGCTGATATAGGCCAGTTGCTTGGCCAGCATATTGCCCGCGTCAATCGCGGGCACGACCAGGATATTGGCGCGACCCGCCACATCGCCTTTCAGCCCTTTGGTGCGCGCCGCCCCCATATCGACCGCGGCGTCCATCGCCAGCGGCCCGTCCACCGCGCCGCCCTTGATCTGGCCGCGCTCGGCCATCTTCGACAGCAGCGCCGCATCGACCGAGGACTGGATTTCCGGGTTCACCGTTTCCACCGCCGACAGGATCCCGGCGCGCGGGGTGAGCCCCAGCGAGGTCGCCAGCTCGATCGCGTTCTGGGTGATGTCGACCTTGGTTTTCAGGTCGGGGGCGATGTTGATGGCGGCGTCGGTGACCAGCAGCGGTTCGGGCTCGCCCGGCACGTCCATGACGAAGACATGGGTGAAGCGCCGCCCGGTGCGCAGGCCGAATTCCTTGTCCAGCAGCGCGCGCAGCAAGTCGTCGGTGTGCAGGTGGCCCTTCATCACCGCATTGGCGCGGCCCTCGTGGACCAGTTTGCAGGCCAGAAGGGCGGCCCCGGCATCGGTCGGTTCGTCGATGATTTCGAAGCTGGAAATATCGCGGCCGATCCGTTCGGCGGCGGCGCGGATGCGGGCGGCATCGCCGATCAGGATCGGAGTGATGATGCTGGCATCGCTGGCGATCAGCGCGCCGCGCAGCGATTCGTCTTCGGTCGGGCAGACGACGGCGGTGATCAGGGCGGGCAGGGGTTCGGCGCGGGCGATCAGCGCTTCGAAATGGCGGTGCCGCTGGACGATCAGGCCGGGGACATGGACGTCCTCGGCCAGGAATTTCCGGGTGGGGGCGATCACCTGCGCCTCGCCCGTGACGATCAGGGCGTCATCGGCGGGCCGCAGCACCTTGGCTTCCAGGGTGACGATGCCGGTCGCGGCGAGGTCGGTCACGGTGACGCGGGCGAGCAGCTCGTCGCCGGCATGGGCGCGGTCCAGGAAGGACAGCGATTGGGTGCGATACAGCGTCCCCGGCCCCGGCAGGATGGACCCCAGCACGCCCGAGATCAGGCTGGCAAGGAACATGCCCGGCGCGACCTCGTCCGGGTTGCCGTCGCCATCGGTGTCAAAGCCCGGCAGGTGGACGGGGTTATAGTTGCCCGAGGTCGCGGCGAAGGCCAGCAGATCGTCCATGGTGACAAGGCGGCGGAGTTCGGCGCTGTCGCCGAGGCGCAATTCGTCGAAGGTCTTGTTTTCAAGTTTCACGGGTTGTCTCCGGCCTGTGTGGTCACTCGTTATCATCAGCACTGGGTGCCACGGGAATTGTGCGGGGCAGCGCGGGCAGGGTCAAGCGCGGTCGGACCGGGCGGCGGGCCTAACTGCCCCGGACATGGAAAAGGCCAGCCCCCTTGCGGTGAGCCGGCCTGAAATTGCGCGGTTTTTGGCAGATCAGGGGTTGATGACGATCGGGACGCCGCCCTGCACCATGGCGTAGATTTCTTCGATCTCGGCATCTTCCACCGCGATGCAGCCAGCGGTCCAATCCATCTTCTTGCTCATCTTGGCGCGTGCGCCTTCGCGGCCACGGCCGTGGATGAAGATGTCGCCACCGGGGCGCATGCCAGCCGCCAAGGCTTCGGCGGTGTCCAGCGTGTTGGGATAGCTGACGCCGACCGACAGGTGATAGGCGCTGCGCGGGTTGAAGCGGTCGATGAAGTAGATGCCTTCGGGCGTCTTGCCATCGCCTTCGTATTTCTTGTCGCCGATGGGCTGTCCGCCAAGGCCGACCTTGTAGGATTTCAGCACCGTCTTGCCCGAGACCAGATACATCATCCGGTCGGATTTGTTGACCACGATCTGCGTGACCGGCGGGCCGTCGTAAGACAGGAATCGCGGCGGGTGCGAGGCACCCGGTGCGCTGTCGCCACTGCCACCACAGGCAGCCAGAATTGTCAGAAGGGTCAGGGCCAGCCCGGCCCGGATTGCTCGAATCATCACTGCCTCGTCACGCTGTTGTCCGCGTTAATATACCTGACGATTATCACGCGACGGTTAACGTCACCAGAATGATTCCGATTCAGCCCAAAAGGGCCAGCATCAGGTATGTCGCCGCTGCCACGGCGCCCGCGCCGGGCACGGTGACCGCCCAGGCCGCCAGCGTGGTCCAGACATGGCTGCGCCGGACCAGGCGGCGGCGGTGCTGTTCCTCGACCGGCAGGGATTTCGGGGTTTTGCGGCGGAAGCGATCCTCCCATTCGCGGTAAAAGCCGACGCCGAAAATCCCCCCCACCGCGCAATGCGTGGTCGATACCGGCAGTCCGGCGGCGGAACAGGCCAGCACCGTCGCCGCCGCCGCCAGCGCGGCGCAGAAGGCGCGCACGGTGTTCAGCCGGGTGATCGCGGTGCCGACCATGCGCACCAGCCTGCGCCCGAAGATCAGCGACCCCAGTGCCACGCTGAGGCCCGCCAGCCCCACCACCCCCAGGGGCAGCGCGCCCGGATCGGCGCTGTTCATCATCACCGACAGCGGCCCGGCGACATTGGCCACATCATTGGCGCCATGGGCGAAGCCCGACAGCATCGCGGTCACGATCAGCGGCCCAGCCAGCAGGTTCTTCAGCGCCAGATCCTGGGAATGCTGCGCCGCGATCTGGCGATCCAGATGGCGGCGCGCAAAGGCGAAGACCACCAGCCCAAGCGCCGCGCAGGCGGCGATGGCGCCGCCCTCCAGCGGGGGGCGTCCGGGCAGGCTCAGCAGATAGGCGGCGAAGATGGTGGCGGTGACGCCGATCAGCGCGGGCAGCCAGATCCGGGCCGCCGCCACCCGGTCGGGCGCGAAATGCACCCGCCAGCGCAGCAGCCCCAGAACCGCCGCCGCCAGCAGCGCCGAGGCGATGGGCGCAATCACCCAGCCAAGCGCGATCCCCGCGACCACCGGCCAGTTGATCGCCGCCGCGCCCAGCCCGGCCATTCCGGCCCCTGCCACCGCACCGATGACGCTGTGGGTCGTGGACACCGGCGCGCGCGCCCAGTTTGCCAGCGTGATCCACAGCGCAGCGCCAACCAGTGCCGCCGCCATGATCCGGCCCGACCGGGCATCAGGCCCCATCGGGCCGAGCGTGAGGATATCGTTGGCGATGGTTTCGGTCACCATATCGCCCGCCAGCAGCGCGCCCGCCAACTGCGCAGCCGCCACCAGCGCCAACCCCAGACCCACCGGCACCGCCCGCGCGCCCACCGCCGCCCCGACCGAGTTCGCGACATCGTTGGCGCCGATATTCAGCCCCAGATACAGCGCGACCGAGAAGCCCGCGATGATCGGTGCCTGCGCGGGCAGGGCCACGCCCGCCAATGCCGCGATCAGCAGCGCCAACAGGCCGAGGCCCATGATCAGCCCCAACCGCCGCAAGGGACGCGCCGCCGCGCGGCCAGCCCCCTCGGCATGGCCAAGCCGGTCCAGGTCCTTGTCAAGAATACGAAAGTCGCGCCCGTTCTGCATTGCCCAAACCATAGGCAATCGCAGCGTTACGGCAAGCCTTCTTCAGCGGGGATTCGGCGGCGCGGCCGGGCTCGGCAGGCGGCGCAGCAGGCGGGCCAGTCCGGCTTCGTCGACCAGTCCGGCGGCCTCGGCCGGGGTGAACCAGCGGCGCTGGCGCTGTTTGCGCTCGGGGAAGTTCTTGTCCAGCCCTTCGACGCGGACCAGATGGACCTGCACCTCGACCGGCGCGCTGAGGCCCTTGGTCAGTTTCTTGTCATAGCTGTAGCGGCCAAAGGCGGTTTCCTCGACCTCGCCGCGCACGCCGGCTTCTTCCCACGCCTCGCGCAGGGCCGCGCCGCCGACGCTGCGGCCGTCCATCGGCCAGCCTTTCGGGATGATCCAGCGCCCGGTGCCCCGGCTGGTGACCAGCAGGACGCTGCCGGTTTCGGCTTGCAGGCACAGCGCACCCACCTGCAAGGCGGGGGGGCGGCGGCCCAGCATCCGGCCCAGAAAGTTGCGGAACATCTCATTCATCGCCGTCAACCCGGCCGCGCAGGGCCTTGACGGCGCCGCGTTCGGTTTTGGCCTTCAGGCGGCGGCGCTGGCTGCCCAGCGTGGGGCGGGTGGCGATGCGGCGCTTGGGGGCGACGGTGGCTTTCAGGATCAGCTCGGCCAGCTTTTCGCGGGCCAGTTCGCGGTTGCGGGCCTGGCTGCGGGTTTCCTGGGCCAGGATCACCACCGCGCCGTCCTGCGTCCAGCGGCGCCCGGCCAGCCGTTGCAGGCGGCGCTTCACCGGCTCGGGCAGGTTCGGCGAGCGCTCGGCCTCGAAGCGCAGCTCGACCGCGGTTTCGACCTTGTTCACATGCTGACCGCCCGGCCCCTGGGCGCGGGTGAAGCTTTCCACAAGCTCCCATTCCTCGATGGAGATCTGATCGTTGATACGCAACATCTGGTGGTCGGGCCTTCGCTTTGCCGCAATCATAAGCAGCCCCGCCGCGCGGGGAAAGAGAGCATTGCGCAGGCCCGACCGGCCGTGCCGGTTCCGGCGCATCGGCCGTTCCCGTCAAATCCGATAAACTTCGCGCGATAATCCGCCGCTTCCGGGCGATTGACGCAACGGCACAAGCGGGTGCGGGGCTTTTCAAACTGCATCGCTTCGGGCAATCGTCACCCAGACATAGGGAGGTCAACGTGGTCCATGGTGTCGCCGCCAGCTTTGGGTTGGGCGCGGTATGCGCAGCCCTTGTATGCGTGGGGGGCCTTGCCGGGGCGGTCCCTGCCGCGGCCGACGTGCCGCTGCGGGTCGAATTCCTGCCCGTCGTCGCGCGCGAAACCAGCATGCGGATCGAGTTGACCGGGACACTGGAGGCCGTCGACAGCGTCGATCTGGGCTTTCGCCAAAGCGGTCGCATCAGCGAAATGCTGGTCAACGAGGGCGACCAGTTCACCGCCGGACAGGTGCTGGGCCGGATCGACCCCTTGCAATTGCAACAATCGCTGAATGGCGCCATGGCGGCACTGGCCGCCGCCGAGGCGACCGAGCAGCAGGCCCGCCAAGCGGCCGAGCGGGCGCAGGCGAGGCTGGATCGCGGCGTTGGCACCCCTGCCGAGCGTGACAGCGCGCGCCAAGCCCTCAGCGAGGCCGAGGCCCAGCTTCAACAGGCCCGCAGCACGCTGAATCAGGCGCGCCGCTCGGTCGAGGATACCGAACTGCTCGCGCCGTTTGACGGCGTGGTCACCGCCCGCTCGGGCGAACCGGGGCAGGTGGTCAGCGCGGCGCATTCCGTGCTGTCGCTGGCGGGCCATAACGGGATCGAGGCGGTGTTCATGACCCCCGATCTGCCGGTTCTGAACGAGGTGATGGGCATTTCCGTCGCGCTGTCGGCGCTGGATGTGGTCGCGCCGCCGATGACCGGGACGGTGACCGAGATCTCGCCGCTGGTTGACCCCTCGACCGGCTCGGTCCGGGTGCGGGCGCTGGTGGATGACGCGCCCAAGGATGTTGATCTGCTGGGGGCGCTCGTGCGTGGCAAGATGGTGCTGGAAACCGGCGAGGCGGTCGAAATTCCGTGGACGGCGCTGACCTCGGGTGGGGGGAAGCCGGGCGTCTGGATCGTGGGCGAGGGCAACCGGGTCGCGCTGCGGTCGGTCGATATCCTGCGTTTCGACGATGGAATGGTGCTGCTGTCGGGCGGTGTCGCGCCGGGTGATGTGGTCGTCGGCGAAGGCTCGCAGAAGCTGTTTCCGGGCCGTGAAGTGGTGGCGGGGAACCCATGATCAGACCCCGAACCGCACAGATCGTGCCCCTGCTGGCGCTGCTTCTGGCCACGCCCGCCGCCGCGTTCGATCTGCCCTGGACGCACCGGGCCGAGGCCGCGCAGGACACGCCGCCGAGACCGGTCGTCTCGGTGATCATGGACGATATCCCGTCCGAGCTGCGCAGTTTCCCCGGCGTCGTCGTGGCCGGGACCGAGGTGCAGCTGGGCTTTCAGACCCTCGGCCGGCTGTCGGCGCGTCCGGTCGATGTGGGCGATCACGTGATGGAAGGCGCGCTGCTGGCCGAACAGACGCCCGACGATCTGCAGGATAATGTCCGCGCCGCGCGTTCCGCCGTGGATGCAGCCGAGGTGACGCTGGAAACCGCCCGCGCCACGGCGGAACGCACCCGTGATCTGGCGGCGCGCAATGTCGCCACCCGCGCCCAGCTGGAACAGGCCGAGCGCGACCTGAAAGCGGCCGAGGCCGGGCTGACGCAGGCGCAATCCGAACTGGTCCGCGCCGCCGATGCCGAAGGCTTCGCGCGGCTGCTGGCGCCCTTTGACGGGGTGGTTTCTGCGGTGATGGAAAATCCGGGCGCGGTGGTTGGATCGGGCACGCCGGTGCTGACCCTGTTCGACGTGAACACCCGCGAGGCGGTGATCGACCTGCCCGAGGCGGTGGTCTCCACCATGCCGGTGGGCACGCTGGTCGATATCTGGCTGGAATCCGACGAGGGCACCCGCAGCCCCGGCAGCGTCAGCCGGATCGAGCCCTTGGCCGACGCCGCCACCCGCACCCGCCGCCTGCATCTGTCGATGGACAATCCCACCGATTTCCGGCTGGGCGCGCTGATCCGCGCCCAGCATGGCGGCCCGCGCGCCAATTTCCTGACCCTGCCCGAGGTTGCCATCGGCGGCACCAAGGACGCGCCCTCGGTCTGGGTCGTCACCCGCGACGGCGCGGCAGCGACGGTCGCGTTGCGGGCGGTCACGCTGGGCATGCGGCTGAACGGTCTGGTCGAGGTCAGCAGCGGGCTGACGGCTGGCGAAGAAGTGGTCATACGCGGGGTTCATTCGCTGACCGAAGGACAAGCCGTCGGCGAAAGGGTCGAGCCATGAATCACGGGCCAAGGTTCAATCTGTCGGACTGGGCGCTGAAACATCGCAGCTTTGTGTGGTTCCTGCTGATCGTGTCGATGCTGGCGGGGGCGATTTCCTATGCCAATCTGGGGCGCGAGGAAGACCCGAACTTCACCATCAAGGTGATGGTGATCAGCGCGGCCCTGCCCGGCGCCTCGATTGACGAGACGCTGAATCAGGTCACCAAGCGGATCGAGAAGAAGCTGGAGGAACTGGACGAGCTGGACTTTACCCGCTCGGTCACCATGCCGGGGCAGGCGATCGTCTATATCGAACTGGACCAGACCATTCGCGGCAAGCATGTCCCCGAGGTCTGGAAGCGCGTCCGCGAGATGATGTCGGACATTCGCCCGGAATTCCCGCAGGAATTCGCGGGCTTCCAGTTCAACGACAATTTCGGCGACGTGTTCGGCAATATCTATGCCTTCACGGCGGACGGGTTTACCCCGCGCGAATTGCGCGACCGCGTGGACGATATCCGCGATCTGGTGCAGGCGCTGCCGCTGGCGGGCAAGGTCGAATTGCTGGGCGAACAGGACGAGGAAATCTATCTGGAATTCTCGCCCTCGCGTCTGGCAGCCCTTGGCCTGAACCAGGAAGAGGTCGTGGCCACGCTGGCCAATCAGAACGCCATCGCGCCCTCGGGCGTGATTGAATCGGGGCCGGAACGCATTCTGGTCCGGGTTGACGGGCAGTTCGACGATTCCAACGCCATCGCGGCGGTGAACCTGCGCATCGGGGACCGGTTCTTCAACCTCGCCGATGTGGCGACGGTGCGCCGCAGCTATGAAGACCCCCCGAAAGAGCTGTTCCGTTTCGACGGCAAGCCCGCCATCGGGCTGCAGATCGGCATGAAGGCGGGCGGCAACATTCTGGAATTCGGCGCGCAGGTGGACGCGCTGATGGACAAGGTCGCCGCCGACCTGCCCGTGGGGATCGAGATGGCGAAATTCGCCGACCAGCCCCATGTCGTCGACGAGGCCGTCAGCCATTTCGTCCGCGCCCTGATCGAGGCCGTGGCCATCGTGCTGCTGGTCAGCTTTGTCAGCCTTGGCTGGCGGGCGGGGCTGGTGGTGACCATGACCATCCCGCTGGTGCTGGCGATCACGTTCATCTTCCTCGACTATCTGGGCATCACCTTGCAGCGGATCTCGCTGGGCGCCTTGATCATCGCCCTTGGTCTGCTGGTCGATGACGCCATGATCGCGATTGAGACGATGATCTCGCGGCTGGAACTGGGCGAGACGCTGACCGATGCGGCGTCCTATGCCTGGACCTCGATTGCGTTTCCGATGCTGACGGGCACGCTGGTGACGGTGGCGGGGTTCATTCCCATCGGGCTGAACAGCTCGGCTGCGGGCGAATTCACCTTCTCGCTGTTCGTGGG
>RRZT010799001.1_pt1 | contig 12108 bp, 10 predicted proteins | sample 2165551 | NCBI WGS metagenome assembly RRZT01 (sample SAMN10456910, study PRJNA506462) | wastewater metagenome | biome: wastewater; feature: sludge; material: wastewater sludge; isolation source: wastewater sludge with Escherichia coli K12::gfp cells carrying plasmid... | place: USA: Moscow, Idaho... | reverse complement strand
GCGGAAACGCAGAAGGCGCCCACGAGGGGCGCCTTCTGTCGGGACTGCACGCTGCCGCCGCAGCGACCTTATTCCACCCCGCCGCCGAGCGCCTTGAACAGGGCGATCTCGCCGGACAGCTGGGCCAGGCGGCTGGCGATCAGCTGCTGGCGGGCAGCGAACAGCTGGCGCTGGGCGTCGAGCAGGGTCAGCTGGCTGTCGACCCCGGCGCGGTAGCGGCTCTCGGCCAGGCGGTAGTACTCGCTACTCGACTCGACCAGGTCGCGCTGGGCGACCAGCTGCTCGCGGTAGGTGCCGCGCGCGGCCAGGCCGTCGGCCACCTCGCGGAACGCCGCCTGGATCGCCTGCTCGTACTGCGCCACGCGGATGTCCTGCTGCAGCTCGGCGTAGTCGAGGTTGGCCTTCAGGCGCCCGGCGGTGAAGATCGGCAGGTTGATCTGCGGCTGGAACAGCCAGGTGCCGCTGCCGCCGTCGAACAGCCCGGACAGCTGGCTGCTGGCGGTGCCGGCGCTGGCGGTCAGGCCGATGCTCGGGAAGAACGCCGCGCGCGCCGCGCCGATGCTGGCGTTGGCGGCCTTGAGGGCATGCTCGGCCTGGAGGATGTCCGGGCGGCGCAGCAGCAGCTCGGAGGACACGCCCACCGGCAGCTCGGCGAGCAGCTCGCCATCCAGCGCCGCCGTCGCGTTCAGCCCTTCGGCGCTGCCGCTGCCGAGCAGCAGCTGCAGGGCGTTGGCGTCCTGGGCGACCAGCCGGCGGTACTGGGCGACGCTGATCCGCGCGCCCTCCACCGCGGTGCGCGACTGCGCCAGCTCCAGCGCGGTGGCGACGCCGACCTCGAAGCTGCGCTGGGTCAGCGCGTAGCTCTGCTCGTAGGTGCGCAGGGTGTCCTCGCTCAGCGCCAGCTGGGCGCGGTCGGCCTGCAGGGCCAGCCAGGCGTTGGCCACGCCGGCCACCAGGCTGATCTGCGTGGCGCGCTGCGCCTGCTCGGTGGCGAAGTACTGCTGCAGCGCGGCATCGCGCAGGCTGCGCACCCGGCCGAACAGGTCCAGCTCCCAGGCGCTGACGCCCAGGGTGGCGCTGTACTGGCCGGCGGTGGTCGGCTCGCCGGAGGCCGACAGATCGCCCGGCAGGCGCTGGCGGGTGCCGCTCCCAGCGGCGCCGAGCTGCGGGAACAGCTCGCTGCGCTGGATGCGGTACTGGGCCTGGAAAGCCTCGACGTTGAGCGCGGCGACGCGCAGGTCGCGGTTGTTGTCCAGGGCCACGGCGATCAGCTGCTGCAGCGCCGGATCGCGGAAGAAGCCGCGCCACTCGGGCGGCGTCGCCGCCGCGGCCTGGGTGGTGCCGGCGTACACGCCATCGCCGGGCAGGGTCGCGGCCACCGGCGCCGCCGGGCGCTGGTAGTCGGGGATCAGCGAGCAGCCGCCCAGGGCCAGCAGGATGCTCAGGGAGAGGATCGTCTTGTTCACAGCGCGGACTCCTTTTCGGCCTGCGGCTTGCGCTTGCGCTCGGTCAGCGAGCAGATCACCACATAGAACAGCGGGATCCAGAAGATTGCCAGCACCAGCGCAGACAACATGCCGCCGATCACCCCGGTGCCGATGGCGTGCTTGCTGCCGGCGCCGGCGCCGCTGGAGATGGCCAGCGGCACCACGCCGAGGATGAACGCCAGCGAGGTCATCACGATCGGGCGCAGACGCATGCGGCAGGCTTCCACCGCGGCGTCGACCAGGCTCATGCCCTGCTCGTGCAGCGACTTGGCGAACTCGACGATGAGGATCGCGTTGCGCGCCGACAGGCCGATGGTGGTGAGCAGGCCGATCTGGAAGTACACGTCGTTGGACAGGCCGCGGCCGTAGGTGGCCAGCAGCGCGCCGAGGATGCCCAGCGGCACCACCAGCATCACCGACAGCGGGATCGACCAGCTCTCGTAGAGCGCCGCCAGGCAGAGGAACACCACCAGCAGCGACAGCGCGTACAGCGCGGTGGCCTGGTCGCCGGCCAGACGCTCCTCGTAGGACAGCCCGGTCCAGGCGATGCCGACGCCCGGCGGCAGCTGGGCGGCGATCTTCTCCACCTCGGCCATCGCCTCGCCGGAGCTGAAGCCCGGGGCGGCGGCGCCGAGGATCTCCATCGCCGGCACGCCGTTGTAGCGCGACAGCTTGGGCGGGCCGTAGATCCACTGGCCGCTGGCGAAGGCGCCGAACGGCACCATGTCGCCGGCCGCGTTGCGCACGAACCACTTGTCGAGGTCCTCGGGGTTCATCCGCGCATCGGCCTCGCCCTGCATGTAGACCTTCTTCACCCGGCCGCGGTCGATGAAGTCGTTGACGTAGCTGCCGCCCCAGGCGATCGACAGGGTCTGGTCGATTTCGGCCAGCGACACGCCCTGGGCGCGGGCCTTCTCGTCGTCGATCAGCAGCTGGAACTGCGGCTCGTCGCGCAGGCCGTTGGGACGCACGCCGGCCAGTTTGGGGTTCTGCGCCGCCAGGCCGAGGAACTGGTCGCGGGCCTGGGTCAGCACCTGGTGGCCGACGCCGGCGCGGTCCTGGAGGAACAGGTTGAAGCCGGTGGCGTTACCCAGCTCCATCACCGCCGGCGGCGCGAAGGCGAAGGCCATGGCGTCGCGGAAGGCGAAGAAGCGCTGCTGCGCGCGCTGGGCCAGGTCGAACACGCTCTGCCCCGGCTCGCTGCGCGCCGACCAGGGATGCAGGCCGATGAAGGCCATCGCCGAGTTCTGCCCGCGGCCGGCGAAGTTGAAGCCGTTGACGGTGAACACCGAGCGCACCACCTCGCTTTCCTCGTCCAGCAGGTACTCGCGCATCTGCCGGACCACCTCGTAGGTGCGCTCGGCGCTGGAGCCGGCCGGCGTCTGCACTTGGGCGAACAGCACGCCCTGATCCTCCTCGGGGAGGAACGAGGTGGGGATCTTGGTGAACATCCACGCCATCACGCCGACGATCACCAGATACATCAGCAGGTACGGCGCCTTGCGCTTGAGCACCGCCTTGACGCCGCGCTCGTAGCCGTTGACGCCGCGCTGGAAGCTGCGGTTGAACCAGCCGAAGAAGCCGCTCTTGCCGTGATGCTGCCCCTTGGCCAGCGGCTTGAGCATGGTGGCGCACAGCGCCGGGGTGAAGACCAGCGCGACCAGCACCGAGAGGGCCATGGCCGAGACGATGGTGATCGAGAACTGCTGGTAGATCACCCCGGTGGAACCGGGGAAGAACGCCATCGGCACGAACACCGCCGACAGCACCAGGCCGATGCCGACCAGCGCGCCCTGGATCTGCCCCATCGACTTGCGGGTGGCCTCCAGCGGCGACAGGCCCTCCTCGCTCATCACCCGCTCGACGTTCTCCACCACCACGATGGCGTCGTCGACCAGCAGGCCGATGGCGAGGATCATGGCGAACATGGTCAGGGTGTTGATGCTGAAGCCGAACGCCGCGAGGATGCCGAAGGTGCCGAGCAGCACCACCGGCACCGCCAGGGTCGGGATCAGCGTGGCGCGGAAGTTCTGCAGGAACAGGTACATGACCAGGAAGACCAGGACGATGGCCTCGAACAGGGTCATCACCACGCCCATGATCGATTCGGAGATCACCGGGGTGGTGTCGTAGGGGTAGTAGACCTTCATCCCCGGCGGGAAGAACGGCTCCAGCTCGGCGATGGTCGCGCGCACCGCCTTGGCGGTGTCCAGGGCGTTGGCGCCAGTGGCCAGCTTGATCGCCAGACCGCTGGCCGGGCTACCGTTGAACTCGGCGCTGATGCTGTAGTTCTCGCCGCCCAGCTCGACCCGGGCGACGTCGCCCAGGCGCACCTGGGAGCCGTCCGGGTTGACCTTGAGGAGGATGTTGCGGAACTGCTCGGGAGTCTGCAGGCGGGTCTTGCCGATGATGGTCGCGGTCAGCTGCTGGCCCGGCGAGGCCGGCAGGCCGCCGAGCTGGCCGGAGGAGATCTGCACGTTCTGCGCCTGGATGGCGCTCTTCACGTCCACCGGGGTCAGCGCGAAGTTGTTCAGCTTGGCCGGATCGAGCCAGATGCGCATGGCGTACTGCGAGCCGAACACCTGGAAGTCGCCGACGCCCTTGGTCCGCGACAGCGGGTCCTGGATGTTGGAGACGATGTAGTCGGCCAGGTCGTTCTTGTCCATGCTGCCGTCTTCGGAGACCAGCGCCACCACCAGCAGGAAGTTCTTCACCGCCTTGGTGACGCGGATGCCCTGCTGCTGCACCTCCTGGGGCAACAGCGGCGTCGCCAGCTGCAGCTTGTTCTGCACCTGCACCTGGGCGATGTCAGGGTCGGTGCCCTGCTCGAAGGTCACGGTGATTTCCATGCTGCCGTCGGAGTTGCTCGACGAGCTGATGTAGCGCAGGCCGTCGATGCCGTTGAGCTGCTGCTCGATCACCTGCACCACGGTGTCCTGCACGGTCTGCGCCGAGGCGCCCGGGTAGCGCACCGAGATGCCCACCGCCGGCGGGGCGATGCTCGGGTACTGGTTGATCGGCAACTTGAGGATCGCCAGACCGCCGGCCAGCATGATCACCAGGGCGATCACCCAGGCGAAGATCGGCCGGTCGATGAAGAATTTCGACATGACTGCGCTCCCTTAGCGGCCGGCCGCCGGCGCCCCGGCGGGCGCGGCGGACAGCGCCGGCACGTTGCCGGCCGGCTTGACCTGCACCTCGACGCCCGGCTGGATGAACTGCAGGCCCTCGGTGATCAGCCGGTCGCCGGGCGCCAGGCCCTCGCTGACCAGCCAGAAGCTGCCGGCGGTGCGTTCGGCCTTGAGCACGCGCGGCTCCACCTTGTTCTCGGCGTTGACCACCATGGCCACCGCCTCGCCCTTCGGATTGCGCGTCACGCCCTGCTGCGGGGCGAGGATCGCCGCGCTCTTGCTGCCGGTCTGCAGCTGCGCCTGGACGAACATGCCCGGCAGCAGCTGCTGCTCGGGGTTGGGGAACACCGCGCGCAGGGTCACCGACCCGGTGCCCGGATCCACCGACACCTCGGAGAACTCCAGGCGCCCGGCATGGGCGTAGGCGCTGCCGTCGGGCAGGGTCAGGGTGGCGCGGGCGGCGTTGTCGCCGACCTTCTCCAGCTGGCCGGCGGCCAGCTCGCGGCGCAGGCGCAGCAGTTCGGTGGCCGGCTGGGTGACGTCGACGTAGATCGGGTCGAGCTGCTGGATCACCGCCAGCGCTTCGCTCTGTCCGCTGCTGACCAGTGCGCCCTCGGTCACCGCCGAGCGGCCGATGCGCCCGCCGATCGGCGCCAACACCTTGGTGTAGCGCAAATCGATCTGCGCCTTGTCCAGCGCCGCCTCGGCCTGCAGCTGGGCGGCGCGCGCCTCGTCGTACTGCTGGCGGCTGACCGCCCGCTCGTTGACCAGCAGCTTGTAGCGCTCGGCCAGGGCGCGGCTCGACAGCACACTGGCCTCGGCGCTCTTCAGGGTCGCCTGATAGGTGGCCGGATCGATCTGGTAGAGCTGCTGGCCGGCCTTGACCTCGCCGCCCTCGGCGAACAGACGCTTCTGGACGATGCCGCCGACCTGCGGGCGCACCTCGGCGATGCGGTAGGCGCTGGTACGGCCGGGCAACTGGCTGGTCAGGGTGTACGGCTGCGCTTCAAGGGTCACCACGCCGACCAGCGGCGCGGGACGCGCCGGCGCCGCGGCGTCGGGTTCCTGCTGGCAGCCGGCCAGCGACAAAAGCGACAGCAGGGCGGCTGAGCCCAGCGTCGCGCGAGCGAAAGTGCGGTTCATCGGCAAGGCCTCGAATTCGTTGCACGGACAAGGAGGAAAACGGTGGGAATGGTTGAATCCCCGATGAGCGGCAATATACTTACGTTCACGTTTGTTTGTAAATGCGCACCTGTTGCCGCAAATGTGCCCCGCAGCAGGTTCCGCTCACGAGACCGACCATGGCCCGACGCACCAAAGAAGAAGCCCAGGAAACCCGCAACCAGATCCTCGACAGCGCCGAGCGGGTGTTCGCCAGCAAGGGCGTGACCCACAGCACCATGGCCGACATCGCCGCCGATGCCGGGGTGTCGCGCGGCGCCCTCTACTGGCACTTCACCAGCAAGACCGACATCTTCCACGCCATGTTCGTCCGCCAGCACGACGCCAACAAGGTCGTCTGCGCCGCCGCCCGCGACCCGGACGAGCCGGACCCGCTGGGCCAGATGCGCAGCATCCTCAGCCACTTCCTGCGCAAGGTGGTCGAGGACCCGCAGCAGCGCCGGGTCTGCGAAATCCTCCACCACAAGTGCGAGCTGGCCGGCGAGCAGGCCGCCCTGCGCCAGCACCTGCAGGCCACCGGCGAGGAGATCGACCAGGACATCGCCCTGTCCCTGCGCCATGCCATCCAGCGCGGCCAGCTGCCCGCCAACCTCGACCTGCAGCGCGCCGCCGTCGCCGTCCACGCCTACATCCACGGCCTGATCAACAACTGGCTGCTGCGCCCGGACGGCTACCCCCTGGCCCGCGAGGCCGAGCCCCTGGTCGACGCCCTGCTGGACATGCTCAGGCTCAGCCCGGCGCTGCGCCACCCGGCCTGAAGCGCCGCGCCCTGCCGCGCCGCGCGCGGCAGTTGTCGCCCCCGCCCATCTGCCCCAGACTGTTCGCCAACGACACCATCATTGCGAGCGGAGCGAGAACCAAGATGTCCGACAGAACAGGCAGCAGCGCCAGCTATCGGCAGCGCGAGTCAGGCTATCGGGACAAGGCGCTGAAGATGTACCCGTGGGTCTGCGGGCGCTGTGCGCGGGAATTTACCTATTCCAACCTCAGCCAGTTGACGGTCCACCATATCGACCACAACCACGACAACAATCCGGCCGACGGCAGTAACTGGGAGTTGCTCTGCCTGTATTGTCACGACCACGAGCACTCCAAATACTTCATCTATAACGGCGAGAACGGCAGCGCGGTGATTCCCGGCGAGAAGTCGCCGCAGGTCAAGCACAATCCGTTCGCCGACCTCAAGGCGCTGATGGACAAGCAGCAGAAGTAAGCTCCCCGTCCGCCGCGGGAATAACCCCGCGGCCACCGAGAACGGTGCGCAGCGCGCACTTTCAGGGCCGGCGACAATCACCGCCGGTCCCACCATGTCAGGAATAACCCCATGCAAGAAGTCCAGATGGCGCCGCTCAGCGAAGCGGAAATCGACGAACTCAATCAACTGCTGTTCGATTACTCCGAACAGGTCGAGGAAACGCACGGCAGCCAGGGACAGGAAGTCGATTGCGTATTCAGCATTTCCGAACTGGACGGTTTCCTCACCGCCGTGCTGACCGGCCCGGAACCGGTTTCGCCGTCGGTCTGGCTGCCGGCGCTGTGGCGCGGCAAGCTGCCCAAGTTCGACAGCGAAGCCGAACTGCAGCAACTCACCGACCTGCTGATCCGCCACATGAACGCCCTGGCCGACAGCCTGTTCGAGAACCCGGACAACTTCGCGCCGATCTACGAGATCGGCGACGCGGAAGACGACGGCGAAGAAGAGCAGATCATCGTCGACGAATGGTGCTACGGCTACATGCGCGGCGTCGAACTGCACGAGAAGGACTGGCAGGTGCTGCTCGACCAGCAGCCGGAACTGCTGACCCCGATGCTGCTGTTCAGCGGCTTCGAACTCGACGGCGGCGAACAGCCCGGCGAAGAGGACCTGGAAGTCCTGCGCGAAAGCATTCCCGACCTGGTCTTCGCGGTGCGCGACTTCTGGCTGGCCGAGGCGGAAAAACCCAAGGCGCCGAAAACCGGTCGCAACGATCCCTGCCCGTGCGGCAGCGGCAAGAAGTTCAAGCAATGCTGTCTGCATTGATCTGATCCGCTGCGGCGCGGATATTCCACGGCCGTCACCCCGTTCGGTTGACGGCCTGTCGCGATCCCGATAAAAAGCAGCGGCGCGTAACACAACGGCGGAGTGCCTCAGGCATTACCGCCGTTTTGCATCCATTATTTCACTGTTCACCCTTATCCCGATCCGGAGAAATCTCCATGTCCAAGCTGTTGGAATTTCGCAAGGCCGAGCGCGAGCTCAGGGAGCAACTGGCGCGACTGGAATCGCTCAAGCACGACTCCGAACTCAAGCGCGAAATGGAATTCGAAGAGCAACTCAAGGCACTGATGCAGGAATACGGTTTCAAACTGCAGCAGGTCGTGGATATTCTCGATCCGCCGCCGGTGCATATCCCGCAACTGGAGATCGGCCGCCGCGGGCGCAAACTGCAGATCTGGACAAACCCGGTGACCGGCGAAGTGCTGCACACCAAGAGCGGCAACAACAAACAGCTCAAGGCCTGGAAGGCCGAATACGGCGAGGACTTCGTCGCCACCTGGCTGCAGAAGGACTGACCTGCACCCGAGCGCGCGCCGGCGCCCTGCGGGCGCGGGGCTCGCGCAGCCGCCGCGATAGTGCGCGGCGCACTTTTCTTGCACACTGACCCACCGCCCCGCCGGCCCCTCCAGGGAGCGTCCCGTGCCGTTCGCCGTACCGCGTCTTCGCCCCGTGCTGTTGCTCCTCGTCCCCCTGCTGCTGCTCGCGCTGCCGGCCTGGCGCCACTGGCAGGGCCCGCTGCTGCCCGGCTACCGGATCGAGGCGCGGCCGCTGGTGCAGCGCGTGGTGGCCAGCGGCGAGGTCAGCAGCCAGTCGCTGGCGCAGGTCGGCAGCGAGATCACCGGCGTGGTCGCCCGGCGGGCGGTGCGCGAGGGCGATGCGGTGCGCGCCGGCGACCTGTTGCTGGCGCTGCGCGACGACGAGCAGCAGGCGCGCCTGCGCGAGGCCGAGGCGGCGCTGCGCCAGCTGCAGGACAGCGACCGCCCGCAGGCCGCCGCCGCCCTGCGCGAGGCGCAGAGCGCGCTGAACCAGGCCGAGCGCGAACTGGCGCGCCGGGAAACCCTGGAGGCCCGCGGCCTGCTCGCCGTCGAGGCGCTGGAGCAGGCCCGCCAGGCCCGCATCCGCGCCCGCGAGGCGCTCAACCGCGCGCGCCTCGATGCTGCGGCCCTGGCCGCCGGGGCCAGCCAGGAACAGCTGCTGCGCCAGCGCCTGGAGGCGGCGCGCGCGGCCCTGGCCAAGACCCGCATCCACGCCCAGCACGACGGCATCGTGCAGACCCGCAGCGTCGAGCCGGGCGATCTGGTGCAGCCCGGCCGGGTACTGCTGGAGATCGCCCGCACCGACAGCCGCGAGATCCTCCTGCCGCTGGACGAGAAGAACCTCGCCCCCCTGGCCCTCGGCCAGCACGCGCGGGTGATCGCCGACGCCTACCCCGAGCGCGCGCTGCAGGCCCGCGTCGCCTTCATCGCTCCGGCGGTCGATCCGGCGCGCGGCACCCTCGACGTCCACCTGGAGCTGCTGGAGCCGGCCGACTTCCTCCGTCAGGGCATGACCGTCTCGGTGGAGATCCGCACCGCCGAGCGCGAGCGGGCGCTGGTGCTGCCCCACGACGCGCTGCGCCAGCGCGACGGCGAGCGCGCCCGCGTGCTGGTGCTCGATGCCGGCCGGGTCGCCGAGCGCGAGGTGCGCCTGGGCCTGCGCGGCAGCGCGCTGAGCGAGGTGCTCGACGGCCTGCAGGACGGCGCGCAGGTGCTGGCGGTCGACGCCGAACCCGGCCGGCGCGCACGCCTGCAGCCCCTGGCGCTGCCCGCCGCCGGCACGGAGTAGGCCGATGCCGCTGCTCGCCGCGCTGTGGATCGAATGGAAGATCGCCCTGCGCTTCCTCGCCGACAACGCCATGCAGACCCTGCTGATCGTCGTCGGCATCGCCGTCGGTTCGGCGGTCATCGTCTTCATCACCGCGCTGATCACCGGCCTGCAGGCCAACGTCATCGAGCGCACCCTGGGCACCCAGGCGCACATCCGCATCCTGCCGCCCGAGGAGGTCAACCGGGTCACCGCGCTGGCCCCGGGCAGCCTCGACCTGCGCCTGGAAAGCCCGCGCGCCCAGCGCCTGCGCTCGATCCTCAACTGGCAGGAGGTGCGCGACCTGCTCGACGCCGAGCCGCGCCTGCGCGCGGTGTCGCCGCTGGTCAGCGGCCCGGCGCTGGCCCGGCGCGGCACGGCGCGCGCCTCGGTGGCGCTGCTGGGCATCGATGCCGAGCGCTACGCGCGGATCATCCCGCTGCAGCGCCACCTGGTCGCCGGGCGCTTCGAGATCGCCGCCGGCAAGGCGCTGATCGGCAGCGAGCTGGCCCGCGACCTCGGCCTGCAGGCCGGCGACAAGCTGCGCCTGGACGCCGGCGAGGGCCGCGAGGCGGTGGTCGACGTGGCCGGCATCTTCGAGCTGGAGGTGCGCGAGCTGGACGCCCGCTACGTCTACCTCGACCTCAAGCAGGCGCAGACCCTGCTCGACCTGCCCGGCGGAGTGACTGCCATCGACACCACGGTGGACGCCATCTTCGACGCCGAGAGCATCGCCGCGCGGCTCGGCCGGCTCACCGGCCTCAAGGCGGAAAGCTGGATGGCCAGCAACGGCCAGCTGCTCAACGCGCTGCGCTCGCAGACCATGACCACCCAGATGATCCGCCTGTTCGTCGGCCTCTCGGTGGCCTTCGGCATCGCCAGCGTGCTGGCGGTCAGCGTGGTCCAGCGCACCCGCGAGATCGGTATCCTGCGCGCCATGGGCAGCCCGCGCGGGCAGATCCTGCGGGTCTTCCTGCTCCAGGGCGGGCTGCTCGGCATGGCCGGCTCGGGCCTCGGCGGGCTGGTCGGCTGGTCGCTGGTGCAGGTGTTCAACGTCTTCGGCCCCGGGCTGTTCGTCATCCCGGTGGACCCGACGCTGATTCCCTCGGCGATGGCGGTGGCGACCCTCACCGGCGTGCTGGCCGCCGCGGTGCCGGCGCGGCGCGCCGCCCGTTACGATCCGGCGGTGGCGATCCGTTATGTCTGAACTGCACGACGAGGTGCTGCGCCTGAGCGGCGTCGGCAAGACCTACAACCCCGGCACGCCGCTGGCGCAGAACGTGCTGCAGGACATCGACCTGCGCCTGGCGCGCGGCGAGCTGTGCGCGCTGATCGGCCCCTCCGGCTCGGGCAAGAGCACCCTGCTCAACCTGATCGGCCTGCTCGACAGTCCCAGCGCCGGCGAGCTGTACCTGCAGGGCCGACCGACCCGCGCCCTCGACGACGCGGCGCGCACCCACCTGCGCAACCGCGCCATCGGCTTCGTGTTTCAGTTCCACCACCTGATCCCGGCCTTCAGCGTGCTGGACAACGTGCTGATGCCGCTGATGATCCGCCACGGCAAGCCCGACGCCGAGGACCGCGCGCGCGCCCTCGAACTGCTCGCCGCAGTGGGCCTGGCCGACTTCGCCGCCAAGAAGGCCAACCAGATTTCCGGCGGCCAGCAGCAGCGCGTGGCCATCGCCCGCGCGCTGGTCACCCGCCCGGCGCTGCTGCTGGCCGACGAGCCGACCGGCAACCTCGACACCAGGACCGCCGAGAGCGTGTTCGCCCTGTTCCGCCGCTTCAACCGCGAGTTCGGCTGTGCGGTGCTGGTGGTCACCCACGACCCGCGCCTGGCCGCGCAGTGCGCGCGCACCGTGGAACTGGTCGACGGCCGCATCGTCCGCGATGCGGCGAATACGGCTGCAAAATGAACGACCTGTGGCTTAGACTCGGGCACCTGGCCCGATCCGGGCCAGCGACTTAGCATAGGCAAAGACTATCGCCTTGATTCCATCAATCAATTTAGATTAGTCATCTGCCCTGTGTAGTATGCATCGCACAGTTTCCCAACCTCCGAAGGAGTTCAGCGAATGTCCCTCATCAATACCCAGGTTCAACCGTTCCAGGCCAACGCTTTCCACAACGGCGAGTTCATCCAGGTCACCGAGCAGTCCCTGAAGGGCAAGTGGTCCGTGCTGATCTTCATGCCGGCCGCCTTCACCTTCAACTGCCCGACCGAGATCGAGGACGCCGCCGACAACTACGCCGAGTTCCAGAAGGCCGGTGCCGAGGTGTACATCGTCACCACCGACACCCACTTCTCCCACAAGGTCTGGCACGAAACCTCCCCGGCCGTCGGCAAGGCCCAGTTCCCGCTGGTCGGCGACCCGACCCACCAACTGACCCGCGCTTTCGACGTGCATATCGACGAAGAAGGCCTGGC
>RRZT012731977.1_pt1 | contig 12111 bp, 16 predicted proteins | sample 2165551 | NCBI WGS metagenome assembly RRZT01 (sample SAMN10456910, study PRJNA506462) | wastewater metagenome | biome: wastewater; feature: sludge; material: wastewater sludge; isolation source: wastewater sludge with Escherichia coli K12::gfp cells carrying plasmid... | place: USA: Moscow, Idaho... | reverse complement strand
GCCACGCAAGGCCAGGTGTTGTTTGACGGGCTGGATATGGGCACAGCCAGCCAGGAGCAGATTTACGCGGCGCGGCGGCGCATGGGCATGCTGTTTCAGTTCGGCGCCTTGTTCACCGATATGAGCGTGTTCGATAACGTGGCATTTCCGCTGCGTGAGCACACCCGCCTGCCACCGGACATGATTCGCGACATTGTGCTGATGAAGCTGCATGCCGTGGGGCTGCGGGGCGCGCGCGATTTGATGCCCAGCGAAATTTCCGGCGGCATGGCGCGGCGCGTGGCTTTGGCGCGCGCCACGGCGCTGGATCCGGAGCTGGTCATGTACGACGAGCCATTTGCCGGCTTGGATCCCATCTCTTTGGGCACGGTGGCGCAGCTGGTGCGCGACCTGAACGACGCCATGGGGCTGACCAGCATCATCGTGTCGCATGATCTGGACGAAACATTCCGCATCGCCGACCATGTGGTTATTCTGGGCAATGGCCGCGTGGCTGCGCAGGGCACGCCTGAAGAGGTGCGCCACAGCGCCGACCCCTTGGTGCAGCAGTTCGTGCATGCCCAGCCCGAAGGGCCGGTGCATTTTCACTACCCCGGGGCGAGCTTGCAGGCCGATCTGGGCTTGCAGGATGCCGGAGGTGCGGCATGAGCATTTTCAACCCCGCAGACATCGGCTATGCCGCCCGCCGACAAGTCGAGCGCCTGGGAACAGGGGCGCGGCTGTTTGCTCGCCTGATCACGTCTTTTTCAAGCTGGGCGCGTTTCGGCTTGATTCGCGATCAGGTCTTTTTCCTGGGCAATTATTCGCTGTCCATCATTGCCGTTTCAGGGCTGTTTGTGGGCTTTGTGCTGGGCTTGCAGGGCTATTACACCCTCAAGAGCTTCGGCTCGGCCGAATCGGTGGGGCTGCTGGTGGCGTTGAGCCTGCTGCGCGAATTGGGGCCGGTGGTCACCGGTCTGCTGTTTGCGGGGCGCGCCGGCACATCCCTGACGGCTGAAATCGGCTTGATGAAGGCGGGCGAGCAATTGGCCGCCATGGAAATGATGGCGGTGGACCCGGTGCAGCGTATTTTGGCACCCCGCTTCTGGGGTGGCGTGATCGCCATGCCGGTGTTGGCCGCCATTTTCAGCGCCGTGGGCATTCTGGGGGGCTGGCTGGTGGCCGTACAACTCATCGGGCTCGATACAGGCGCTTTCTGGGGGCAGATGCAGGCCGGTGTGGATGTGTGGAGCGATGTGGCCAACGGCGTGATCAAAAGCCTGGTATTTGGTTTGGCGGTGACCTTCATTGCGGTGCTGCAAGGCTATGCCTGTCGCCCCACGCCAGAAGGCGTGTCGCGCGCGACCACGCGCACGGTGGTGGTGGCTTCGCTGAGCGTGCTGGGGCTGGATTTTCTCTTGACTGCGATGATGTTCAGCGTATGAGCGGGCATTGTGTGCAGCGTGCCATTGGATAAAGGATAAAAGGAACGAACCATATGCAACGTTCTAAAGTAGATGTTTGGGTAGGCTTGTTTGTATTGCTGGGGGCTGCGGCGTTGTTGTTTCTGGCGTTGCAAGCGGGCAATCTGCTGTCGATTGCGCCGCGGCAGGGCTACCAGATACGCGCTGTGTTTCAGGATATCGGCGGTCTCAAGCCCAAGGCAGCCGTCAAGAGCGCGGGCGTCGTGGTGGGGCGAGTCAAGGCCATCGAGTTTGACAACAAAAGTTACCAGGCAGTAGCCGTGCTCGATCTGGAGAGCAAATATCAGTTCCCCAATGACAGCATGCTCAAAATCATGACGAGTGGGCTGCTGGGCGATCAATATGTGGGCATTGAGGCCGGTTATGGCGATGTGGCCTGGCAGCCGAACGCTGAAGTGACAAATACGCAATCCGCCGTGGTGCTCGAGAATCTGATCGGGCAGTTCATGAACAGCAAGGCGCTGGAAGTAGGCAGCGGCGCGGGAGAAAGCGCTGGCGCAAATACTGGTGCGGATACAAAGGCTGGCGCCGTTGATCTGGGGGCTGATCTCGGCGCGCCAGCGCCTGCCGGATCTGCGGCGTCAGGCGCGCAAGCAGGAGCCCGCCAATGAATGCACCATTCATCGTAAAAAGCAGAAGGTTGCTTGCGGGAGCCGTCATGTTGTTGAGCAGCCTGTTGCTGGCAGGCTGCGCCACCGGGCCGAATGCCCATCCACGAGATCCGATGGAGCCGTGGAACCGAGGGGTGTATCGCTTCAACGACACGGTAGACAAGGCTCTTTTGAAGCCCACGGCGACGCTCTATACCAAGGTGACGCCCACCTTCATGCAAAAGGGCGTGCGCAACTTCTTCAACAATCTGGGGGATGCGTGGTCCACCGTCAACAGCATTTTGCAACTCAGGGGGCAGGATGCGGCCAACAGTTTTTCGCGCGTCACCATCAACAGCCTGTTTGGCTTGGGTGGGGTCTTTGACGTGGCAACCGAGGCGCGTATTCCGCAGTCGAAACAGGATTTTGGCCTGACGCTGGGGCGCTGGGGCATGCCTTCCGGCCCTTACATGGTGCTGCCTTTGCTGGGTTCATCGACTTTGCGCGATACGGCCGCTTTGCCGATAGACATGAAAGGCAACCCCGTGGGAGCAGTGAATTCTGTTGCCGCGCGCAATACCTTATCCGTTTTGAGCGTGGTGGACTATCGCGCCCAAATGCTGGATGCCAGCAATCTGCTGGATCAGGCGGCTTTGGACCCTTATGCTTTCATGCGCGATGCCTATCTGCAACAGCGTGATGCTCGTGCGGGCCAGGCTGCGCCAGCTGGCGATGCACCTGTGTCCGGGGCGGATGATGGCTATGAGCCCCCGCCGGATGAGGTGGGTGCAGACGATGCGGCGAGCCAAACGCCTGCACAGCAAGCAGCCGGTCAGGCAGGGTATGAGCCGCCTTTAGATGAGAGTCAACCGGTGGTAGTGCCTGCCGCCGATGCAAATGGCGCTACAACTGCTGAGGAGGTGCCTTCTGTGAAGACTGAAGCCGCTGCGCCACTGGCAGATACAACCGTGCTGCCACAGCAAGTGGTACCTGCCGTATCCGGGCAAACGCCGCTTTACTGGCACGCGGTGCCCAGATGGATGGATGATCTGTCGCCTGGTTGGGGCGGCAGCTTCTGGCGGCATTGACTTTGCGTATATCCCGCTGAATGTCGGCGGCTAGGACGTAACCGTTTTTTGCAAGCGGTGGGTTTGCGGTGTCCCTGTGTATTACGGCTTGATGCAAACGCGCGGTGCAGGATTTGCGGTTCCACAGTATGATGGCGCGCAATCGTGCATTCGTTGTTGACGCGAATGCCATTCGTACTGGAATACCGAATTTTTGAGGAATCATTCATGAAAAAAAGTTTTGCTATATCCACTGCAACATGGTTTGGCGGCGTAGCTTTGGCCTGTTTTTCTTTGACAGGGCAGGCTTGGGCGGCGGACATGGCGCCCGAAGCGATGGTGCAGAAAGTGGCCGGTGAAACGCTGGCGCATATCAAGGCCGATGCTTCACTGCAAACAGGCGATGTGTCACGCATCGTGGCATTGGTGGATCGCAATGTCATGCCGCACGTCAATTTCACGCGCTTGACGGGCACAGCCGTTGGCCCCGCTTGGCGCACGGCTACGCCCGAGCAGAAAAAGCGCTTGGAGCAGGAGTTCAAAACCCTGTTGGCGCGCACCTATGCCGGTGCTTTCAAACTGGCCAACGACAAAGAGCTCAAAGTATTGCCCATGCGCGGTAACGCAAACGGCAATGATGTGCTTGTGCAAACCCAGTTGATTGGCGGCGGTGAGCCTGTTCCCATGGACTACCGTCTGGAAAAAACACCCGGCCAAGGTCTGGGTTGGAAGGCGTACAACCTCTCGGTGAGCAATGTCTGGATGATTCAGAGTTACAGACAGCAGTTTGCCAAGATCATCAGCACCAGCGGCATTGATGGGTTGATCAGCCGGCTTGAGGCGCAAAACAAGAGCAACGCCAGCAAATAAGTGCGCAGAAGAAGGCTCGCACCATGTCCGTTTGCCGCCTTACCTTGCCGGAATCCATCGGCCATGGCAATGCAGAGGCGCTGCTGTTGCAGATGCAACAGCAGTTGCAGCGGCAATTGTCCGCAGGCAACGTGGATCGCGTGGAGGTGGATGCGGCTGCGCTGCAACAGTTCGATTCTTCTGCGCTGACCGTGCTGCTGGCCTTGTTGCGTGTGGCGCAGCAACAGCGCTGCCAATGGGCCGTTGTGTCTCCCTCCAAGAGACTGGCTGGATTGGCGGCCCTTTATGGCCTGGATGCCTTGCTGCTATCCCGATCTGTTGACGCAATGCCCGCCTGAGTTGCACTGCGTTTCGACTCAAGCCCACTGGGGGGCGGCATCTCGCCGCAAAATATCATTGATTGCCTTTGCCGAACAGGCGGCAGCCAGATCGCGTATCGTTTGATGCGCGTTGCGTAAAGCCGCTACTGCGCCAACAGTTTGGGTGGATTTTGCAAGCGGTATGTGCCAAGTTGCAAGAGTGGCCGATGATTATTGTTTGTCGCTGCTTTTTTTCGCAGGTTTTTTCTGTTTTTTGGGTGCGGGCACAGGCGGTGGTGCGTCTGCCAGCAGGCGGGACGCGTCAAACAGCTTGGTTTTGCTGGCAAAGTGCCGGTCGATGCGCCACTCTTGCAGAATCTCCAGCGCCAGTTTGAAATGATGGTAGTTGAGTTGGTAGATGTCGGCGATGTGGAAGTCGCCTTCGGCTTCCAGCGCCAAGACCAGTTGCGACAAAATCTTGGCGGCATCGCTTTCTGGTGTTTTTTCGATCAGTTTACGGGCTTCCTTGATGGCGCGCATGCAAGAGACTCCATGGTTCGTTGCCAATATGCAGTGGACAGTGCAGCACACAGCAATGTTTGCCGACAGTGTAGCGCGTAAAGCAGTTGGCTAAGCTTTGCGCCGTTAACATTTGCCATATAGATGGTGTGCTGAGGGCCCGCAGCAAATGGTGGCACGCATGCAATCCACTCACCGTATATCTTCTGGTGAGTGGCATCAACCCAGCGTTGAAACAAACTGCTCGAATTTCAGGCAGACAATGCGTTTTGAGTGGACGCCAGATCGGGTTCGACAACAGCATGATCTGCCATATTGGCGGCATCCAGTGGGGCTGGGGTGGGCTGCTGTTCGAGGGCTACTGCTGGTGCTGTTGTGATATTGCAAGCATGTGGCCCTTTGGGGCCATCCTGCAATTCGTAGTTGACACGACACCCCTGTTTCAGGGTTCTGAAACCGTCCATTTGAATGGCAGAGAAATGGGCGAAAACATCTACGCCTTTCTCGTCAGGCTCGATAAAGCCGAACCCCTTGGCATCACTGAACCATTTGACCGTACCTGTAGCCATATGAGTGCTACTCCGTTTCGAAAATGAATGAAAGTAAATTTTCCTCAATTGTAAAACTATGTACGCGAGAATGGCAAGCGTTAATTCCAGTGTTTTGAGCGGATTATCAGTACGCCCTATTGATGCAAATTTGGAAATAAATCCCATCACCTCTGTTGGATAAATGCACATGAACATACTGGATTTTTTCGGGGAATTTGCCCGGGTATCGGCAAGCATTTATGATGGTCGAACCTGGAGGGCAGTGGAATGCGCGTATTGAAGTTGAATGGTTTTTCGATGATCGGTGTGGCTTGCACGGGGCTGTTGCTTGTGGCTGCACCTGTGGCGCAGGCTGCAGACGGTGCAGCCATTGCCAAGGCCAATAACTGCATGACTTGCCATGGCGTGGACACCAGAAAAATGATGGGGCCTTCTTTTAAGGAAATTGCCAATCGCTACAAAGGCAAAAATGTCGAAGCGGCCATGGTTGAGAAAATCAAGAAGGGCAGTGCAGGGGAGTGGGGCGTCATGGCCATGCCTGCCCAACCGCAACTGTCGGATGCGGATGCGCGAGCCATCGCCAAGTGGATACTGGCGCGCTAGTTTGCCGCGTGTCACAACACAAAATGGGGGCAGAATCCGCCGCATTGACTATCCCCATTGTTGATACCTTTATAGATGCCCTGTGGTTGGAAGAGGGGCTTTCTGCCAACACGCTGGCGGCGTATCGGCGTGATCTGCAGCTGTTTGCGCAATGGCTGCACGATCAAACACCGGTTACGGATTTGCTGGACGTTGATGAACCCCGCTTGCAGTTGTATCAAGGGTATTTGTTTGCACAAGGGCACAAGGCCAGCACGGCCAATCGACGGTTCACGGTGCTGAAGCGGTTTTACCGCTGGGCATTGCGCGAGCGGCATATCGCACAAGATCCCACACTTCGTTTGGCCGCGGCACGGATGCCTTTGCGGGTGCCCAAATTGATGAGCGAGGCCCAGGTGGAAGCATTGTTGGCCGCGCCCGATGTGCAAACGCCATTGGGCTTGCGCGATCGCGCCATGCTGGAGCTGTTGTATGCCAGCGGCTTGCGCGTGAGCGAGCTGGTGCAAATCAAGCTGTTGCAAATCAGCCTGGCCGAGCAGGTGTTGCGTATCACGGGCAAAGGCAATAAAGAGCGCCTGGTGCCTTTTGGCGCACAAGCGCACGACTGGTTGCAGCGTTATTTGAGCAAAGCGCGTCCGGCATTGCTCGGGCAACGGCAGACGGATGCGGTGTTTGTCACGGCGCGTGGTGCGCGTGCTGGCGAGGCGATGACGCGCGCCATGTTCTGGCAGCTGGTGAAAAAATACGCGGCGCAGGCCGATATTCGCGTGCCTTTGTCGCCCCACACCTTGCGGCATGCGTTTGCCACCCATTTGCTCAATCACGGCGCTGATTTGCGCGTGGTGCAGTTGCTGCTGGGGCATGCCGATATCAGCACCACCACCATCTATACCCATATTGCACGCGAGCGGCTCAAATCGCTGCACGCGCAGCATCACCCCAGAGGGTGAGATGCGTTTGCGTGTAGCGCCAGTGCACCTGGTAACGTGCGTCCATCCAAGGAAAAGAAGGAAAAACCATCATGCCCCTTTATCAACTGGGTGACAGGCAGCCGCAACTGGCTGATAGCGTTTGGCTGGCAGACAGTGCACACATCATCGGTGATGTGCGTTTGGCGGCAGATGTGAGCATCTGGTTCAACGCTGTTTTGCGGGGTGACAACGAACCCATCGTTCTGGGTGACGGCAGCAACGTGCAAGATGGCTGCGTGCTGCATACCGACCCGGGCGCCCCTTTAACTGTGGGCAAATGGGTAACGGTGGGGCACAAAGCCATTCTGCATGGCTGCACGGTGGGGGATGAGAGCCTGATTGGCATGGGCGCGGTGGTGCTGAACCATGCGGTGATTGGCAGGCATTGCCTGGTAGGGGCTGGCGCATTGGTGACAGAAGGCAAAACGTTCCCGGACGGCAGTCTCATCGTGGGCAGCCCTGCACGGGTGGTGCGGCAGTTGGCTCCTGAGCAGATGGCGGCTTTGCGGCAAAGTGCGCAGAAATATATTGAAAACGCCCGGCGTTATCGGGCGCAGTTGCGGCGGCTCTGATGCGAAAGCTTGGATGTGGTCAGAGGGGCTGAACGGGTGCAACAACAAATGCTGAACAGATGCGCGCCAGGCGCTGGCAGGGGATAATAGCTGGCTTGTTCCGTGCCAGCCTGCTTCGCAAGAGCTGCATAAGCACTGGCTGACTCGTGATTTTTTCTGATGGATAGCTTTTGGGCATGGCGCAGATATCCGCCACGCGCGCCGTAAAGCTATCCGCAATTTTTCTGTAGCCTGATTCCCGTGACCTACGCTTCTGAAACCCGCCGCCGCCGCACCTTTGCCATCATCTCTCACCCGGATGCGGGTAAAACCACGCTGACCGAAAAACTGTTGCTGTTCTCTGGCGCGATTCAGATTGCCGGTGCCGTGAAAGGGCGCAAGGCCAGCCGCCATGCCACATCCGACTGGATGGAAATTGAAAAGCAGCGCGGTATTTCGGTGGCGTCCAGCGTGATGCAGATGAGCTACCGCGACCATGTCATCAACCTGCTCGATACGCCTGGTCACAAGGACTTTTCCGAAGACACCTACCGCGTGCTTACTGCTGTTGATTCGGCGTTGATGGTGATTGATGCGGCCAACGGTGTAGAGGCGCAAACCCGCCGCTTGATTGAAGTGTGCCGCCAGCGCGACACGCCCATCATCACCTTCGTCAACAAGATGGACCGCGAGGTGCGCGATCCGCTGGACATTCTGGATGAAGTCGAGCGTGAATTGGGTATGCCTTGCTGCCCCATTACCTGGCCCGTGGGGCAGGGTAAGAACTTTGGCGGCATCATCAATCTGCGCACGCAGAGTATGACCGTCTTTCAGGCCGGTACCGAAAAACGCCCGCAAGACTTTGAGACCATTCCGCTCAGCGATGCAGACGCCTTGCGCGCGCGCTTTGGCAAAACGTTTGACGACGCGCTGGAAAGCATGGAGTTGGCGCAGGGCGCATCAGCCGAGTGGGATCATGAGGCTTTTCTGGCTGGCAAACTCACCCCTGTGTTCTTTGGTTCCGGCGTCAACAACTTCGGTGTGATGGAAGTGCTCAATGCGGTGGTGGACATGTCGCCTTCGCCCGGTGCACGCACCAGCCGCCTGATGGCCAAAAACGGCGAGGTGAGCGAAACGATCATCCAGCCTGAAGGTGCGGGTTTTGCCGGTGTGGTATTCAAGGTGCAGGCCATTATGGACGCCAACCATCGCGACCGCATTGCTTTTGTGCGTGTGGCCAGCGGCAAATACACGCCGGGCATGAAAATGAAAGTGCAGCGCACGGGCAAAGAGTTGCGTCCCACCAGCGTCGTTACCTTCATGAGCCAGCGCCGCGAGGCGGTGGAAGAAGCCTACGCGGGCGACATCATCGGCTTTACCACCCACGGCGGCGTGCAGCTGGGCGACACGATTACCGACGGTGCCAGCCTGCAATTCACGGGATTGCCATTCTTTGCGCCTGAAATGTTCATGACCGTGGTGCTGAAAAACCCGTTGCGTACCAAGCAGCTGCAACAGGGCCTGCTGCAACTGGGCGAGGAGGGGGCCATTCAGGTCTTCAAACCCGAGGCGGGCGGTAATATGCTGTTGGGCGCGATTGGGCAGTTGCAATTCGAGGTGGTGCAGCATCGCCTGAAAACCGAGTACGACTGCGAAGTGCGACTGGAAAGCTGCCAGTACACCGGCGCGCGCTGGATCACCGCCGACACACCGCAGGATTTGCGCGAATTTGAAAATACTTACCCCATGCGCATGGCGCACGATGCGGCGGGCGCATTGGCCTATTTGTGTACTTCGCCTTACGATGTGCGGTTGGCGCAAGAGCGTTTCCCCAAAATTCATTTCCATCCGCTGCGCGAGCATGCGGGTTTGAGTTTGGACAAGGCCCATTGATGCCATGCCTTGTTGCCAGCTTGCAACGCTTGATAGTGGGCCGTGCGGGGTGTTTGCTGCCTAACCGGCCCGATATCGCCTTATAATCGCCCATTCAATTTACCGGCAGACCCCCGTCGGCCAGCCATGTTTGTGAGATGACGGGGAAAATATTGCAGCTCTGCACTCCACAGGTTTCGATCTTCCTGCACGAGGCAACTGCGCATTTTGGAACATTTTCACCAATGACCACCATTCGTGTAAAAGAAAACGAACCTTTTGAAGTTGCTCTGCGTCGCTTCAAGCGCACCATTGAAAAACTCGGCCTGCTGACTGATCTGCGCGCCCGCGAGTTTTATGAAAAACCCACAGCCGAGCGCAAGCGCAAGAAAGCGGCTGCCGTCAAGCGCCATTACAAGCGCGTGCGCAGCATGCAACTGCCCAAGAAACTCTACTGAGTTTTCGCCAAAGGCCAGACCGCAGCGTCTGGCTTTTACTTTGTCAACAAGGCTCGCCGGGGATGCTCAGCGGGCCTTTGTTCTTTGCGAGGGATGAGAAATGAGTTTAAAAGAACAAATTACCGAAGATATGAAGGCGGCCATGCGTGCCAAAGACACTGCGCGGCTGGGCACTATCCGGCTGTTGCAGGCGGCCATCAAGCAGCGCGAGGTGGATGAGCGCGTGACCTTGGATGACGCGGCCGTGATTGCCGTGATCGACAAACTGGTCAAGCAGCGCAAAGACAGCATTGCCGCCTACGAGCAAGCTGCACGCCAGGATTTGGCCGACCAGGAAAAGGCCGAGCTGACCGTGTTGCAGGCCTACTTGCCGGCCCGCATGAGCGAAGCGGAAATTACTGCCGCCGTGCAAGCGATTGCGGCCGCGTTTGAGGCTGACAATGGCCGCAAACCCGCAGCGGCCGATATGGGCAAGTTGATGGGTACGGCCAAAGCGCAACTGGCAGGCAAGGCCGATATGGGGGCTGTTTCTGCAGCCGTCAAAACCGTGTTGGCTGCCTGAAGGTAAAGGAGGCCAAAGAGCCAAAGAGAGAGGGGCTGCCGCACGGCATTGGGTCGCGCTGACTGCCTTTCACGCCAATCTCACGCCAATGGGCACGTTCTATCCAAGAGCGTGCCCATTGTTTTTGTGTTCCCTCAAGCGGCCGGGCGAGTGTGGTGCTTGGCGTGTCGGGCGCTGGCCAGATCTGCCTGATCGGCGGTGGATGGCGGGCAGGCCGCTTGCCCGTGGCAGACGCAGCCTTCACCGCGGGCAGCCACCAGCAGTTCGTGCAGCACGGGGCATTCGCCGCTGACATGCTGCCCATGGCCGTTGGCGGCGCAACGGCTTTGCAGGGCGCGCAGCTGTTTTTCCAGCGCTTGCAGGCTTTGCAAGCGGTTTTGCACGCGCGCCAACTGCGCCTGCACCAAGGCATCCACATGCGCGCCATCCGACAAGGGGTTGGCCATCAACTCGATGAGCTGGCGAATGTCGGTCAGCGACATGTCCAGCGCCCGGCAGTGGCGGATGAAGGCCAGCCGCTCCAGATGCGCCTGCGTGTATTGGCGGTAGTTGCTGGCCGTGCGCGCAGGGGCGGGCAGCAAGTTTTCGCGCTCGTAGTAGCGGATGGTTTCGACCGAGGTGTCCGAGCTGGAGGCGAGTTCGCCAATTTTCATGACGGCCTTTCTTTATTTCCCTTGAGTATGAAGGGGATTGCGACAAATATGTTTGACTCTGTAGCTGCTTCAGGGTTTTCAATATAGCAAAACTTGGCGATGAACGACCTAACATGAAAGATACAGCCACTTCTACTACAGGACATTCTCACGGAGGCTGTGCCCATGCTTGCGGGCAGGGGAGCCCTGAACATGTTGCACACAAACATGCTGCGTATCATGCACAGCTTGTGCCTAGCGAACGTGCAGATGCGCACGAAGGGCATTCGCACGGATACGCGCAAGAGATGCATGCTGGCGACCATGCATACCATTCGCACAATCATGACCACGGTCACGACCATGGGCACAGCCATGCCCATCAAGACTGCGGCTGTAGCGGGGGCTGCAGTTCGGCAGCCGTGCATCTGGCCGAGCCGCAGCACATGGCAGGCATGCTGAATCTGCGGGTGCCGGATATGGATTGCCCCGGTGAAGAATCGCAAATTCGCCGCGCACTGGAAGGTTATGCCGCCATCAAGAGCCTGCGCTTCGATCTGGGCGCGCGAACGGTCGCCATCGATGCGCCCGAGGCGGATTGGCCAGCCATTGAACAAGCCATTGCACGCGAGGGCCTGAAAACCGAGCGTTTGAGTGTGCCCGTTTCGGCAGCAGAAACGCAACGCCGCCAGCGGCTGGAGATCTGGAAGCTGGGTGCGGCCTTGGGCTTTGCGCTAGGTGCTGAGGTGGTGCATTTTCTGGCACCAGAAACCATGCCGTGGAATGTGCTGAGCATGGCACTGGCCGGCGTGGCCATTGCGTTGTCGGGCTTTGGCGTGTACCGCAAGGGGCTGGCTTTGCTGTTGCGCGGCCAGCTCAGCATTACCACCTTGATGACGGTGGCCGTGACCGGTGCCTGGTCGATGGCGCTGTGACCTGCCAGCACCCGGCCATCCAGTGCCAGACGCTCGCCCGGCTTGACGCGCACAACCGCCCCCCGGGCCATGTCTTGCACCGGCATGCTGCGCCATGTGCCATTGGCCTGGCGCACTTCGGCCATGGGCGGCGCCAGATCCAGCAATCCTTTAATGGCATGGCGGGCG
>RRZT012096855.1_pt1 | contig 12111 bp, 9 predicted proteins | sample 2165551 | NCBI WGS metagenome assembly RRZT01 (sample SAMN10456910, study PRJNA506462) | wastewater metagenome | biome: wastewater; feature: sludge; material: wastewater sludge; isolation source: wastewater sludge with Escherichia coli K12::gfp cells carrying plasmid... | place: USA: Moscow, Idaho ... | reverse complement strand
TATTTAGAAGAAACAGGGCAAACGCCCATCCATTGGCAGGTATAAACCATGCGGCCTGTAAAGCTTACAGGCCGCTTATAAAACGGAATCCACCATGAGTACAGCTTCTTCCACACCCAGACAAAACCGCAGTTGGTTGGGTAAACCTTCTATGTCCAGTGCCATCCGATTTGGCGTGTGGATTGTGTCCATTGCATATGTGGTTTTGTATGTGATACACAGCGGCTTGTTAGATTTTTTCCTGACCGAAGGCACGCAAAACGTGGTGTTTGTGATTGCCTTATTGGCGGCCTTAGTGGGCGTTTACGATGTAAAGCAGTCCAAGCACAGCGTGTTGCGCAATTATCCTGTGATTGGGCATTGTGTAACGCGGCGGCCGTTTTGTCATCATTTTGCATTCATCTTGTCACCTTTTTAAATGCCTGCATGACAAAATGAATGCAATATTTATGTAATTTTAAGCAGACTGTAACCCACCTAAATGTTCCAATAATTCGTGTATCATTAAACTAAGATTTTGGGCCATAATAATTTGCGTGGCAGTCATTAGACTTACCATATCGTCGCCTTGATTGGCAGCTTCTTCTTGCAGCATGTCTAAATACTGAATGCGCTTTAGGCTCATATCTTCATTTAAGATAAAACGGATTTGCTCATTCCATATCAAACCCAATTGTGTACACACTTTGCCGTGTTCTAGGTGTTGTTTGACTTCATCGGCAACCAAGTATTGTTTACTGATTTTGATGACTGGGGCGGCATCTCCCACACCTTTGAGCTCACAGTCGCTGTCCAATTCGAAATTGCCTGCGGCTTCGCTTTGTTCTAACCATGCTGTCATTAGTGTGGTTGGCGATTCTGCTGTACGCGGCAAAGTGGCGGGTAAACTGCCTAATGCTTGACGTAATTGGCTGACCAGATTCTCGGCTTTATTGCTATTGCTCTGATTAACTAAAAGCAATTTACCAGGCACATCAATGATGGCCTCTGTATAGCGTGAACGGGTCAATGCACGAGGCAATAAATCATCAGTGATTTGTTCTTTCAAATCCATTTTTTCTTTGCGACCAACATTGCGGCCGTCATTGGCTTGAATCTCGGCAATTTTTTCATCTAAAACCTCACGTATTACACTGGCAGGTAACACCTTGTCTTCTTGGCGTAGACTGATGCGCCAGCTGTCTTGCGCATTGAATACCATATCTTCTTGAAACGGCACCGCACGAGCAAAGCCTTCGCTTTTCCAATCTAAGCCTTGGCAAGGTTTGAAGCTGGCATCTTCAAGCTTGGTTTGGATTTCTTCCAAATTCAATTCAATATCTTGGGGCAAGACGAAAAAACTAATTTGTTTGAACCACATTTGTAATCTCCTAATTACCATGTTAATAATTAAACTTCTCGGTATTTCACGGCTGCAATTTCCAATGCAGCGCCCGATGGTGATTGAATAATCACATCTCTTAATGAAGCATTGGCACCTGAAATTAAGATTTTGGTGTAAGAGCTTGGTACATTGACACGGAAGCGCAGTGCCCCCCATCCAAGCCATGCCAACTCAGTCACTTTGGTGGCATATTTCATATCCAAACCGGCAAAGCCAAACAGCAAATCAACAGGAATAAAGTTATGGGTGTTTTCGTTGATTGGACTGGTTGCAATATCAGCAGTTGGACTGTGTAATGGCTCATAGCGACGACACCATACCTCAAACTCCAACTCAGTCCCTTCGTCAAACTCAGGCAGTGTCACGGTGGTTTTGATTAAACCTGTGCCTGCAATACGCACTATGTCTGTGATGCCTACAGGCGGACTGCCCGAACCAACATCGACTGTGGTTTTAACCGCATTGCCACTTAATATCCATGAACCGCTGGCCACTGCACTGTCTACAAGCAAATTTTTGCCTTTGGCTTTATGCAGACGTGGCTTGGCAATCAAACGCTTGTTTTGATTTGCAGCATAATCGACACGAATGTCAGACATGGTAAAAGCGGCATTGCTGCTGTGTACCAGCAACAGGCTCAATTTGTCTTCTTGCACATAACGGGCAATATTGCTGAACACACCGTTTTCAATCAGCTCCCACGCACCCATAGGCGCGGCGATATTGGTGTAATACGCTGGATCACAAGCATTGGTGGTGCCCGTGTAGTTAAGCTGGGCAATGCCACCACCAGTTTGACGTATCAACACACCAGCCTTATTGGTGCTGGCAGTCACCTCGCTCATAATCAAAGTATCTTGATAGCTGCCCATTACCGTAAACACATTACTGCCATCACTATAAGTGTCTCCAATGACTACTGAAGCCAAATCACCTGAAGCAATCCCAAAAAATCCACGGCGTTGTGCTGACGTGTAAGGTAAGGAAGCACGCTTATTTAAAGCATACACTTGTACAGCACCCCCTGCATTATGACTGACAACCATACTGGTTAAGTCACGGCCTGTAGCTGGTAAAATGGCTTCGACTAAGCATTTGCCATTGAATCTGACTGCTGTGCCCCGCTGCATTTTCATGTATTCATCTTCATAGTGAACCGTATGGGTGGTCGAAACAAAATTGCCATCATTCACTGAATCATAAAGATTTTGATTTTCTGTTTTTAAACCACGGTGGCCAACAGTCAATTCATTGAATTTTTGACCGCGCTGATGCAAATTGTCGTAGGCCAATTGAGATAAAGGAGCGGCAGACAAACTGTTGCGCACTCTAAACACACGCATTTGCTGCATGGGGCGTGGCATGAAATTTATCAAAGCGTCTTTAATGGGTTTGGCCAACACACTGTTGGTTCGCATGCCAGGATGGGTTCCTTCCCACAAGCGGTTAGAAGTGCTGTACTCAAACTTATGGGCATCGCTGGCCACATCAATGCATTCACAACCCAATTCATTTGCCACTGCTTTAAATTGAGCAATAACCAAAGGATTGGCATTATCAGGGTGTTCAGAACAAATGATGGGAATCGCTCCATGCGAGCGCACCAATTGCACCAATTTGCGCAAACCATGCATCCAATAATCAAAGCCCAGTTTTGCGCCATATCGCACATATGTATCATTTGTTTGGCTGACAATAATGACATGACTGGGTTTTAACTCACTGAAAGTCGTTCCATAACGAGCGGTATTGTTGATGATGACTTCGGCAAGCTCTAAATAGTCATATCCTGCCCAGCCAAAACTGTGCATGCGAAAATCAGTTAAAGCACTCACATTTGCAACTGGGTGTGCATCCTTTAAAACATAAGTGGCTTCAGTGTATGAGTCCCCAATTTGTACAATACGATCACTACTGGTCAAGGTAAGGCTGCCAGATATACCATTGGACGATGTATTATTTGAGCTATTGCTGCTGCCAGTAATGGGGTACAGAATCTCCCAAGCACAATCATTAATGGTAAATGCCCCATCGTTAACAATTTGCACAAAGCCGCAAATCCAACGACTGGAAGTGCCTGAAGGCTGCAACCCATCTTGACCACACGCGAAATAAACGGCATTACTTGGAATTGGCCCAATACAGTAATTAAATCGCACATTTTTATTGATATACAGCGAGCCTTGAGCAGGTGCGCCAATAAACGTTGCATTATTAGTGGTTAAAAATCCGCCTGTTCGATTGGATGCATCAGGAAAAATACCATCAGCAGAATATACATAACAGCCCAATAATGCGTATTTACCTGCATATCCAGCAGGTATTCGAGTAGAAACTGCACAATCTGTGGTTCCTGTTTTACTCTCATCAGGCCGCAACATTTTATTGATGCCCAAGCGGGTCAATGCAACATCAGTTGCATCTGCCGTTTTTGTTGAGATACTTGAGCGCATATTGGGCATCACCCCTGATTTCAAACCTGAATCGGTAAAGCTGTTTTTAAGCAAATTCACGGCAGAAATTGGGGCCCGATAAGAAGCATCAGAACCCTCTGAAACCAATAAATCCCATATTGACAAGGATGAGGCTGAAGCATTGCCACCACTTTGAATGCGCACCGTTACATAGGCTGCATTTGCATTCAAAACGACAGACGGAATCTCATAGCGACTGGCAGCAATGACGCCTACTGGCAAGGTGATTTTCACTGCTGCTTCAGTAATTTGAGTTCCAGTTGCGTCGTACTGCCACACATACAGGGCAGCACTGGCAGTTGTGGTACCTGACAACATGCATGACATGCTGATTAAATTAGTCTTTTTGAACAGCTGTGCGGGGAAATGGCGATTAGTTGCACCTGCTGCCACCACAATTGCAGGTTTACCTGATACGGTGGCAACAGTTGGAACAATTCCCTCCCATTTGGTGAACACACCAGCAATGATTTCACTTGCACTGACCAAATTTGGGCAGTTAAATTTTGAAGATTCCTTATTAGATTGTGCATTCAATTGAGCAATTGCATTGTCCAATGCCTGCTTTGCGGTAATGGTTGTCACCAATTCGGCAACACCATTGTTGTTTTTGAACACCTGCAAAGCCGCATCACCGCTGCCCACAACCCGAAAATAACCATTCATGGAAGTGGCAGCAAGACCAGCAGCAGTGTCGGCGTACAAACCTCCATTGTAAATGGCCGCATCTACCGCGGTTTGCATTTGAGTGACTTTTTGATTAATGGCTGCTTGCAAAGCTGCATGGGCATTTGCATCATCATTGTGGTTGGTCAATGCCTGTAATGTAGCCACATTGGCATCGGCATAATCGGTAATAATGTTCCAAGGTGCCAACTCTCCATCGTATTGATGTCGAATGGCAAATTGTGCTTTTGCACCTGTAAATGACCATGCAAATTCGGCATAATTGGTTTCATGGGTATACCACTTCACTTTTTGGCTAAACCACATGATGCCCTGTCGCGGTGAGCGAGTATCATATCGCTCATAAAGCCCCAAACCGAATTGAGGGTCTTTGTCCCCAATATAGCCATCCACTATCCACATACGTGCCAAAGCGGCTGCAAAATCATCAGCATTTACTTTATCGCCAATACGCTCAGAAATAATGGCCTGAATCGCCGCCAATACCTGACCCACATTTTCTTCATCAGGTTTCAAACCAGCCTTAGCCAACAAAGTCACCATTTCATTTTGAACAGCATTCAACCATTCCGCTGTGACTGGTGTACCCAAAACATCACGGCCATTGCCGTTGTAAAATTGCCCGGTTTCTGTAGGTGCTAATCGCATTTTTAATTCTCCAAATATTCAAACCGTACCCAAGTGTGTGCAGGTTTTAAGTCTTTAAACATGGTTTCTATGATGGGGTCGGTATAAACACGAATGCGGTCACCGGCATGGCTGGTACCAGCGCGAAAAAAGTAAATGGTCTTGGCTGGGCCAAACACATCTACTTGCCAAACCCACATGATTTCATCAGGATTAAGGTGGTCACCAGCGCGGCCAGTGCCCGCTCGAAACTGGTCTAACTCAGTGATGCGGATGGTGTAGCCTGCTTGCTCAGCCAAGGTGGTAAAATAAGCGATAGACAGGCCACCCATGTCATTGAGTTTGGCCAACACTCGGCGCACCCGCTGTTCTATGCCAGCATCGGATGCAGGGATAAGATTTAAAACAGCTTCCCAACGGGCAATGTAAGCATTATTCAAATCCACAAATGGTGCTGTGGCCAAGCTGAAGGCTTGTACATTGATGCTGTCTTGCTCTTTCGCCGCAGCCAACCATTCCCCGTCATCTGTGATTTGATAGCTGACTGGCGGCAGCAATTGCCCCAAGAGTTGAAAACTGTTCATAACAAAGTCACCGTAATCGATCCTGGACGCAACCAAAACACGTCACGCTCGGTAATGTCCGCTTGAACATTACCTGCTGGTTGGCTAACAGTACGGTCTGCTACACCATAAACATTGGAAATGGCCGTTTCCAATTGGCTCTTCACCAAGGTGTCACTGGGCATCAAGGTTTTAAAATAGGTATTAATGGATGCTTTAACATCAGCCTGTAAGGCCGCATTGTCGATGCTGCCATTGGCTTTAATCACCACATCAATGTTGACGGTTTGAATGGTTGGCGCAATGGCCAAAAACCCATTTTTGCGAGTTACAGGCCGCATTAAATCAACATATGATTGCACCGCAGTCAGAGTTTCAGTTGATGGAATCCCGTTTTCACCCAAAATGACCGCGTCCACAAAACCATTGCCACGGCGCAAAGGGTAAACATAGGCATCGACCACCCCTTTGACTTCCAAGCACCAGTTGCGATAATCGTAGCGATTGCCACCAGCAGGCGGCCTGCGCAAGCGCTCTAAATACCGTGCCAATAAAGCTTGGTCGGTTTCCACGTTGGTACCACCCACCATACTCACAATCATGGCTTCCGATTTGCCACCAGCGGGGGTGCTGCTGACCTTCAGCTTGGTATTGACCGATTGATTGCCCACGGTGCCAGCGCTGACACACACCGTGTGTGCCACACCAGTACCTGCCGCAGTGATATAACAGGCGGCAGTGGTCAAATAGGAAGTGCCATCTATTGCCAAAAGCGTTTCAGCAGGAAATAAGGTGCCAGGATTGCCTTGTAATTGGACTTTGCCACTGGCCACAGTCGCTGGCTTGCGGTAAATCGCATAATGCGCTGCATGGCGTTCCAAATAAGCTGAATTAGAAGTGTCGGCAAATGCCTGATCTAATATCCACTCTTGGTGCTGATATTGGCCTTCAGCCACTGCTGCAAAAGCACTGGCACGCACATGGTTGTCACTGCCAACATGCACGTGTGCACTGGCATCATGTGTTTTTAAGGTTTGTAAGTAATCAGAGCGAACCTGTTCAAAATTTTTAGCGCTCATAACACCCTCACTTGGTGATTGATGATGATATTGCGCCCATGTGCATCCACGACCTCAACCAACAATTTCATCCAACCGCTTTGTAAGTGCTCAGGTGTCACAACGATGGTGACAGCGCGTTTGGCATCTAAGACAGGCTGAAGGGCTTGTTCTGCATATTGACGTGCCAACACTTGCACCCTGTAAACGTCTTTCTCACGTTTTAAAAGATGCAAGCGGCTGCCAAGTTTAGGATCGGCCCAATAGCTGCCAAGTGGCGTAATCAGGCGGATGTAAACTTCATTTTCGATGCCTTGCACCGATTGATTGGGTGTGTATGTACCCGTTTGCGGGTCGAGAAGAGCGTCCATAACGGCATGATGATGCCCAGACGGATGTGTGGCGGCTTGATTGGGTTCAGTACCGCCACAGGAGTAAGAAGCTTAAGCCTTGGCTGGGCCAGTTTGACCACCACTGTCACCATCATGATGATGACTACGCACAGAAATATCTCCAGCCTGTACATCACCATCTGTCAGATAATCGCCAGAGACTTGATGGATGTCGCCATTAAATGTTGTACCACTACCGCCTTGTATGGCCATACCACCATTACCATTAATCTGGCCTTCTGCGGTGACGATGGCACTGGCCTTGACTTCAGGCGTGGTAATGTTGACGCCATCGGTGGCATTGATGTTTAAGATGGTGCAGTCGATGTCGATGATTTTGCCGGCTTTCAAAACAATTTTGGCACCATCTTGGTTGTAGACTGCGGTTTCACCTGGCTGCAAACCAGTCACACGGTAAGCACCATTGGTGGTGGTCACGATAATGCCATGCGAAGTTTGGCCGCCCAAAGGCACCACCACGCAATCACTGTCTACAGGTGGGTTTGCAGTAAAGCCGAACTGTTCAGCATGCTCCAAGTCTTGCACAGTTTCACCAGCCAAGCCCTCAATTTGCAAACGCTGCACGCCATCATCACTGCTGACATTCTTAACCTTGCCACGAAATGCCTGGCGCACATTGCTCATTGCATTTTTGATGCGCCGGTCTAAGGATTTAACGTCCATTTAAACTTCTTTCAATTGTTTTGCAGCCGTTTTGTCACGTCGCTTTTTATTGGATTTTTGCTTGCTCGGCTTGGCATCCAATACCCAAGCACCATCTTCTTTTAAATTCAGAATGGTGTGTTTGCTGCGAAAGCGGCTTTCCCTAAATGTACGTGACATCAGAAAAAAGATGGCATCTATGCCATCAGGCTCACTCAGTACGTGTATGCGTTGCCCTGGCATCCACAACACGCCGTTTTCATTGCGATGACCTTTGACCTCAATATCCAAACTCAAACCATCCAAACGGCTGTCTGACAACAACTTACGCCCGCGCTTGCGTGCCTCTTCTTCAGTGTCAACATCAGGTTCAACCACGATCAGTGGGCGATGGATTTTGACAGCTTCATCTTTAACCGTGACTTTCAAAGCATTTTTACCACTGTGGTTTTGTCCCAACACAGTGACTTCACTGTAACGCTTGGCCATGCTGCGACGGTAATCCAAATGCACCACATTATTGCCTTCGCCATTTTTGCGTATGATTAAATCTGCCACGGGATCTGTACTGTAATCAGGGCCACCCACCACCAAAGTGCCATCTGGCTCCATCCAAGGCCATAAACCATTGTCTTCGCAATAACGTTGCAATGCATCCCAAGCCCGCATACCAGGTTCGATTTGCACTTTTTGTTTTTTGTTGGTCTGTTCTGCATCGATGCGAATTTTGACAATGCCCATGGGCTTCACGATTTTTTCAATGATTTGCTTCAAATCCATTTCTTGGGCATCAAATATGGGGCAAGAACAGTCCAGCAATACTGCTGCTGCATCACGCCCACGTATGTTCAAGGTTTGTTGGCCTTTCTCGGTGCTGATGTCCACATCATCAATCTTGCCCGTCATCACGGTGTCCTCACCAATGCGCACCTGCACATCAGCACCAGGTTGCACGCTGTCTGGAACGTTGCCATGTGGCCGGCCCAAACTCACCACAAAATCATCAGCTGGTGTCATTAAATCACTGGCCAAGTCATACTCCATCCATTGTCCATGTACTTCACCAGCAACCAATAAAGTCACTTCATTGATTTGAGCATTGTTAACGGGCGTAGGCATACAAGACCCTTCCGCGTTCAATCTGATTAGGATGTTCAATATCAGGATTTAAGCGCAATAACTCAGTTTCACGCGCAAAATCGCCATACCAACGCCATGCAATCAGATGCAAACTGCCATCTGCTTCAACTGTGCGTTGAATCAATGGCGGCTTAAGTTCAATCACTGCCAAGGCTTGCTTTTGTAATTGAAAAGCCAAATCACGAATTTGGTCAGAAATGGCGGTGGTGGTGGGCAAGTAAGTCTGATTGGGTAACAAACCAGCTGCTTCAATGCGGGTGTAAACATCGTTGAGATTGTCTGCGTCATCATGGAACAAGTTGATGATGTAATATGCCAAGTCATCGGCTTGTTTGGGATTGGCCAACATTAAAGCCACGATGCGATTGGCGGCCAATACCTGCATCAGCAACCCATGCACGTCTGCCAGCATCAACTCAATTTCACTTGGGGTTAATATTGGTGACTGCAATTGCATGGCAAACACGTCAGCTGCTTCCTCAGCTAATGCGCAAGCTGTGGTGGTGGCCACCATCGTCATCAACACCGCCACATCTTTTTCGGCCACATCCACACCCAAAGCATCGCCCACTGTTGCAGTGCCTTTGGCAGTTTTGTAAACGGTTTTGACCATGTTTTTTTGGCCGCCCAGCAAATCACGCCAACTGGCAACGCTGCCATTGACCACATTGCGGGTGTTTTTCATGCTGCCCCAAATGCTTTGCAACTCCAGCACCAGTACTTTGGGGCTGTTAATCAAATTCAACACCCCAGAAAAGACGCCACCCACTTGACCCCACAAGGTGCTGACCGTGCCCAGAACCAAGGCATGGAAGGCATTCCAACGCTGTTGAGCTGACTGTATCGTGCCCAAAACTGACTCAAACAGGGCAAAACCTTCCCAATTGGCCAAGTCTGCCAACCAATCGACTTTATCAGCCAACGACAATGGCAATTCACGTTCAAAGAATGGCGCACCTGCCACCGATTGAACAAACGTCACACTGATGCGGCATGCATCGGCTTCTTCGTGGGTATGGGTGACATCGTAATCCGCCACCACACAATCGGGGACACTGCCATAAATCGGGTGTATCAGTTCACCACTGCCCAGTTCTTGCAATACCTTTAAGAGCTGTTGCAAACGGCTTTCGTAATCGTCTCCCCAATAGACGATGTTCAAGCGAAACGCCAACTCCTCAGCACCCATGTCCTCAATGTCAGCACCGACCACGTATGGGTAAGCATGGTTGCTCAAGGCATGGCGGGCTGACAGCGAATCATCACTGACCTCAAACCCCACGCCTTTAAAACTGGCTGCCAGCAAAGTTTGTTTCCAAGCCATCAGTTTTTCCTTTCATTGCGACTCATTTGCTGCGCCACTTGCGCCATAATGTTGCCACCTTGCACACTGACCACCACTTGTTGTGGTGTTGCAGCAGCGGCCTGCATTTGCGTTGCCGCAGCCATCATTTGTGCACCGACTTGGGCCAATGTTTGCGCAGACTGATTGATGGTATCCGCACTTTGCTGTTGGGTTTGTGTGGCCAGATTGAACTGTTCACTGGATTGCTGTTGGGTTTGGGCCGACTGTTGAAAATACTCAGCGGTTTTTTGCAATTCATTGCTTTGGTTTTGCTGTGGTGCTTTTAACCATTCTGGGTTGTACTTGTTCATGCTGCCATCACCCAATTTTTCAGAGTGAAACAACAAACCAGCACCCACTGCGCCTTTGGCATTGAATAATTTGGGCAGCCATTCGGTGAAACCCACACGCATGGACTGCATCAAGGTCGGGCCGACAGCACGCCACATGGATTGACCTCCTTGCATCAATTGCCCACCCGCCCATCGGCCAGCACCCATCAGCTGGCCACCCGCCTTGCCAGCCATGGCTTTACCACCTTGCCACAAACCTCCAGCACCCATACCACCGCCACCCAAACGACTTAATAGACCACCCGTAATGCCTGCGGCACCAATACTGGCAGCACCCCAACCACCCAAGGTCAGTGCTTTGCTGGCATTTGGATTGCCACGTGACCAATCCCCAATGCCTTTCATTGCCTCGCCGATTTTGTTGGCGATACCATCAAAAGCATTGTATTCAGCTTCTGAGTAGGCATTTTTACCTGCCTGTGCTTTCACATCAGCACCTTGAGCCACAAAAGCCGCACTGTTATCCACTGTGCCTTTGGCTGATTTTTGCTTCTCCATCAAACCCGCCATGCGGTCTTTGCCATTCACCATGGCAAGCAAGGCCATGGTGGCTTGTCGGTCTGCGAACAACTCACCGATGGCCGTACCTTTAAAGATGTCTTGTTGGCTTTCCAAGATGGCTTTGCGTTCTGCATCGGTAGCACCCGCCAATTTATTGGCCACTTTTTGACTGTTGGGGTCAGATTTCACGATGCGATCAACTATGTTGAGTGCACCTTCAAGCGTGTTCATGCCTTTCTCTTCACGCAAACGTGCCAGTTCACCAGACCAGTCCAAATCCTTACCATCCAATTTGATTTTGCTGGCTCGCTTAACCGTGTCTGTACTGGTCATTTTGGCCATTAAATTGACCAAATTATTGCCTGCCTCATCGGCATTGCCTGCTGTTTCTAACGACAATTGATTGGCGCTTAAAACATAAGAAAAATCATCCATGCCTTTCATGCCTGAGTTTTTCATCAGTGCCATTTGTTGTGGCAACCAACTGGCCATGTCTTTTAACTCAAAGCCACCATCCATACCTGAGCGAACCGACCTGTCCAACAGCTCAGGAATGTCGGCCTTAGAAAATCCGCTTTGCAAAGCCTTTACAACAATCATTCCGATGTCGTTTGGATCAGCATCGCCAGCGGCCATGGCCGTTTTGGTCACATGGGGAAGCATGTCCATTGCATCTTGCATGTTCATGGTGCCAGAGGCAGCCATGCTGTTCAGGGTCTGTAAGGCCGCCTCCTTGGCCACACCGCCACTGTTAGCCGCGTCGATGACCCGTTTATTGATAACGCCCAGGCCAGCCTGTTTTTCTTCGTTTGATTTGCCGTCATAAACCGTGTTGGCCACATGGCGCAACGAGCGGTCATATTCCATTACGCGGCCAATCGGCTGTGCGGCCACATACCCCGCTGCGGTAACACCGCCTACAAC
>RRZT011055297.1_pt1 | contig 12116 bp, 13 predicted proteins | sample 2165551 | NCBI WGS metagenome assembly RRZT01 (sample SAMN10456910, study PRJNA506462) | wastewater metagenome | biome: wastewater; feature: sludge; material: wastewater sludge; isolation source: wastewater sludge with Escherichia coli K12::gfp cells carrying plasmid... | place: USA: Moscow, Idaho... | reverse complement strand
CCAACATCACTGGCACTCACAGCCTGCTCAAGGCAGCCCGCTCCGTGTGGCTGGCTGACCCGGCCAATCCGCTGCCGCACCGTTTCCACCATGTCTCTACCGACGAGGTGTACGGCACGCTGTCGTTGACTGATCCGGCCTTCACCGAAGAGACCGCCTACGCGCCCAACTCGCCCTACTCGGCTTCCAAGGCCGCGTCGGATCATCTGGTGCGCGCCTATCTGCACACCTATGGCCTGCAGGTGACCACCAGTAATTGCTCCAACAACTACGGCTACTACCACTTCCCGGAGAAGCTGATCCCGCTATGCTTGACCAACATTCTGGAGAGCAAACCACTGCCTATCTATGGTGATGGCAAGCAGATCCGCGACTGGCTGTTTGTCGAGGATCACTGCCGTGGCATCGAGCTGGTACTGGACAAAGGCGTGGTGGGTGAGACTTACAACATTGGTGGCGTCAACGAGTGGCAGAATATTGATATTGTGAATCTGGTCTGTGAACTGGTTGATCGCGAGTTTGCTGCTCACCCCGAATTGACGGCACAATACCCGCACGCTCCTGCGGCGCATGGTGCGTCAGCAAAGTCATTGATTACCTATGTGACGGATCGAGCTGGACATGATCGACGTTATGCGGTCGGCACCGATAAGATCCGCTCTGAGCTGGGCTATGTTCCGCAGGAAACATTTGAGACCGGAATTGCCAAGACGATTACCTGGTACCTGGCTAATGAAGCTTGGTGGCGACCACTTAAGAAATGATTGAATGAGAAAAGGGCAAGATAATGATAGTGAAAAATCCAAAGCGAACCGTTTGTAAGGGCTTCACCCTGATCGAGCTACTTATTGTTATGGTAATTCTCGGTTTGTTAGCCTCTTTGGTGGCCCCAACGCTATTTTCTAAGGTCTCATCTTCTAAAATTAAGACTGCACAAACACAAATGAAAATGTTGTCAACAGCCATTGATGCATATCGGCTTGATGTTGGGAGTTATCCTTCATCGCTGGATCTGCTTATCAAGTCTGATGATTCCAATTGGGATGGCCCATATTTACCCAAGGCTGTACCGAAGGATCCATGGGGTCAGGAATACAGCTACAGCTTAGATGGTTCCAATTACAAGTTGTACTCCTATGGGAGCGATAAAAAAGAGGGTGGGGATGGCGAAGGGAAAGATATAATCTATGAGTAATCAATTTGCAGGTAATTTGGCAGATTATATCTCTACCCATGCTTATGTAGATGAGAGTCAGCTGCATTCGGCAATTGCATATCAAAAACAAATCGGTGGTAGGCTGGAAAATATACTTGTGAATTTGGGGTATGTTCATCAAGAGGATATCCCAATAATTTACAGTGGATATTTGAATATTCCATTGCTGTCGTTTGATTGTGAGTTTGATATATCTACCTTTGATTTCTCAATGCTCGATCTCGATGAGTTATACAGTAAAAATGCTGTGCCATTTGAGTTAACTGATGCTGGGGTTGTTCATCTCGCAGTTACAGATCCGTTATCAATTGAATTGTACGAATACATTGATTCTTGTTTGACTGAATATAAGATATTTGTTTGTAATCAGAATCAACTGACGTCAATCAAAAGCATTTTAGACTCAAAAAAGCAAATGAGTTCCGGGGCAGATTCTGGTGTCAAAGGAGAGCTCGATAGAATTAGAGAGCTTGCTTTTGGGGCTCCGACTGTAAATCTTGTAAATCGTTTGATCATTAAAGGTGTCCGCTTAGGGGCATCTGATCTACATATAGAGCCTATTTCTGGTGGTTATCGTGCTAGATATAGAGTCGATGGTATTTTGCATGAGAGTGAAACTATTCCGCAAGAATTACAACTTGCCATTGTATCACGTATAAAAATCCTAGCTGGCATGGATATCGCTGAAAAACGAAAGCCTCAAGATGGAAAAATTGAGACGAGCGTTGCAGGAAATGAGCTGGACATTCGATGTTCTGCATTGCCACTAGGCGAAGGTGAAAGTGTTGTTATGCGCTTTTTAATAAAAAAAGCGCTAAAGTTTGATATATCAGATTTGGGTTACGAAGACGACCTAATAGAAAGAATAGATGCAGATCTGAAAAGAACCAGCGGTGTTGTACTGATGACTGGCCCAACTGGCTCTGGTAAAACGACTAGTCTGTATTCGTTTTTGTCTAAAGTTAACCAGCCAGAAGTTAAAATTATTACATTAGAGGATCCTATAGAATATCAGCTGGCTGGGGTCAACCAAGTTCAGATCCGACCTGAAATTGGATTCGATTTTGCTAAGGGGCTTCGCAGCATAGTACGGCAAGATCCAGACATTATCATGATAGGGGAAATTCGTGATAATGAAACTGCCAAGATAGCCATGCAGTCTGCATTGACTGGACACCTAGTGTTTTCAACCGTTCACACAAATGATGCACCAACGGCTTTCACTCGATTATTGGATCTTGGGGTCGAAGAATTTCTTCTGAATGCGTCTGTCATATCCGTAATGGCTCAACGGCTTGTTCGAAAGCTCTGTGATCATTGCAAAACCCCCTTGGCTGATAGCCTGAACTATTTGTCGAGCGAAGACGCTTTATTTATAAAAAATAATTTCGATGTGAGCGATGTGACCCTGTATAAGGCCCAAGGTTGTGAGCATTGTGGTGGCTCTGGATTCAAGGGCCGGATAGCAATACTTGAATACCTACCGAATGATAAGTTTATTCAGCAACTATCCAAAAGTAATGATTTTATGCAACAAGTTGATAAGTATCGTTCTTTGAATAAACTTCGAACACTAAGGCAGGATGGTTTATTGAAGGTGTTCAAAGGGTTAACTACATATGAAGAAGTATGTCGAGTGGCAGGATGAATAAGCACTTTAAATATCAAGCGTATGATAATTCAGGGACAAAGGTTAAGGGAGTTGTCGCTGCCGCTGATGTTGAAAAGGCGGAAGAGCAACTTCTTGCAAGTAAATATTCAATATTAAGTATAAAAGAAGTCAATACACACTCATATATTAACTCTTCAAAAATAAAAAGCAGTGACCTTGAATTGTTTACCTCTGAGTTGTCGTTGCTATTGAAAAGTGGGGTCCGATTAGATTCTGCACTGGCGATATTATCTGAAGGCGTTGAGAATAAAGCTCTATCATTAAAGTTATTAGAGATATTAGATGATGTTAGAGGTGGTGTTGACTTGATGTCAGCTTTGAAAAAGTCACAGTTATTTGATGTAATGTACTGTGAAATGGTTGGTGTGGGGGAGAGCACTGGTAAACTGTCGGATGTGTTCATTCGACTAGCTCGAAACATGAAGTTTAGACGTGATTTGAGAAATAAAATATCTCAGGCTTCCGTATATCCTATGTTCATCCTTTTTGTTTGCATTTCTGCAATATTAGGGATATTTAACTTCATTGTTCCAACCATGGGGGCATTATTCGATGGCGTCGATGAAATTCCTGCAGCTACAGCGTTACTACTTTCAGCTAGTGACTATGTAATAGAAAATCAATATTTGTGGTTTGCTACCTTATTTGTCTTAGTAATTGCTATCTATCGGATAAAAGATAAACCATGGTTTAAAAATAAAATCATAACGCTGTGCCATAAAATACCGTTAATATCTGGGTTGTTTTTGCTTTCAGAGCGAATCAACTACGCATCAACGATGCATCTTATGCTGAGTAGTGGTGTTGCTTTGGAAGTTGCAATGAGGCTATCTGCTAATGTGGTGCGACACCCAAACCTGCAAGGCCAACTATTATTGGCGAGGGAGCAGGTTTCTCAAGGTATCCCTTTATCTGGCAGTTTATCTAAAGTGGATATAATTGAACCTCTGATGATGTCTTTGGTTCGTGTCGGTGAAGAAACCGGGGAACTAGATGTTGTTTTTGAACGAATAGCTGAACGAGCAAAAGAAACATTTGAAGGCCGCATCATTAAGTTAACTAGTTTACTTGAGCCTGTTCTCATTGTGTCGATGGGGCTAATTGTAGGGTCGGTTGTTGTGACAATGTTGCTAAGTATTGTATCTATAAATGATGTTTCATTATAAAATCCGGCGCTCCTCTGCATTCACTATCTTGGAGATGTTGATAGTGATGGTGATATTGGCACTGTCTGTATCCATGGTGTCGCCATTTTTATTTAATCAGATAGCTGGCTATAAGCAAAAGTCAGAACTTCATAAGCTTGAGAGCTTTATCGATTCCGTAAGGGATAGATCATTTTTTTCAGGAAAATCAAACGTAATTATAATAGAAAATGGTGAAGTTTCATGCCAAGGTGAGATATTGAATTTCAATTATATAACTCCATTGGATCAAAAGTTGATCATTAGTAATCGGTATCAGATTTTTCCGGATCATTTAAAATACATAGTTATCAACTCAAGTGAAGAGAAGGTTTTAAATTTAAATGATTAAAGAAAATGGCATGACTTTAATAGAGGTCTTAGTCGCTGCAATCATTATGTTCACAGTATTCGCGTTGGCTTCGCAAGTATATTCAGTTCTTTTGCTCCGTAACTCAAAATCGAAAAATGTGGCAGAGTTATACGAAATGCAGGATGTCCTCAATGAGCTGATAGTAGAAGAAGTCCAAAAAGGAAAAACCAGAGGTGTTTTCACTCTTCGGAATAACAATGTTTCGTGGGTTGCAAAGGTAATTGATTCAAAGCCAGAAGTTGGTAGTTACAATGAGTTAACATCGACGTTCACCAATGGGGCCAACTATTTGTTTCTTTACGAAATAGAGGTAAAATTTGATCGGATAAATATAAATAACTACAAATTCGTGAGGCTTGTGTGGAAAGACAAAAAGGAATGACACTGATTGAAATGGTAGTTTCAATGGTTGTCTTGACTCTGGTTATTACAATTGCCTCTGAAGGTTACCGATATTATTTCGACTCTATTGGTAAAAGACTCCGATCTAACAATGATAAAAAGAAGGTAATTGTAGCCAAAAAGTTGAGTGCTACTCAACTAAAGAAAACGATACCGTATTACATAAAATCTGATGCTAACGGGATTATATCCAACAAGGTTTTTTTTCGTGGTGAGGAACATGCAGTAACTGGCGTGTCTGCTGGGGCAGTTAGCAGTATTGGTGATGTAGCATCTCTGTTTAAGTTTCAAGTTGTTGATGGATGGTTCACTTACTGTGAGCGACCATTTGTAGATTGGATTCCAGTAAGCGAGAATGATTTATCTATTGACCCATGTGACTTCAATAAATATCCAATAGTTGAAGCACATAGCATTGATATATCGTATTTTGGTTATGATAGTATCAATGATGTATTCATTGAATCTGAAGAATTTTCTACCAACCAGTCTAACTCAAAATCGGCTAAGTGGCATAAAGCTTTCGACAGTATGTCAACAGGTGTTTTGCCACAAAAGGTGAAAATATTTATCAACGACGGTGATTCGCCCGAGTTGTTTTTCTATGTTTCTATTAATCCACTTGATTTGATGAGTTTTTCAATTAATGGAAATTCACAGTTCTAAAAATGAACGTGGGGCAGCCTTGGTCGTTGCCTTAACTATTTCAGCAATTGTTAGTTTGTTGCTGGCCATGGCTATCGTGAGTATTCAACGGCAAGGGGAAGAAGTCCGGTTGATTCGATCAGCCGTACTTGCACAGAACAAGGTTGAATCTGTTGAGTCGGAGTTGATCTATTTTCTCTCGACCACTAGAGCGTGGATGGATGGTATAGTAGAAAATGAGCAAAGTGATCAGGCAAAGAAACTTAATTTCCTTGGGCAACCATTCGATTGGTCAGGAGCTATGGTTTCCATAACTGATGTTCAAGGATATATTTCTTTATATCCTTTCGATAAAGATGCATTTGGACAACTGCTTGTCGCTCTGGATGTTGATGAGCATCGCCGCGAAATAATCATTGACTCAATCCAGGATTGGCAAGATCCGGACGATTTCACGCATATTTTTGGTGCAGAGCGCCAAGACTACTCCGTTGATAACTATCCCACGAATCAACCATTCAAAACAAAAAAAGAACTATGTAATGTCCAGGGGATGGATGCAGACTTGTGTGACAAAATACTTCCATATCTGGTACTACACGGCTCTGATACCTTAATGCTACAGAAAGCCCCAAAAAATTTGCTGACATTACTACTCGGTGAAGAGCGAACAGACTTGATCGTTAGTAAACGAGAGGCAGATCTGTCGAGTGGGATATTGCTCGGAAGTAATGTTAATCCCGAGTCATATAATCCTTATCCTAGTGATAAATTGAAAATTACGATAGAATATGAAACTAGAGGCGTCATTACTAAGCGTCATTTCATTTTGACGCGAGCTAAGTCGACAGTTTTTGGAGTTTTGGTGTCATATGAAGACAATTAAGGCCTTTCGTAATAGAATTATCATGATGTATGGTTCTTGCTTTTATGGAACAGATAAAGAACCATTTATTCGTTTCCCGAAAAAGTATTACCCTCTATCAACACATATACTCAGCCGAAATCAATACACTGAAGTTCAGAAAACTTATTCAATAAGAAATAAGATTGACTTGTTGAAGGTTATAATAAATGAACGTAGTTTCCTTTCGAGAAAAAACAATGCCTCAGTTTATTTATGGGGGGATTGGAGGTCGATTTTCTTTGGGGGGGCGGACAGTTCCGTTTCTGTTCGGTATTATGTCCTCGCTAAAGGAATGCAGCAAGATAACTATGGTTTTACTATTTGCATCCCGGAAACATTAATTCTATCAAAGCAGTTGAAGAATGATCAGTTTGGAATGTTTTCATTCTGTGATTCATTTTGGCTCTACAAGAATTCAATCGGTATGCCGATACCGTCATCTGTGAATAATGTTTTATCTTCTCCATCCCGATTTGCAGACTCTGTGGGAATATCCGATCCTGATGACTCGTATGTTGGGGATATTCATTATGATTATTCATTTTTGCAATCGTCTTTGCCATCGCTAACGATTAGTGATTTGTTGGGTTTTGTCAGGTTTAAATTCCCCTCTTCACTTAATCGCTACTGTTTCGGCAAAATGACTGTAGGTTTTTTAGTCGTATGTGTCTTGTATTACACTGCTCTTGCTGGCTACTTATTCGTATCAAACTCATTATTGGAGGGCTCAATAGAAGAGTTACAAGAGCAGGTAAAACACTACGTTAAGGTCGATGATAAGGTTAAAGCTTTATCGAAAAAGGTTGATGGTGTTGGTTATTTCTATGAAAAGTATCCTAAAGTTTCGGAGATACTATCCTCTCTCGGTCGCGCAAAAGAGAGTGTTCCAATTACTATCACTGCATTGAAAATTTCAGGGCCAGTCGTCGAACTTTCTGCTAGTGCCGAAAACACAGTGCAATGGTTGCAATCACTGAACAATAGTGGGTGTTGGCGCGATATCAAATTTAATGGGGCAACACAGCAATCGGTTGGTTCTCGAGTTGAAGTTTTTTCTATGAATATGATATATGCCCCCACAGAGGCTTGCTATGCAGAATAAAAAATTATTGCTAATGATTGCAGGTTTGTTGTTTGTGACCAAATTTTTCATTGTGCCGTTTTTTGATTATATTGACTCTGCTGAGAATTCACTGCATGACAACCAGAAATTGTATAATAGGTTGGCCGAAGTGAATGAAAGAAAACCGTTGCTCGACAAACAGAGTGAATTTTTTTCCGAAGCAATATCAACTTTAGAGAGTCGGTATTTTAGTTATTCGCTAACGCAACAGCCCGTTCCACTTGTTTTGGAGAAGGTTAGAGCATGGGCTGATGATAGCAAGGTCGAAATTACTAACATTGAACCTCATACTTTTATCGATGCTGAGCAACAGTACTTGCCATTTACTGTTTCAGTTAAAGGGAATAGAAATAGTATTCTAAATTTCGTTAAGCATATTGAAGGTGGCGATCAGCTTTCATTTGTTAGTCAGTTTACTGTATATTATGATAACTCCAAGGGTGATAGTTTTTTAGTCGTTATTGATGTTGTCATGTTGATGAAAAAACAAGGTATTGACGATCATGTACCGAATGTTTGATAAGTTCTTTTTAGGTGGTGTCTGTGTTGCATTACTGTTTGTTTTTTGTGATATTTTCTTTCGATTGGGAAATACACCTGAGGATGTCAGACAGGATCAGCGTGAGCTAGTTGATCATAATAAAATCAAGCGACTATTAAGGGGTGATTTTTTTTATGATGATAGGCTAGCTATTTTGGTCTTTTATCGGGCCGGTGAAAAACCTGAACCAGAAGAGCAAGTTAGGCCTCAAGAACAGAACAGCGACGTGGGGAAAGACAGACTAGTCAAACTTGTGTCCATTGCTCGAATGGGAAATATTTTCTATGCATACGGTCTTGTTTCAACCGGTGACAAGCTAGATACTAAGAGGCTTAAAAAAGGGGATGTGATTGGTAATGAAGTAGTTACAGGAATGAGTGTAGATTCTATAACCCTTTCATCAACCCTTTCATCTGACCAGAATCCTCGCGTTTTGTTCATATTTTCTACAAAAGATCAAGTATCAAGTAAAGGCTGACCATGAACTCCAAGACAATACTATTGTCATTATCTTTTGTTTTCCTATCTGCGTGTACCTCGTTGCCGTCAGACCGTCCCTCGCGAACTGAGTCATTCTCGGTCGGCTCTTCTGTATTGTCAAATGACTCGGTGCGTATTCAGCAGCCCAGCGACCCTATGGCTGTTACTGGTGTATCACCGAAAAAACCGACTTCGGTACGGGTGCGAACTAACAGCGATCTGGCGTCTAGTTCACCAATGCTATCTGAAATGCCTAATTTTGGTACTTCACAATCTTCTCAAATATCCGTATCGATTGATGAATCTGCAATTCCAATCTTCATCCAGCATGTTTTTGGTGATCTACTGGCATTGGATTTTGTTATTTCCCCTGATGTTGAACGACAGCGGCAGACATTATCTCTTCGACTTCGTGAGCCAGTTTCAAAAGAAAAGTTGTATGTTATTGTCAGGGACTTGCTTGATAAGTCTGGCATCGATTTATACTGCAAAGAGAATATTGTATATATCTCAAATCGGCAGGGAAGTACAAACTCTAATAAGTCAATTGGCATAGGCGCTCAGGTATCTGACATTCCAGATACAGCCGGAACTATTGTCCAACTCATACCTTTTACGTTTAACTCTAGCCGGACAATTAGCAATATTGTCACTAAGCTAAGCTCTGTTCAAATCTATATAGATAGTGAGCAGAGAATAATAGTTGCGGAAGGTTCTCGACAGGAAATCGAGCGCGCTGTGCGAATAGTTCAAATGCTTGATGTTCCCAACTCCAAGGGCAGAGATGTTCGAATATTGAACTTGGTGTATGTGTCACCTGATGATCTCATCACCCAATTGCGACCACTTCTTGAGTCAGAAGGCTTTGTGATTGGCACTGATATTGCCTTGGTTCCTATTCCTCGCTTGAATGCAATTGTGGTCTATTCGAGCAGTACTGTATTGGCCAATCGGGTTGAATCATGGTTCCGGTTGTTAGACGTCTCTACTGGTGGTGATAAGGAGCGATTCTTCGTTTATCGGCCTCAATATGCAAAGGCTGAGGACATGGTTAAAAATCTAAATCGACTTATCGGTAATGGTTCTTCACAGCAGTCAGCGACTGCCTCGAATGCTACTAACGCTGCGCAAGGGCAAACTACTAGTGCGAATTCTGATTCGCAAGGAAGCGGGGGGCAATCGTCTGGGTCATCTAGCCTTACCGTAGATAAGAACCAAAATGCCATTATTGTTAAAACAACTCCAGCTAAGTATCAGGAGATGCTGTCTCTCTTCAGTCAATTAGATAAGTTACCTGGCCAGGTCTCGTTGCAAGTTGTCATTGCTGAGGTCGAGCTATCGGATAATGTTAAAACAGGCATCGATTGGTTTTATGATTCAACCAAGAATTACGAGGCTAGTGGTTCTGGCTCTTTAAGTTCGTCAGGCGGATTACTTTCATTCACCGGCTTCAAAGGTGATTGGCAGATGGCTTTATCCGTAATGGCCAAGAAAACAGATATGCGCGTATTGTCGCAACCCTATCTGGTGGTTCGCGATGGGGAGTCATCAAGTATAAATTCTGGTAAACAAGTCCCGATCATTACCCAGACTTCAACCAATACTGATTCGGACAATGTTACAAACCAGGTTCAGTATCGTTCTACGGGTGTTTCTTTGACTGTAACTCCAACGATTAATGCCGATGGTATTATTAGTCTGGAAATTAGCCAAGAGACATCCAAGTCGGAGCCTACCGAAGGTTTTGAGGTTGCGACACCAACGATCATTAGCCAAACCTTAGCCACAAAGGTTTTAGCTGGCGATGGACGCACGGTTATTCTTGGTGGGCTTATCAAAGATGATATATCGAATGGCTCCAATAAGGTTCCACTCCTTGGCGACATTCCTGGGGTAGGCCGTTTATTCCGCACTGATGCGGAAAATACGAGTCGTTCTGAGTTGATGATACTGATTACACCTAGAATTATTCGTGATACCAAAGAATTAGAAGAGTTCGGTGAAAAGCTGAGTGAGGCATATAGCTTTCCTGTTGAGATGAACTCAATCAAACAATGAGATTGTTAGAGATATCCTTTTGGCGATGGCTAGGAGTCTAAACCTAGTTTAGAAAGTTTAGTAATGATGTTCATAAAAAAGCCACCTGTATTCTAGGTGGCTTTTTTTTTGCTCAAGAATGATGGAGCTTCGCTGCATCAACTAATAGAGATATATCCATTGAGCAGCAAGTAAATTAATGCAACATCTCAGTACTTAGAGCAAATTTTTTGTCAAAAAGCTGTCAATTATGAAATTACTTTCCTGCCATCTTGCTGTCAATGACTTGCTTGAAGTGTTCAAATGGTTTGGCACCATCGACAATCTCGTAATCAGTCAGTTTGCCATTCTCGAGCTTGCCAATAAAAAACGTGGGAGTTGAGTTGATACCAAGCTCAGCCCCGTATTTGAGTGATGAAATAACCTGGTTAGCCGTCTCTTTGTTCTGGCGACAGGCATTAAATTGTTCACTATCCAGGGCCATATCTTTTGCCAGCTTCACCAGTTTTTCTTCGCTCAGTTGGCTCGTCATTTGGAAAAGCGCGTCTTTTGCACTCTGATAAGCGTCTGGCTTTTGTTGATAAACGCAGCGCAATGCTAAGGCCGCAGGGGCTGCTGCTGGATGGGATTGCACCAGCGGGTAGTCTTGAGATACGTACAGTATTTTTTGTGTATCGATGAATTGCTTTTTAATTTCTGGCATCGTTTCATCGTTGAATCGCTTACAGAACGGGCACTGCAGATCGGTAAACTCCAGAATGGCAACAGTGGCGTTTTCATTGCCTTCTTTGATGCCGTTTCCTAACTCGATAGCGTCTGGTCGCACCAGTTCGGCCAGACCAACTCGCTTGGCGATGGTCGCTTGGTTGTTTTCGAGCTTGGTTAAGCGTTGCAGTACTTCATCTAACTTCTGCTGTTGTTGTTGACCATAGGGTTGCTGCTGGCAACCTACGACTGCTGCGAGAAGAGAGGCGGTAATGATGGCGATATGGAGTTTCATAGTTGACTTAAAACCTTTGATTTAATACGACAAAAGGGCCCTCATGGGGCCCTTTATTATCCAGAGATGGAAGAATTACATTTTCCAGTCGTTTTGGTCGAGAACCGGTACTACGCGGTCAACACCACCTGGGATCTTCTGAACAGAGACGCCATGTACGGTGTTCTTCGGAGCAGTTACGGTGAAGGTCATGGTGTAACGACCCTTACCATCGGTGGTCAGACCGGCAGCCTTGGCCTTCGCAACCAGGTCACTAGCGATCAGGACGTTAGAAGACTTGGCACCAACGGTACCTACGACAATGCTGGTCTTTTCATGACCGCTTTCGTCGAAGATATCCATGGTGATGTCTGCAGTTTCATTGCTTTCGTTGGTGATACGAACCCAAGTGTTGCTGCTATCGAAGGAGTAAGGAACCTTCAGAACGGCACCATTCACACCGATTTCATGGGTCTTCTTGCTCTTGGTGCAATGATCCAGGTAACCAGCATCGTTGAAGTCCAGGGCAGCGTCAACATAGGCGCTGTAGTTGAAGT
>RRZT011157683.1_pt1 | contig 12120 bp, 12 predicted proteins | sample 2165551 | NCBI WGS metagenome assembly RRZT01 (sample SAMN10456910, study PRJNA506462) | wastewater metagenome | biome: wastewater; feature: sludge; material: wastewater sludge; isolation source: wastewater sludge with Escherichia coli K12::gfp cells carrying plasmid... | place: USA: Moscow, Idaho... | reverse complement strand
CCGCCCCAGCGGGCCACGGTATCGCTGGCACGCACACAAGCGCTCAGGCGCGAGCCGACCTGTTCGAGCAAACGGTCACCCCACTCATGGCCCAGGCTGTCGTTGATGGTTTTGAAGTTATCCAGGTCCAGCAACAACAAAGCGCCTTGTTTGCCCTCACGCACGCCCAAGCGCGCGATTTGCTCAATGCGATCGTGCAGCAAACGCCGATTGGGCAGGCCCGTGAGCTCGTCATAGAACGCCAGGCGCTGGATTTGTGCTTCCGCACGCTTGCGCTCGGTGATGTCGCGCGCCACCCCGCGGTAGCCACAAAAACAGCCCTGGGCATCAAAGATGGGCTCGCCGCTGACGGCCGCCCACTGCACTGTGCCATTGGGATGGGTGCGCTGGATTTCAAAGTCGTGGAAAACTTCGTGCGCCTCCAACTGGGCCCGGTGCGCAGCCCACTGCGCCTGGCTCACGCCAGCATGGGGCAACTCCCAGCGACGTTTGCCCAAAATGTCGTCGTCGTTCAGACCGAGGCGGTGGTCGCCCCGGCCATCGAAACGCACGAAGCGAAATTCTGCGTCTTGCTCCCAGTACCAGTCCGAGGACAAATGCGTGAGGCTGCGCCAGCGCGCCTCGTTCTCGCGCAGTGCTTCTTGCAGCGTGATGTGCTCGGTGACATCGGCAAAGGTGCGCACGTAGCCACCGTCTTCCAGCACGTGTGTGCGCACCTCCAGCCAGCGCCCCGACGGCGTTTGGCGCAGGTACACCTCGGGCAGCGGCACAGGCGGCTCGCCCGGCTGCAGCGTGCTGGCCTGGGCCAGGTAGGCCCGCCCCGCACCCGTGACGCGCTCTAGATGCGTGCCAAAGTCGCCCCGCGCACGCTGGAAACGGATCACTTCATTCACCCGGGCGGCACCTTGCAGCTGCTCGGGCGCCAGTGCCAGCAGCTCCAGCACGCGCTGGTTGAACACTCGCACATGGCCTTGCGCATCGACTTTGATCACGCCCTGGGCCACGCTGGCCAGCGTCATCTCCAGTTCCTGGGTTTTTTCGGCCAGCAAGGCGCTGGTGCGGTCGAGTTCGGCTTCGACCTGGCGGCGCGCACGCTCAGTGGGGTGAAGGGTCATGGGCGGGATTATCGGCACGGCGCAGGGGATGTTTACACTGATGGGCCTGGGCTTTTTCTTCCTTGCGGCCGCCTATGTCCCATTTCAGCGTCTCCGATTACCTGCGTCAACACATTCGCACCGTGCCCGACTGGCCAGCGCCGGGCGTGCAGTTTCGCGACATCACCCCGCTGCTGCAAGACCCCAAGGTGTTTCGGGTGCTGATCGATGCCTTTGTACACCGCTACATGGACCGGGCGTTGCGCCCCGATGTGGTGGCGGGGCTGGACGCGCGCGGCTTCATCCTGGGTTCGGTGGTGGCCTACGAACTGGGCGTGGGCTTTGTGCCCATCCGTAAAAAGGGCAAACTGCCCTTCACCACGGTGCAAGAGACCTACGAGCTGGAATACGGCAGCTCAACCGTCGAGCTGCATACCGATGCCGTGCAGCCCGGCGACCGGGTGCTGCTGATCGATGACTTGATCGCCACCGGTGGCACCATGATGGCTGGCAAAAAATTGCTGGAAAAACTCGGCGCCCAGGTCAGCGAGGGCGCCGCGATTGTCGATTTGCCGCAACTGCAAGGCTCGGCGCGGCTGCGCGAGAGCGGGCTGACGCTGTTCACCCTGGTGGATTTTGACGGGCACTGAGCCCGCCACCGTTCACTGCAGTTCGCCGTACTGTGTGCGGCTGAGATCGGGCGAGCCGTGGCCGTCGTCCGGCATCTCGGTATCTTCAAAGCCGGTGTAACTCGAACGCGGGGCAGGCGCTACCTTCGGCCCAGAATGCACCGTCACACCAACGGGCGCAGGTGCCGGGCCAGGCGCGCCAGCCTGCGACAGCGCCCGCTTGAAGGCGGCCACTTCGTCGGCCTCAATGGGATCAAAGCGCGCGCCTGTGCGTGGGCCCAGCAGCGGCCCCTGCGCTGGTTCCTGGCGCTGCAGCGGCGCGGGGGCCGAAGCAGCGCCAAGCACTGGCAAGGCCGCCTCAATGGGATCGAGCGCGGGCGCTACTGGCGCCAAAGGTGCTGCACTGGGCCGAGGCGCAGGACGCGGCGCCGGGCGCGGCGGCAGCAGTGGCGACACGGGAGGGGCTGCGCTCTCTGGCGGGCTGGCGGGTGCAGCGCTGGGCGCCGGTGCATTTTTCGGCAACTGCCCCACTGCCACGTGCTCGTGGGTACGCCAGTACACAGCGGTGACCAAGATGTCATAGCGCGCCTTGGCCATCTGGGCGATCACGGCCTCCAGCTCACTCAAACGCGCCATGTCGCTGCCAAACTCGTGCGCCAGGTCAATCATCACCAGGAACTGGCGCCCCTGCTGATCCAGTGACAGCACCTTGAATTTGTAGCTTGCAGACAACACACCTGCGCGCACCATGGCATCACGCACCACGGTATAGAGCAGTTCGCGGCGCTCAATGCGCTCATTTTTGCGGTTGGCGGCCCGGTTGGCTGCAGGCGGAATGGGACGCCCCCCGCCCAAAGGCACCGTGGCATCAGGCGGCAAAAACGCCTGCGACTCCCCCTGTGCAGCCCCCTGAGGGCGGGGCATTGCAGGCGGGCTCGCAGCGGGTTTGCGAAACAACCAACTCAACAGAGACATACTGGGCCTTCATCGGAAAGGTCGCCCCTGCGAACCGCTGCGCTGGGGCCGGTACACGGAAAATAACCCCACTCATCAAATGGGTGGGGTTTCGAGGTATGAAAGTGTAACGCCGTCCTACCCGGCTCAGGTGGCTGCCGAGCGACGGCGGCGGTTGCCCAAGCGTTTGGCCAATACCGCACCCGCTGCCATGGCAACACCCAAGGCAACAGCAGGTTGGCGGTTGCTCAGCTCAGTCAAGCGCAAGGCCGACAGCCCCCAGAGCTTGGCCGGAGCAGCCGCCTGCACCGTGGCAGTGCGCGGGCGTTGGGAGAAAAAGCCCCCCTCACCCACCACCGACCCTGGCGTGACCAAGGCCAGGCGCAACCGCCCTTTGGCATCTTCATAGTGGACACTGAGGCTGCCGCTTTCCAAGAAATACAGCGTACGGTCAGAGACCCCCTGGTTGAACAGCACCTGGCTGAGCGCCAGGACGCAAGGCTGCAAATAAGGGGCCAGCAACTCCCATTGCGCCGGCGTGAGCATGTGCGGGCTGAGCGCGTCTTCTGCCTGGGACTGGGCGATGGCAGCAATCAAGCCCTGCAGGTCGTACTGGGGGGAGGAGTGGGATGTGGCAAGCATAGGTCGGCAAGGTAGCGGTGTTGTGCCAGAGAGACAAGAGCGGCTTACCACTCATTACACCTGAAGACACCATGTAGCTTGCGGGCACAATGCGCGGCTGCGCGCTGTTGCCCCTATGTACACCATGCCCTCGATTGTTTCCTTCTCTCGCGCTGCGACTGCTGTTGTAGCCTGTGCTTTAGCTGGCTTGAGCGCCTCCGCCCAGGCCCAGACGGCCCAGACATCTGCCAATCTCGCGGGCTGGACTTTTGGCTACGCCCCCTACACGTGGCACTACTCGGATGCCAAGAAAGAAAACGAGTGGGAGCCCGATGAACAAAAACACGCTTATGTGTGGCTGCTGCAAGCAGAAAAGCAGCTCGATGAGCGCCAACTGGCTGGCTTGGCGCTGTTCAACAATTCTTTTGGTCAATTCACGCAGTACCTGTACTACGGCTGGCGCTTCCAGCCGTTCGACAGCGCGCCCGGCTTCTATGCCAAGCTCACCGGTGGGCTGATCCATGGCTACCGCGAGCCCTACCACAAGAAAATCCCATTCAACCACAGCAGCGGCTGGGGAGTGACGGCCATCCCCGCCGTGGGCTACCAGTTCACGCCGCAGTGGAGCGGGCAGGTCAACATCCTGGGCAAAGCGGGGCTGATGTTCCAGGTGAACTACAGCGTGCGCTGAACAAGCGCCAGCGCCTGGGTGCAGCCCGGCAGTGCCCTCACAGCTTGGCCGCGCCGCCAGATGTGGGCACCGGGCGGTCACGCTCGGCCCACAGCTTGCGCAACTGCAGCAGCTCCACATCAAAACGCTGGTTGACGCGCTGCTTTTCTTGCACCTGACCTGAGATAAAGCGCTGCTGCTCGGCCACGGCATCCTGGTTTTCAGCAATCGCTCGGCGCAAGTGCATGGGGGCCTTGCTCGGGTCGCGCTGGTAGAACTCCATTTCGCTTTCGAGCTTGAGGCGCTGCGCCTGCAGCTCGGCCACGCGCTTGTGCGCCACCGCCGTCACGTCATCAACCTGCTGCAAAGCCTGGGCACGCTCGGCGTCGTGGGCGCCTTGGTTGGGGTAGCGCGCGATCAAGACACGCTCACGGCGGCGCTCTTCTTGCAGGCGGGCACGCTCTTCGGCCTCACGGCGGCGCTGCAACTCTTGGGCGGCCCGCTCTTCTTCGGTCAACACCGGCCCCCGGCGCTCGCGCAGCGTGCCCGAGGGCCCCAGCACGCGCTGCTCGCGGTCGATGCATTCAGGAATGGGCCGGTCTGATGTCAAACGCCGCCCCTGCGCATCGGTGCAGATGAACACCTGTTTGGCTGGTGCCGACTCTGGCGCCGCAACCGCGTGGTGCGGCCCACCCAGCGCGAGCCAGGCCACCATGGCATACACGCCGGGTTTCACAAATCAGCTCCTTTCTTCCACGCCGTAGCGCTGGCGGTACGCGAGCACGCGGGGGTAATGTTCTTGCAGGCCCGTGCCTGACTGGGAAGAGAGATAGGACAACAAATCTGCCAGTTTGGCAATGGCGCAAACCTGCAGGCCCAGCTGCTGGCGCACATACTGCACGGCGCTGTAGGGCACATCCTGGCCGTTTTCGGTAGCCATTTCCTGGCGATCCAGGGCAATCGCCACCGCCTGGGGCTGGGCACCTGCTGCGCGGATCAGGGCGATGGACTCACGTGCCGCAGTGCCTGCACTCATCACGTCATCCACAATCAGCACCCGCCCGGCCAAGGGCGCACCGACCAGCGTGCCACCTTCGCCGTGGTCTTTGGCTTCTTTGCGGTTATAGGCAAACGGGTAGTTACGCCCCAGGCGCGCCAGCTCCACGGCCACGGTGGCAGCCAGGGGAATCCCTTTGTACGCAGGGCCAAAAACCATGTCAAATTCAATGCCGCTGGCAACGATGGCCTGTGCATAGAATTGCGCCAGACGGCCCATCTTGGCGCCATCGTCGAAAAGACCGGCATTGAAGAAGTACGGGCTCATGCGCCCGGCCTTGGTTTTGAACTCTCCGAACCTGAGCACGCCGGATTCCACCGCAAACTGCACGAATTCTTGCGCCAAACGGCCTTCGCCTTGGGCGCTCGCCCCGATATCTGCCATGGAAACATCCTTGTTCAAATTAACCAGCCTCAACCTCAACGGCATTCGCTCGGCGAGCAGCAAAGGGCTGCACGACTGGCTGGCAGCCGAGCAACCTGATTGTATTTGTGTGCAAGAGCTGAAAGCCCAGGTGCCCGACCTGCTGGGGCGCTTTGAGCACATCGCGGGCCTGCACGGCTACTTTCACTGCGCAGAAAAAAAAGGCTACTCCGGCGTGGGCATCTACACCCGGCACCCACCCAGCGACGTGCGCCAGGGCTTTGGCCCACCAGAATTCGATGCCGAAGGGCGCTACCTGGAGCTGCGTTTTGACACACCCACGCGGCGCTTGTCCCTCATCAGTGCCTACTTTCCCAGCGGCTCGTCCGGGCCTGAGCGCCAGGAGGCAAAGTTCCGCTTCCTGGCGGCCATGCGCCCGCACCTGCAGCAACTGCGCGCCGAGCGCGAGTTCATTTTGTGTGGCGACATCAACATCGCCCACCAGGAAAAAGACCTGAAAAACTGGCGTGGCAACCAGAAAAACAGCGGCTTTTTGCCCGAAGAGCGCGCCTGGATGACCGAGCTACTCACCCCCTGCGACGCTGGGCACCACCTGGTGGACGTGTACCGCCAGTTGCACCCCGACACCACCGGCGAGTGCTACACCTGGTGGAGCAACCGGGGCCAGGCCTATGCCAACAACGTTGGCTGGCGGCTGGACTACCACTTGGCGACGGAACGAATCGCTGCACTAGCTCGGACTGCTGCCATCTACAAGGACCAAAAGTTTTCAGATCATGCGCCTTTGACCGTTGAGTACGACTTCACCCTGTGAGATTGCTCAGAGAAGGTGGGGGGGCGGCCAAGTACCTATCAAATTGCGAACCCTGGTGTAGCCGAGTTAGTGCGCTCGGCAAGCATCTACAAAAGGCAAAAATTCAGTGGTCATGCGCCATTAGTAGTGGGTAACGATCCGAACCTCTGGTGCGAGAGTATTTAGTCAGCCGCAGTGGCGATGGGTGCATGAGCCCATACAGAGTTCAACGGGGTCCTACCACCACTGAAACACGTTGGACGTCATAGAGCTCGACGTCATTTGCAACTGCTCTTGCTGGTGAGAAAAGTGCAAGGTTGATTCCATCGCTGACTGAGCTCCGGTAGATAACCCCGTCATATCCAATCTTCTTGATGAATTCGCAAAGATACTGGCTTGGAAGGTAGTCGATAGCGGCGCTCCGTGGAAGAACTGGTCTAGTCAACTCACTCCCAAGTCTTTCGAGGAATGGAACATCTGCGCGCATGCGACCAACCTCGCTCGCATCCTGCAATAGGAATGGAGATACCAACTCGCGGGGGTTACGAAGGTCTACTGCCGTGATGAGACCTTGAAGCGTGAATCGCGCGACCGAAGCAATTTCACCTGTATGGGGTCGTATTTCTGCGATTGCCGTATCAGGTGCCGAACCTAAATACAAGTAGGGGATGCCAGAGGGGTTCGCTCTGCCGTGGCTTGCAAGTTCTCGCGGGGGGGCGCCCATTTGATCAAGCGTGAAACCCGTATCAGAGGTAGTGATTCGCGCACGATACCAAACGTCAGGAAGCTCGCTTGTCGTCAGGTGAGAGAGCAGAACGCTGAGGCGATCTTTGTCCAGGGCTTCATCAAGAAAGTACCTGTTTTTAAACATGAGCTCATCTCTGAGCGTGTTCCACGCCGCCAACCCCTCCGATCTGAAAGCCTGGGAAGGCGAAAAGAGTCTACGCACGATGTCGCCATCGTCAAGCACTTCCGCAAGGAGGCTTTTCGCATTGGCCAAGTCGAGCTTCGGAAAGAGACGCCAATCTTCTTTCAACAATTGCACTAACAACTTTCCATCCGGGTTGAGTTCGTAGATGCTTGTGAGCATCTCGAATTCAGCCGAGAGCGCCCCGGGCTCCACTAGATCAACCTCCATTGTTTTGCAGAAGTCGCATTGGCCCCGAACACTTGTACGCGAGGGGATGACGCTTCGACGCAGGCCATGGTCGCCGAAACATTCCGCGCAGCAATACGAGGGCATAACAATCAGCCGAGAAAAGTGGCGAGCGTTTCGATGTGATGCTTCATCGAAAGCTTTTTTACGACACCAAGGCCGGGGAAATGGCCCTTGGCGTGTAGTTCTTGAAGTTCTTGAATTGCGGTTGTAGCGTACAGATTTGAGGTGCCGCTGTTGTACTTGTCGACGAGCTTTTCTAAGGCTTGTCCAAACTTTCCAGCGGGATCGGTTGGCGTATCGCGCGTTGTAGAGACAAAGTGGTAGATGTACATCGCATCGTCCTTCTTCGGCTCGATGAACGTTAGATGGATTGCTACGGCATACGCTGGCCCACCGCCTTCCGAGAAATCATCTCCGACGGTGAGGAAGTCGCCGAAACCGTCCATACCTTCATCTGGGTAGGTCACATGAAGATCGGAGAACTCCTCTAACGGCGGATGGTCTGCGTTCTTTCTTTTTTGGAATCCGTCCCGTATCAGAACTCGGAAGCATCCGTCATAGTGCCGACGGTAAAGCTTGCCGCAATGCGCCTCGACAAAAGCGTGCCGAGTCTGGGACAAGTTCTCGCCTAACAGTTCCGCAAAGGTGCGTGCCTCCGTAAACCCCGCATGTATGAACATGGGCTGATGCGCCAAGTGCTTGTGATAGCAGGCAAGTGCGTCTGCGGGTGTCATGTTCGCCCGAAGGAGAATGCCAGCTGACACTCCTTGCTTATCAAGGTACTCTTCCGTGAGCAAGTCGGTGATTCCCTTGCCATCTTCGGAGTGATCCCCATGCAAAGGATTGACAATGACGACAGCCTTGCCATGCACTTTGCAGATTTCAGTTAGGGTCTTGTGCAACCCATTCAGAGTCTCCCTGACAGGCTCGATGATCGGACAAAAGTTCGACTGGGCTAGAACTAGTGCACTTTCTCTGATGGCAATGAGTTCGAACTGCTTGCCACGGAAATACGGGTAGTACATCAGGTAGCCCACTCCATTGCTTGATGTGTTGGTGTGCTCAGGGTTGTCAGCAGTCGCTGATGATCTTTGAGTCGCAGCTTAGTGGACAGTGCCGCCGTCTTCAAGGAATGTGGGAGTTGATCAACCAGATTGCTCAGGGAAGCAAGGCTGCGAGTGCGTTTGAGCACGCGCACCATTTCGGCATGAACAAACTGAGGGGGCAACATCGCAAATTGCTGCCTCACGGCTTCGCGCATCTTGGTGTTGGGTAGGTCAGGGATCACGGCTCCAAAACTGTCCAAGATCATCATCGCCTCGGCCAATCGCAGCGAATCGAATATCGTTGTAGGACAGACAGCGTCAGCGCGGTCAACAGCCTCTCGAACAGTCTTGACACGGTTCCAGCGTGCCAAGCTCATTACGCCGACATCACTATCTGTCAGCTCCAAGACCTGGTCAATGAACGGCTCAGCCACGACGACGTAAATTTTGGCGAACACTTTCCGATAGTTTTGCACCTGATTTTCAAGTCGACTCAACGTGTCACGCTCAGACTTGATTTCATAGACTGTCGAAGTACCGTTGAGGATCGCAACATCGGCCTTGCAAGAGCCAACACGAAATTCCGTTAGCAAACTCGCTGTCCCTAACGAGTGGCGACCAAGCAATATGTTGTGCGTTAGTGCAGATTTGTATACGTATTCGTCCCGCCCTCCGGCCTTCCTCAGAGCTGCGAATGCTGAGTCAAAGCTCGCGCCCACCGTCTCAGCGGCAAGTAGCGTGTCCATCAATCCGCTGTCTGCCAGCAGCCGCGCGAAGAGCGGAGAACGCCCCTTCTCGGCAAGTTCTCGGAACACGGTGGACGAAAAAAGTCGGGAGATCGCTGAGAGATTCGTGGCGACCGTGGTCATGGCATGTGGCCTTCTGGCCGGAAGGCAGCAGCTTCGTGATAAAGGCCACTCGAAGCTGGACCAGCTATATGACTAGGCCACTTCGTTACTCTTTTGTCCATCGCCTGCAACTCTGTTTTGCGGGCGTGCACTACACCGAACTTCATATCTGTCTCCCGACGGTAGGTTCAATCAAGCGCGGTCGGCTGCGCGCGGGCTAGACTACCCCTAGTCACATTGTATTGGACCAGCCGCCTGAAAGGAGTCCCTTCTGCGCCCCTGCGCCCAATTCCTTAGCAGCCCCGGATCGATGGGATAAAGGTGCTCGGAGGTTTTGTACATAGCGTCTTAGCATCCACCGGTTCGGCATATCTGCACCCTTCTTCATGACATCCCACCGTCCCTTGAAGTACCCCATGGACGACGGCATCTATGCCGAGTGGCTTGGTTGCGAACAAGGAGATTGTCGAATGAGCAACATCCCACCCGCCCCTGCGTTCTATGAACGTACTCTTGATGCGTTGGACAGCGCAGCCGTTTACTGCAAGGCTCCTCACAATCGTCGTCGATGGTGCAGTTTGCTGGGCTTGACAGCGACGCGCCGGAAATCGCCTAAGAGAAACTAAATTTCGTGGGTTTTTTGTCGCACTATGTACCACCTGGCCTCGCCCCGGCTGGCTGCCACAGCGCTGCGCGCCCAGGTGTACAAAACCCAGCGCTTCAGCGACCACGCACCCCTGACGATCGAATACGACGCCAGCGGCTGGTAAGGCCCACCAACCTACGAGACCCCGCCTGATGCAAAACGTGCTGTTCCCTTTTTTCGGCGGCCTGGGGCTGTTTCTGGTCGGCATGATGCTGCTGTCCCAGGGGCTGGTGGCCTTCGGCGGCCACGCGCTCAAGCAAGCCCTGGCGCGCTTTACCGGCACCCCTGCCAAGGCCGTACTCTCAGGAACGCTGGCCACTGCGGTGGTGCAATCATCCTCGGCCACCACGGTGGCGCTGATCGGCTTTGTCAGTGCCGGCCTCATCAGCTTTCACCAGGCCATTGGGGTGCTGATTGGTGCCAGCCTGGGCAACACCGCCACGGGCTGGATCGTTGCCGGGCTGGGCCTGAAGGTGAACCTAGGCTTTTATACCCTGCCCCTGATTGGCATAGGTGCCCTGCTCAAGCTCATGGCACGCGGGCGCTGGGCCGAACTGGGGCTGGCGCTGGCGGGCTTTGGCATGATGTTCATGGGCCTGACCACGCTGCAAGAGGGTATGCGCGGCCTGGCCGCCGTGTTCAACCTGGCCAGTCTACCCATGGGCGGCTACGGCGCCAGCATCCTGACCATGCTGTTTGGCTTGGCCCTGACGGCCATCTTGCAGTCCTCTACCGCTGCCATTGCCACCACCTTGACGGCCTTGCACACGCAAACCATCAACTTCGACCAAGCCTCCGCGCTGGTGGTGGGCGCGGCCATTGGCACCACACTCACCGGCGCCATGGTGACCATTGGCAGCACCATCCACGCCAAGCGCACCGCCGTGGCGTACATCTTGTTCAACGCGGTGGCCGGTGCCCTGGCCATTGCCCTGCTGCCGCTGCTGTTTTGGGTGCTCGACTGGCTGGCGCGGCACGCCGGACTGGAGCCCGGTGCCATGAGCCTGGCCGCGTTTCACACGCTGTTCATTGCCATGGGGGTGGTGCTTTTTCTGCCTGTGGTGCCGCAATTTGCGCGCCTGGTGGAGCGCCTGCTGCCAGAAAAGGGCGAGAGCCTGACGCAGCGCCTAGACAACTCGCTGCTGGCACTGCCAGCCGTGGCGCTGGAAGCGTCGCAGCGGGTACTGGAACACACCACCGTGCAGATGCTGCAGGCCTACCGCGAACTGCTCGCCGGTAGCGCAGCACTGGAGCCCGGGCGGCTGCAAGCCCTGGGACGCTCGCTAGAGACCACCTACGCCTTCGTCAGCCGCATTGAAATGCTGCCCAGCGACCGCGCCGCCACGGCGCAGCGCATTGCGCAGCTGCACGCCATCGACCACCTGCTGCGCCTGCGCGTTCGGCTGGACGACCTGCTGCGCGCAGGCATCGACCTGACCTCACCGCGCTACGCCTGGGCGCTATCGCACAACCAGACCATTTTGGAGCTGGCCGAGCGTGGTCTGCGCGAGCACCGACTGACCGACATGCTGCCCGAGCTGCAGGTCAACGCCGTGGGACTGACCGAGCTGTCTCGCCAAATGCGCCATGAGCTGCTCGACGGCAGCGACGACCACGACAGCAGCGATGCCGCCAACGTGCTGCTCAAAGCCGACGCCTACCGCTGGCTGGAGCGCACCGGGCACCACCTGTGGCGCATCAGCCACTACCTGGCGGTGGGGCGCCCGCCCACAGGCCAGGTGGCAGGGCAGGCCGTGGTGCCCGCAACCTAGCGCCCCTGCTGGCGAGCCGCCCAGAGACTTCAGGGCTTGTTGGGCGGTGGCGGCGGGGCTGGCACGCGGGTGGTGCGAACGACTTCACCCGTGATGGGGTGCAAGTAGCTTTCGACCACGGTGCCCTGGGCATCCACAGCGTAGAACTCGTGGCAATGACCACTGGAGATTTTGTGCTTCACCAGCACGTAATCCTGGGCCCGAAAGCGCTCGCGCGCCTGCGCCTCGGACATCCATTGCGCACGGGGCGCATCGGTACAAAACACTTTTTCAGAAGGTGCGCTGGCCTGTGCGCAGACAGATGCCAGCACAGCACCTGCGCAGACCAGGGCGGGGCCGAGCAGGCGTTGCCAACGGGAAGAAGACCCAGGGGTGAAGCAAGGATGTGTCATGCCAACCATTCTAGGAACGGGGACATGAACGCCAGCTGAACGCGCGCGCCCCGCT
>RRZT010314191.1_pt1 | contig 12122 bp, 9 predicted proteins | sample 2165551 | NCBI WGS metagenome assembly RRZT01 (sample SAMN10456910, study PRJNA506462) | wastewater metagenome | biome: wastewater; feature: sludge; material: wastewater sludge; isolation source: wastewater sludge with Escherichia coli K12::gfp cells carrying plasmid... | place: USA: Moscow, Idaho ... | reverse complement strand
GCAGACCACCTCGACCGGGCTGGCCACCCTCATCCCACCGACCGTGGACATCACCCACACCGGCCAGGAAGAGGTCATCGACGGTGTCCGGATCGTGTTCCAGATGGCCCCTGGCACCGAGGCGCCGGCCGAGATGCACTTCTACTTCCCCGACTACAAGGCACTGTGCCTGGCGGAGAACGCCACCCACACCCTGCACAACATCTTGACCCTCCGCGGTGCGGTCGTCCGGGATCCGCATGCCTGGTCGAACTACCTCACCGAGGCCATCGGCCTCTTCGGCGGCGAGGCCGAGGTCGCGTTTGCCTCACACCACTGGCCGACCTGGGGCGCCGACCGGGTGGTCGAGTTCCTGGCGGTGCAGCGCGACCTCTACGGCTACATCCACGATCAAACCCTGCGGATGCTCAACAAGGGCATGGTCGGCCCCGAGATCGCGGAGGCGATCCAGCTGCCGCCGGCCCTGGAGCAGGCGTGGAGCACGCACGGCTACTACGGGTCGGTCAGCCACAACGTGAAGGCGATCTATCAGCGCTACATGGGCTGGTTCGACGGCAACCCCGCTCATCTGTGGCAGCATCCACCGGTCGAGGCGGCGCGCCGCTACGTCGAGTTCATGGGCGGTGCCGACGCCGTCGTAGAAAGGGCCCGGGCGTCGTACGAGGCGGGCGATCTGCGCTGGGTGGCCGAGGTGGTCAACCACGTCGTGTTCGCCGACCCCTCGCACGCCGCGGCCCGGGCGCTGCTCGCCGACACCTATGAGCAGCTGGGCTACGGCGCGGAGAACGGGACCTGGCGGAACTTCTATCTGTCCGGCGCCACGGAACTGCGGGACGGCTCGTTCGGTACGCCGGTCGCCTCGTCGTCGCCGGACATGGTCGCCCAACTCAGCCCCCCGATGCTGCTGGATGCGCTGGCCATCCAGGTCGACGGCCCCCGCGCCTGGGATGAGCAGCTGACCTTCGACATCGAGCTGACCGATGCCCCGGAGCGCTATCGGGTCGCGCTCCGGAACGGCGTCCTCACCTACACGACTGCCGACCAGTCCGACGCTGCCGACTTGATCATCACCGCCTCCCGGGCCGCGCTGCCGACCCTGGCGCTGGGCGTGGTGACACCGGAAGCACTGGCCGAAGCCGGCATCCAACTCAGCGGCGAGGCCTCGGTGCTGCAGCGGCTGACGGCGGTGCTGGACGCTCCCGACCCGGACTTCGCCATCGTCACAGCCGAGAAGGAATAGCCGGCAAGGAAGTGACCGAGCCGCCAGAGTCGTCGATCCCGGAGGGCCCACCGTCGGTAGTAGGCCCGGGAGCGCGCGCCGACTACGCGCACCGGCATCCGACACGTGCTCTGGTCCTGCGACGGATCCAGCGCTGGGGAAGGACCAGCTGGGCGCTGGTCGGGATCGCCACGTTCGCGTTCATCGGATATTCGTTCGCATCGGCGCTGAGCGGGTTGGTGATCCCGTCGCTGTTCGCCGTGTTCGCCGGCACCTGTCTGGTGCCGGTGCTCGACGGGCTCGAAGCACGGCGAGTCCCACGGCGGCTCGGGGCTCTGGTGCTGATCGTGGCCTTGGGCGGCATCCTCGTGGCCGGCGCCGTCGTGCTGCTGCGTGGACTGGCTGCGGAGGGTGAGGCGATCCGTGCCACGGTCATCCGTGGCGTGACCACCGCAGCCGTCTGGTTGGACCGTGGTGACGAGGCCTCGAGTGCTGCCTGGGTCGATGCCGTGATCGGCAGCGCCTCGCCGCTGCTGACGGGTGCCGCGAGCTGGGCGACGGCGTTCGTGTCGACGACGATGACGCTGGCGGTCGGCGCCTTCCTGGCCGTCTTCATGCTCTACTACGTGCTCGTCGAGTGGGATCCGTTGCGGAGCTGGTGTGCCGGTCATCTGGGAGTGGCGCCCGAGCTGGGTTCGCAGATCCTCGATGACGCGACGACCGTGGTGCGCCGCGCGATCGGTGTACTGACCATTCTCGGGGCCACGGACGCGGCGCTGATAGCGGTGACCATGCTGCTGCTCGATCTGCCGTTCGTGCTCGGCGTTGCCGTGGTGTTCTTCCTCGGCTGCTACGTGCCCTATCTGGGGAGCTTGATCGCCGGACTGTTCGCGGTGCTGATCGCCCTCGGCGGTGGTGGGCCGACCGATGCCGCGATCATGTTCGTGGTGATTCTGCTGGTCGAGGTGGTCATTCGCACTCTGGTCGGCAATGTGGTGGCCAGCGGACGGCTTGCGCTACGGCCGCTGCCGAGCATCGCGTCGAGCGTGTTCGGCGTCGCTGTCGCCGGCCTGCTAGGTGCCGTGTTGTCTGCACCGGCTCTCGCCTTGGGCATTGCGATCTCACGCCGGGTCCGGGCTGCGCGTGCCACCTTGACCGAGGCCGGCCGAGACTCTGGCGGAGAGCTGCCGCAGGCCGACCAGCCGTAGCCCGAGGAGTTCACAACGAGCGATGACGCCGAACAGCTCACCGCTGTCCTCGATGAGGCGAACGAACACCGTCTCGTCCGCCTCGCACGAGCTCATCTGCGGTTCGAAGCTCGCCAGCAGGTCGTGGCTCAGTTGGCCACTGATCCTGAACTCATACGTGTCAGGCACGTGGTCACCTCCCGGCGGTGGATCTGTCTTCGGATAGCGTCATGCCCAACTGGCACCATGTCGTCATCCCGGTCGGGTGAGATGTGGTCTTCGAGGACACCGGCTGGTCGAGACAGAGGGAACCGGGTGGCAGCAGATTCGGCGCGATCAGACGATGCCGCCCGCCAGGTGTCGGCACCGGTCGTACGGAACATCGTGCGACGGACGCGCTTGTTCGCTGCCTTGGATCGGGTGCAGACGACGCCTGGTCTGCTGGTGTGTGGACCGGCGGGCTACGGCAAGTCGCTGCTGGTGGCGTCGTGGTGGCGCGAGCGCGCGTTCCCGTACGCGGCCTGGGTGAACCTCTCTTTCACCCGATCCAGCCCCGGTCAGACCTGGGCTGCTCTGGTTTCGGCGATCCGGACGACGGTCGCCGTCCCGGATGCCGAGCTGGACTCCTTGGAGGCGCTCGCCTTCACGGCCCCGCAGGATCTGCCCGCCAGGCTGGGCAGCTGGTTCACGCAGCAGGACCATGACACCTATCTGGTGGTGGACGAGCTGCACACGGTCACCGGGATCGGGGTGCATGAGCAGTTGGTCGAGTTGATCGCCGCTGCCGCCGCCCGCTTACGGCTGGTGGCGATCACTCGTCACGATCCACTCTGGCCGCTGCACCGGATGAGGCTGGATGGGCTGCTGTGTGACCTCCGCGCCGAGGATCTCGCCTTCGACGACGTTGAGGCGGCGGAGCTGTTCAGTTCCCTCGGGCTTGCGGTGAGCGCCGAGCGGATCCACCAGGTGGTGGTCACCACGCAAGGGTGGGCAGCCGGGCTCCGGCTGGCTGCGATCGGCGCCACGGCAACGGATGACCCGGACGCGTACCTGGCAACCATCTCCGGTCGCAACCGATATATCGCCGACTATCTGCTGCGGGAGGTCTTCGAGCGGCTCGGCGCCGAGTGGCAGGACTTCCTCGGTCGGATCGGCGTCGTCGATGAGATCTCTCCAGAGTTGGCCATCGCCCTCGGCTGCGGTGCCGACAGCGGGGCTCGACTCGCCGAGCTGGCCAGACGCAACGCGTTCACCCACCAGATCGGCGACCGTCTCGGTTGGTATCGGCTGCATCCGTTGCTGCTCGACTTTCTCCGTTCTCGAGCCACCGACGAGTCCCAACGGCGGACGTTGCATGGTCGGGCCGCCCGATGGTTCGAGGAGCAGGGTGAGCCCCGGCTGGCGATCGTCCACGCCTTGGCCGCTCAGGACTGGGAGCTTGCGGCTGACCTGGCGGGAACTCACGTGGTGAGCTGGACCGTTCGGCGCCCTCCTGGCGAGTTCAAGACGCTGCTCGCGCAGGTGCCGCGGGAGGAGATCCTCACCCACGCCGGACTGTCCGTCGGGTTGGCGGCAGCACTCGTCATGCGCGGTGAGCTCGCGGACATCGACGAACTCCTCGAGGCCGCGCGGGCCAGGTTCGGCGGGCTCACCAAGGTACAGCGGCGCCGTTGTGAGTTCCTGCTCGAGCTCATCACACTCGGCAAGTCGCGTTGGACGGGAGACCTCGAGGCCTTGCTGGCCAGCTGTCGCCGGATACCACGGGAGCCGGGCTTCCTCGCCGCCCTGGGTCTGGTCGATTGGCTGGCCGTCCCGACCTTGTTGATCAACAACGAGGGAACCGCCGAGCTGTGGACCGGTGACTACGCCGGCGCGCTGGAACACCTCACCGATGCCTCTCGGACGGGCCCGCTTCGCGTGGTCGCGCTGCCGACCCTCAACGCACAAGCGCATCTGGCATACCTGCACTGGATGCGCGGTGAGCTGGCTGAGGCCGACACCATCGGTCGATTGGCGCTGGATGGCTTCGTCAGGATGGGGGTCCCTCAGGCCATCCAGGCCAGGAGCGCCTATCTGGCCCTTGCGGGTGTGGCCATCGACCGCGACGATCCTGACTCCGCCGAGACGTGGCTCAAGATCGCCCGCCGATCGGCGGGCGAGCCGCACACCGAGTTCGCTGCCGACCTGCTGGCCTCTCGCGTGGCGGCAGCCAGAGGCGACATCTTCCAAGCGGTCGCCACGATCCGGGACGCCCGCCAGCGGAACTGTACGGCCCGACTGCCGCCCGTGCTGGTCGCTCAGTCGCAACTCCTGGAGGCCGAGTTGCTCAGCCAAGCGGGCAATCATCAGACTGCCAGGGAGGTCGCCGCTGCGATCACCGTACCGATCAGCACACTGCTCCCGGGTGGGGACACGGTCCGGGCACGGGTGGACAAGCATCTCGCGGCAGCTCGGCGTGCCCTGTCGAACGACTCGACCGAGGCTGCGCTGGAGGAACTGGAGGAGGCGCTGATCGTGGCTGCCCCCCCAGCTGCTCAGGCAGCCCTTTCTGGCTCGTCGGTCCATGGTTGCGGGGCTCCTCGGCACTCGGCTGGAACTGGGCACCCGCGAGCCGAGCTTTGCCGCCGATCTCCTCGACCGGACGGCCGAACAGGGCCCGCGAGCCAGCATGAAGCCCAATGCCATCTTCGTGCCGCTGACGGCCCGCGAGCTGAACATCCTGCGCTACCTGGCGACGACGATGACTGGCCAGGAGATCGCCCAGACGCTCTATGTCTCGATCAACACCGTCAAGACCCATCAGCGGTCGATCCATCGCAAGCTCGGCGCCAACGATGGCCGCGAGGCCGTGGCTCGAGCTCGGGCCCTCGGCCTGCTGTAACGGCTGGGATCGTTTGCCGGCCGGCGCGTCAGGTGCGTCGGGCGAACGCAGTGCCGAGATCCGACTACCAGGCGTACGCGGCGACCTCTCCCAACAGCGCCTCGCTGTCGACCTCCAGACCGCGCGAGGTGAACCAGGTCGCGATGTTGCGGCAGTCGCGGGCCAAGAAGTCCATGCCCTGAGGATTGCCGATGAGGTCGACGGCTTGCGGCAGATCGATGATCACCACCCGGTCCCCGGTGGCCAGCACGTTGAACGCGGACAGGTCGCCGTGAGCCAGTCTCATTGAGGCCATCGTGCACATGGCGGCCCGTAGCTGATCGAAGTAGACCTCGAGCAGGTCGCGCGACGGTCGGCATTGGGCCAGCCGAGGCGCGCCCGCTCCTTCGGCGTCGGTGATGAACTCCATCAAGATCTCGGTCCCGTCCAACTGCACGGGATAGGGCACCGGCAGTCCGGCCGACCAGAGATCACACAGGTAGGAGAACTCAGCCTGCGCCCAGTGACCGGCCTCGACCTGACGGCCCCAGTGGCTGCCTTTGGCGACGGCTCGCCGGTCACGGCTGTTGCGGATCTTGCGGCCCTCGGTGTAGCCGCTGTCGCGGTGGAACAGCCGATGGTCGGTCGACCGATAGCGCTTGGCGGCCATGATCACCGATTGCTCGTCGGTGGCCCGTTCGACCAGCGCGACATCGGCTTCCTTGCCGGTCTTGAGGATGCCGAGCTCGGTGTCGATGGCCGCATCGGCGGTGATCACCCAATCGGGCCACGGTTCGGGTCCCGCGGAGATGCCGATGGCATCCCAGGTCGACCAGCGCTGCCCCGCTGGCAGTTCGTCAGCGACGGGTACGAAGGGGACGGGTGGCGGGGTGAAACTAGCGGCGGTGGGTGGCGGGGTGAAACTAGCGGCGACGTCGTCCGACGTCGAAGGAAAGAGTGCAGACATGAGGGGTGATGACTCCCAAGGAGAGGGTGGATGAGGGCGCGTGGCACGCCCGGACAGTGGTGGACACCTCAACGCCTCCTCTGCTCCCTGGGGGTCGGCTCATCCGACCATGCGAATCACAACTGTGCAGAAACACAACTAGGACATGCAAGTTGTTTTCCGTTCACCACAAGGGTGGCGGTACGTTGAACTCACTTCGCTCGGCATGACTCCACAAAGGCGGCGATCCCGCGAATGGAGGCGGCGGCGCCGACCGCCAGACATGGGTGGACGCAACTCCTGCGTCCCACGATGAGAGGACGGATGGGTGGGCAATGAGGACCCCGAACTCGTTCAGCTGCTGACTCCTGAGGGGGTCCGGGTCGATCATCCGGACTATGCCTTCACCGGAGACGATGAGCAGATCAAGGGTTTCTACCGCGACATGGTGATGACCCGCAGACTGGACGCGGAGGCGACCGCACTGCAACGGCAAGGCGAGCTCGGTCTGTGGGCTTCCTGTCTGGGGCAGGAAGGCGCTCAGATCGGCTCCGGACGTGCGATGAACGGCCAGGACTACGTGTTCCCGACCTACCGGGAACATGGTGTGGCCTGGACGCTGGGCGTCGACCCGTTGAAGCTGCTCGGTCTGTTCCGTGGTGTCGACCTGGGTGGCTGGGACTCCCTGGCGACCCGCTTCCATCTCTACACGATCGTGATCGGCGCGCAGGCGTTGCATGCGACCGGATATGCGATGGGCATCGAACGCGATGGCCAGGTCGGCACCGGAGATCCCGATCGCGATGCTGCAGTGATCGGCTATTTCGGCGATGGTGCGACCAGCCAGGGCGACGTCAACGAGGCGTTCATCTTCGCCTCCTCCTACAACGCGCCGATCGTGTTCTTCTGTCAGAACAACCAGTGGGCCATTTCCGAGCCGATCGAGCGGCAATCCCGCATTCCGCTCTATCGCCGAGCGTCGGGATTCGGCTTTCCGGGGGTGCGGGTCGACGGCAATGACGTGCTCGCCGTGCACGCGGTCACCAGTCGGGCGTTGGAGCGAGCCCGGTCCGGCAACGGCCCGACCTTCATCGAGGCCTACACCTATCGGATGGGTGCCCACACAACCTCCGATGATCCGTCGAAGTATCGGCTCGCCGATGAGCTGGAGCACTGGCGGCTGAAGGATCCGATCGCTCGGGTCCGCGCCTACCTGACCCGTACTGGCGCCGCCGACGATGCCTTCTTCGCCGACGTGGAGGCCGAAGCCGACGAGTTGGCCAAGCGGATCCGTACCGGCTTGTTGACGCTGCCGGACCCGGATCTGGTGCAGCTGTTCGACAACGTGTATGTCGAGCAGACCCCGTACGTGGCCGAGCAGCAGCGCTGGTATGCCGACTACCTGGCGAGCTTCGAGAACAGTGACGACGATGTCGCGACGGGGAGGCAGTGATGGCGGCCGAGGGCAAGACCAGCAAGATCACCCTGGCCAGGGCGCTCAACGCTGGGCTGCGGCGGGCGCTGGAGGCCGATCCGAAGGTGTTGCTGGCCGGCGAGGACATCGGCAAGCTGGGCGGGGTCTTCCGGGTGACCGAAGGGCTGCAGAAGGATTTCGGGGAGCATCGGGTCATCGACTCGCCATTGGCCGAGTCCGGCATCATCGGCACCGCGGTCGGTCTGGCGCTGCGCGGCTATCGGCCAGTGTGTGAGATCCAGTTCGACGGTTTCGTCTATCCGGCCTTCGACCAGATCGTCAGTCAGGTCGCGAAGATGCACAATCGGTCGGCCGGTCGGCTGAAGATGCCGATAGTGATCCGCATTCCGTCCGGCGGTGGAATCGGCGCGGTCGAGCATCACAGCGAGTCGCCGGAGACCTATTTCGCACATACCCCCGGGCTCAAAGTGGTGATCTGCTCGAATCCGGTGGATGCGTACTGGATGATTCAGCAGGCCATTGCCTCCGACGATCCAGTGATCTTCTTCGAGCCCAAGCGTCGCTATCACGAGAAGGCGGAACTGGACGTTTCCATCCCGCCGATCCCTTTGCACAGTGCGCGAGTCGTCCGGTCGGGCGAGGATGCCACGCTGCTCTGCTGGGGCCCGATGGTGAAGACCTGTCTCGATGCCGCCGGGGCTGCGGCGAGCGAGGGACGCTCGCTCGAGGTGATCGACCTGCGCACGCTGTCGCCGATCGACACCGCCACGATCGTCGCGTCGGTACGCAAGACCGGACATGCCGTGGTCGTGCACGAGGCGCCGGTCAACCTCGGGCTGGGAGCCGAGGTCGCGGCTCGGGTCACCGAGCAGTGCTTCTATTCGTTGGAGGCGCCGGTGCTGCGGGTCGGCGGGTTCGACATCCCGTATCCACCGAGCAGGGTCGAGGAAGACTATCTGCCAGATCTGGACCGGGTGCTCGACGCCGTCGACCGGTCCCTGGCTTACTGAGGCTCGGAGGGAGAGGCATGGCGATCAAGGAGTTCCGGCTGCCCGATCCGGGCGAAGGGCTGGTCGAGGCCGACATCGTCACCTGGCGGGTCGCCGTCGGTGACCAGGTCAAGATCAACGACATCCTGGTGGAGATCGAGACCAGCAAGTCGCTGGTCGAGCTGCCGAGTCCGTACGAGGGCACAGTCACCGGTCTGCTGGTGAGCGAAGGCGACACGGTCGACGTCGGCGTACCGATCATCGCCATCGACGACGGCGTGGCGGCGCCCAGCGCTCCGGCTGCTCCGGCGGAGGCAGCGGATGGTGACCGGGTCGCGAACCTGGTCGGCTACGGGCCGAAGCAGACCGACAGCAGGCGCCGACCGCGCAAGGGTGCTGCCGGTGGCCCGGAAGCCGAGACACACGAGCAGGTCAACAGCACGTTCGCAGTCAGCGCGCCGGTCTCCAGGCGTGCGGATGAGCGGGAGCCGCTGCAGTCGACGGCCGCGCAGTCGCACGGTGGTCCGCTGCCGCAGCCAGGTCCGGCTGCCGCCGAGACGTCTCCGCCGTCGACCGGTCCGGTGCTCGCCAAACCGCCGGTACGCAAGCTGGCCCGCGACCTGGGCATCGATCTGGCCGCCGTCGCCGGAACCGGTTCGGGCGGCGTGATCACTCGCGCCGACGTCGAGGCGGCGGCTGCTGCTCCGGCCGCCGAGGTCGTTGCTGGGCCGTCGTTCGCCGCACCGCCGGTCTCTGCGGCCGCCGAGGACCAGCGGATTCCGATCAAGGGTGTCCGCAAGGCGATGGCGGCCGCGATGGTGCAGTCGGCGTTCACCGCACCGCATGTGACGGTCTGGGTGGAGACCGATGTCACCGCCACCATGGACCTGGTGCAGGCCATCCGGGCCCGTCGTGACTTCGCCGAGGTCAAGGTTTCGCCGCTGCTGATCGTCGCCAAGGCGGTGCTGATCGCGCTGAAGCGCAATCCCGCGCTCAACTCATCGTGGGACGAGGTTGCCCAGGAGATTGTCCTCAAGGCCGGAGTGAACCTGGGGATCGCCGCCGCCACGCCGCGTGGGCTGATCGTGCCGAACATCAAGAACGCCGATCGGCTAACGCTGCTGGAACTGGCGCAGGCGTTCGCGGGCTTGATCAGTTCGGCGCGCTCCGGCAAGACCACGCCCGAGGAGATGGCCCGCGGCAGCTTCACGATCACCAACATCGGGGTCTTCGGCGTCGACGGTGGCCTGCCGATCCTCAACCCGGGCGAGGCCGGGATCCTGGCCGTCGGTCAGATCGTCCGCAAGCCGTGGGTGGTCGGTTCCGGCGACGATGAGCGGATCGAACCGCGTTGGGTGACCACGATCGGACTGTCCTTCGACCACCGCCTCGCCGATGGCCAGCAGGGCTCGACCTTCCTGGCCGACGTTGCGGCGATCCTGGCCGACCCAGGCATGGCACTGGTCTTATCCTGAGCAGACCAGTTCGGCTGGTGGGTCGGACCAATCGTGCTGGTGGGCGGCGGAAATCCGTGATGAAGCACACCGTCGAAGCTATTGCCAGATATCTGCAACGTTCTAGACTAGTTATCGACAGCCCAGCAGAAGTGGCTGTCAGGCAATGGCGCCTCCATACGACATCTCTATGGAGGAGATAAACATGATGGAATCGATCGCCACTCCGCCGTTCCAATCGGCGAAGTCGTTGTTCCGGGACGGCCGGACGCGGCGCACCAACTCCCGTCACGGCGCAAAGCCGGTACGCGGTCAGGTGGACGACAACACCAAGGCGCTGCGCGGCATGCTCCGCGTGCAGACCTTCACCTACTGATCAGAACTGAATCGGAGCTGACTGTTAGCTGACCGACGGCCCCGACTGGCCCCTTGCGGGTGCCGGTCGGGGCCGCCTCATTGTTTGGACATTTGGACAAGAGTTAGCATGGGCCCTCGGATCTGAGGAGGGCCAGCGTGGTCGTACGCATCGGAGTCATCGGCACGGGCAACATGGGTGCCGATCACATCCGCAATCTGCAGCGTTTCGTGGCCGGCGCTGCAATCACGGTGGTCGCGGACTACGACCAAGCCACCGCTGAAGCGGTCGCCGCTGAGTCGAGAGCCCGAGTGGCCGAGAACGGGCACGCGCTGATCGCTGATCCCGATGTGGACGCGATCATCATCGCGTCGCACGACTCCACCCACTACGAGTACGCGATGTCGGCTATCGCCGCCGGCAAGCCGACCTTGTGCGAGAAGCCGCTGGCGCCGACGCTGGCCGAGTGCGAGGAGATCGTCGCCGCGGAGGCCGCGGCCGGCGGCAACTTGTTGTCGTTGGGTTTCATGCGGCGGTTCGATCCGGGACACACCGAGCTGAAGGCGGCGATCGATGCCGGTGTCATCGGCCCGGTGCTACGGATCACTGGGGCCAGTCGCAACGTGGTCAGCTATCCCGGCACTACCTCGGAGTCGATGATCACCAACTCGGTGATCCACGAGTTGGACTCGATCCCATGGCTGCTCGGCTCGCCCGTGGTGGAAGCTGCCTGGCTGGCGGGTCGGGCCAGCAGCAAGGTGCCAGCCGGGGTGGCCGATCCGTCGCTCACCCTGCTGCGGACCGCCGATGGGGTGCTCACCTCGGTCGACATGTATGCCAACGCCGAGTACGGCTATGACCTGCGCTGCGAGGTGCTCGGGGAGAAGGGAACCCTCTCACTCACTGATCCGGCGTTGGTTGCGGTCGACCTCGGCCTGAAGCGATCGACCAGCTATCCGTTGGACTGGCGGCCGCGATTCGCTGCCGCGTACCGGTTGGAACTCGGAGCCTGGGTGAGCGCGGTCGCTGCTGGCGCGCCAACGCCATTGGCTACTGCTGTCGATGGACTGGCCGCCAGCCGGGTCGCGGACGCGGTGCTCACTTCCATGCACGAGAGTGGTCGCTGGGTGACGGTGGCCCGATGAGCTTCCCGACCTCGTTGCCGCTAGCTCGGACCCTTGACCCGAAGGCTGCGCCGACGCTGCGCTGGGGCGTGCTCGGCACCGGCTGGATCGCCGACCGGTTCGTCGCCTCGCTGCGCAAGCACTCCAGTCAGCAGGTGGTCGCGGTGGGATCGCGTACCCAGTCCTCGGCCCAGGCGTTCGCCGACCGGCATAGCATCGCGACCGCGTACGGGTCGTACGAAGCGGTGGTGGGTGCTGCCGACGTCGACGTGGTCTACATCGCGACCCCGCACAATGCGCATCTGCCGAACGCGCTGCTGTCACTCGAGGCCGGCAAGCACACTCTGATCGAGAAGCCGCTCGGTACCACGGCGGTCGAGGCCCGGCAGATCGCCGCCGCAGCCGAAGAGGCCGGGGTGTTCTGCATGGAGGCGATGTGGACGGCATTCCTGCCCAAATACGACGTTCTGCGGCAGCTGCTGGCAGATAAGGCGCTCGGGGGACCGCTGAGCGTGGTTGCCGACTTCGGTGAGTGGTTCGCCGACGATCACCG
>RRZT010229248.1_pt1 | contig 12122 bp, 13 predicted proteins | sample 2165551 | NCBI WGS metagenome assembly RRZT01 (sample SAMN10456910, study PRJNA506462) | wastewater metagenome | biome: wastewater; feature: sludge; material: wastewater sludge; isolation source: wastewater sludge with Escherichia coli K12::gfp cells carrying plasmid... | place: USA: Moscow, Idaho... | reverse complement strand
GCTCTTGGAAATGCGCACGCCCTCATAACGATCCACGAAGCCGCGCGCTTTCACGTCCGCGAGGAACCGGGCGCGGGCGGCCTGTTCCATCGGTTCGGCCGACAAGCGCGACGGCAAGCGGGTAAATTCGGTCCAGTCCATCTCCCAGAGCGCCATCGCAGTCCGGTTGACGTAGGTGAACACCGGATCGGGTGCGGCGTCGTGGGACAACAGGGCGAAAGGCGCCTCGAACAAGCGCCGCGCCTGTTCGGGCAGCGGCAGGGTTCCATCCACCAACTCGCGCCCGGTCCAGTGGCGCAGGCTGGCTTGCAGGCGGGCGGCATGGTCGGCGAGGAAATCGTTGGCCGCGCTCGGTTCGGGAAAGGGGGGCATGGGGTGTTCCATCGAGTCAGCAGTGGGTTAGCTGCCGTCCGGTTGTGGATTTCGGGTAACTGTCGGGGAAAGCAAAAGGCATGGCTTATAATTTCAGCAAATCTCGCCAGCTATCGCCAGATGGCGAAAACCGCATTGTCCGTATTCGGGATCGCCCGAACGAGCGGACAAACCAGGACCAAAGGATAAGGACACAGATGACGACCCCGACCAAGACCTATTTCGAACAGGCTATCGCGGACGGCCACGCCAAGCTCGGCGGCGAGGGCAAAACGCAATGTATCCACTATTAAAATACCAACATTGAACTCAGAGGAAACACTCAATGCATATTGAAACCGAGTTAGATGATGCTCGTGCCGAACGCCTGTTGGAACTGCAAAAGCAATCGAACAAATCCTTGCCCCAGCTTGTGGCGGAAATTCTATCCAAAGCAATTGACGAAACGGTTATACCCCCGGAAACCGAAGGCCAAAAAGTCTTACGAATCCTGGAAGAACATGGGCTTCTCGGGTGCATGGAAGGCGATGGTCGCCTCGCGGTGGATTACAAAAAGCATTTATGGGGCAACCCATGATCATTGCCGATACGGGATTTTGGGTCGCGCTGCTCGACCGCCGCGATAACCTTCACCAACAGGTCAGAATCTGCGCCGCCCAAATCCACGAGCCGCTGATCACCACCCTGCCGGTCGTCACGGAAGTTTGCTATCTCCTGCAAACCCGTTGCGGCCCGAAACAGTCGGTAGAATTTCTCTTGGCTCAAGACGATGGCTTATTCCAGATTTTCACCATCAGCGAATCCGAACTGCCCCGCATGGCGAGCCTCATGGGCCAATATGCGAATTTACCGATGGATTTCGCCGATGCCTCGTTGGTCATGCTGGCCGAGCATTTGGGTCACGGACGTATTGTTTCCACCGATCAGCGCGATTTCCAAACCTACCGCTGGAAAAACCATCATCCATTTCACAACTTACTGGAGCCGTTTTAGCTTGGCTTTGGCCGAGACTACACCAACCGGCCGCATCAATACCGACTCCGGGCTCGCGTTTGAGAAGCCTGAAAACAATCCGGCGGACAGGTATACCCGATCCCGATTGGAGCGCCGTCCGAGCGCTTTCCTCGCCCTCACTGATACCCCCGCCAGTGCTCCGGTTGGGGGTCGCGACAACCGTGGGCGACGTGCTGATAGCGGTTGACGAACACTTCGCGCTGCATGATCTCGCTTTCCTGAGCGATCGCCAGATTCTCTCGCTGGGTTTCTTCGGTGTAGTAAAACAACGCCCGCTTCAACTTGCACAGCAGGGTATTTTCGAGGTGATAGCCGAGTTCGCTCAAAGCGGACTCGATGCTTTCCAGAGTGACCCGCCGCAGGTCGTAGACCACCTCCAAGGCGTGCGGCGACAGCGGTCGGACGGCCTGAATGCCCGCCACCCCTTGCAGCCAGAGCGTCGCCGAACCAACCTGATCCGGGTCGGGATGAAACCGGCAGAACTGAATAATGCGGTGTTTGTACAGCTCTTCGGTATCGGCGCGCATGACGCCCTCCTACAGGCTGCTAAATTGTGGGGAATATCGTAACAGAGGACTTCCTACAACCGTAGACCTCGGCAACCCGATTTACAACCCGAGAGAAGCCGTCCGGCCTCCCGCGCCCTCACCCCCAGCTCCTCTCTCTCCCCAAGGATGAGGGGCGCGAAGGACGGTCAGCCCGGCCAGCGCCCGCAACTCGCCCGGCTCACTCCGGCGGCGTCCCGGTGATCGGCCACCTCGACAAAACCCCGTTCGCGCAGCAACGCCGGCACCGCCTCGCCCTGGTCGTAGCCGTGCTCCAGCAATAACCACCCCCCCGGCGAAAGACAATCGGGCGCTTGGGCGATGATGGCGCGGATAGCATCCAATCCGTCCTCGCCGGCCACCAAGGCGCCGGGCGGCTCGAACCGCAATTCGCCCTCCCGCCAGCGGGAATCGGTCGCGGCGACATAAGGCGGATTCGAGGCGATCAGGTCGAAACGCTCGCCGGCCAGCGGCACGCACCAGTCGCCTTCGCGAAACTCGACATTGAGGATGTTCGACCGTCCGGCATTGCCCCGCGCCACCCGCAATGCCATCGGACTGCGGTCGGTGGCGACAATGCGCGCTCGCGGTCTTTCCGTGGCCAGCGCCAGGGCGATGGCGCCGCTTCCCGTACCGAGATCGGCGATGGCCAGCGGCCGATCCGCCGGCAAGCGCGCCAGCGCCAGATCGACCAGCAACTCGGTTTCGGGGCGGGGAATCAAGGTGTCCGGCGTAACCTCCAGTTTCAGCGACCAGAATTCCCGCCGGCCGAGCAGGTAGGCGATGGGCTCGCCGGTCAGCCGGCGTTCCAGCCAAGCGGCGAACCGAGCGGCTTGTTCCGGTTCCGGGGTCCGTTCCGGCCAAGCGCGCAGGTAGCTGCGACCACGGCCCAGCGCCGCCGCCAGCAACACCTCGGCGTCTAGGCGCGGCGTGTCGCCGACCTCGGCCAGTCGCCGGGCGGCATCCGCCAAAAGCTCGCCAAGGGTGGCGACGCTCACTCGGCCAGTGCCGCCAACTGGTCGGCCTGATACTCGTTGATCAGCGGCTCGATGATGGCATCGAGATTCCCTTCGAGAATGTCGCCGAGCTTGTAGAGCGTGAGGTTGATGCGGTGGTCGGTGACCCGGCCCTGCGGGAAATTGTAGGTGCGGATGCGCTCGGAACGGTCGCCGCTGCCGACCTGGAGCTTCCGGGTCTGGGCCTGGGCGCTGGTCTGCTGTTCCCGCTCCGCCGCCAGCAACTTCGCCTGCAACAAGGACATCGCCCGCGAGCGGTTCTTGTGCTGGGAACGCTCGTCCTGGCACTCCACCACGATGCCGCTGGGCAGGTGGGTGATGCGGATGGCCGAATCGGTCTTGTTGACGTGCTGGCCACCCGCCCCGGAAGCGCGGTAAGTGTCGATGCGCAAGTCGTTGGGGTTGATGTCGATCTGCTCCACCTCCGCCAGTTCCGGCAGCACCGCCACCGTCGCGGCCGAGGTGTGGATGCGGCCCTGCGCTTCGGTCTCCGGCACCCGCTGCACCCGATGGGCGCCGGATTCGAATTTCAGCCGGGAATAAGCGCCCTGGCCGATAATGCGGCTGATCACTTCCTTGTAACCGCCATGCTCGCCGGGACTTTCGCCGAGCGGCTCCAGCTTCCAGCCGCGCAGCTCGGCGTAGCGCACGTACATCCGCAACAGATCGCCGGCGAACAGCGCCGCCTCGTCGCCGCCGGTGCCGGCGCGGATTTCCAGAAACACGTTGCCGGCGTCGTGGGGGTCGCGCGGCAGCAGCAACAGTTGCAGCGCCCGCTCCTGTTCGGCGCGGCGGGTTTCGGCGTCCAGCAGCTCGTCCTGGGCCAAAGCGCGAAGATCGGGATCGCTGTCGCCGGCCATGTCGCGGGCCGACGCCAGATCGTCCAGCACGCGGCGGTAGGCCCAAAACCCGCTGGCGACCGGCTCCAGTTGCGCGTACTCCACCGACAAAGCGCGAAAGCGGTCGTTGTCGCCGATGATCTCCGGTTCCGCCAGCAAAGCGCTCACCTCCTCGTGACGGGCCGCCAACTGCTCCAGCTTGGCGAGCATGGACGGGTTCATCGGCAGCCTCCTCCGCCGTCCAGCCGGTACAGGTTCTTGATCAGATCCAGCATTTCGGCGTCCCCCTGGACTGCGGCCTCGCGCAGACCGGCGCAGGGCGGATGAATCAGTTTGTTGGTCAGCGTGCCGGCCAGAACGCGCAGCACGTCGGCGGGATTCTTGCCCTGGTCGATCTGGTGCAGCGCCCGAGCGACGGCTTGGTCGCGGACCGCCTCGGCCCGCTGGCGCAGGATATTGATGCTGGCAGCGCTATCCTGGGCGCGCAGCCAGCCCATGAAGTGCTCGACCTGGTGGTCGATGATTTCCTCGGCCTGCTGGGCGGCGGCTTGGCGCGAACGCAGATTTTCCTGGATGATATCCTTCAGATCGTCCACCGTGTACAGATACACGTCCTCCAGTTCGGCCACCGCCGGCTCGATGTCGCGCGGCACCGCCAGATCGACCACGAACATCGGCCGGCGGCGGCGCTGTTTCAGACAGGCGCGCACCTGCGCCGCCGTCAGCAGCAAACCGGGGCTGGCGGTGGCGGCGATGACGATGTCGGCCTCGCCCAGATGGGCGGGAATTTCGTCCAGGGCGATGGCGTAACCGGCGAAGGACGCCGCCAGCGCGTGCGCCCGCTCCAGAGTGCGATTGGCGACGATCAACCGGCCGATACCGCTGTCGTGCAAGTGGCGAAGAACCAGCTCGGTGGTGTCGCCGGCGCCGATCAGCAGCGCGGTGCGCTTGGGCAAGTCGGCGAAAATCTGCTTGGCCAAACCGACCGCCGCGAAGGCCACCGACACCGGGCTGGCGCCGATGCGGGTGTCGGTGCGCACCTGCTTCGCGACCGCGAACGTGTGCTGGAACAAGCGCTCCAACAGGGTGCCCAACGTGCCGGCGCCGTTGGCGGTCTGGTAGGCGGACTTGACTTGGCCGAGAATCTGCGGCTCGCCCAGCACCATCGAATCCAGCCCGGCGGCGACCCGCAGAATGTGGCGCACGGCCCCCCGCTCGGTGTGCCGATACAGATAAGGCTGCAAATCCACCGCCCGCAGCACGTGATAATCGCCCCGCCATTCCACCACGCGGCGGTCGTCGGTTTCTTTCAGGCCGCAATACAGTTCGGTACGATTGCAGGTGGACAGGATCGCCGCTTCGTGGGCGAACCCGTGGTCGAGCAAATCCCTCAGGGCGGTATCGAGCCGGTCGGGCGCGAACGCCACCCGTTCGCGGACATCGACGGGCGCGGTCCGGTGGTTGAGGCCGAGGGCCAGCAGGGGCATAGGGCGAATCGGATCGGTCGGAAAATACTTGGATTCTGCGGGATAAAACCGGCGGATGACAAGGTCCCATTTTTGCTCGATCATTCCGTGTGCGGTTATTTCATCCGACCACGGGCCGTCGCGCCACGACCGGGAAACCGGCATGCCGACCTCGCATCCACCCCGTTTCGGGCGGTTCTCGCAACCGCTGAAGCCGAACGATAGACACACGCTGGTGATGAACAGACTTTTTAAGGCATTGAGCGCTGGCAGCCTGCTGTTGTTGGGCGGTTGCGTTACCGTGGTGGACGCCCAGGCGCCGACCGAACCGGAATTCCCCATCCGCTCGCCGCTGCAACTCAGCCCCCGCGCGGAACTGACGTATCAGATCCTGACGGCGGAATTGGCCGGCAAGCGCGACCAGCTCGACGTGGCGCTGGTCCATTACCGCCAAGCGGCGGCGGCCACCCAAGATCCCCGAGTGGCCGAACGCGCGACGATGCTCGCACTGCTCGTGAAGGACAGCGCCGCATCCCTGGAACTGGCGCAACGCTGGCGGGCGCTCGCCCCCGCCAGCGACCAGGCCCGACAAGCCCTGGCCTTAGCCCTGCTGCGCAACGGCCGGGTGGACGAGGCCACCGAGTATCTGGAAACCGTCCGGCGCCTCGCCAGCGCCAAGGACAAGCAGCAGGGCTACGCCACCCTCGCCTCGCTGCTGGGCCAGGCGGACGACAAGCAAGCCGCCCTGCGGGTGATGCGGCAATTCCGCGACCGCAATCCGCGCTCGGCCTTCGCCCAGTACTACCTCGCCCTGCTGGCGGCCGCCTCGAACGATCGCGACCAAGCCCTGGCCAGCCTGGATCTGGCCTTGACCCGCGAGCCGAAACTCGCCGCCGCCCACCAGTTGCGGACCCGTCTGCTGCTGGACCGGGGCGACCACGAAGCGGCGCTGGCGGGGCTTGCCAACGCGGTCGCCGCCCTGCCCGGCGACCGCAACTTGCGGATGAGCTACGCCCGCCTGCTGATCGAAGCCGGCCAATTGGACAAAGCCCGCCGCGAGTTCGCGATCCTGCTCAACCAGAACCCCAAGGACACCGAATCCTTGTACGCCCTGGGCCTGCTGGCGGCGGAAACCCGCCAGTTCGATCTGGCCGAAAGCTACTTTTTGGACTTGATCAAGCGCAAGGTCCGACTGGCCGACGCCTATTTCGAGCTGGGCCAGATCGAGGAGCAACGCGGCGCTTACGACAAGGCGCGGGAGTGGTACGGGCGAGTCAAGGGCGAGGAGCGCTATCTGAACGCGCAGATGCGCATGGGCGTGGTCTTGGCCAAGCTCGAAAACCCCGCCACCGTCGCCCAGCATTTCGACGCGCTGCGCCGCAGCAATCCGCAAAGCGGGATCAACCTCTATCTGGCCGAGGCCGAGGCGCTGCGCGAGGCGGATCGCAATCAGGAGGCGTTCGACACGCTCGATCGGGCGCTGGCGCTGCACGCCGACGATAAAGATTTGCTCTACGCGCGCGCGCTGGTGGCCGAACGGCTCGACCGGATCGACGTGCTGGAGCGCGACCTGCGCGCCATACTGGCCAACGATCCCAAGAACGCGCAGGCGCTGAACGCGCTGGGCTATACCTTGGCGGATCGCACCGACCGCCATCAAGAGGCGCTGGGCTACATCGAGCAGGCCCTGGCCTTGCTCCCCGAGGATGCGGCCGTGCTCGACAGCATGGGCTGGGTCCAGTATCGGCTGGGCGATCATGCCAAATCCCTGGAGTTTCTGCGCCGGGCGTACCGGATCAACGCCGACGCCGAAATCGCCGCGCACCTCAGCGAGGTGTTGTGGGCCAGCGGCCAGCGCGACGAAGCCAAACGCATCTGGCGTGCGGCGACGGCCAAGCAGCCGGACAGCCGCCATTTGCGCCAGCTTCAGGAACGGTTCGGCTGGTGAGCCATGCGCGCGCCGCTCCACTCCCTCGCCCCCGAACGCGCCCCCAAACTCTCCTGTTTCCAGGGCGGAGGGGGCAAACGCATCCGCCGGGCCGCCGCGCTCGCCTTGACCGCGTGGCTGGCGGGCTGCGCGGCTCCGCCGGCCACGACGCCCGCCGGCCAAAACGCCGCCTGGACCGCCCGCCAGCCGGAACTGGCGCGCTTGACCCGCTGGCAAGCCGTCGGCCGGATCGGTGTGATCAACGGCCAGGACGGTTGGCACGCCAGCTTCCAGTGGGCGCAACGCGACGCGGAGTACCGCATCGACCTGATCGGCCCGCTCGGTCAGGGCCGAGTTCTGGTCCGGGGCGACGGGCGGGACGTGAACGTGCAGACCCAGGACGGCCAGCACTGGATCGCGCCCGATCCCGACGCGCTGCTGGAGCAAACGCTCGGCGTGCGCCTGCCCGTCAACGGCTTGCGTTATTGGATACGCGGCCTGCCGGAGCCGGGGGGTTCGACCGCGCCGCAAGTCGATGCCGACGGTCGCCTGATCCGGCTGGAGCAAAACGGCTGGGTGATCGAATATCCCGCTTACACCCCGACCTCGGCTCTCAACCTCGATTTGCCGGAGCGCATCGTCGCTCGGCGTGAGGATCTGAGCGTCAAGCTGGTGATCGAGCGATGGATGCCGTAGCCCCGGATTCCGCCGCCTGGCCCGCGCCGGCCAAGCTCAACCTGATGCTGCGCATCGTCGGCCGGCGCCCGGACGGCTATCATCTGTTGCAGACCGTGTTCCAGTTCGTGGATCGCTGCGACTGGCTGTGGTTCGACCGGCGCGACGATGGCGTCATCGAGCGAACGGGCGAAGTGGCCGGGGTGCCGGCCGACACCGATCTGACCGTGCGCGCCGCCCGCCTGCTGCAACGGGCCACCGGCAGCCGCTCGGGTGCCACCATCCGCATCGACAAACGCTTGCCGCTGGGCGGCGGTCTGGGCGGCGGCAGCTCCGACGCCGCCACCGCGCTGGTGGCTTTGAACCATTACTGGGGAACGGGCCTGACGCTGGCCGAACTGGCCGAACTGGGCCTGCGGCTGGGCGCCGACGTGCCGGTGTTCGTCCACGGCCGGGCGGCTTGGGCGGAAGGCGTCGGCGAGCGGCTGACGCCGGTGGACTTGGACGAACCCTGGTTCGTGGTGTTGACGCCGCCCTGCCACGTCGCCACCGGGGCGGTCTTCGCCGACCCGGAATTGACAAGAAACTCACCCCCCCTCACAATAGCCGACCTCACGCCGAGCGGTGGCGGCAACGACTGCGAAGCGGTGGTCTACCGCCGTTTCCCCGAAGTCGCGGCGGCGGCGGCGTGGCTGGCGCGGCACGGGCGGGCGCGCTTGACCGGCACCGGCGCGTGCGTGTTCGCCGCCTTTCCGGATCGCGTCAGCGCCGGGCGGACGCTGGACCAGTTACCGCCCGGCTGGGCCGGATTCGTCGCCCGAGGCCGCAACCGTTCGCCGTTGCGCGAACGCTTGTCGCGGGAACACGCCGCACCCCCCGAAGCGTCTCCGAATTTTTGGGTCGTAGCCAAGCGGTAAGGCACCGGGTTTTGATCCCGGCATTCCCAGGTTCGAATCCTGGCGACCCAGCCACCTTCCCAAGACAAACCCACAGCGGGGAAACGTGTTGTGTACGAAGGTCGAATGATGGTGTTCGCGGGCAACGCCCATCCGCAGCTGGCCCGCGATATCGTCAACCATCTCCAGCTACCGCTCGGTCAGGCGGTGGTCGGTCGCTTCAGCGACGGCGAGGTGATGATCGAGCTGATGGAAAACGTGCGCGGCAAGGATGTCTTCATCGTTCAGCCCACCTGTTATCCCACCAACGATAACATCATGGAACTGCTGGTGATGGCTGATGCGCTGCGCCGCTCCTCGGCGGTGCGGGTCACGGCGGTCATCCCCTATTTCGGCTATTCGCGGCAGGATCGCCGGCCCCGTTCGGCGCGGGTGCCGATCTCCGCCAAGGTGGTCGCCAACATGATCACCAGCGTCGGGGTGGACCGGGTGCTGACGGTCGACCTGCACGCCGACCAGATCCAGGGCTTCTTCGACCTGCCGGTGGACAACATCTACGCCACGCCGATGGTGCTCAGCGACATCCGCGCCCAAAATCTCGGCGATTTGATGGTGGTCTCCCCGGACGTGGGCGGCGTGGTGCGCGCCCGCGCTTTGGCCAAGCGGCTGGACGACTCCGCGCTGGCGATCATCGACAAGCGCCGGCCGGCGCCGAACCAGGCGCAGGTGATGCACGTCATCGGCGACGTGGAAGGCCAGCACTGCATCGTGGTGGACGACATGGTGGACACCGCCGGCACGCTTTGCTTGGCCGCCAAGGCGCTGAAGGAGCAAGGCGCCGCTTCGGTGCGCGCCTACTGCACCCACGCCGTGCTGTCCGGCTCGGCCGCCGACAACATCCGCAAATCGGCGCTGGACGAGCTGGTCGTCACCGACACCATCCCGCTGCGCCCGGAATCGGCCGCCTGCTCGAACATCCGCCAAATCAGCGTGGCCGGCCTGCTGGCCGAAACCATGCGCCGCATCCACCTCGAGGAATCGGTCAGCTCCCTGTTTCTGTAAGCTTCGCCGTCCCGCCCGGTCGAGCGGCGGGATCGCACGATAACGACGCGCCTGGTCGCGGGCGCGTCGTGTTTTTATTTCACCCGATGGAGTAACTTCGATGAGCGTCACGTTTGAACTGAAAGCCGAACCGCGCGGCGATTTGGGGAAAGGTGCGAGCCGCCGCCTGCGCCGCGCCGGCAAGGTGCCGGCCATCCTGTACGGCGGCGGGCAGGACCCGCAACCGTTGGTTTTAAACCATCTGGACATCCTCAACCAGTTGAAAAATGAGGCTGTCTATTCTCATGTGCTGACCCTGAACCTGGGCGACCGCACCGAAAGCGCCGTGCTGCGCGATTTGCAGCGCCACCCCTTCAAGCCGACGATCCTGCATATCGACTTCCTGCGGGTCAGCGCCGACCGCAAGCTGCGGGTTCACGTCCCGCTGCATTTCGTCAACGAGGAAACCTCCCGCGGCGTCAAGCAGCAGGGCGGCGTGGTCAGCCGAGCGCTGATCGACATCGAAATCGCCTGTTTGCCCAAGGACTTGCCGGAATTTATCGAAGTCGATTTGAGCGATCTGGGCATGGGCGAGGCCTTGCATCTCAGCCAGGTTCCGCTGCCGGCCGGCGTGGAGCTGGCCGACAAGATCGCCCCCGGCTCCGACCAGGACGCGATCGTGGTCAACATCCATCATCCTCACGGCGGCGAGGAAAGCGCGAGCGCCACCCCGGCCACGCCGGCGGCTTGAAGCCGGACGGGCGCCGGCATTGCCTTCCCCTCCTCCCGTGTCCAGCACCGCTCCCGCGCGGGGCGAGGGGAACCGGCAGTCGCCGATCCCGCGACTGGTGGTGGGGTTGGGCAATCCCGGTCCGCAATACGCCGACACCCGCCACAACGCCGGCTTTTGGCTGGTGGACGAGCTGGCCCGCCAGCACGCCGGGCATTTCCGGCCGGATGCCAAATATCATGGCGACACCTGCCGGATCGCGCTGGCCGACCGCGAGTTCTGGCTGCTGAAGCCGATGACCTTCATGAACCGCAGCGGTCACGCGGTGGCCGCGCTGGCACGGTTTCACCGCATCGCGCTGCCCGAGATCCTGGTGATCCACGACGATCTGGATTTGCCGGCGGGTACGGTGCGCCTGAAACGATCCGGCGGCCACGGCGGCCACAACGGCTTGCGCGATCTGATCGCCCAACTGGGCGGCAACGACTTCGCCCGTCTGCGGCTGGGCATCGGCCATCCCGGCGACAGCCGCGAGGTGCTGGATTACGTCCTGCGCCGGGCGCCGCAAGCGGAGCGGGCGCTGGTCGAACAGGCCATTCTCGACGCCCTGCGCGAATTCCCGCGCCTCGCCGCCGGGCAGTGGGACAAAGCGACCCAAACCCTGCACGGCCGACGGGTCGATTCCCCCTCCTCCGCTTCGGCGGCCGTTTCCGCGAACCGAGCACCGGAATAGTCCCATGGGCATCCAATGCGGCATCGTCGGCCTGCCGAACGTCGGCAAGTCCACCCTGTTCAACGCGCTGACCAAGGCCGGGATTCAGGCCGAGAACTATCCGTTCTGCACCATCGATCCCAACGTCGGCGTGGTGCCGGTGCCCGATCCGCGGCTGGACGCGCTGGCCGCCATCGTCAAGCCGAAGCAGATCGTGCCGACCACGGTCGAGTTCGTGGACATCGCCGGGCTGGTGGCCGGCGCGTCCAAAGGCGAGGGGCTAGGCAACCAGTTTCTCGCTCACATCCGCGAAACCGACGCCATCGCCCACGTCGTGCGCTGCTTCGAGAACGACGACGTGATTCACGTTTCCGGCGGCGTGAACCCGGGTTCCGACATCGAGACGATCAATACCGAACTGGCGCTGGCGGATTTGGCGACGGTGGAGAAGGCGCTGTTGCGCGCCGAGAAGGCGGCCAAGGCCGGCGGCCGGGAGGCGCTGGAGCGCAAGGCGCTGCTGGAGCGGGTACAGGCGCACCTGAACGCGGGGGGGCCGCTGCGGACCCTGGCGCTGGTCGCCGAGGAACGCGAATCGTTGCGGGACATTTTCTTGTTGACCGGCAAGCCGGTGCTGTATGTCGCCAACGTCGCCGAAGACGGTTTCTCCAACAATCCGCTGCTGGATCAGGTCGCGGAAATCGCTCGCCAGGAAGGCGCGGGCGTGGTGCCGGTTTGCGCGGCCATCGAGGCGGAACTGGCCGAACTGGACGACGCCGACAAGGCCGAATTTCTGGCCGACTACGGCCTGTCCGAACCGGGGCTGGATCGGGTGATTCACGCCGCCTACAAGCTGTTGGGATTGGACACCTATTTCACCGCCGGCCCCAAG
>RRZT012003127.1_pt1 | contig 12123 bp, 14 predicted proteins | sample 2165551 | NCBI WGS metagenome assembly RRZT01 (sample SAMN10456910, study PRJNA506462) | wastewater metagenome | biome: wastewater; feature: sludge; material: wastewater sludge; isolation source: wastewater sludge with Escherichia coli K12::gfp cells carrying plasmid... | place: USA: Moscow, Idaho... | reverse complement strand
CAGCGCTACAGCGCCTTCCTGCGCGAGCTCGCGGTGCCGACCAATTTCAACATCGTGGCGATCCGGCCGCTGCGCGGCAATGGCCTAGTGGTGTGCGAGCCCTCGCTGGTGTTCGGCATCATCGACACGCTGTATGGCGGCGTCGGGAAGTTTCAGACCCGCATCGAAGGGCGTGATTTTTCACCCACCGAGCAGCGCGTTATCAACCGCCTGGTCGACGTGATTGCGGGCGAGTACAAGAAGGCCTGGCAGGGCATTTATCCGCTGGAACTGTCCTACCAGCGCTCTGAAATGCAGCCGCAGTTTGCCAACATCGCCACGCCGAGCGAGATCGTCGTTTCCACGGCGTTCCAGCTCGAAATTGGCGACCTGTCGGGGGCCATTCACATCTGCATGCCCTATGCCACGCTGGAGCCGATCCGCGACGTCCTCTACTCGACCGTGCAGGGCGATGCCATCGAGGTGGATCGCCGCTGGGTCAAGCTGCTGACACGTGAAATCCAGGCCGCCGAAGTGACGCTGGTGGCAGAGCTCGCCCGTGCTGACGCCACGGTGGAGCAGCTCCTGGCCATGAAGCCAGGCGACTTCATTGAGCTCGACCGCCAGCCGCGTATTCGCGCTTCTATTGGCGGGGTGCCGGTCTTCGAGTGCCAGTACGGGACGCACAACGACAAATACGCCATCCGCATCGAGGAATGCCTGCGTGGCTCCGATATGAGCTGGCTGGGAGAAAAGCATGGCAACTGAAGAAAACAACAACCCCGATGGCGGCGACGATCCGTTCGCTGGCTGGGCCGAAGCACTGGAAGAGCAGAAAAGCGCGGACGACAAGCAGGCCTCCGCGGCGGCAGCCGATATGTCCGAGCAGGGCGGGCCGCTGTCCGGCGGTGCATCGCGCCCCTTCACGTCCACCGGCGGTGGCGACGTGCCTGTCAGCGACATCAACATGGTGCTGGACATTCCGGTGCAGTTGTCGGTCGAGCTGGGGCGCACCAAGGTGCCGATCAAGTACATCCTGCAGTTGGCGCAGGGCTCGGTGGTCGAGCTTGACGCATTGGCGGGTGAGCCCATGGACGTGCTGGTCAACGGCTACCTGATTGCACAGGGCGAGGTCGTGGTGGTGAACGACAAGTTCGGTATCCGTCTGACGGACGTGGTGACGCCGTCTGAGCGACTGCGCCGTGTCAGCCGTGGATAGTTCCACCATGACCCAGACCCTGGCGGTCGTGGTTCTTTTCGTGGTGGCGATTTCCTTCTTGCCCTGGCTGGTGCGCCGCCTGCAGTTGCGCCAGGCGGGCCTGGGCGGCGGCAGTGCGGGTTCGCGCGTGTTGACCCAGGTGGCCGTGGGGCCGCAGCAGCGCGTGGTGACTGTGGAAGTCCAGCACGAGGGGCAGCGTGCCGTGCTCGTGCTCGGGGTGACGGCGCAGCAGATCCAGTGCCTGCACGTGCTGCCTGCGGGCGGCGCTGCGCTGGTACCGGCTTCGTTTGCCACGGAGATGGCCGCCGCGCAAGCACTGCCCGCAAAGGATGCCCATGCGTAGCGCCGCGCGTTGGGGGCTGGCGGGGCTGCTGGCCGCCACGGCCGGTGCGGCCTGGGCCCAGCAGGGCGGGGCAGGGGCGCTGCCCCTCGTGGTCGGCTCGGGCAGTGGCGGCACCAGCTACTCGGTGCCGATTCAGACGTTGCTATTCTTCACGGCCCTGTCTTTCCTGCCGGCCGTGCTGCTCATGATGACGGGCTTCACGCGCATCGTGATCGTGCTGTCGCTGCTGCGCCAGGCGATGGGGACGCAGTCGGCACCGCCGAACCAGGTGGTGATTGGCCTGTCCCTGTTCCTGACTTTCTTCGTCATGGGGCCGACTTTCGACCGGGTGTACCAGGAGGCCTACCTGCCCTATTCCACCAACGCTCTGGGGTTCGAGCAAGCGGTGGACAAGGCACAGGCACCGATGCGCGAATTCATGCTGAAGCAAACGCGGCAGTCCGATTTCGCGCTGTTTGCGCGCTTGGCCAAGCTGGACCCCAGTGTGACGGTGGACCAGGCGCCGTTCCGCGTCATCGTGCCGGCGTTCGTCATCAGCGAGCTGAAGACGGCGTTCCAGATCGGCTTCATGATCTTCATTCCGTTTCTGGTCATCGACATGGTGGTCGCCAGTATCCTGATGTCGTTGGGCATGATGATGCTCTCGCCCGTCCTCGTGGCGCTGCCGTTCAAGCTGATGCTGTTTGTGCTGGCCGATGGCTGGAACCTGCTGATCGGTTCGCTGGCGGCGAGCTTCGCCACCTGAAGGAGAAACCGCCATGACTGCGCAAATGGTGCTCACCATCGGCCATGAGGCCCTCACTCTGCTGCTCATGGTGGCCATGCCGCTGCTGGGCGCCATCATGGCCGTGGGGCTGCTGGTAAGCGTGTTCCAGGCGGTGACGCAGATTCACGAGGCGACGCTGGCCTTCGTGCCCAAGCTCATCGCGGCCCTGGTGGTGTTCGCCATCGCCGGGCCGTGGATGCTGACCACGCTGGTGGACTACCTGCGGCGCACCATCGAATCGCTGCCCACTGCGCTGGGCTGAGAAACGTGTGAAAGAACCCGCCATGCCCGCTCATTCGGCCAAAACACACCCGATCGTCGTTGCAAATGCTTGCCATAGCCCGCGCCATGGCTGCGTTTTGCGCCTAGAGCGGGGGCGTTTTCGCGGCCTGCTCGGGCAGGCCGGATTCATTCACGCGTTCTGACGTGGTCACCTTTTCCGAGGGCCAGATCATGGCCTGGCTGTCACCGCTGCTGTGGCCTTTCCTGCGCGTGCTGGCGATGTTTTCGACGGCGCCGGTGTTCTCGCTGCGTGTGATCCCGACGCGTGCCAAGGTCGGCTTCGCGCTGTTCGTATCGCTGTGCGCACAGCCTATGCTGGCAGGCCAGCCTGTCATTAGCGTCAACAGCACAGAGGCGCTTGGGACCGCAGCGCAGCAGGTGGCGGTGGGCATGGCCATGGGTTTTGCTGTGCGTGTGGTGTTTGCGGCGCTGGATTTGGCGGGCGAGTTCATCGGGCTGCAGATGGGGCTGAACTTTGCCGCGTTTTTTGACCCGGCCAGCGGTGGGCAAATCAGTGCCGTGGGCCGCTTCTTCAGCCGCATGGTGCTGCTGCTGTTCGTGGTCACTAACGGCCATCTGTTGCTGCTCATGGCGGTGGTCAAGAGCTTCGACCACTTCCCGACCAATGGGAATTTCTTGGAGTCGCTGGCGCAGATGCGGTTGTATGAGCTGGGCAGCGCGCTGTTTTCCAGCGCCTTCTGGCTGGCGCTGCCCATGATCGCGCTGCTGCTGTTCGTCAACCTCACGCTGGGCATCATCTCGCGCGTGGCGCCGCAGAGGAACATCTTCGCCATCGGCTTTCCGGTCACGCTCACGGTGGGCCTGATAGGCATCGCGGCTACGCTGCCGATGCTGGAGCAGCCGTTGCTGTCCCTGCTGCAGCTGGCGATCGAAATCTTTCAAAAACCATAGCTGCTAGCGCTTGCTGGGAAAGGGCTGGAGGCTAATTTGCCTTGAAACCGTCCCTACACCAGCTGGTTGCGGATGGCGTATACGGTGAGCTCCGCATTGTTGGTGAGCTGGAGTTTTTCCAGCACGCGCGCGCGGTACACGCTCACGGTCTTGGGGCTGAGCATCAGCTCTTCGGCGATGTCCGAAAGGCGCTTGCCCGAGGCAATCTTGACCAGCGTTTGCAGCTCGCGCTCGGACAAGGTTTCATGCGGCATCTCCGGCGTGGGCTCGGCCAGGCTGTTCGCCAGCAGCTGGGCCACTTCCGGCGTGAGGTACTTGCGCCCCTGGGCCAGGGTGTGCACGGCGGCGGCCAGATGCGTCGGGTCGCCGGCCTTGTTGGCGTAGCCGTGCGCGCCGGCCTTGAGGCAGCGCAGCGCGTACTGGTCTTCCGGGTACATCGAGACGATGAGCACGCGGATGCCGGGGTGTGTCTCGCGCAGGCTGGCCAGCACTTCCAGGCCGTTGCGGCCGGGCATGTTGATGTCCAGCAGCAGCACGTCGCACGGCGCGTGGCGCAGCGCCTCGCGCAGTTCGGAATAGCCGCCGGCCTCGGCGGTGACTTCGATGTCGGGGTCATCGAGCAGGGTGTCGCGGATGCCGCGCCGCAGCACGGCATGGTCATCGCACAGCACGACATGGATCACAGGGCGCTCTCCTTGGGCGTGGGGTCGGTGGAAGGCGATGGTAGCGGCAGCGAGACGATCACCGAAGTGCCCTGGCCTGGCCGACTGCTCACGTCCAGCCAGCCCCCCACGGTGCGCGCGCGCTCTTGCAGTCCTCTCAGGCCGAAGGCCTTGGGCTTGCTACGCGCCTCGGCCGCGAAGCCGCAGCCGTCATCGCTGACTTCTACGGTCAGCACGCCCTCATGGTCCGACAGGTCGATGCGCACCTGGCGCGCACCGGCGTACTTGCCTGCGTTGGTCAGCGCCTCCTGCGCCGTGCGGTAGGCCACGAGCTGCAAATCGGCGGGCACGTCGATCGCGGGGGCGCTGCTGCGCAGTTGCACGGCCACGCCTGTGCGTCGCTCGAAATTCTCGGACAGCCACTTCACCGCAGCCACCAGACCCTGGTCCAGCACGGGTGGGCGCAGGTTCATCATGATGCGCTGGCTCGCACCAATGGCGTGCTGCAGCATCTCCAGCGCCGCGCTGGTGTGTGCCTGGATGCCACCTTCGGGCGCATGGCGGCCGATCCAGGCCAGGTCGAGCTTGACGGCGGTGAGTGCGCCGCCGATGTCGTCATGGATCTCGCGCGCGATGGCTGCGCGCTCGGCCTCAATGGAGCGCTGCAAATGTTCCGTGAGCTCTGCCAGGCGACGCTCGGACGCGGCCAACTCCGCGGCCGCCTGCTCGCGCGCCTGGCGTGCTTCGTGCACCTCGATCGCGCGCGCCACCACATGGGGCAGGCGGGCGATGTCGTCCTTGAGCAGGTAGTCGCTCAGCCCCAGGCGCATGGCGTCAACGGCCGCCGCCTCGCCGATGGCGCCCGACAGCAATACGCACGGCGGATGCCCGGGCTGGCTGGCGACGTGCGCCCACACGTCGAGCGCAGTGAAGCCTGGCAGGCGGTAATCGGCCAGAATCAGGTCAAAGGCGTGGAGTTCGAGCTGCTGCAGCGCCTGCAGGCTGTCGATGTGGACAATGTCGAAGCGGGCGCCGCTGCGCTGCAGGGTGATGCGGGCAAGCTGGTGGTCAGCCAGGGAGTCTTCGATGTGCAGAATGCGCCGGAACGTCTCCATGGTGCTGTCACGCGCAACGTTCTAAGGGTCGATCCGGTACTGTATGGCCCATAGGGCGCTATCATAGGATACAACTTGGAACAAAGCCTTCAGGCGTTTGCTCCGCGGGAATGGCTGACCGTCGACACGCCCCTCAGCGGGGGAGGAATGATGCAATCTTCGCTAACAACATCGGGTGGGCCAGCGGTTCAGGTGCCAGTCATGGTGGCGGCGGAACTGCAGGACTCCCTGCTGGTCGTCATGCACGACCTGCAGCGTCTGGAAGGATTGCTTAGCCACGCCACCGACAATCTGCTGGAATGTTTCGGCGAGGCCAATGGCCTGCTGACGGATAGTGTGGTCGGCACTTCGCCTGAACTCCTGGCTGCGCGTGCTGCACTGCGCAAGGCGGTGACGGAGTTACAGTTTCACGACATGGCGTCGCAATTGATCTGGCATACCACCAAGGTGCTGCAGGGCTGCGCCTTCCGGCTTGCCTCCGAGGCGATGGGCCAGGAGGAGGGCGAGGAAGCTGTTTCCTTTGCCGAGATCATGCCCGAGCGCCCCAATCCCGTGACACAGAGTGAAATGGATGCAGGTTCCATAGACCTGTTCTGAACCCGTCTGCCGTTCCAAACCTATCTATACAAGTCTCGTTGGAGTCCTACATGCTGTCGATTCTCGCTGTTGACGATTCGCCTTCCATGCGCAAGATGGTGAACTTCACCCTCACTGGTGCGGGCTATCGCGTGGTGGAGGCCGTGGACGGCCAGGATGCACTGGAAAAAGCGGAAACCCACGAGGTGGCGCTGGTGCTGGCTGACCAGAACATGCCGCGCCTGGATGGCATTGGCCTCACACGCAAGCTGCGCGAGCACCCACGCTTCAAGACCACGCCCATTCTCATACTCACGACGGAGTCGAGCGACCAGATGAAGCAGGCGGGTAAGGCTGCGGGCGCCACGGGCTGGTTGGTCAAACCCTTTGATCCCAATCGTTTGATCGAAGTCATTCAGAAGGTCATTCGCTGAAACGCGAAGGCGCAGAATCCCCGGACACAGCAGGAGCCCAGATGGCGGATACCCATAACGAAGGAGCAGGCGCAGGTGCAGATTTCGACCTGAGCCAGTTCTACCAAATCTTCTTTGAGGAGGCCGGCGAAAACCTCGACCAGATGGAGCAGATGCTGCTCGATCTCGATCTGAGCGCCGCGAATGATGAGGAACTCAACGGCATCTTCCGCTGCGCCCATTCGATCAAGGGCGGAGCGGCCACGTTTGGTTTTTCCGACGTAGCGGAGCTGACCCACCAGATGGAGTCGTTGCTCGACCGTCTGCGTCGCCATGAGCTGCAGCCAATTCCCGCCATGGTTGACGTACTGCTGGATTCCGCCGATGCATCGCGCAGCCTGCTGGCGCGGCACCAGTCGGGTGGGCAGGGTGAGGCGGTGTCCACGGCGGATCTGGTGCGGCGCATTGCAGAACTCGCTGCCGGCCAGGCACCGACGGCCACTGCGCCAGTGCCACCAGCTCCGGCCCCTGCACCTGCCTCCGTGGCAGCGCCTGCGCCCGCTGCTACGCCAGCACCAGCGCCGGCACCTGCTGCCGCTGGTGGGGTGGCGCGGGCATTGCAGATTCAGATTGGGCCGCTGGAGCGCCTGGAGCAGGCCGACGCCATCAAGGAGCTGTTCCGCGATATCGCGGGACTGGGAACCATCGAGGATTTGCCGGCCACCGTGCCGCAGACGCGCCTTTATGCGGTGCAGACCAGTTCCACGGACGATGACTTGCTCGACCTGTTCGCCTTCCACGTAGCCAAGGAGCAGGTTCAAATCCGTCCCCTGGCGGAGGCTGTGCGGATGGAGACAGAGCACGCGGATGCTGCTGCACAGGCAGTGCCTGATATGGCAAGTGGTGGCGCACCCTACGGCTTCTTCCCAGGCGCACCGGGTGCGCCTGCGGAGCAGCAGGCGGCAGCGGCGGCGCAGTCCGTGGCGAATGCGTCCGGAGCCCGCGCCGCAGCGCCGCGCGCGGGCGACGCCAAGTCCGCACAGATGGAGTCGACCACGATTCGCGTGGACGTAAAGAAGGTGGACCAGCTTATCAACCTGGTAGGCGAGTTGGTCATCACCCAGGCCATGCTGGCGCAGAACAGCCAGGGGCTCGACCCCGCGGCCTACCAGCAACTGCTGGCAGGATTGGCCGACCTGGACCGCAACACCCGCGATCTGCAAGAGTCGGTGATGTCCATCCGCATGATTCCGATGTCGATTGTGTTCAGCCGCTTCCCGCGCATGCTGCGTGACGTGGCGAACAAGCTGGGCAAGAAGGTCGATCTGGTCACGCTGGGTGAGGCCACGGAGCTCGACAAGGGGCTGGTCGAGAAGATCACGGATCCCTTGACGCACTTGGTGCGCAACAGTGTGGACCACGGCATTGAGGCCCCCGAGGATCGCATTGCTGCGGGCAAGCCCGAGCACGGGACGATCACCTTGTCGGCATCGCACCAAGGTGGTTCGATCGTTATCGAAGTGCGCGATGACGGCAAGGGCATGTCGCGCGAGAAGATTCTGCGCAAGGCACGCGAGCGCGGTATGGATGTCTCCGACGCGATGCCCGACAGCGAGGTCTGGCAGCTGATTTTCGCGCCCGGCTTCTCTACTGCAGACGTCGTGACTGACGTGTCTGGGCGCGGCGTGGGCATGGACGTGGTCAAGCGCAACATTGCCGCACTCAACGGTTCGGTCGAAATCGATTCGGCAGAAGGCTATGGCATGCGTGTGGCCGTGCGCCTGCCGCTGACATTGGCGATCATGGACGGTATGTCCGTGGGCGTGGGCAATGAGGTTTACATCCTGCCGTTGTCTTCGGTGGTCGAGTCCTTCCAAGTCAACCCCGATGACGTGAGCACTGTCGCTCAGGGCTCGCAGCTGGTGAAAGTGCGCGACGAGTACATGCCGGTGATTTCGCTGGAGAAGGTGTTCCAGGTGCCGCGCCAGGATCAGGACAAATCCAGCACCATCATGGTGGTGGTCGAATCTGATGGAAGCCGCATCGCACTGCTGGTGGACGAACTGCTCGGGCAGCACCAGGTCGTGGTGAAGAACCTCGAAAGCAACTACCGCAAGGTGGCCAACGTGTCCGGGGCCACCATCCTCGGCGATGGCACGGTGGCGTTGATTTTGGATACCAGCAGCTTGGTGCGCCGCGCGCGCCATTGATGACACATGAACCCCTGCACCATGCCAGGCATGGTGCAGGCCATGACAAGGAGATATGACATGACTGTGGTGACCCAGAGCGCAGAAGTGGCCGCTACCGGCGCACGCGAATACCTGACGTTCCGGCTTGACCAAGAAGAGTACGGTATCGACATTCTCAAGGTGCAGGAAATCAGGGGCTACGAGCCGCCGACCCGCATCGCCCACGCGCCCGAGTTCATCAAAGGTGTGGTAAATCTGCGCGGCACCATCGTGCCCATCGTTGACATGCGCTTGAAGTTCAACTGTTCCAAGGCGGACTACAACAGCTTCACCGTGGTCATCATCCTGAACCTGCGCAACCGGGTGGTCGGCATCGTGGTTGATTCGGTCAGCGACGTGATGGAGCTGTCGCCCGACAACATGCGCTCCGCGCCGGACATCGAGAGCGCTATCGACAGCAGCTGCATACTGGGATTGGGCTCGGTGGGGGAGCGTATGCTGATCCTTCTGGACATTGAGAAGCTGATGTCTAGCGTCGACATGGGCTTGGTTGCGGTGGAAGACTGACGTACACACCGTCATGCGCCAGAACCTCGCCTCCGCCCGCTCCGACGATGATGCCGATGCCGTCTCGGGGCCCCTGGCCCATGGGCGCGAATTCGTCTGGACTTCCGCCGACTTTGCGCGGGTGCAATCGCTGATTTACCAGCGCGCGGGCATCAGCCTGCATGACGGCAAGCATGCCATGGTCTACAGCCGCCTTTCGCGGCGGTTGCGCGAGACGGGGCATACGAGCTTCAGCGATTACCTCGGGTGGCTGGAAACGCATGATGGGCCGGAGTGGCAGGAGTTCATCAACGCGCTCACCACCAACCTGACTGCCTTTTTCCGTGAGCAGCACCATTTCGAGATCTTTGCCGCCCATTTGCGAACCCGTCCCGCGGGTTCCTCGTGGCGTGTCTGGTGTAACGCGGCATCGACGGGCGAAGAGCCTTACTCCATTGTTATCACGGCGTTGGAAACCCTGGGGCTGAATGCCGCGTTCAAGCTGACGGCGAGCGATATTGATTCGCGTGTGCTGGCCAAGGCGGCAGAGGGGGTGTATCGCCTGGATGGCGCCAAGGGACTGAGCCAAGAGCGCTTGCACCGTTTCTTCCTGCGCGGCAAGGGGGCGAATGCAGGAATGATTCGTGCAAAGCCCGAGCTGCGTAAGGCCATTGAGTTCATGAGCGTCAACCTGATCCGTGACGACTGGCCATTCCGTGAGCCTTTCGATGTGGTCTTCTGCCGCAACGTGATGATTTACTTCGACGCGCAGACGCAGCGCCGTGTTCTGGAACGCATTCACCGCGTACTCAAGCCCGGTGGCATGCTGTTCGTTGGCCACGCCGAAAATTTCAGCGAATCGCGCGATCTCTTCACTTTGCGCGGAAAGACTGTTTATGAGCGCCGCTGACCGTACCGAAGCTGGCTCTGCTGGAAGGGCATCATGACGTCTCTTACCCCTGGTTCAACGCCTTCCGCTGGCGCACTTTCCAGTGGGATGGAGCGCCGCCGTGCGCCACGCATCGCGCCATTGAGCGCCGATATTTATACCCAAGGCAACCGCACCGTTCCCGAAGTATCTCTGCAGGATCTCAAGGCGCGCGCGCGCAAGCCGGGCGAGGCCTCGTTTTTCTATTTTGACCACCATTTCCAGTTCAACGCGGTCAAGGTGCTGCCCGGCGAATACTTCGTTTCGGGCGAGAACATCGTCATCATGACGGTGCTCGGTTCATGCATTGCCGCGTGCCTGTGGGACAGCCGCGCGCGTGTTGGCGGCATGAACCATTTCATGCTGCCCGAGAGCGACTCTACCGACGTGTCGGGGCGCTATGGCTCGTATGCCATGGAACTGCTGATCAACGAAATGCTCAAGCTGGGCGCACGCCGTGAAACCATGCAGGCCAAGATATTCGGCGGCGGCCAGGTTATGGCCAATTTCACGACCATGAACGTGGGCGAGCGCAACACGAGCTTTGTCGTCAACTACCTGCAAACCGAGCGTATCCCCATCGTCTCGGAGGATGTGCTGGACATCTATCCCCGCAAGGTCGTGTTCTTTCCCGCGACGGGCAAGGCCATGGTGAAGCGGCTGGCACACGCCCATCCTGAAGCACTGGCGCAGGAAGTGCGCGGCAACGCTGCCACGGTGGCCAAGGCCACATCGGGTGGCTCCGTGGATCTGTTTTGAAGCAAGTGGCTAGAGGAAAAGTTTGGGAATGAACAAGAAGATCCGGGTCATCGTGGTGGACGACTCTGCCCTGGTGCGCAGTCTGCTGGCCGAAATCATCAACCGCCAACGCGACATGGAGTGCATTGGCACGGCCAATGACCCGCTGGTGGCGCGCGAAATGATCCGTGAGATGAACCCCGACGTGATCACGCTCGACGTTGAAATGCCGCGCATGGACGGCATCGATTTCCTGGGGCGCCTGATGCGCCTGCGGCCAATGCCAGTGGTGATGATCTCGACACTGACCGAGCGCGGCGCAGAGGTCACCATGCGGGCGCTGGAGTTGGGAGCGGTGGATTTTGTGGCCAAGCCACGCGTCGGGTTGGCCAGTGGGCTCAACGAACTGGCATCGCAGATCGTCGATAAAATTCGGGTCGCTGCCGTGGCACGTGTGCACAGGGTGGCCGCCCCGCCCTCCGGTCCTGCAGTGGGTGCGGCCGGTGCGCCAGCTGCTGCAGCCATCCCGCCTGCGTCCCCTTCGGGCCTGCTGGGCCGTTTGTCGACGGAGAAGATCATTGCGATTGGCGCATCCACGGGCGGGACCGAGGCCATTCGCGAGGTGCTCGTGCGCATGCCGCCGGATTCGCCTGCCATCGTCATCACGCAGCACATGCCGCCCGGTTTCACGACCAGCTTTGCTGCACGCCTCAATAGCCTGTGCCAGATCACAGTGAAGGAGGCGGTCAACGGCGAGCGGATTTTGCCGGGCCATGCCTACATTGCCCCGGGGGGAACGCAGTTCCACATTGCCCGCAGCGGCGCTAACTATGTCGCCGTGGTTGATGACGCCCCCCCGGTGAACCGCCATAAGCCCTCGGTGGAGGTGCTGTTCAAATCGGTGGCCGCGGTGGCGGGGCGCAATGCCTACGGCGTCATGCTGACCGGCATGGGTGCTGACGGCGCCGTGGCCATGCGTGAGATGAAGGATGCGGGCAGCTACAACTATGTGCAAGACGAGGCCAGCTGCATCGTCTTCGGCATGCCGCGCGAGGCCATAGCCCACGGCGCTGCCGATGAAGTGCTGCCGCTGACGCAGATCGCTGGGGCCTTGGTGACCCGCCTGCGCAGCACGACGGATCGGATGCACCACCGCATCTGAGGCGCGGGCCGTTGCCTTATTCTGAGAGCGCGGTCCAGCGCTCCAATGCTTCCAGCAGCAGGTCATCAATTTCCGCGTCCCGCTGGTGCAGTGCGGCGGCGCGGATGCCATCCTTGGCGTAAAGGGTGCCATCCGCAAGTTCTCCGCGGATCGCCTGTTGTTCTGCTTCTAAGGCAGCAATCTGACCGGGTAACTGCTCGAGTTCGCGCTGCTCTTTGTAGCTTAGCTTCTTTTTTGATAGCTGCTCGCGCTTGTCTGGTAAGGCTTTGGCCTCATTTTTGCTCTCATTG
>RRZT011109945.1_pt1 | contig 12124 bp, 8 predicted proteins | sample 2165551 | NCBI WGS metagenome assembly RRZT01 (sample SAMN10456910, study PRJNA506462) | wastewater metagenome | biome: wastewater; feature: sludge; material: wastewater sludge; isolation source: wastewater sludge with Escherichia coli K12::gfp cells carrying plasmid... | place: USA: Moscow, Idaho ... | reverse complement strand
GAGGCGGCCCAGGATTACACCGGCTACTGGGCACGTTTGGCGCGCGAGCACGTGAGCTGGAAGAAGCCGTTCACCCAGGTGCTCGACGAGTCGAACGCGCCGTTCTACAAGTGGTTCGCCGACGGCACGCTCAACGTTTCCTACAACTGCCTCGACCGTAACGTTGAAGCCGGCCTCGGCGACAAGGTGGCGATCCTGTCCGAGACCGACGACGGCGCGGTGCGCAAAGTTACCTACCGCGAACTGCTGGCCATGGTCTGTCGCCTGGCCAACGGCCTGCGCGCCCAGGGCATCAAAAAGGGCGACCGGGTCATCATCTACATGGCCATGGGCATCGAAGGCGTCGTCGCCATGCAGGCCTGCGCGCGCATCGGCGCCATCCATTCGGTGGTCTTCGGCGGTTTCTCGGCGCAATCGGTGCGCGACCGGATCAACGACGCCGGCGCGGTGGCGGTGATCACCACCGACGAGCAGTGCCGCGGTGGCAAGCACCTGCCGCTCAAGCCGGCGGTCGACGAAGCCATCGCCATGGGCGGCTGCGAGACGGTGAAGACCATCGTCGTAAACCGCCGCACCGGTGGCGCCTGCCCGATGCAGGCCGGGCGCGACCTGTGGTGGGATGACGTCATCGCCGGTCAGCCGGACACCTGCGAGCCCGAATGGGTCGAGGCCGAGCACCCGCTGTTCCTGCTCTACACCTCGGGCTCGACCGGCAAGCCCAAGGGCGTGCAGCACTCGACGGGCGGCTACCTGCTGCATGCCGTGCTGACGATGAAGTGGACTTTCGACCTCAAACCCTCGGACATTTTCTGGTGTACCGCCGACATCGGCTGGGTCACCGGCCACACCTACGTCGCCTATGGGCCGCTGGCCTGCGGCGGCACGCAGATGGTCTTCGAGGGCGTCCCGACCTATCCCGACGCCGGCCGTTTCTGGAAGATGATCCAGGAACACAAGATCACGATCTTCTACACCGCGCCGACGGCGATCCGTTCCCTGATCAAGGCCTCCGACACGACGCCGGCGGTGGCGCCGCCGAACTACGATCTTTCTTCGCTACGCCTGCTGGGCACGGTCGGCGAGCCGATCAACCCGGCGGCCTGGCTGTGGTACTACAACCAGGTCGGCGGCGGCCGTTGCCCGATCGTCGATACCTTCTGGCAGACCGAGACCGGTGGGCACATGATCACCCCGCTGCCGGGGGTCACGCCGCTGGTTCCGGGCTCGTGCACCTTGCCCTTCCCTGGCATTCAGGCGGCGGTGGTTGATGAGACCGGCACCGAGGTCGAGTGGGGCAAGGGCGGGCTGCTCGTCGTGAGTAAACCCTGGCCGTCGATGATCCGCACCATCTGGGGCGATCCTGAGCGCTTCAAGCGCTCCTACTTCCCCGACGACTTCCAGGGCAAGCTCTACCTGGCCGGCGACGGCTCGGTGCGCGATGCGCACAACGGCTACTTCACGATCACCGGCCGCATCGACGACGTGCTCAACGTTTCCGGACACCGCATGGGAACGATGGAGATCGAGTCGGCGCTCGTTTCGCACCCGATGGTCGCCGAGGCTGCGGTGGTCGGTCGTCCGGACGAGCTGACCGGTGAGGCGATCTGCGCCTTCGTCGTGCTCAAGGGCGCGCGCCCGGTCGGCGAGGCGGCGCAGGCCATGGTCAAGCAGTTGCAGGAACATGTGGCCAAGGAGATCGGCCCGATCGCCAAGCCGCGCGACATCCGCTTCGGCGAGAACCTGCCCAAGACGCGTTCGGGCAAGATCATGCGCCGCCTGTTGCGCGCCCTGGCCAAGGGCGAGACGGTGGCGCAGGACGTGTCGACGCTGGAAAATCCAGCCATCCTCGAGCAGCTCCGGGGCGCTTGAATGGCGCGGCGCCGGCCGCGTTGACCACCGAACGGGCCGGCCCGCCTTGCGCGCCGGCCCGAGCCGTTTAAGTGGTGTATGCTCCCGGTCTGGGGGCGGTGTCGTCAGTCGGCGGAACCTGACAGGGGGCGTGGATGAGCGGAAGCGCAACGCAAATGCTGGTCGCGGCGAACGCCGAGTTCCTGCGCAGTTATCCGCCTTTCGATCGCCTGGAACCGGAAGCCTTGGCCTTTCTCGCCGAGCACCTGCGCCTGGCCTACTACGCTGGCGAAACGGCGATCGTTGCGCCTGAAAGCGGCCCGGTCGACACCCTGCGCATCGTCCAGCGTGGCAAGGTGCAGGTCCGTCAGGCCGGCGAAATCAGCGTCATGGAAGCGTCGTTGCTCACCCTCGGGCCGGGCGAGTGTTTCCCGATCGGTTCGGTGACCGGGCAGCGCGCCTCGACCAACCTCTACACCGCGATCGGCGACGTCTTCTGCTACGAACTTGCCGCCGAGGATTTCTTCAGCCTGATGCAGAAGAGCGCCGTCTTCCACCTTTTCTGCACCCAGTACATCGCCAGCCTGCTCGGGCAGTCGCGGCAGCAGTTGCAGAGCCAGTTTGCGCAGCGGGTGACCGAACAGCAGACGATGAACTCGCCGCTCGCCGCCCTGATCAAGCGCGAGCCGCTCACCGCGCGGCCGGAGACGCCGCTGCGCGAGGTCGTCGAAGCGATGGCGGAGCGCAGCATCGGCTCGATGATCGTGGTCGATGCCGAGCGACATCCCCTCGGCATCTTCACCCAGTCGGACGCGCTGCGCCGCGTGCTCCTGCCCGGCGTTCCGCTCGAGACGCCGATTCGCGAACTCATGTCGCCCGGCCCGCACACACTGCCGCTGACGGCGAGCGCTTATGACGCGGCGTTGGCGATGGCCATGCACGGGGTGCGTCACGTGCTGGCGGTCGACGAGGGCGGGCACCTGAAGGGCGTCGTCTCCGAGCGCGACCTGTTCACCCTGCAACGCGTCGGCCTGCGCCAGATCCGCCAGGCCATCGACGGGGCGACGTCGATCGAGATGCTGCGCCAGGCCGGTCAGGACGTGCGCCAGTTGGCGCTCAACATGCTGGCGCAGGGCGTCGGCGCCGAACCGCTGACGCAGTTCATCTCGGCGCTCAACGACAGCCTGACGCGCCGCATCATCGCCCTCAATCTCGAGACGCACGATTTGTTCGGCATCGACTGGGCCTGGTTGTCCTTCGGTTCCGAAGGGCGCGACGAACAGACGTTCAGCACCGATCAGGACAACGGCATCGTCTTTCTGTGCACCGACCTGATGGACCGTGAACTGACCCAGTTGCGCCTGCTCGATTTTGCCCGCGACGTGAATGCCGATCTCGACCGTTGCGGATTTCCGCTCTGCGCCGGCAACATCATGGCCAGCAACCCGGCGCTGTGCCTGACGCTCGAAGAGTGGGAAGAGAAGTTCGCCGCCTGGATTCGCGTTCCCGAGCCGGAGGCCTTGCTCAATGCCACGATCTTCTTCGACTTTCGCAGCCTGTACGGGAAGTCCCACCTTGCCGAGCGTCTGCGCCTGACCCTTCTGCGCCTGGCGCGCGACAACACCATCTTCCTGCGCATGCTGGCCGAGAATGCCCTGAGCGTGCCGCCGCCGCTGGGCAAGATCCGCGATTTCGTCACCGACGCCGACCCGGCGCATCCGGGCACCATCGACCTCAAGAAATTCGGCGCCCGCCCCTTCATCGATGCGGCGCGGGTGTTCGCGCTGGCGCACGGTGTAGCGGCTACAGGGACGGTGCAGCGCCTGCGCCTGGTGGCCGGGAGTGTGGGTGCTTCGGGCGCTCCGAGCGAGGAGGTGGCGGCGCTGGCCGACGGCTTCCATTTCATCCAGTTGCTGCGCCTGCGCCACCAGCACGCCGAACAGCTCCACGGCCGCGCGGGGAACAACCTCATTCGGCCCGACGAGCTCAACGAGGTCGACCGCCTGATCCTCAAGGAGGCCTTCCGTCAGGCACGCAAGCTGCAACAGCGTCTCCGCCTCGACTATCAGCTCTGAACGGGATCGGGCATGGGCTGGCTGTCCTCACTTTCCGAACGCTTCCGGCCACGACCGACGGCGGTGCCGGAGCATCGGGCCGCGCTGGCCGCCTGGCAGGCCCTGCCGGAGGCGGCGCTCGAGCTGCCGCATGCGCGACAGCGTTACGTCGTCGTCGACGTCGAGACAAGCGGGCTGGACATGAAACGCGATCGGCTGATCGCCATCGGCGCGGTGGCGGTGCAGGGCGGGGGGATCGACTTCGCCGATGCCTTCCAGATCGTCCTGCAGCAGCGCGAGGCAAGCAGCACCGAGAACATCCTGATCCACGGCATCGGTGCCGGCGAACAGCGGGCCGGTGTCGAACCTGCGGCGGCACTGCTCGCGTTTCTTGATTTCGTCGGCAAGTCGCCGCTCGTCGCCTACCACGCCTTCTTCGACGAAGCCATGCTGGCGAAAGCGATGCGCACGCACTTGGGCGTGACGCCGTCGTTCTTCTGGCTCGATCTGGCCTGGGTGTTGCCCGAGCTTTTTCCCGATTTCAGGCGCGACGGGCGGGTGGCGCTCGACGACTGGCTGGCGCACTTCGGGATCGAGAACATCCAGCGCCACAATGCGGTCTCAGACGCCTACGCCACCGCGTGCCTGCTCTTGCTTGCCCATGCACGCGGCACGGCCCGCGGGCTCGACCACGCGGCGGCGTTCGCTCGGCTCGAGAAGGCGCGACGCTGGTTGTACGAGAGCGCCTAGAGTCCTGCGGCGCCGACGAACGCATTCATTGAAGTTGAACGAGGGGAGCGGGTGCGCACAATGAAGACACAGGGAGAGCGGGCGCGAGGCCAGGCCCGACGCCATGCGAATGCCGCGCCGGGGGCGCAGGCCGCCATTTCGCAGGCGGTCCGGCGATGATCGACACGGCCGCGCGGCTGCGCCGCTACTACGTCTTCTACATCTTCGGCTTCATCGCTTTCGTGCTCGCCCTGTGGGGGCTCGAAGGTTACGGCATGCCGCCGCGCTGGATCGGCTACGCCTTCCTGTGCATGACCATCCTGCTCTACGCGACGATCGGCATCCTGGCGCGCACCGCCAATGTCGCCGAGTACTACGTTGCCGGCCGGCGCATCCCGGCGCTCTTCAACGGCATGGCCACCGGCGCCGACTGGATGAGCGCCGCGTCCTTCATCGGCCTGGCCGGGACGCTCTACCACTCCGGCTATCAGGGGCTGGCCTACGTGATGGGCTGGACGGGCGGCTACGTCCTCGTCGCCCTGCTGCTTGCACCCTACCTGCGCCGTTTCGGGCAATACACCATCGCCGAGTACCTCGGGGCGCGCTACGGCGGTAACGCCGCGCGCCTCGTCGGCGTGCTGGCCACCGTGGTCGCCTCCTTCGTCTATGTGGTGGCGCAGATTTACGGTGTCGGCGTCATCACCAGCCGCTTCGTCGGGCTGCAGTTCGAGATCGGCGTCTTCGTCGGCCTGGCCGGGATTCTGGTGTGCTCCTTCCTGGGCGGCATGCGCGCGGTGACCTGGACCCAGGTGGCGCAATACCTGATCCTGATCGTCGCCTACCTCGTTCCGGTGACCATGCTCGCCTACAAGACCACCGAGGTGCCGGTGCCGCAACTGATGTACGGATCGGTGCTCGAGCGGGTCGCCGACCTCGAGCGGCGCCTGCTCGACGATCCGCACGAGGCGGCAGTGCGTGCCGTTTACCTCGAGCGCGCGGCGGAGTTGCAGGCACGCATCGAGCGCCTGCCCGACTCGCTGCTCGAAGAGCGGCGCAGCCTGACGCAACAGATCGATGCGATGAAGGCGGGCGATGCGCGGATGCGCGACGTCGTGGCGCTGGAAAAGCAGCGCCGCGATCTGCCGCGCACCCCTGAGGCGGCACGCGAGTATTGGCAAGGGCAGAAGCAGCAGGCCGAGCGACAGGCCGAGCCGCTGATTCCACATGCTGAGCCTTTCCCGGGGGAGGACGAGGGCGCGCGTTCCCAGGCGCGGCTCAACTTCCTGTCGTTGGTGTTCTGCCTGATGCTCGGCACGGCGGCGCTGCCGCACATCCTGATGCGCTTTTACACCACGCCCTCGGTGCGCGAGGCGCGTCGTTCGGTGTTCTGGTCGCTGTTCTTCATTCTGGCGCTGTACCTGACCGCGCCGGCCTATGCGGTGTTCGCCAAGTACGAGGTTTACGCCCACCTCGTCGGCACGCCGATCGACCAGCTGCCCGGCTGGATTGGCGCCTGGGGCAAGGTCGGTCTGGTCTCGATCGAGGACGTCAATCGCGATGGCCTGTTGCAACTGGCCGAGCTTTCGCTCAATCCGGATGTCATTGTCCTCGCCACGCCCGAGATCGCCGGCCTGCCGTACGTCGTCTCCGGCCTCGTTGCCGCCGGCGCGCTGGCGGCGGCGCTGTCGACCGCCGACGGCCTGCTGCTGACCATCGCCAGCGCGCTGTCGCACGACGTCTATTACAAGATCATCCGGCCGCAGGCGACGACGCAGTGGCGGCTGGTGGTCTCGAAGAGCGTGCTGCTGGTGGTCGCCGTGCTCGCGGCGATGGTGGCCTCGCAAAAACCCTCGACCATTCTCTCGATGGTCGCCTGGGCGTTCTCGCTGGCCGCCGCCGCCTTTTTCCCGGCGCTGGTGCTTGGCATCTTCTGGCAGCGGGCGAACAAGGCCGGGGCGATCAGCGGCATGCTGGTCGGCTTTCTGGTGACGGTGTACTACGTGCTCAGGCTCGAGATCGATTCGATTCCCTGGCTGGGTGTGAGCGGCATCGGCATGGCGCCCTGGTTCGGGATCCAGTCGGTGTCGGCCGGCGTCTTCGGGGTCGCGGCCGGCTTCCTGACCATCGTCGTGGTCAGCCTGCTCGGCCCACCGCCGGACGTCGAATGCCAGCGTTTCGTGAATCGCCTGCGGGTGCCGCGCGCCCTGGAGCGGAAACGGTGAGGCCCGGGAGGGGCGCCAAATGGCGCTCCCAGGGCTGCTGCAGGGCGCATGGGGCCTGCCTTTGCCGGCGTCTGCCGTGCCCCCGGAGTTGCGAACTGAAGGCGTGGCCGAATTTTGGGTTTTAGTTACGAAAAGAAGAATAAATTTCTTTTAGGTGAATTTGTGTAAGGCGGCTGTAAGCCTTGGCGGACATCCTGCGCGCATCCGGGAGAGGGCGGGGATTTGATCGCTCCCGGTGTGCGGCGGAGTCATCACGACGCCCAGGTGCGTCGGAGGTCTTCGTCCGGTGGCCACAATGAGGCCCTCACCGGAGGGTCGAATCAAGGAGGGACTATGCAGCTGACTGAGAAACATCAGGAGTACTGGCGGCGCAACCTCAGGATGACGGGCTTTCTGCTCGGCATCTGGTTCGTCGTGACCTTCGTCGTCAGTTTCTTCGCGCGCGAGTTGAGCGGAATCACCATCCTCGGTTTTCCGCTCGGGTTCTACATGGGGGCGCAGGGCGCCTTGATCGTTTACGTCGCCATCATCTGGTACTACGCGCGCTACATGAACGCGCTCGACCAGGAATACGGCGTGCATGAAGGAGACGACTGATGAGCGCACAAACCTCGAATGCCGCCTTCTTCAAACAGTTGTCGCGGTATTACACCTTCTACACTGGAGGCTTCATCGCCTTCGTCATCCTCGTCGGCCTGCTCGAATACATGGGCGTGCAGAACAAGGTGCTCGGCTACATGTTCCTCGGCGCGACGGTGCTGCTCTACGCCGGCATCGGCTTCATGTCCAAGACCGCCGACGTCAGCGAGTACTACGTTGCGGGCCGGCGCGTCCCAGCCTTGTTCAACGGCATGGCGACCGGCGCCGACTGGATGAGTGCAGCCTCCTTCATCGGCATGGCGGGCACGCTCTACCTCGCGGGCTACGACGGCCTGGCCTTCGTCATGGGCTGGACCGGCGGCTACTGCCTGGTGGCGCTGTTCCTCGCGCCTTACCTGCGCAAGTTCGGCCAGTTCACCATCCCCGATTTCCTCGGCGCCCGCTACGGCGGCCATCTGCCGCGCATGATCGGCGTACTGGCGGCCATCCTCTGTTCCTTCACCTATGTGGTGGCGCAGATCTACGGCGTCGGCATCATCACCTCGCGCTTCACCGGGCTTGAGTTCGGCGTCGGCGTCTTCGTCGGCCTGGCCGGCATTCTCGTCTGTTCTTTCCTCGGCGGGATGAAGGCGGTGACCTGGACCCAGGTGGCGCAGTACATCATCCTGATCGTCGCTTACATGATTCCGGTGGTGTGGCTGTCGGTGCAGCAGACCGGCAACCCGGTGCCGCAGGTGGCCTACGGCTACCAGCTGCAGAAGGTGACCGAGCGCGAAAAGGTGTTCAACGACAAGACCTCGGAGCTTGGCGCCAAGGAGGAGTCCGTACGGGCGATCTTCCGCGAACGCGCGGCGGCGGCCGACGCCAACCTCAAGGGACTGGCGGCCGGCGGTGAAGCCTTCCTGGCGGCCGAGCGCGCCAAGCTGGCGGCCAAGGTGGACGAGCTCAAGGCTAACCCCGGCGCCGACGCCAAGAGCATTGCCACGGCCGAAAAGGCGTTCAAGGACTACCCGGCCGACGTCGACGGCGCACGCAAGACCTGGACCGCGGCCAAGGCCAGCAACAGCAGCCGCGCGGCCCCGGTGAAGGCGCATGCCGAACCCTTCGATGCCAAGGACGAGAATGCGCGGACCGTTGCCAAGAAGAACTTCCTGGCGCTGGTGTTCTGCCTGATGGTCGGCACCGCGGCGTTGCCGCACATCCTGATGCGCTTCTACACCACGCCTTCGGTCAAGGAAGCGCGGCGCTCGGTGTTCTGGTCGCTGTTCTTCATCTTCCTGCTTTATTTCACCGCGCCGGCGCTCGCCGTGCTGGCCAAGTACGAGGTGTATCACAGCCTCGTCGGCACCTCGTTCGCGACCCTTCCGGCCTGGGTGTCGAACTGGGCGGCGGTGGACAAGACGCTGATGAACATCACCGACATCAACATGGATGGCATCGTGCAACTGGCGGAGATCGTCATCGGCGGCGACCTCATCGTCCTGGCGACGCCCGAGATTGCCGGACTGCCGTACGTGATCTCCGGTTTGGTAGCGGCGGGCGGCCTTGCCGCTGCGCTGTCGACGGCCGATGGCCTCCTGCTGACCATCGCCAACGCGCTCTCACACGACGTCTATTACAAGATGATCGACCAGAACGCGTCGACCTCGCGCCGGATTGTCGTTTCGAAGTTCCTGCTCCTCGTCGTGGCCTTCCTTGCAGCCTACGTGACCGCGCTCAAACCCGGAGACATTCTCTTCCTGGTGGGGGCGGCGTTCTCGCTCGCGGCGTCGGCCTTCTTCCCGGCGCTGGTGTGCGGCATCTTCTGGAAGCGAGCGAACAAGCTCGGTGCGGTGCTCGGCATGTCGCTCGGGCTTGGGGTGTGTGCCTACTACATGTACATCACCTACCCGTTCTTCGGCGTCAATGCGCCCAAGTGGTGGGACATCAACCCGATCTCGGCCGGCATCTTCGGCATCCCGATTGGCTTCCTCGGCGTCATTGTCGGCTCGCTGCTGTCGCCGGCGCCGGCCCGGGATGTGCAGGAACTGGTCGACAACGTGCGCTACCCCAACCTTGAAAGCGGCCTACAGGGGAGCCATGCACCGGCTCACTGAGCGCCCGCAAAGCAGAAGCCCCGCTGAGGCGGGGCTTTTTACGCGCGTCGAAATGGAAGGTCTAGAAAGGCAGTTCGCTGCGCAGGTGGGCGAACTCCGCGCGGCCGCAATCAAGGATCAACTGGTTGGCGCGTTTGGGATCGAAGCGCTTGAGGCTGACGATCACCTCCTGCAGTCGCTCCGCTTGCGCGCTCAGGTGGCAGGCCATGCCCAGGTGGTACCACGCCTCGCCGTGCATGGGCTGCAGGCGCACGGTTTCTTCCAGCGCCTGTGCCGCTTCGGCGTGGTGCCCCTGGCGGGCCTGGGCCATCGCCAGTCCGTACCAGGCACGATCGAGTGTGGGCTTGGCCTGCACAGCCTGCGCAAAAGCCGTACAGGCTTCGGCCGGGCGGCCGCCCTGTTCGAGCGCGTACCCAAGGTTGAAGAGGGTGTCGGCGTTGCCCGGTTCGAGGCGTTGCGCCGCCTCGAACCAGCGCACGCCTTCCTCAAAACGACGATGAGAACAGGCGATGAAGCCGAGATGGCTGGCAGCGCGAGCACTCGGTGCCCGATCGAATGCGGCGACGTATTCGTCGTACGCCCATGCATCCCGGCCGATGAAGTGGAACACCCAAGCGCGCGCCTGATGCCGCCAGAGATCGAAGTTCATGCCTGCTCCGTTGGGGGAGGTCGAACGGTTCGTCGGGCCGCCCTGCGAATGGGGCGGGTGAGAAAGCATGTTTCGGGCAATAATGCCCTGCGGGAGTTCCCCGCCGAAGCCGGAATCCGTGTTCCAGGCGGCAGGGCGACGATCAACGAGCGACAAGGATGATGGAACGATGAACATCGAGTTGCAGATACTGTCGATGCTGCGTGTGCTCTTCGAGGTGGCCGGGCTGTTCTTGATTGCGCAGGGCGCCTTGTACGTTCTCGCCGGCGCCAAACGGGAGCAAAACCCGATCTACCAGCTGTGCCGCATCATCACCCGCCCGGCCATCCGCGCCACGCGCTTCCTGACGCCGCGCCTGGTGGTCGACCGGCACATCCCCTTCGTCGCCTTTTTCCTGATTTTCTGGTTGTGGATCCTGCTCGCCTACGTTCGCCAAGGGCTGTGCCGGATCGACGGCTGCGCCTGAAGAGACGGACAGGGGGCGCTATGCGGCCGGTGGGTCCCCGGTCGGTTTGGAGAACCTTTCGCCTTCTGCTAGAATGCCGGCCTTCCGGAGAGATGGATGAGTGGTTTAAGTCGCACGCCTGGAAAGCGTGTGTAGGGTAATACCCTACCGCGGGTTCGAATCCCGCTCTCTCCGCCAGAACACCAGTAAAAAAGCGCCTTTCGGGGCGCTTTTTTCGTTTCCCCAGCAAAGCACCTCTCTGAGGTGTTTGAAGGGCTGTTTTTGAATCCTGTTAGAAAAATCGGAATCGGATGCGCTCTCAGCTGCGGGCAGAGAGCGCATCCGCGACAGCACGTCCGACGCTGGCGGTATCGCCTGTCCCGCCCATGTCCGGGGTGCGCGGGCCTTCCGCGAGCACGTGTTCGATGGCGTTCATGATACCGTCGTGTGCGGCGCGGTGGCCAAGGAACTCAAGCATCATTGCGCCCGACCAGATCATGCCGATGGGGTTGGCGATGCCGCGTCCGGCGATGTCGGGCGCCGAGCCGTGAACGGGTTCGAAGAGCGAGGGGAAGCGGCGCTCGGGATTGAGGTTGGCCGAGGGGGCGATGCCGATGGTGCCGGTGCAGGCCGGGCCGAGGTCGGACAGAATGTCGCCGAAGAGGTTGGAGGCGACAACGACGTCGAAACGGTCGGGGTTGAGCACGAAGTGGGCGCTGAGAATGTCGATGTGGTACTTGTCCCAGCGCACCTCCGGGTAGTGGGAAGCCAAGGCTTCGACGCGTTCGTCCCAGTAGGGCATGCTGATTGAGATGCCGTTGGACTTGGTCGCCGAGGTCAGATGTTTTTTGGGCCGACGCTGGGCGAGGTCGAAGGCGAAGCGCAGGATGCGGTCGACGCCGTGGCGCGTGAACACGGCCTCCTGGAGCACGGTTTCGCGTTCGGTACCTTCGAACAGGCGGCCGCCGACCGAGGAGTATTCGCCTTCGGTGTTTTCGCGCACGACGTAGAAGTCGATGTCGCCCACCTTGCGGCCGGCGAGCGGGCAGGGCACGCCGGGCATCAGACGCACCGGGCGCAAATTGACGTATTGGTCGAATTCGCGTCGAAACTTGATCAATGAGCCCCACAACGAGATGTGGTCGGGGACTTTGGCCGGCCAGCCGACGGCGCCGAAGTAAAGGGCGTCGAAGCCTTTCAGCTGTTCGAACCAGTCTTCGGGCATCATCCGGCCGTGGCGCAGGTAGTAGTCGCAATGCGCCCAGTCGAATTCGACGAATTCAAGCGCGAGGTCGTATTTTTTGGCTGCGGCGGCGAGGACGCGCAGGCCTTCGGGCATGACTTCCTGGCCGATGCCGTCACCGGCGAGGACGGCGATGCGATGGGGCTTCATTTCCAACTCCTGATTCGGATGGTGAGAGAGCACGGGGTAGAGCGCATCCCGTCAGGATAGGCCTTCGCCTGGCGGCTGGGAATAGCCG
>RRZT010969257.1_pt1 | contig 12124 bp, 11 predicted proteins | sample 2165551 | NCBI WGS metagenome assembly RRZT01 (sample SAMN10456910, study PRJNA506462) | wastewater metagenome | biome: wastewater; feature: sludge; material: wastewater sludge; isolation source: wastewater sludge with Escherichia coli K12::gfp cells carrying plasmid... | place: USA: Moscow, Idaho... | reverse complement strand
ATCGATGTTGCCGTCATCTGGAAAATACAATGATAGTTTGACGAAAGCGAATATTTATTCGCAGGAGCGAGTTTTCAAGATAGACAAAGATTCTTCTGCTAGAGGAATTCCGAATCTGAATCTGAATTTTGAGCATGCTTTACAAGACGGAACATTTACGCTGGAAAGCGCTGCGCGTTGGGATGCAGGCTCTACGCCGATCGACAAACGTGTGAATTATGCAATGTTAGATTCGATTTTGAAAAACGAATTACGTAACAGAGGAATTCATCAAGCAATGCCAATTTTGGCAGTTTTGAAAAAAGATTCGACAGAAACAAATGTCAAATCAAAAGATTTTGATCGCAATAAAATCGAATTTATGGTTCCGCTATTTTTGGACAGAAAGGATCATATCGAATATTATTTGGCAGCAAATTTTGTTAACCGAAATTTAGCCATTGTTGCGCCAACAGTTCCAGTTATTTCATTGACATTTATCTTAACCATGATTATTATTACGGTTTTCTCATTGTCAATTTATTACATGCAATTGCAACGCAAGAGTTCGGAAATTAAGACTGATTTTATCAATAATATGACGCACGAATTCAAAACGCCTATTGCAACCATTAATATTGCGTCTGATGCATTGCGTAACGAAAAAATATTTACTGATCCTGAAAAGGTGAAATATTATGCCGATTTGATCAAACAAGAAAACAAACGTATGAATGCTCACGTTGAGATGGTCTTACGAATGTCGAAGCTTGATCGCAATCAAATGGATATGAATTTTCAGGAAGTAAATTTGAATGGCATTGTACAAAAAAGTGTTGAGCCGATAAGATTTATTGTAGAAGAAAGAAATGGTACAATATTTGAAGAATACAATGCAGAACAATCATTTGTAAAAGGAGATCCGTTCCATTTAGAGAATATCGTTATTAATGTATTGGATAATGCTCGAAAATACTCTCCAAACACACCGGAGATTAGAGTAAAAACATACAACAAAGACAACAATTTTTTAATTGAAATTTCTGATAAAGGAATGGGAATGTCGCAAAACGTTCTGAAAAAAATATTTGAACAATTTTATAGAGAAGAAACGGGAAATATACACAATGTAAAAGGTCATGGACTTGGGTTGGCTTATGTCAAAAAAATCGTTCAGCTTCACGGCGGACAAGTTTGGGCAGAAAGTTCAGAAGGAAAAGGAAGTACTTTTTTCATTAAAATTCCTCTAAAATCATAGATCAATGAGTGATAAACAACGATTACTTTTAGTAGAAGATGATCCAAGCTTTGGAAGTGTATTAAAGGATTATTTGGTTATAAACGATTTTGACGTAACGCACGCAATCGATGGTGAAGACGGTCTTGCCAAATTTAAAGAAAGTGATTACGATCTATGCATCCTTGATGTGATGATGCCAAAAAAAGATGGTTTTACATTAGGAAAAGAGATCAAAGAACTAAAAAGTGAACAACCAATTATATTTTTAACAGCGAAAAACATGCGCGAGGATGTTTTGAATGGTTACAAAATTGGAGCAGACGATTATGTCTTAAAACCATTTGATTCGGAAGTTTTATTGTACAAAATAAAAGCTGTTTTACAACGTAATTCGGGTGAAGAAGAAAAATTTGAACAAGAAGATTTCAAAATTGGTAAATTCACGTTCAATGCAAAATTGAGACAATTAATTTACGATGGTAAATCACAAAAATTATCGCCAAAAGAAAACGAATTGTTACGTTTATTGGCTGTATATAAAAACGATTTAATGCCACGTGAAATTGCCTTAACACGCATTTGGCACGATGACAACTATTTTACATCACGTTCAATGGACGTTTACATCGCAAAACTACGTAAGTATTTAAAGAAAGATCCTGCAGTAGAAATCGTGAATATTCACGGCGAAGGATTCAGATTATTGGTACAAGAATAATCCTTTATTTAAAAATATAAAACCTCAACTTATCGTTGAGGTTTTTTTATAGAATCATATTTATTTCGAATATAATTATTCAATGGTTCTTCAATACTGTAAAACAAAACTACAGAAAGAATATTAAGCAAAATAAATAATAAAAATTTGTTATTGGTAATATAATCGTTGATAAAAATTGGAATAAATCCTTTGTGAATCAAGTAAAAAACATATGAACTTTTACCCAAAATTACTAAATATTTTGAACCTAAGATTCTTTGAATAAACGTTTTCTCGGAAATTAAACCATAAAGCACAGGTACAATTCCTAAAATTGCTAAAACTATTAATTCTACAGAACGGCTAATAGTAGATTTTAAATCAAATAGTTGCTTTATATAACCTATACTTAGTAAATAACAAAGTATAAATCCTAATCCAAAATAAGTAAAGTACTTAAAATTTATTGTAAATGGTTTCTTCGTTACAAAATACCCCAAACCAATGCCTGCGAAAAACTCAAACACAAAAACATGAATTTTTGTTTGTAAAAAACCAAATGTATTTGAAGGAAAATTAAACAATGTATTTAAAAATTCTCCTATTAGAAAAACTATGATTGGCAAAATAACAATCCATTTCTTAGATTTTTTTATCAATAAAAAAGAAAACGGTGCGGTGAAATAAAATATTTCTTCGAGAGTTAAAGTCCAACCTTGAGAAACTCCTACCGAAAAGAAATCACTAAATAGTGCTTTTGTCATAGAAATAGAAGTCAAAAACTCGAAAGTCTTTACTAAATCCCATTCATTTGTTTTAAAGTACCCAACAAAGAAAACAGCTATTGTCAATAAAAAATACATTGGATAAATCCGAGAAAAACGATTTACCATATACTTTTTAAAATTTATCTTTTCTTGACTATAATACCTATAAGTAATTAAAAACCCACTCAATACAAAGAATAAATCGACCCCAAAATGAAATTCCCAAACAATCATATTGACAATCGTTGGAAATGGACTATTATTAAATGGAAAAAAATGATAAACAAATACTAACCAAGCTGCGATTGCTCTGAACCCTGTTAAAGCTGGAAAAAATAAAGGTGTATTTTTCATATTATTTAATTATCTACTTCAGCACCTAAATTTCTATATTGTGCTCTAAATTTTTCTGCCCATTTATACCACTCCTCATATTGTGCGTCGGGATGATTCGCTTGATCTAAAAATGATTTGATGTAGTAATCCGAAAAATCTTTTGGATAATTTTGCATGGCGTCAAAATCTTTATTTAACCAAGCTTCGTTTAAAATAAAATTCATTCGATTAACATCAAAATGATTTCCATATTCATGGTACGAACCCGTTGCTGAAGATTGGAAAGTAGTTTTTAACACTTCCTGATTGGTTCTTGCAAAAACAGCTTTTTTATTCTTGTGGTACCAAACAGCAGCATTTCGCAATTGTTGTTTTTCGTCCACTTCCCCTTTTGCATCTTCCCAAATGCTCAGCCAATATTCTTTTTGATATAACCCCATCAAGATGGAATTAATTCCCCAATATTTTCGTTTCGTTTCGTTATCAACTAAACCTAATTTATACAAAATGGTAAAAAACTTGTACTTATTGTACATAAACAAATCCATCACCACTTTGTTCGACGTGAACAAATCAACAGGTTGTGTTTGATTAATATGTTCTGTTAGTTGTTTGATCCTATAATTCTTATCGTCAGAATAATTTCCTAACCATCCTAATTTTAAAAGAGGAATCGAAAAGGATTTCATTTCGTTGACTAATTCATCCAGATCTATTGATTCGGTGAACCACACATCATCTTCCGTTACCAAAACATAGTCTGACGAAGATTTAACTGCGTTAAACCATAAATCTGTTGGAATTGTAAAACCATCAATTTTATCGCCTTTTGTGATATTCTCTTCAATTGCTGTTATCTTATCTTGGTATTGACTCGAAGTAATAATTTTAACATTTGGAAATTTTGATTTAATAACTTCTAAATACCTTTTCGGCGTACCATCATCCAAAACCTTAACTTCAAAACTCCCTTTTACGTGTAAATAGATAGAATGTAAACAACGATCCAAATAATGCGGTCGGTTAAACGATTTGATAATAATTGTGGTCATAAAAATTTTCGTTTTAACTTCTTCCAGAAAGTATTCTCTTTTTCAAAGATAAACTTTGGTAAATATCCTATATCATCCACATTTTTACCATACAACTTATCAATACCTCTTCTTTTACAAGTATCATTTAAAACTTGATGCCAATCTTCTTTTTGTTGTATTGTTTTATTCTTATTTTGCGAAATACCTTTATCATGAATGCGGTATAAGTACTGGAAAGAATCAATAAAGTAAAACTCGCCTAACTCGTATAATTTCATGTATAAATCTTGATCTTCAGAAATAATTAACTTTGGATTTATTCCCTGTGTTTGATCATAAATCTCTTTCTTGAACGTAAAAAAATGAGCCACTTCAAAATTGATATTAAAAAACGTTTTATGATTATTTTTTATCTTTTTTGTAAAGTTAAACTCACCCTTTTCTTGTGAAAATTCATCAATTAATTTAATTTTGGAATATGTTGAAATGATGTCCGCATTATTTTTGTACGCATCCATAACATCTTCCAATGCATTAGCCACAATCCTATCATCAGGATCCACAAATCCACAAATATCACCACTTGCTTCCTCAACGCATCTTCTTTTGGTATACCCAACTTTTTTGTTTGCTGAATTACGGAATAATTTGATTTTATCATCCTGCTTCGATAATTCCACGAGTTTTTCATAAGATCCATCGTTAGAACAATCATCTACAATTATCATTTCATAATCGAGATAAGTTTGATTTAGAATAGATTGATAACATTCTTGGAAATAATTCCAATTGTTATAATGAGCGATTAAAACAGAGAATTTCATATTACAACAGCTTTACTAATTGTTCTTGTTTATTCACTATTATCGAATTGTCTGGTACATCTTTATGAATCACACACCCAGCCCCAATAATGACGTTATTACCGATGTTTACTCCTTTTAAAATTATCGTATTCGATCCCAACCAACAGTTTTCACCTATTTTAATTGAGTCCGTTGTAAACTCTTTGTGATAAGTTTGAGAGGTATCATACCGATGGTTATGATCATATAGTTTTACATTCTCACCGAATAGTGTATTTTCTCCAATAACTATACTTTCTAAACAATTAATAGAACAACCGTTATTTAAGAAGACATTATCGCCAATTGTCAAATTTGCATTCTTGCCTAAAACCAAATTAAAATTATTTCGAATATCGATATTTTGTCCAAACGTTGCCGATGAAGTTGAATGAATGATATTTGTTGTGAAGTTTCCTAATTTAAAGTTTTTTCCAATAGAAAAATTAGGATGACTCACAAAACCACTTTTATTAAGTTTAAGCTGAATTTTATTGTTTATTTTTGCAATAATATGCAACATGTTATTTTAGGTTTAGATATACAAATATACCTAAAGTTAATTATTTCTAAAGATGTTATTGTAACAATGCTTACTTTTGGGTAATTCATTTAAACTTTTTTAATAAAAATGATTGTAGATATTTTATTTTAACTATCATAAAAAAACATCTTAATTATTCTGTGTTCTTAACATTATTCTACAAATGTGATCTACCTCTTCTAAAGTCAAATCATAAAACATAGGTAGACATAAAACTCGCTTTGCAATATCCTCTGTTATTGGCATTTCTTTTGATTCCAAATATGGTAGCGCAGAAGCTAAGCTCGGATAAAAATATCTTCTTGTTCCTATCTCATTCAATTGCAAAACTTTTTTACATTTTAACAATAACTCCTCATTTTCTATAATAATCGGATAATACGAATTGTTATTCTGAGAACCATCATTCCACTTTGGTCTAAAGCATTTAAAACCATTCAGCTTGATATCATATCTTTTTGCAATTTGTTCTCTCTTTTCCAAGATTACTTCTATATAATTAAGATTAATTATTCCCATAGCTGCATGAAATTCCGAATTTTTACCATTTATTCCCAAGTCAGAAAAAGTATCAAAATCTGAAATTCCAAAATTTCTTATTGAAGACATTTTTTTCAATAAATCAGCATCTTTTGTGATGATTAAACCGCCTTCTGTTGTATGATACAATTTTGTTGCATGTAAACTACAAGTCGAAATATCCCCATACTCGAAAATAGATTTCCCTTTTATTTCTACTCCAAAAGCATGTGCACCATCATAGATAACTTTCAAATTATGTTTTTTCGCTATAGCTTCTATTGCATAAACATCACAAGGATTTCCGTAAACATGAGTTGCCAAAATCGCTTGAGTTTTATCCGTTATTGCTTCTTCTATTTTTTTAGGATCAATACATAATGTATCCTTATCAATATCTACAAATATAGGCTCGCAACCTTCCCAAACAATTGTAGAAGTTGTTGCAACAAAAGAGAATGGTGTTGTTATAATTTCTCCTTTAAGATCCAGAGCCTTAATAGCCATTTGTAATGCTACTGTCCCATTTGTAACAAACAAAAGATGATTTATTTTTAAATAATCTTTTAATTCCATTTCCAATTGACTAGCTAATGGCCCCATATTAGTTAACCACTGACGTTTCTAAATACCATCTAATAATTGTTGATATTCTTCTTGTGGTGGTAAGAAAGGTTTGGTTACTGGTATCATATTATATTTTTTTTATTAATTGTTCTTGTTTATTTATAATAATTGAGTTTGCAGGTACATCTTTGTGAATAACACAGCCTGCTCCTATAATTACATTATCTCCAATTGTAACATCTTTCAGAACAACTACGTTTGTTCCTAACCAACAATTTTTTCCAATTTTTATTTGACCAGTATTAAATTCTTGATGAAAAACTACCTTTTTATCATATTTATGATTATGATCGTACAATCTTACATTTTCACCAAATAAAGTATTTTCACCTATTGATATCTCTCCTAAGCAAGAAATTGTTGCTCTTGTGATATAAGTATTTTTACCAACAAAGAATTTGGCATCACTTTTTATTGTCAAATAGTTTGATTCGTTCATTGTAACGTTATCTTCTATTTCAATAATAGCCTTAGGAGAAATATCATAGTAATAATTATTTCCTAACTTAAAATCTGATGCTATTTTTGAATTAGAATTTTGTTTGAAAAGTTTGTAGGCTTGTTCTCTTTTAGCTTTTTCAATTAATTTATCAAGAAATAATAAAATTTTATAAAACATATTTTTAAAACTATTATATATAATACTAAGATAATATTAAAGATCGAATTGTATAGTTAAGAATTTTTATGCATTTCTATAAATCCTTCTGTCCATTTTTTCCAATTATCTGCAAATAATATACTTTCATTATCTCTCAATAATTCATATATATATTCTACAGAAAAATCATTTGGGTAATTTTCATAAGAATTAAATTCATTTTTATACCATAGTTCATTTAAAATATAATTAAATTTTATCAAGTCAAAATTTTCTTCAATATTAAATGAATTAAATGATGCAGATGATCGATAAGAGGTTTCCATCACACGATTAGTCATTAATGTATATTTATAATCTCCTTTGTGTTTAAAAGCCCAATCTACGGCATTTTTCAACTGTAATGATTCTATTACACGCTTATATTTATCCTTCCAAAGAAACTGTAAGTAATCTTTACGATACATCCCCATCGGAATATCATACATCACCCATAGTTGCATTATCCATCTTTTAGGTAAAAGATTAAATTTTTCTAAAATAATCCTACCACTAAAAGTGTTATTTAACAACAAGTTATAAAACTTTTTAGATCTAAATATAAAATTAGGATTATGATATGAAATAGTATTTGTAAGATTTTTATGAGGAATAATATCTGAATCTTTTTCTAAAATTCTACCCAATTTTAAGATATGAATATCGTATCTTTTCATTTCCTCTATATAAAATGACATATCAAAATTATCAATAAACCAAACATCATCTTCTGTTAAGATCAGTATGTCTGAAGATTTTTCGATTGCATTAAACCATAACTCTGTCGGAATACGAATATCATGATATTGTTCAACTCCTTTTAAATGCCTATCTATTTTTTTAATTTTCTCCTCTCGGTACTTAGAAAATCTAAATTTAACTTGCGGATACTTTTCTTTTATTTTATCTAAGTATTTTTGAGGTGTTCCATCATCTAAAATGATTATTTCAATATTATTCGCATCATTTACCTTCTCGTAAATACTTTGTAAGCAACGATCTAATAAATATGGTCGATAATAGCTTTTTATAAGAATATTCATGATCATTTATTTGAATGTTTTGGAGCTATATGGCTAAATAATTGTTCCCTTAATAAAGAACTACTTTTTATTTTTCTAGCAAAAAAATAATCTTTTAAAGATATCAATTTATCAAAATCTGTCATATCCAAAAATGCAGGATACCCACCTCTACCAGAATCCCAATCATAATATCGTAGATTTTTACAAACAATACTGTTAACTAAAGGTGAGTTCAATAATATTGTTTGAAAATAAAATTCTTCAGAACAAAAAGTATATTTGAACCTAGTTAATATATTTGTATCAGGGTAATTAATAACATATTCCAAAGCATTTCTATTAAGACTCCAGTAAGTAGAACCTGCATATACCTTTTGAGGAAAACTCTTTGAATATGATCTATTAATTTTATATTTACGTTGTAATCTAACTATTATAGATAAATAATATAATTGTTTTTCAATTTTAGCATTAAAATAATCATAAAACTGAAAAGTATTTAATCTATCAAACCAAACATCATGAACATCTGTAACTTCAAAATAGTCTAAATAATTTTTTGACTGATCTAATGCTAAAAATTCTTTAACTGATTTTATAGGAAAGTCCTCTCCTGTTATCAAATGAAAAAAAGTATTTTCATTATTTTTCAAAGCTTCTTTTGATAAATGTAAAATTGCCTTTAAATGGTTAAAACCTCCCCAATTAACTTTATATTTTTTAGACACAAATACATTATCAAATCTATCCAAACCTTCTGTACTTAGATTACTTTTTTTATCAATATGAATATAAAAATTAAAATTTTCCCCAAACAATGTTATTAGTTTTGATAATGTATTAACTTCCTTATATGCTGTAATAAGTATTGCCTGTTTTTTCATAAGCATATTATATTAATCCCTAATTTTAATAAACATATCCTCCCAAATCATCATAATATTATCAAGTTGATAACGCTGAGATACTTTAATAGCCTCTTCCGACATTTCTGTTCTCAATTGCTTGTTCAATATTAATATTTTTAATTTTTCTGCAAATTCAGTTACATCAAAAGGTCTAACAAGAAATTTTTTTAACTCACTATCCCCCATCATTTGTTTTGGTCCATTTTTACATTCAAAAGCCACTGGAACCAATCCGCAAGAAAGTGCTTCTATAAGCACTAATGGAAATCCTTCGAAACGAGAACTCAAAGCAAAAATGGAATGTTCAGAAAACACTTGATTTATATCTTTTCTTGGTTCACAAAGATTGATACTGTTTCCTAAACTCAATTGTTTAATTTGTTTTATCAAGTCTTCCTCTAATTCTCCAGATCCATAAATATCTAATTTCCAATCAGGAAAATCATTATTCACTATTGCCCAGGCATCAATTAAATAATTAAATCCTTTTTGATATGTAAAACGTCCAACTGCTAATACTTTTTCTATAGAAGAATCTGTTTTAATTGGGGTAATTGTGATAGGATTTGGAATATTGATTACATTGTTAAAGTAATTACTCCATTCTTCATCATCTTGTTGAGTAAGGACAATTATTCTATCATATTTATTCAAAGTTTTTTGGAAAAGCTTAGTTTGCATCTTCATCCTTAAATTTCGTAAAGACCATTTTGCTTTCAATTTTATACTAAGTGGTGTAATATCAAAATGGAAATGATATTCCATCAGTTTTTTACTTCCATCTTTTATTAATGGTAAAAACTTGTGTTCTGCACCGAAATACATTGATATAGCAATATCAGTTGGATTCTTATAAAGATATTCTTCAACTTTCTGACGATAAGTTTGCATAAAACTTTTATATAATTTCTTTTTTTCCCAATAGCCTAACCCCTTCAATTTAGAAGTTGGATCAGGAATGTTTAAATGAAGAAATTTTATCTTTTCACTAAACTCAAAAAATATAGGATCATCGAATTGACGGTAGGTAATAATGGTAACTTCATGATGAAATACGTCAGCTAAATAATTAGCTTTCACATTCAGCATTCGTTCTGTACCCGCAGAATCTTTTAGATTAGGAAAAAAGTAAACTATTTTCATTAGGTTTAATTCTTAGATTTATCTATAGTCTTTTAATGTAGGTAAAAGTTTTTTGTACTGAATAATATGTTTATGATATTTTAGCATAAGTGGATGAATAATTTGTCCAAGTAAATGAAAATAAGGAATTGGATAACCTTTATCTGGATAATTCTCTTCATTATAAATCATGTATTCTTTATTCTTTTCATTAAAATTATAAAGCAAATCATAAGCTTCATCCATTCTCTTATGTAATTCCTCATACCACTCCCTTGTAAAAGGAGTATTGGGTTTACATATAAAAGAACATACTCCAACAAGTAAAGGGGTATGCTTTGTAAGGTCATTAAAAACTTTTTCTTCAGAATTTAGCTTATTTTCATAATTCTTATAAATAGATGTATCAGCTAAAAATCTATGTTTAATTGGTGCTAATCCTCCATGCAAAAGCTCAGGATAACCAATTATATGTTTATCTTTTTTACTATTTAACTCCTCAAAGGCTGGTTTCCATGAATGATTAAATGGTTTAATATCTGCATATCCTCCTCCATGATGATGCATAAAATAACACCTTAAATAATCAGAACGATGGACAAGACTTAATAATTCGTATCCTTTATGTAAAGGAAATTCTGGTTTTATATATTGAGCTAAATTATCTGGTGTTATAATCTTTATAGGAACTCCTGCGTTTTCTTCAAGTGCTTTAATTCCTTTCTTACGGTTTTCGGTTAATGGATTATCTCCCGTCCAAAAACAATAAATAACTTCTGGTGCTTTTTCTCCAGAAGAATTTACTTCATAAGAATTTGCTAAAAAACTATGAGGATATTTATCCTTAGAAAACGTATAAGCATATCTTCCTTGCTTTATATTCAATAAGGTTTGATAAGCATTTGGAAATAATTTTCTAATTTTTAAGGCTATTTGGTTGAACATAGTTATTTTTTTCTTAAGGTTTTAATTAAAGGTATATTTTTTATTCTGTACTTTATATAATGTTTATAAAGAGTATAAACAGTGGTATCTTGAAACATTACCGTTTTTAAAATACTAATGAATGATCTTCTTAAAGTTTCGTTTATAGAATGATCTTTTGCCCACCAATCTAACATTTCTCTTTTTTTAACTTCAAGTATTTCTTTATCTAAAGTTAATTTTTTTAAAGTTGAAAAAATAACATTTGCTCTTTCAATAAGACCTCTCTCTTTTTTTTCAATTGTAAAATAATTTCTTGTAGACTGAAGAGAATGTCTAAAATAATTTAACTTTTCATTTCCTCTAAAATAAACATATACATCCTCTTCCGAAAGAAGATTATTCCAAAATAACCAATCTCCAGCTTCTTTATAATTTAAAATCCTATCAATATACTTTCTTCCTATTTCCTTTCTAAAAATTACGCTACTCGCATTTACAATTAAACATTTATTCAGCATAAAGTCCTTGACATAATCTATTCCTTTATAATAATGATTATTCTTCCAAAGAGTTGGATGAGATTGCTCTGCATATTCTTCAAAAGTATCTACAATTTCATTACCATTTTCATCAACATACAACATATCACTATAAGCCACTCCAATATTTTCATATTCTGAAAATACTTTAACCATTTTCTCTAGAAATGTAATATCTGCCCAATCATCACTTTCTGCAATCCATATCAAATCTCCTTTTGCAAGTTCTAATCCTTTTTTCCATTGTTGAAAAGGACTCCCACTATTGTTTTTATTATAAACTCTATTCGTTATTCTTTCATCTTCATATGAGTTTAAAATTTCCACACTATTATCTGTTGATAAATCATCTAACAAAATAACTTCAAAATT
>RRZT011821915.1_pt1 | contig 12126 bp, 14 predicted proteins | sample 2165551 | NCBI WGS metagenome assembly RRZT01 (sample SAMN10456910, study PRJNA506462) | wastewater metagenome | biome: wastewater; feature: sludge; material: wastewater sludge; isolation source: wastewater sludge with Escherichia coli K12::gfp cells carrying plasmid... | place: USA: Moscow, Idaho... | reverse complement strand
TTATATTACCACCACCAATTGATGAGCCTACAATATAATAATCTTCACCATTTTCATAACCAAATACAATCTTAACTGTATTTGGATGTGTATATCCAAGATTAGCCTCTTTAAATACAATATCTAAACCTTTTTCTCCAGCGGTTTCTAAGGCATTTATAATTCCTTCATCATCAGGTTCCATACCTAAGATACCACCAACTAATGCTCTATCAGTTCCATGACCTTCATAAGTTTTAGCAAAGGAGCCATGTAAATAAAAAGTAACTGAATTAAAATCACTTCTCACAATATCCTTTGAAACCTTACCAAGTCTTGCTGCACCAGCAGTATGTGAGCTTGAAGGTCCTATCATAATAGGGCCTAATATATCAAAAACTCCATAATTTTTCATATAAACCTCCTAATCATTATCTTTTTTCCTTTTAATTATTATATAAAAGCCTAGGATAACTAGTAGTATAGGCCAATACTCACCTACTTTATAGAAATAATAAGTGAATTTTGGAGATATCCTAACTAGTAACATATATATACCAATTAATATTAATCCAAGACCAAAGTAAATTGAAGTGTTTTTAGTTTTTTTATCTTTAATATCTTCATCTTCATAAACTTGAAAGTTTTCATCAGTACTCAAATCATCTTCTTCTGGAATTAGAATAATGCAAATTAAATATGCTATTATAGCAGGGAATCTGGATGTGAATAAAAGAATAAACCATATAATCCTTATAATAACAGGGTCAATATTAAAAAACATACCTAAACCACCACATACTCCAGCGACAATTTTATTAGATTTTGAACGTCGTAACTCTTTTGTCATATACTTTGCCTCCTTTTTATATATAATAACTATATGGTATCAAATTATGGATAAAAATAAAATAGTATTAAGATATAATATTCACAAGAAATATCCTTTATGTTAATATGTATTAAGGATATAAAACATAGGAGAGATTTTATGGAAAATATAATAACATTAGTTTTTAAGTATTTATTTATTTTTATTATTTATGCCTTTATGATAAGTATTATTAGATTAATATATCTTGACATAGAAGGTATTAATAAAAATAGCAAGGCACAAACTTATTTAAAATTAATTAATATGAAAGAAGATTTACCATTTAAACTATCTGAACACTATGCATTAAATAATGAAACAAAATTAGGTAGAGGTTCAGAAAATACAATCACTATAAAAGATCCATTTATTTCAAAGGAGCATATTAAAATATATTCGGAAGATGGGGATTATTATTTAGAGGATTTAAATAGTGCTAATGGTACATTTTTAAATGAGAAAAAAGTTGAAGGAAGAGAAAAATTATATAATGGAGATATAATAAATATAGGACAATTAGGTTTTATATTTGTTAATAGAAAATAGAGGGATAATATGTTAAACAGAAAATTAGATTACAGAAGACCAAGAAATTTAGTCGTAATATTTCAAGTATTAGCATTAATATTATTTTTAGTATCCAGTAAAGGTGAACCAGATAAATTTATATTGATAAGTTCAATTGGATTGATTGCGCTTACATATATTTCAAATTATCTCTTGTTAAAAATATCAACAGGGGATAATTATATTTTTTTAATAGTGACAATGCTACTAAGTATTGGGTTGGTAATGATTTATAGGATTAATCCAGAAATAGGAGTTAAGCAAGTTATTTGGATTGGTATGGGTATAGTCTTATTTTTTATAAGTTATTTTATTGTAAAGCATATAAAAATATGGGATAAGTTAACATACTTTTATTTATTTGCATCTCTTATATTATTTGTACTTACATTACTACTTGCGACTATTACAAAAGGTGCAAAAAACTGGATTTCAATATTTGGTATTAGGTTTCAGCCAACAGAGATCATAAAAATATTAATGATTTTTTTAATAGCCTCATATTATACAAATTATGAAAAGTTTAAAAAGATGAAATATGGAAAATATTATTTATTAGTAGCTATTTATGTGTTTATTTTATTTTTATTCTTACAAAAAGATTTAGGAACTGTATTGATTTTTTATGGAATATTTTTATTCTTACAGTTTATCTATGAAGAAGATAGAAAATTAATTGCATTAAATATACTATTATTTGTATTTGCTGGAATTTTAGGATATTTTTTATTTGACCATGTTAGAATAAGATTTGAAACATGGATTAATCCTTGGAAATATATTGATAATAAAGGCTATCAAATAACTCAATCACTTTTTGCAATTGCAAGTGGAGGCTTTTTTGGTACAGGAATAGGAAAAGGTTATCCTGATTTTATACCAGAGGTTCATACGGATTTTATATTTGCAGCAATATCTGAAGAAATGGGAATATTTACAGGTATGGGAATAATAATGCTATTTCTAATCTTAGTTTATAGAGGATTTAAGATTGCAATAAATCAAAAGGATAAATTTTTTAGAATAGTCGCATTAGGGATTAGTTTATTATTTGGAATACAATCCTTTATAATATTAGGTGGAGTAATAAAATTGATACCATTAACAGGCATTACAATACCTTTTATTAGTTATGGTGGTAGTTCCATGTTATCAAGTTTTATATGTTTGGGGATATTACAGGTAGCATCTGAAGAACTAGATACAAAGGAGGCTAATGATGAAAAAAGAGATTAGAAGAATAAGATTTGTTCTTTTTACTGTAGTTATACTATTTATTAGTCTTATACTTTATTTAACTTATTTTCAACTTGTAAAAGCAAATGATGTAAAACAAAATTCTTATAATAAAAGATTGTGGATTAATGAAGAGAAGATTAAAAGGGGAAGTATTAGAGATGCAAATGATAAAATACTTGCCTATAGCGTGAAAAATGACGATGGTATGTATGATAGAGTATATGATTATGGAAATTTATATAGTCATATAATAGGTTATAGTTATAGATCCTATGGTAAGGTGGGACTGGAGTTAGAATATAATAATGTATTACTTGATATAAGTGATAATCTATCACTTAATGAGATAAAAAATTTAGTAAATCCTAGTGAAGAAGGAAATGATATAAAATTAACTATAAATCATGAAATTCAAGAATATACTAGAAATGCATTAAGTGGGAAAAAAGGTGCAGTAGTTACAATGAATCCAAATACAGGTGAAATATATTCTATGGTTAGTTTACCAGATTTTGATAGCTCTAAATTAAATGAAAAATGGGGAGAGATAATGGATAGTAAAGATAGTCCATTTTTAAATAGAACAATATCTGGATTATATGAACCAGGATCTTCTTTTAAAATAGTTCCAGCAGTGGGAATGTTGGAAAATAGAGGGATTGATCAGAACTATAATTGTAAAGGTACAACTGTTATTGATGGATATACACTAAAGGACTATAATGAAGAAGGGCATGGAGAATTAAATTTAGAACAAGCTTTTGCAAAATCCTGTAATACTTATTTTGCTGAAAAGGGGTTGGAGATTGGTAAGGATAAATTTTTGGATTTAACAGAAAAATTTATGATAAATAAAAAAATACCATTTGATTTACCAACTGAAACAAGTGTATTACCTAAAAAAATGGGAGATACTGACCTTGCAGCAACAAGTATAGGTCAAGGTAAACTTCAAATAACTCCATTAAATCTTGCAATGATAAGTTCTGCAATAGCAAATGATGGAGATATGATGAAACCATTATTAGTTAAGAATATAATTTCTCCAAGAGATAATATTATTAAAACAAATAGTTTAGAACTACTATCAAAAGTTACAACTGCAGAAAATGCAAATAAAATAAAAGACATGATGATAGAAGTGGTTAATAATGGGACAGGAACAAATGCCCAATTAAATGATTTTCAGGTTGCAGGCAAGACAGGTACAGCAGAAAATTCATCAGGAAAGAGTCATGCATGGTTTACAGGATTTGCACCAGCAAATAATCCTAAAGTTGCCATTGCAGTAATCTTGGAAGAGGAAGGACAAACTGGTGGAGGAGCTGCAGCACCAATTGCTAGAGATATAATATATAAAGTATTATCAACTATTAAATAATGGAGGGAATAAAATGACAAATATTTTTTATGAAGACAGAAATGATATACCAGCAGAATATACTTGGGATCTAAATGCAATTTACAATAGTGAAGATGAGTGGTTAGAGGATATCAATGAATCAATTGAAATTGCAACAAAATTGAGTGAATACAAAGATAGGGTTGGAGAGTCAAAAGAAAGCTTATTAGAAGTATTTGAACTTCAAATAGCATTAAATAGAAAAATTACAAAAACATATAGCTATGCAAATATGTTCTTAGATCAAGACACAAGAAATAGTAAGGCACAGGAACTAAAAGATAAAATAATGCAAACAATTGTAAAATCAAGTGAATTAACTTCTTTTATAGTACCAGAAATGTTAGAAATTGATAGTGATATATTAAAAAAATATATTGATGAGTCACAAGAATTAAAGCTATATGAGCATTCAATAATGGAAACATTAAGACAAAAAGAACATTTCTTATCCCCAAAGGAAGAAAGTTTATTGGCACAGGTAGGAGAAGTAACAGGTGCTTCACAACAGACATTTTCAATGTTAAGTAATGCAGATTTAAGATTTCCTAAAATAAAAAATGAAAATGGGGAAGAAGTTGAATTAACACAAGGAAATTTTGTTCCATTTTTAAGAAATAAGGATAGAAAAGTTAGAGAAACTGCATATAATGAATTTTATGATACCTATGGTTCTTTTAAAAATACTTTTGCACAAACACTTTCTGGAAATGTTAAGAAAAATATCTTCAATGCAAGAGTAAGAAATTATAATTCTTCAATAGAAGCTGCATTAGATAATAACAATATACCAGTTAAAGTATATGAAAATTTAATCGAATCAGTACATGATAATCTAGATGCTATGCATAAATACATTAGTATTAGAAAAAGAGCATTGAAATTAGACAAATTAAAATACTATGATTTATATACACCAATAATCGATAATTATGAATTTAATATCCCTTATGAAGAAGGAAAAGCATTGATGGTTGAAGGTTTACAACCACTAGGAAAGGAATATTTAGATGCAGTTGATGAAGGTTTAAGGGATAGATGGATAGATGTATATGAAAATAGTGGAAAGAGATCAGGAGCGTATTCAGGTGGAGCTTATGATACTAAACCATATATATTATTAAATTATCAAAATGAAATAGACTCTGTATTTACACTTGCACATGAAATGGGACATTCAATACACAGTTATTTAACTAGAAAATATCAAGAACCAATTTATGGAAACTACTGTATATTTGTTGCAGAAGTTGCATCTACTTGTAATGAGGCATTGTTATTAAATCATATGCTTAAAAACTATAAATCAGAAGAAGAAAAATTATTCTTACTAAATCACTATCTAGAATCATTTAGAGGAACTGTGTTTAGACAAACTATGTTTGCAGAATTTGAAAAAATAATCTATGAGTATGCGGAAAATGGTGGAGCATTAACAGCAGATTATTTATCTGAAACATATAAAGAATTAAATCTAAAATACTATGGCGAAGAGATAGAAGTGGATGAAAGAATTGCAACGGAATGGGCAAGAATACCGCATTTCTATTATAATTACTATGTATTTCAATATGCTACAGGATTCTCAGCAGCAATTGCATTAAGCCAAAATATTTTAAATGAAGGTGAAGTTGCAGTTGAAAGATATTTAAATTTCTTAAAAAGCGGTAGTTCTGACTATCCAATTAATGTATTACAAAAAGCTGGAGTAGATATGATGACAAAAGAACCAGTTGATAATGCATTAAAAATATTTAGAGATTTAGTAGATGAAATGGATGAGTTGATTAAATAATAAGATTATATATTTTATAAATATTTTAGAGTGGAAATTTGATAAATTCCACTCTTTTTATTTTGTCAATTATTTTATATAATATTGCTATATACTACAACAAAGGCTTTAAATATGTTATAATACTTTTAAAAGAGTAGGAGGTATAATAATTTGTTATTTTTTATAAAAAATATTATAATACTTCTTTTAATCTTTTGTATTTTTGGTTATATAAATGTTGTTTTAAGACAAAAATTTTTATTAAAAAAGAATATTATATTAATAGATAAGAAATCCATTACAGATAATCTTATAAAAAAGGCAGATTTAAAAGAATTTTTAGTAGATGGATCAAAGTTAAATTCTGGTGATGAGATAGTTATTGTAACAAAGGAAAAGGAAAAAATAAAAGGAATATTAATAGGGATTGCAATAAAAGAAAAATCTATTATTTTAGTAACACATAATGATGTAATAAAAGAACTTGATTTAAAGGATTTAAATAAAATCAAGTTAATAAGCAAATATGGATATTTTTTTTAGCAAAATGGTGATTAAATGAATGAGATTAAAAAAAAGGGAAAATTCAATTTTAAAAAGTTTTTAAGAAATCTATTGATATTATCTATATTCGTCTATATAGTCATTAGAATGATTCCCAGCGTAATATCTATAGTTGTAAAGACAACTTTTCCAGAGGAAGAATTAGTATTAGATAAATATGGAGTAAATGCTATAGTACTTAGAAATGAAGAATTATATAAATCCGCGGGTAGTGGGAATATAGAATATTTTGTTAAAGAGGGAGAAAGAGTTCCATCAGGTAAGCATATTGCTCAATTAAAATTAACTGGAGGAATTTCTACCTATAATCAGATGTTAGAAGAAGTTAATAAAAAAATAGAAGTGCTAAATCAAGTAAAGAAAGATATAGAAGAAAATCCTGAATATGCAAGTAATCCTGAAGAGAGCATAAATAAGATTGTCTATGAAATACAAAATTATCTTCAAAATAAAAACTATAAAGATGCAGAAATACTAAAGGAAAAATTATCAATTTTTGAAGATAATAAAGAAAATATCTTAGGTGGGCTTGAACAAATAAATACAACATTGGAAAAATTACAAGTTGAAAAAGAGGCAATTACTAAGGATATAAATGATAATATAGTTAATTACTATGCCAAAGATGCAGGAGTAGTTTCGTTTAAAGTAGATGGATTTGAAGAAGTTTATAAATACAGTGATAGAGATAAATACAGATTTACAGATATGAAAGAAAAGCCAATAAAGAAGAATTTATTAGACAATAAAGTTTCCGAAAACAATGAGCCAGTTTTTAAGATAATAAGCAATTATGAATGGTATCTAGTGTTGGATGGAACAAATATTAAGGATGTTAATAAATTTGAAATTGGAGATAATATAAGGATAGAATTAAAAGATGAAGAGATAATAGGTAAGATTGAAAATATAGATAAAGTAAAAGAAAATACTACATTATTATGTAGATTTAATACTAATTTTGAAGATTTTTACGAACAAAGACTTGTTAATGTAGATGTTATTAGATACAAGTACAGAGGTTATAAGATTCCTAAAAAGGCAATTGTAGAATCTGAAAATCAAAAAGGTGTTATTATAAGAGATATAAGTGGGATAACAAGATTTAGACCAGTTGAGATATTATACGAAGCTGGGGATATTGTTTATGTTAGCAAAGGTGATGAATCTAATTATATAAAAATAGGCCCTGAAGATAAGCTTGTAAAAACAGTTTCAAAGTTTGATGAAATAATATTAAATAATGTATCTGTTAAAGAGGGCATGATATTAGATTAATCAAGGAGGTAATTAAAATTAGCATCAGTGAAAATATTATAGAAGTGAATAAAAATATAAATAGAGCAATTGAAAATTCTAAATATAATCAGGAAGTAAAACTAATTGCTGTAACCAAAAATTTTGGAGTGGAAGAAATAGAGTTAGCAATAGAAAACGGTATTACAGATATAGGTGAAAATAGGGTTCAAGAGCTTGTAGAGAAATATAAAATACTTGGTGATAAGGTGAATTATCATATGATAGGACATCTACAAACTAATAAGGTAAAATATATAATTGATAAAGTAAAACTAATACATTCACTAGATAGATTATCTTTAGCAAAAGAAATTAATAAAAGAGCTGAAAAGTATGATATAATAATGGATACATTGATACAAATCAATATATCTAAAGAAGAAACTAAACAAGGTATTAGTGTGGAGGAAGTTGATGAGTTTATAAATAGTCTTAGTGAATTTAAGAATATAAGGGTTAAAGGGCTAATGACTATTGCACCATATGAAAATAATATAGAAGATACAAGATGGATATTTAAAGAATTAAAAGCTATTTACCAAGATATAAAATCAAAAAACTACAAAAATGTAGATATGGAGATTTTATCAATGGGCATGACTAATGATTATGAAATAGCAATAGAAGAAGGATCAACAATGGTAAGAGTAGGCACAGGCATATTTGGAAAAAGAAAATACTAGGGGGGTTATTATGTCAGGAATATTTAGTAAAGCAAAGAGATTTATGGGATTTGATGATTATGAAAGTTATGATGAGTACGAAGAGTATGAAGACTATGATGAAGTACTAGAAGAACCAACAGTTAATTCTAATACTAATTTAAAAAAGAGCAATATAGTTAATATTCATACAGCAAGTAATATGAAATTAGTTGTACATGAGCCATTAAACTATGAAGATGCACCACAAATTGTTGATGATTTAAAAAGCAGAAAGACAGTAGTTGTTAATTTAGAGCAATTAGAACCAGTTATAAAGAGAAAAATATTTGATTTTATAAATGGTGGTCTTTACTCATTAGAAGGAAATATCCAAAAAGTAACAACTGATATATTTATTTTAGCACCTAAAAATGTAGAAATAGATGGCAATATGAGAGATCAATTAAAGAATAAATCAGTATTTAATTGGTAATAAAGGAGAGTAATTGTGGCATATAATATTTACAAAATTCTAAGTTTATTATTTAGAGTCATTTATATTCTCTTAACTGCAAGTGTATTATTTTCTTGGTTAAACATAGGAACTAATACTTTTATAGGAAGATTTGTATATGAGATAACAGAACCTATACTATATCCAATAAGAAAATTATTATATAAAATTGGTATTGGTAGGGGAATGTTAGATTTTTCAGTTGTAGCAGCTATTCTATTAATGGAAATTATATTAAACTTTGTTAGAAGATTATTGATTTGATAATATGAAAATAGATAGAGATAAATATTTAAATCATATAAATGATCAAGAACAAATTGATAATATGAAAAGAATAATGGATAAAATAGATATTGTTTTATCTTATCATGGAATTGAATCCACTGATTTCTTAAACCCGTATGAGAGAAGATTAGCTATTTCTATATTAAATAGATTTAGTGAAATTACATATGTTGAAATTGGTGGATTAGACAATTCTGAAAGAAAAATAATAAGTATTTTTCCAGATTATTATGATTTTAAAGATGATGATATAGAAATAAAAGCATTTGAAATTTATGGTTATAGTTCCAATTTAAATCATAGAGATATACTAGGCTCTTTAATGAGCTTGGGTATTATAAGAGATAAAATTGGGGATATAAACCTTCATGATAATAAGATAGATATAATTGTAAAGAGTGAAATAGCTGATTATATATATTATAACTTAAATAAAATAGCTAAAGCGAATATAAAGATTAGAGAATTACCATTAGAAGAAATAGTCGAAGGTAATGTAGAATATAAAGAAATTAAAAAGACTATATCATCCATGAGACTTGATATAATAATAAGTGAAGCACTTAATATATCAAGGAATGATAGTCAAAAAATTATTAATTCAAATAGAGTAAAAGTAAATTGGGAACCAATAGATAAGGTTTCTGTAAGTATTAATGAAGGTGATATGATATCAATAAAGGGTTATGGTAGATTTATACTTTATTCTGTAGATGGAATAAGTAGAAAAGGTAAGAATTTCATAACAATTAGAAAGTTAATATAGATGGAGTTGATCAAATGATAACACCTGTTGAAATAAAAAATCAAGAATTTAGAAAGGCATTTTATGGCTATAATGAAAATGATGTAGATGAATTTCTAGATCTTATTATAGAGAGCTATGAAAAAATTTTTGATGAAAACAATGAATTAAAAGATAAAGTTCTAGCTTTAACAGAAAAGATGGAACAGTTTGGTAGTTTGGAAGATACATTAAAGGAAACATTATTAGTAGCACAAAAAACAGCAACAGAAATAGTTCAAACTTCTAAAAACAAGGCAGATGTTATGATAAATGATGCTGAGTTAGAATCAAAAAAGATAATTGACAAAAATATTGATAGATTAAATGATATGGTCAATGAATATGAATTATTAAAGAAAGAGATAATTATATTTAAGACTAGGTATAGAACATTTATGGAAGCTCAAATAGCTTCATTAGAAGAATTTGATAAAAGTTTTAATATGAACTTAAATGATGAGGGTAAATAGAGATTGATTGTATGACTTGGGGGCTATTCTCCAAGTTTTATTTATTTATAATGGAGGTAAGAATGACTAAGGAAGTTAGGATAAAAGAAAATATTATATTTGGTAATGGTGAATTTAATATTATTGCCGGTCCTTGTTCCGTTGAAAACTATGAGCAAATGGATGAAGTAGGAAATTTATTAGTAAAAAATAATATTAAACTATTAAGAGGTGGGGCCTTTAAACCTAGAACCAATCCAAGATCATTTCAAGGATTAGGAATAGAAGGGCTAGAATTATTAAAAGAGATGAAAGAAAAATATAATTTAGCAATTGTTTCAGAAGTTATAGATATAAACCATATAGAATTATTATATGATTATATAGATATATTTCAAATTGGTACAAGAAATATGTACAATTATTCTCTATTAAAAGAATTGGGAATACAAGATAAGGCAGTACTTTTAAAAAGAGGAATGTCAGCTACAATAAAGGAATGGATAGATGCATCAGAATATATTAGAATTGGTGGAAACGAAAAAATAATTCTATGTGAAAGAGGAATAAGAACTTTTGAGACATATACAAGAAACACATTAGATCTTATGTCCATACCAATAATTCACAATGAAACAGATTTACCAATAATAGTAGACCCTAGCCATGGGACTGGTAGAAAGGAATTGATAATACCAGCAATTAAGGCAGCTAAAGCATTAGAGGCTGATGGAGCTATAGTAGAAATCCATCCAAATCCAGAAGAAGCATATTCAGATGGATTTCAATCATTGAATTTTAGTGAATTTAATAATTTACTTAAATCTATAAAATAAGGAGGAATTAAATTGGCATTATTTATTTATATATTACTTGCAATAAGTGGAGACCAATTTACTAAATACTTAGCAGTTAAATTTTTAAAAAATGGTCAGAATATAAAAATTATAGAAAATTTCTTAGAATTTTCTTATGTAGAAAATTTTGGGGCAGGTTTTGGTATCTTGCAGAATAAAAAATTCTTCCTAATAGGAGTTACAGCGTTAGTGATTCTATTTTTAATATTCTTCCTTTATAGAAATTATCATAGAATGAACACAGTGGTAAAAATCTCATTTGCATCATTAATAGCAGGTTCATTAGGGAATCTAATAGATAGAATAAGAATAGGATATGTAGTAGATTTTATAAGTGTAAAATTTGGAAATGGTTATAATTTTCCAGTATTTAATATAGCAGATATACTAGTTGTTATAGGTACTATTTTAATAATAATAACCATATTATTTGATAAAGATTTTGATATATAGGTGATAACATGAATCACAATATTATTGTAAAAGATATAGAAAATATTAGATTAGATATATTTTTATCGGAAAAATATACTGAATTATCTCGTTCAAAATTAAATAAACTAATAAAAAATGGAGATATAATAGTCAATGATGAAATTGTAAAACCGTCATATTTAATTAAATATGGAGATGTTATTTATATTAAAACATTAGAAGAAAAAAAGATAAAATTAATCAAAGAAAATATACCATTAGATATAATATATGAAGATGATTATTTAATGGTTTTAAATAAACCAAAGGGATTAGTAGTTTATCCTGGAGAAAATCATGAAAATGGTACATTGGTAAATGGCTTATTGAATTATACTGATAAACTATCAGATATTGGTGGATATATAAGACCTGGAATAGTTCATAGACTTGATAAAGACACTTCCGGGAT
>RRZT010988972.1_pt1 | contig 12129 bp, 11 predicted proteins | sample 2165551 | NCBI WGS metagenome assembly RRZT01 (sample SAMN10456910, study PRJNA506462) | wastewater metagenome | biome: wastewater; feature: sludge; material: wastewater sludge; isolation source: wastewater sludge with Escherichia coli K12::gfp cells carrying plasmid... | place: USA: Moscow, Idaho... | reverse complement strand
GGCCTGACCGCCGATCTGTCGAAATATACCGACCTGCATGTCTTTGCGAAGGCCTTCCCGGATCGGTTCTTCCAGATGGGCATGGCCGAGCAGGTGATGATCTCGGCCGCCGCCGGTATGGCGCGCGAGGGCTTTATCCCCTTTGCCACGACCTATGCCGTCTTTGCCTCGCGCCGGGCCTATGACTTCATCTGCATGGCCATCGCCGAGGAAAACCTGCCAGTCAAGATCGTCTGCGCCCTGCCCGGCCTGACCACCGGCTATGGCCCCAGCCATCAGGCCTTCGAGGATCTGGCGATCTTTCGCGGCCTGCCCAACCTGACCATCATTGACCCCTGCGACGCGGTCGATATCGAACAGATGGTGCCGGTGATCGCCGACCACCCCGGCCCGGTCTATTCGCGCCTGCTGCGCGGCAAGGTGCCAAGCGTCATCACCCGCTACAAGCCCGATTACCAGTTCCAGATCGGCAAGGCGGCGCTGTTGCGCGACGGGCGCGACGTGCTGGTCGTCTCGACCGGGCTGATGACCATGCGGGCGCTGGATGCCGCCGAAAAGCTGGCGCGCGACGGCGTCGATGTGGCGGTGCTGCATTGCCCGACCGTCAAGCCTTTGGATCGCGAGGCCATTCTGGCCGAGGCGCGCAAGAGCGGACGTCTGGTCGTCACCGCCGAAAACCACACCGTCATCGGCGGTTTGGGCGAGGCTGTGGCCGGCATCCTGATGCGCGAGGGCGTGCATCCGGCCTTCCGCATGATTGGCCTGCCCGATCAGTTTCTGGAGGCTGGCGCGCTGCCGACGCTGCACGACATGTACGGCATCTCGGTCAACGGGGTGGCGCAACAGATCAAGGGCTGGCTCTGACGCCAGCGAGGGGGGGAACGATGGGACTTCTGAACGGGCGCTTTGCCGCCATCACCGGTGCGGCGGGGCCGCGCGGTCTGGGCCGGGCCATGGCGCAGATCTTTGCCGAACATGGCGCGACGGTCGCCATTCTGGATCTGGACGCGGCGCAGGCACAGGCGGTCGCGGCGGAATTGGGGCCGGAACATGTGGGTCTGGCCTGTGACGTGACCGACAAGGCGGCCTGCGATGCCGCCATCGGCGATCTGATCGCGCGGTGGGGCCGGATCGACATTCTGGTCAATAATGCGGGCATCACCCAGCCCCTGAAACTGATGGAGATCGCGGCGGCGAATTATGACGCCGTGCTGGACGTGAACCTGCGCGGCACGCTTTACGCCAGTCAGGCGGCGATCCCGCAGATGCGGGCGCAGGGCTCGGGCAGCATCGTCAATATCTCGTCGGTCTCGGCGCAGCGCGGTGGCGGCATCTTTGGCGGGCCGCATTATTCGGCGGCCAAGGCGGGCATTCTGGGCCTGACCAAGGCGATGGCGCGGGAACTGGCGCCCGATGGTATCCGCGTCAACGCGATCTGTCCGGGCTTTATCGGCACCGATATCACCGCCGGAAAGCTGACGCCCGCGATGAAGGAACAGATCCTGGCCGGCATTCCCATGGGTCGCGCGGGCACGCCGGGCGACGTGGCCGGATGCGCGCTGTTTCTGGCATCCGATCTGTCGGCCTATGTCACCGGCTCCGAGGTCGATGTGAACGGCGGTTCGCTTATTCACTAAGCTCGGGACGGGCCTGGATGGTCAGGCCCAGATCCTTCATCAGGGCGGCGGTCTTTTCCTCGAAAACCGCCGCCTCGGCCTTGATCCAGTCAAAGAACAGCCGCACGACGCGGCGATTGGTGTGGCGCGGCGGGCAGACCAGCCAATAGGCCGGGAAACGCGCCGCCCCAAGGCTTGGGTCCAGCGGCACCAGCCGCCCGGTCCGCAGGTCGTCATGGGCCAGGGTGATCGAATCCATCGTCAGCCCCAGCCCGTCGCGCGCCAGTTGCAGCGACATCTGCGACCTGTCCAGCAAGGTCCGCGTGGCATCGGCGGGCCGGCTGATATCGCGTTCGGCGATCCATTGATCCCAACGAACCACGCCCTTCACATTGTCGATCAGCCGCGCATGCGACACCTGTTGCAGCGGATCGGGCGTCAGCCCGCGCAGCCAGTCGCGATAACCGGGGCTGCAGAGCGGCAGGACGTGATCATCGATGATCGCCTCGACATAGAGCCCGGCCCAATCACCGGTGCCATAGCGCAGGTCGAAATCCACCGCCTCGGTCTGGAAATCCGACAGGTCGGGCGTGGCGTCGATGCGCATGTCCCAGCCGTCATGTCGGCCAAGGAAATCCGTCAGCCGTGGCGCCAGCCAGATCGAGCCGAAGCTGGGGCTGACCCGCAGGATCAGCTGGCGCTGCTCGCGCTGGCGCAGGATCGTGGCGCGGGCATCGCGCAGGGTGTGGAAGGCCTGGGTGGCGGCGCGGTACAGCCGTTCGCCCTCCATCGTCAGGATCAGGCGGCGGCCCTCGCGGCGGAACAGTTTCACCCCGAATTGCTGTTCGATGGCGCGGACCTGCTGGCTGACCGCCGACGGCGAGACGCCCAGTTCCGCCGCCGCCTTGGCCACCTGACCCAGCCGCGCCACGGCCTCGAAATAGGCCATCGAGTTCAGGTTGATATCGTTCAGCATCGGGCCGCACCTGAAACATTAGCTCAACTTCATTGACTGTTAAGCGATGTTTCTGTTTTTTCAAGCCTCGCGGTGCAAAGCTATGCCCCAAGGATCGCCCCAGAGGAGGCGAGCGGTCCGATCGCAGAGGAGGAAAGACATGAAACACCTGTTCACGGGTGCCCTGACCGCATTGGCATTGCTGGCTGGCAGCGCCTCGGCCGAGGTGCTGAAAATGGCGCATAACGCCGCCCCCGGAAACCCCAAGGACCTCGCGTCCAAGCGCTTCGCCGAACTGGTTGCGGAAAAGACCGAAGGCCGCATCACCGTCGATGTCGGTGGCTCGGCCCAATATGGCGACGATGTCGAGGCGATCACCCAGATGCGGCTTGGCACGCTGGCGCTGGCCGCGAATTCGCAGGGCTCGACCTCGGGCGCGGTCGAGGAATTCGCGCTGATCGGGCTGCCTTTCCTGTTCGACGACCTGACCCAGGCCTGGACGGTGCTGGATGGCGAGGTCGGCGCGAAACTGGACGAGGCGGCGCAGAAACAGGGGCTGAAGGTGCTGGCCTTCTGGGATAACGGCATTCGCCAGATTTCCAACAACACCCGCCCCATCGCCGCGCCCGCCGATCTGGCCGGCCTTAAAATCCGCACCCCGCCCGACCCGATGACGCTGGAGATTTTCACCGCGCTGGGCGCCAATCCGACGCCAATGGCCTTTTCCGAACTTTACGTCGCGCTGCAACAGGGCGTGGTCGACGGGCAGGAAAACCCGCTGATGAATATCGACAGCTCGAAGCTGTACGAGGTGCAGAAATATATCAGCCTGACCGGGCATAAGTATGAAAGCACCCCGGTTCTGGCATCCAAGGCCGTCTGGGACGGGCTCTCGCCCGAGGATCAGGCCGCCCTTTTGGAGGCCGCGAAAGAGGCCGGCGCCTATAATCGCGAATTGTCGCAAAAGGCCGATGCCGAATTGCGCCCCAAGCTTGAGGCCGCCGGCGTCCAGTTCAACGAGGTCGACAAGGCCCCCTTCATCGAGGCCACGGCGGGCATCGTCGAGGCCTGGCGCGGCAAATATCCCGAGATGGTCGAGGCCATCACCACCGCCGCCGGGAAATGATCCATGGTCAGCGCAACCCCTGAACCCCAAGGCGACTTTCGTCTTGCCCGGCTGATCGATGCCATTTTGTCGAATGCGGCGACGGCGGTCATCCTTGCCACGCTGGGCGGGCTGTTTCTGTCGCTGATGGCAGAGGTGGTCGTCCGCTATGCCACCAATGCGGGGTTGGGCTGGCCCAACGAGGCGCCGGCACTGCTGTTTCCATGGCTGACCATGGCGGGCGCGGTGCTGGCGGCGCAATATGGCCGCCATATCGCCGTCCAGATCCTGGCCGATGCGCTGCCCTCGCCGGTGGCGCGGCTGCTGATGGCTGCCGGCGCGCTGCTGGCAGCGGCGACATTCGCCTTTCTGACCTGGCACGGGCTGAAGGTGATGAAAATCGCCGGCGGCGAGGTCTATCCCGTGACCGGGCTGACCGCGAATATCCCCTATGCCGCACTGATCGCGGGCTTCGTCGGGCTGTCGCTGACCGCGCTGACGACGCTGCCGTTGATTTACCGCGCCGAGAAACCTGCGATCCCGCGCGACGTGGCGGAGGAAATCTGATGTCCATCCTGATGACCGTGACCTTCTTCATCCTGATGTTCGCATCGGTCCCGGTGGCCTATGCGCTGATCATCGCGGGCAGCGTGGCGGTGCTGTCGGAAAACATGGCGCAAGCGCCTTTGGTGATCGTCAAACTGTTCACGCCGACGCAAAGCTATCCCTTGCTGGCGATCCCCTTCTTCATCCTGGCGGGCAGCCTGATGATGTCGGGATCTCTGGGCCGAAAGCTGGTCGGCTTTGCCGCCGCGCTTGTCGGGCGCTATCCCGGCGGGCTGGGTCAGGTGTCGGTCGTCGGCTCGACGGTCTTTGGCGGCGTGTCGGGTTCGGCGGTGGCCGAGGCCTCGGCGCTGGGTTCGATGCTGATCCCCTGGCAAAAGCGCGAGGGCTATCCGCCGGCCTTTGCCGCCGCCGTGACCGCCTCATCCTCTGTGATCGCGGGGCTGATCCCACCCTCGATCCCGCTGATCATCTATGCGACCGTCTCGAATACCTCGATTGCCTCGCTGTTCATCGCGGGGATCCTGCCGGGGCTGATGCTGGCGCTTGGGCTGATGGTGGTCTGCTATGTCTCGGCCAAGCGGCGCGGCTTTCCGGTGATCAGTCGCGAACAGGCGGGGCTGATCCGGGACAATTTCTGGGCGGCGCTGCCGGCGCTGTTGATGCCGGTCTTCATCCTGATCCTTTTGCGTGCGGGCATCGCCACGCCGACCGAGGTCAGCGTCGTCGCCGTCGCCTATGCGCTGGTGATCAGCAGTGTGCTTTACCGCGACATGACGATCCATCGGCTGATGGCGGCGCTGAAGGAAACCGGGATCGCCACGGGCGTGGTGATGATGGTGATCATGGGGTCGAACCTTGTGGGCTATGTGCTGACCTCGGAACGCATCCCCGACACCATCGCGCAATGGGCGCTGAATACGCTGGGCTCGCCCGCGCTGATCCTGCTGGTCATGAACGCACTGTTGCTGGTGGTGGGGATGTTTCTCGACCTGCCCGCCGCGATCCTGCTTTTGGGGCCGACGCTCGTGGGCATCGGTCAGGCCATCGGCATCGATCCGGTGCAGCTGGGCATCATCGTCGCGGTGAACCTGTCGATCGGGCTTTTCACGCCCCCCATCGGGACGACGCTTTTCATCTCGTCCTCGATCGCGCGCCAACCCATCGGCGCGGTGGTGCGCGAGCTTTGGCCCTTTTACCTTGTCGCCTTTACCGTGTTGATGCTGTTCACTTTCATCCCCGCTTTGACGATCTATTGAGGTACCTGCGATGCATGACAAGGCAAGGATCGGTTTCGTCGGACTTGGGTCCATGGGCCTGCCGATGGCCCGCAATCTGGTCGCGGCCGGGCATGAGGTCGCGGGTCATGACATCCGCCCCACGCCGATGGCCGCGCTGTGCGCGGCGGGCGGACAGGCGGCCGCCACCGCATGCGATGCCGCGCGCGATGCCGGGATCCTGATCCTGATGGTGGTCGATGCCGCACAGGCGCGCGAGGTGCTGATCGCGCAGGGTGCGGCCCGCGCGTTGCTGCCCGGCGGGATCGTCGCGTTAATGTCGACCTGTCTGGCCGATGAGGTCGCGGCGCTGGGTCGCGAGGTGGCGGCGACCGGCCGGGTGCTGGTCGATGCGCCGGTTTCCGGCGGCGTCGTGGGCGCCGAGGCGGGCACGCTGTCGATCATGGCGGCCGGCGATGCCGATGCGCTGGCGCGGCTGGGGCCGGTCCTTGAGGTGCTGGGCGCGCGGACCTTTGTCGTGGGCACCGAACCAGGTCAGGGCGCGGTCGCCAAGGCGGTGAACCAGCTGCTTTGCGGGGTTCATATCGCCGCCGCCGCCGAGGCGCTGGCGCTGGCTGGAAAGCTGGGCCTCGACACCGGGGTCATGCTTGAGATCGTGTCCGGCTCGGCGGCGGCAAGCTGGATGATCCGCGACCGTGGCCCGCGCATGATCCGCGAGCCGGGCGCGGTCACCAGCACCGTCGACATCTTTGTCAAGGATCTGGGCATCGTGGCGGAAACCGGCCGCGATGCGCGCGCGCCCCTGCCGGTGGCGGCGGCCGCCTTGCAGATGTTTCTGGCGGCGGCTTCGGCGGGGGACGGGGCGCTGGACGACAGCCAGGTCATCCGCGCCTATCGTCGGCTGATGGGCGCATCCTAACGCAGCAGCGCCCGCAGCACGGTATCGGCCAGCCGGCCAAAGGGCGCGCGCAGCAGGTTCGCGCCGTTCCAGCGGCCCTGCCGATAGATGCCCTTGGCGTGGCTCATGGCGCGGAACCCCTCGATGCCGTGATAGGCGCCCATGCCGCTGGGTCCGACGCCGCCAAAGGGCAGATCGTCCTGGGCGTAATGCATCAGCGTGTTGTTGATCCCCACATTGCCCGAGGTCGTGCCGGCAAGCACCTTGCGGCATTGGGCGTCGTCATCCCCGAAATAATAAAGCGCCAGCGGCCGGGGACGGGCGTTCACATAGGCAATCGCCGCATCGATGTCGCGATAGCCGATCACCGGCAGGATCGGGCCAAAGATTTCCTGTTGCATCACCGCCATGTCATCGGTCGCGTCCAGAACCAGCACCGGGGGCATCGCCCTTGGCCGCGGCTGCGCCGATGTCGCGCCGACGGGGACGATGCGCGCGCCCTTGGCCTCGGCATCGCGCAAAAGCCCGGTCAGGCGGTCGAAATGGCGGTCATTCACGACCGAACTGTAATCCGCGCCCGAGGGGCCATCGGGGTAAAGGGTCGCCACCGCCCGATCATAGGTCGCGCAAAATGCGTCCAGGTCGCTTTCATGGATCAGCGCGTAATCGGGGGCGATGCAGGTCTGGCCGGCATTGGCGAGCTTGCCAAAGGCGATCTTGCCGGCATTGCCCGGGTTGACCGTGCCGGGCGCCATGATCACCGGCGATTTGCCGCCCAGTTCAAGCGTGACCGGCACCAGGTTTTCCGAGGCCGCGCGCATGACCGCCCGCCCCACCGCCGTGCTGCCCGTAAACAGCAGATGGTCGAAGGCCAGCCCCGAAAACGCCGCCCCGACCGCCGCATCCCCAAGGATCACCGCGACCTGATCGGGGGGAAACACCGTCCCGAGCATCTGCACCAGCAACGCGCTGGTTTCGGGGGTATATTCCGACGGCTTGACCATGACCCGGTTGCCGGCCGCGATCGCCGTGGCGATGGGCATGATGGCCAGCGACACCGGATAGTTCCACGGTGCGACCACCCCGATCACCCCCAGCGGCTGATATTCGACGCGGGCGCGGCCCGGTTGCATGGTCACCGCGACATGCCGGCGCCGGGGCCGCATGAAGCGGCGCAGATTGCGGACCAGATAGTCGATGCCCTGAACCGTGGGCACGATTTCCATCACCGCGGTTTCGTGGCGCGAGCGATGGCCGAAATCGGCGCTGACCGCCGCCTCGATGCGCGGCCGCCACGCGATCAGCGTCCGGCGCAGCCGTTTCAGATCGGCCTTGCGTTCGGCGATGCCGGGCGCGCCGTCGCGCAGAAAGGCCGCGCGCTGTCGGGCCAGGATTTCAGCGGGGGCAGGGGCTGCAGCGGGCATATTCATGGCGTGATCCAATGTTGACAGTGGAAACATACCCTTGACTAAATCATGAAAGTAGACGATGTCAACATGAATGATGCAGCATCCATCACATGACGGGCCGGGGGCCATGCAGGACAAGTCAGAGCGATCCTATCACCATGGCGACCTGCGCCGTGCCGTGCTGGACACGGCCATGGACATGCTGGTCCAGGACGGCAACTGGCAGTTCACCCTGCGCGAGGTGGCGCGGCGGGCCGGGGTCAGCCATGCCGCCCCCTATAAGCATTTCGCCGACAAGACCGCGCTTCTGACCGAGCTGGCGCTGATGGGGTTCGAGCGGCTGGAACAGGCGCTGAGGCTGGCCGCGACCGGCGGCGATGGCGGGATCGGGGGCGCGTTTGCGGCGATGGCGCGGGCCTATCTGGGCTTTGGTTTGGCCAATCCCGCGCTTTACCGGCTGATGTTCGGAGCCGAGGTGGCGCGCGCCAATGGCCTGCATCGCGAGCCGCGCGCCATGGCTGCCTTTGACCTGCTGGGCGATCTGTTGCGGCGCGGTCAGGCGGCGGGGCGGATCATTGCGGGCCCGGTGCCCGGTCTGGCCGGGGCCTGTTGGGCACAGCTGCACGGGCTGACCATGCTTGAAATGGATGGGCTGCTGCGTCCCGAAAAGGTCGGCGAGGATGCGGTCGAGGTCGCGCTTGCGACTTTTCTGAACGGGGTGCTGATCCAAGGTGCGGGAACGGGGCCGGGACCGGGGATGGGCGCGGCCTGATCCGCAAGGGCCGGGCGATTGGGGCCGGCTATCTGCCGCGCGCCCATTCCTGATTGTTGCGCCCGGTGCGGACGGCCAGCGCGACGGCGGCATAGGTCGCAAAGCCCAGCGGATCGGCCGCCGCCAGCCGCATCAGCTCGGCCCGGCCGGGGCGGACATGCCCCTGACGCGCGGGCAGTTCGGGGAACATCTGCGCGATCTGGGCCACGCCCTGATCCTGACGTCGCCGCACCCGGACAAGGGGCGAAAACCCCTCGACCAGCGGCCATTCATAGGGCTCGTCGACAAGGAACCGCTCGGCCTCGGTGAATTGCAGCCGGGCGAATGTATCGTCCGAGATGATCTGCGGGAACTCGCCCCAACGGGCGCGGCCGGCCGCGTTCACGGCGAAAAGCCCGGCGCCGGTGACGCCCCGGGCCACGAAGGGCAGCTTTTGCCAGAACCGCGCATAGGCGCGCGAGACGGCGCTTTGCGCGGGCGCCACGACCAGCCGGCCCCCGGCATAGCGCGGCATGTCCGCATCGAGCACCGCCACGATGCCCGAAAGCAGGCGCGGACCCATGCGGATATCGGCATCCAGATAGAGCCGGATCCCGTCGGGCCGGGCGCAGCCATCGGCATGGTTCAGCGCGCCGATCTTGCCGCCCCGGGGCAGATCCTCAACCCGCAGAAGCCAGCCGCGATCCGCAAAGGCCGGGGCCATGGCGCCGGCGCGCCCGACGGTATCGTCGCGACAGCCATTGGCGGTGACGATCACCTCGACCGGGCCGGTATGGTCCTGATCAAGGATGCTTGCCAGACAGGCCCCGATATAGTCGGCCTCGTCATGGGCGGGCAGGATGATGGTGCAGGGGGTCATCTGTCAGGGTCTGGATTTGTAAAGCAATTGCTGTAATTTAGTGCCGGCACCGTGACGCGCAAGGAAATGTGCGGCATTCTTCGGATCATGGCTGTTTTCAGTTGTGGCGGCCATGTCCGCGACGTTACCATGCGCCGGCCGGGCATGTCACCGGCTAGAGGCCGGCCTTGTCATGGCCTGCCGTCATGAAAGGTAGAGGGGCCAAGGTTTTGAAGCCCGTGAAAGGACAAGGCCCGGACAAGCTTCCGGCACAGGCGACCGCCCTTGAAATCGTGCGCCGCAAGGTATCCAGCAAATTCGTCCGCCGCGAGGCGGCGCTGGCGGCGTCGGATGCCCACCACGCCAGAATCATCGCCGAGCGGTTTTCGCTGCTGCGCACGCGGATCCTGCGCGAAATGCGCAATCGCGGCTGGACCCGGCTTGCCGTGGTGCCGGTCACCGCGGATGCCGGCGGCACCTATGTCGCGCTGAACCTGTCGCTGGCCATCGCCCGCCAGCCCCATACCCAGGTCGCGCTGATCGACCTCAATCTGGGCAATCCGGGCGTGGCCGAATTGATGGGCGTGCCGGGATGCAGCGCGATTTCGGCGGCGCTGCGCGACGTGCAGGGGCTGGAACGGCTGGTCTTCAACATCCACGAAGTCCCCAACCTGTCGGTGCTGGCGCCCGACCGCCCCGAGGCCGAGGCGGCCGAGCTGTTGCAGGATCATATGCTGATCGAGGCGATGAACAGCCTGCACCACCGTCATCCCAGCGAGATTTCGGTTCTCGACACCGCGCCGCTGCTGGGGGCGGATGCGGCGCTGGCATCCTTGCCGCTGGCCGATGCGCTGCTTCTGGTCGCGGACGGGCAAAAGGGCACCGCCGCCGACATGGCCGAGGCCGAGCGCCTGCTGGTCGGCATGCCGCCGGTGATGGGCATCGTCCTGAACAAGGCCGAAGATTGAGCCCGGATTTGAACATCGCAGGATAGGACGAGCTTTGGGACCGATACAATCCTTGCAGGATCTGATTTCGATGATCTGGCGGCGGCTGCCGCTGGTCCTGACGATCTCGATCGTGGGGGTGCTGACCTCATTCTATCTGATCGTGTCCTCGCCCCGCATCTATGAGGCGTCGGCGGTGATTCAGCTGGACATGCCCGCCGCCATCGACCAGGGCACCGACAGCTCGCTGCCGGCGGCGCGCCGGGTGCAGCTGATCGAACAGCGCCTGATGGCGCGCGCCAACCTGCGCGAGGTGATCGAGCGGCTGGACCTGTTTTCCAACACCCCCCAGCTGAGCGAGGCCGAAAAGCTGACGGCGCTGCGCAGCTCGACCCGCATCGAAAGCATTTCGGCGCCGGGGGTTTCGGTGGATTCGCGGATGTCGCTGGCCGCCATCGTGATCACCTCGCGCGCGGAAACGGCGGTGACGGCGGCGGCGATCGCCAATGATTTCGCCGACAGCGTCGTGAACCGCGACCGCGACAACCGCAGGCTGCGGATCGGGGAATCGCGCGACTTTCTGACCGCCGAAGAGCGGCGTCTGAACGACCAGCTTGCCGCGCAGGAACGCGAGATCATCGACTTCAGCTCGCGCAACGAGGATTCGTTGCCCACCGCGCAGGAATTCCTGCAAACCGAACTGGCCCGGCAGGACGAGACGGAAAGCGTTCTGGACCGCGATATCATGACCTTGCAGCGCGAACGCCTTGCGCTTGAGGCGGGCAATCTGACGGCGGGGGCGCGGCCCTCGGCCTCGCTGGTCCAACAGATCCGCGCCGCCGAGGTCGAGCTGTCGCAGGCGCGCCGGACGCTGGCTGCCGACCACCCGGAAATCAAGCGGTTGGAGGAAAACCTTACGCGGCTGAACAGCGGTGCGACCGAAACCGATTCGGATGTCGCCCGCCGTCAGGCCGAGCTGATCGATGCGCAGTTGACGCAGCTGAACCAGCAAAAGGTCGCGCTGGATACGCGGCGACAGGAAATCGACGCCGCCCGCGCCCGCGCGCCCCAGGTCGCGCGTGAGCTTGAGGCGATGACCCGCGAACAGCGCCGCCTTCAGGATCGCTATGCGGAAATCTCGCGCCAGCTGGCGCAGGTCGAAACCCAGCAGATGCTGATGGACAGCGATCAGGCCGAACGTTTCGTGGTGCTGGAAAACGCGGTGCCGCCGGAATATCCGGTGCTCTCGAACCGCAAGAAAAGCGCGGTGATGAGCGTCGGCGCCAGCGGTGCGCTGGCCCTGCTTGCGGCCTTTATCCTTGAGGTGATGAACCCGGTCCTGCGCCGCAGCAAACAGTTCGAGCGCGTCACCGGCACCCGGCCCATCGTCTCGCTGCCCTATCGCAAATCCGAGGCCGATATCGTCGCCTGGCACCGCCGCAATATCTATCTGGTGGTGCTTTTGGTGGTGGGGGCGCTGCTGGCTTTGTGGATCGTGGGCGCGATACCCGGCCTGCCTTCGCCGGGCGTGGCCCCGGCACCCACCGACGGGATGGGATGATGAGCGGGCAGGACGCCGCCGACACGCCGCGCAAAAGCCTTGCTTCGCGCGCTTTGGGCAGTGGTGCCTGGTCGATGGCCAATTTCGGCCTGGGCCAGATCATGCGGCTTGGCTCGAACCTGATCCTGACGCGGATCCTCAGCCCCGAGGATTTCGGCCTGATGGCGCTGGTCACCAGCTTTCTGATCGGGCTGGCCATGTTCAGCGACATGGGCTTTGGCCCCTC
>RRZT010072623.1_pt1 | contig 12131 bp, 10 predicted proteins | sample 2165551 | NCBI WGS metagenome assembly RRZT01 (sample SAMN10456910, study PRJNA506462) | wastewater metagenome | biome: wastewater; feature: sludge; material: wastewater sludge; isolation source: wastewater sludge with Escherichia coli K12::gfp cells carrying plasmid... | place: USA: Moscow, Idaho... | reverse complement strand
GTCTCGATCACAGTTAAAAGAAACAGGTTGCTATTCTAATCTAAATTCATTCTCGATAAACTGAATATATTTAATTGTGTTTATAAGAAAAAGTGATGAGCAATTCAGTTGAGATGCCGATTATCGGCTACATGCATTCTCCCTACCGTGAAAAATTTGGCATTCCGAGACAGCCAAATCTGGTACAGGTCGAGTCTTATATCGAGATGGTGGCACCTTATAACGATATTTTGGCATTTGAAGGAATTGAGGCATTTAGCCATTTATGGCTGTTGTGGCAGTTTCATCAGAATAAACAAAATGATAATGCACCAAACCAAATGGCTGGATTTCGCGCGCAGGTACGGCCACCACGCTTGGGCGGAAACCAGAAAATGGGGGTGTTTGCTACCCGAAGTATGTATCGTCCATCTGCAATTGGTTTGTCTGTGGTACATTTTTTACGAGTAGAAAAGCAAGGGAAAAGTGTGCGACTTTATGTAATGGGTAGTGATTTACTACACGGCACACCGATTCTGGATATTAAGCCCTATATTCAGTATTCGGATGCTGTGATGGATTCAGTCAGTGGCTATGCGCAAGACGAGCCGATTCGAAAGCGTGTTCTATGGAGCGAATTAGCACAATCAATTAAGCACAAGTTCATTCAAGAGAATGACACTCAGCCGAAAATCTTTGATGAGTTAGAACAAGTTCTATCTTTAGATCCACGGCCTGCTTATCATGATGATGCGAGTCGAATTTATAAAATGAAGTTTTTCACGTTCGATGTGAGTTTTAATGTTGACGATGAAAAGATCAAGATATTAAAGCTTGAAACTCTCAATTAGCATTGATATTAGTGTTGCTGCATCCAGAACATGATAATTAACACAGTCATATGTATGATTTGGGCTGGAATAAAAGCAAGAGCAAATTTATATCCTCCTGTTAGCGCAGCGTTGATACTTTTCGCTAAAGCATGGGCAGCGAGTCCAATCATTAATGCAATCATAAGTGTTGTTGCCTGAACGGTATCAGGCTCTGCTTGGACAACGATTGCAGCAATTGCTGCATGTATTTCAAAAAGAGATGCGATTAATGTACCTAAAATCAGACCTGAACTACCGAGCCAAAGGTTGAGAGCATATACTGCGGCTTGAATTGCTGATAAGGCAAAAGTAATAATGATGGCATTTTTGAAGCTGAACATGCGGCTGCTATCATTGGTTACCATTGTTTCACCATCGCCAATAGATGTCCGCATCAAATATAAAGCCCAAATAGATAGAACGATGGTAGAAATGATAGTTGGCAAAAATATGATTTTGAACCAAGCCAAGCTAATGCTTGCAACAATAATGAGCATTTGAATAAGCGTAGATACGCAGGACATCAAGGCAGCACCAGCATTTACATGAGGGTTCGCACCGTTGTTACGAACTTCCATACCCAGATTTGCGATAGTTGCTGTGCTTGAGACAAAACCAGATGCCAAAGCAGAAAAGACGATTGCATTTTTTGATGATAAAAGTCTTTTGGCAAAATGTGCTAATGCTTGTACAAATAGTATTAGGCTTAATAATTTCAAAATTGTATAGGGGTTTAATACAGGTCCCCAAAAAGCTTGGTTAGGGACTAAGGGCAGTGCAATCAGTATTAAAGCCAGTAGTAGCACGCCATCCCTTAATTCACTTTCATTAATCCACTGGTTTGCGAGCCCGTGAAGTGATTGTTTCGCAAAAAGTAGAATGGTCAGCGTCACTGCAAGCCCAGCAGCTAAATTGATATTCCATATGCAAACAGCACCAATGAAATAGGTCATTATGAGTGCAAGTTCAGTCGTCACACCAGGATCATCGGGTTGATTTTTAAGTGATGCAATACTTATAGCACCAATTAAAATTGCCCCCGTAATTCCTATTTCTAAATTAAATAAAAAGCACAGTGTTCCTAAAAGAGAGCTAATTGCAAACGTTCTAAAACCAGCAAAGGTTTTGGTCTTATGTTTAGCTTTGCTTTGTTCTCGTTCTAAACCGATCAATAATCCACAACCGAGCGATACAGCAAAGATCATCATTAACTGACTTAAAGCCGTATTTTGTATTGATAAATCAAGTAAATCAGTCATGTCATATCCTTTCGCTTAGAGGATCATCGTTATTGTTTAGGCAAAATTTAGTTGAATTTATATACTTTAAAATTGCATAAATGCATCGCTCTATCTTAACCCTTTTTACTTTTATGGCTATGTTTTTTAAAGTGCATTTAATCATTCTTGAGTTATGAAATGATCTGGGAGATTTCAATAAATCTCTGTTATATTATAGAAATAGCTTGGGGTATAACAATGACGTTTAATTTTCAAATCGATATTTTTTGGTGCTTAGAACAATTACAAAAAGATGGACGAATCACTGAACGGGATAAATTATTAGTACAAACAACACATCGTCAAAAAGATGAATTGAAGTGGCATCCTTTACAGTGGGTTGCAAAATTTAATCTGAAAGATCAATTAAATCCAGAAACCATTTTAACACTCAATCGTCTATGTCTATGGTTAGCTGAAAAATCGCATGTTCCTTTGTTTGTCATTGATCCTCTAAAGGCTGATGTGACGGCATTAACCAGTGTTATGTCTCAAGAGTTTGCAGCTCGAAATCATATTTTGGCAGTAGAAGTTCACTCTGATCGTATTTTAATCGGTACAGATCAGCCATTTATGATGGAATGGAAAAATAATTTAGAAAGAAGTTTGAGCCCAAAAAAAGTTGAAGCTGTACTATTAAATCCAGAACAGCTACAACGTTATTTGATTGAATATTATCAAGTTAGTCGAGCGGTGAGCTCTTCTCAAGGCACAAGTGCTTTTGACCGTGACAATAAGGGAGTCGAAGCTTTACTGCAATTAGGCGATACACAAAATCCTGATGCCAATGACCAGCATATTGTGAAACTCGTTGATTGGGTATTGCAATTTGCTTTTGAGCAGGGTGCAAGTGATATTCATTTGGAGCCTCGCAAAGACAAAGGCAAGGTACGTTTCCGTATCGATGGTGTGTTACATACTATTTATAACATGCCAGCCAATACGCTTACAGCAGTGATTTCCCGTATTAAAATCTTAGGTCGTATGAATGTTGCGGAAAAGCGTAAGCCTCAAGATGGACGTTTAAAAACACGTACACCGAAAGGTCAAGAAACGGAATTACGTCTTTCTACGTTGCCAACTGCTTTTGGTGAAAAGTTGGTCATGCGTATTTTTGATCCTGAAGTATTAGTGCGTAGTTTTCAGCAATTAGGATTTGAAGGGCATTTATTACACAGTTGGCAGCAACTGACACAGCATAGCCACGGTATTATCTTGGTGACGGGGCCAACAGGTTCAGGTAAAACCACAACGCTATATTCGTCTTTAAAGCAATTAGCAACTGAACAAGTGAATGTCTGTACCATTGAAGATCCGATTGAAATGTTGGAACCAAGTTTTAACCAGATGCAGGTGAATCCAAATATCGAACTTGGTTTCGCCGATGGTGTTCGTGCACTGATGCGTCAAGATCCTGATATTATCATGGTGGGGGAGATTCGTGATCATGACACCGCGAATATGGCCATTCAAGCAGCATTAACTGGACATTTGGTTCTTTCGACTTTGCATACTAATGATGCACCTTCAAGTCTGACCCGTTTGCATGATTTAGGCGTACAACCATTCTTAACTGCAGCAACGATTTTAGGTGTTCTAGCACAACGTTTGGTGCGCCGACTCTGCCCACTTTGTAAGCAAGAAACGGCAATTAATGAACAAGAGTGGGAGCATCTTACTTTTGATTATATGATGGATATGCCAACGACGATGTATAAAGCAGTTGGATGCGAAGCATGTCGCCATACAGGTTATAAAGGCCGTGTAGGTATTTATGAATTTATGCCAGTAAGTTTAGAGTTGAAGTCTATTATTAGTGCTCATGGCACACTGAATAATCTGAAAGCACAATCCAAGAAAGAAGGTGTTGAGCCACTGCGGATTGCAGGTGCACGCAAAGTCATTGAAGGCGCAACCACGTTAGAAGAGGTATTGCGTGTTGTTCCTTTAAGTTAAGCAAATTATTGATCTTCAGATTCACCTCATCTTCATTTGTTTTAAAGAGGTGGTCCCACTTGTTTGATCAAACAAAAAAAGCAGTACGCGCTGACATACTGCTATTTCCACGTTTATTATTATGCGGTTGTTATTATATTACTTCGTTAAAATCAGACGATTATTACGAGTTAAACGCAAGCGGTATTCTTCACCCGCATGCATTATGCGTATTTCCCGACCTAAGGCAAAAAGATTATTGGAATGCAACATTGGCAATGATTGAGCTGCATCTGTGCTACGTGTAAATAGGTTAAATGGTGCGTTCATTTGTTATGCTCCGTGGTGTGTTTTTTAATGATTTAAATGATAATCATTATCGAATAGACCTGTCAACGTAAATTTCAAGAATTTACAAAATCATTGATTATTGATGTTTTTAGCATGTGAAATCGTTGTTAAATTCATTAAAATTATTGTGAAAAAAATAGAGATATTAGACTGTTATGGCAAAAGCTATAGTTGATGTTGCGATTGCAATTTTACTGCATAAATCTAAAGTGTTAGTGGGTTGGCGACAAGCAGATCAACATCAAGGTAATAAACATGAATTTCCTGGTGGAAAAGTCGAATTAGGGGAATCACCTGAACAAGCTTGTCGTAGAGAGATTTATGAGGAAGTAGGCATTGGTTTAAAAGACTGGCATCCGTTTGATATTATTCGTCATGAATATGAAGATGTTATTGTTAATTTACATCTTTTTCATGCACACGTACCTGAGGAAATGCTCAATCAAATTCATCAACCTTGGACTTGGTATCAACGCGATCAACTAGCGAGTTTAAACTTTCCGAAGGCAAATGTTGTAATTCTGGAACGCTTAATCTGGTCTCATTTGATTAAGATCAGTGATCAAATTGATGCATTACCACATCATAACTTTCAAATGTATTGGCGCATCCAAACAGCTGAAATTGAACAGATTGAACAGCAGTTAGAGGTTTTAACTGATGAACAATTACAAAAAATTATAATAAATACTGATATTTATCAAAATATGAACATGGTTCTACAGTCTAGAGTGAAGACAATTCATCTTAAACAATCACAATTAATGGCACTTAAAAAAGGTGAATTGATTGTTGGTAAACGTTTTATTGCAGCCTGTCATGATGCTGTTTCATTACAACATGCACAGCATATAGGTTGTGATGCCGTATTTTTGAGTCCTGTGAAAGCGACTGAAACACATCCAAATGTAAAAGTATTGGGTTGGAATGATTTTGCTGCATTAGCTCAGAAGAGTGATATTCCAGTTTTTGCTTTAGGTGGCGTAGCACCTGAAGATTTAGAACAAGCCCAAAAACATCATGCTTATGGGCTTGCAGGGATTCGTCAATTTAGTTCAATTAATTGATCAAACTTGTTATAACGCTTGAATGGCTTTTTTAGCTTCTTGAGCTTTTACTGGATGATTACGTGCTTCACTTGCTCGGAGCACAATAAACCAAAGTTGTTTTTTCATCGAGTTACTTTGCGCATAGCTTAAACCACGACGTGCCAAAGCTTCCGCATTTGCATATTGTTTGCGTTGGTCTGCAATCAATGCTAAATACAAATAAGTTTCGGTCGCTTGGGGAGCAATACGTTGAGCTTGAAGAGCATAACGTTCTGCTTCCGCAAGTTGCTGTTGCTTATAAGCGACTTGGGTTTTTTGCATTAATGTTCTAAATGCTGGTAATTGACTCCCATCATTGAACTTTTGCCGTACTTTTTGCTCAGGTACAACCACTGGTACGTTTTGACGCTTTATTTCTTTCTGCTCATACGGCGTAATTTTTACATTCGACGCGGGCGGAGCAGTTTTCTTTTTCTGCGTGTTTGACGTACTTGGTGGTTCTCCCAATTTAATTACCACTTTTTTATTTGGAGGCGGTGCTGAATTACAACCTGCAAGCAGCAATATACCAATCACAATTGTTATTTTCTTCATCATGTCCAATCATCCTTGTAACTTAGTTTTCACCGCTATAACTACCGCTCGAAATCACACGTGTAGAATTATGATTGGATAAATCGGTGTCCATTTGATTTTCACTTTCTCGAATATAATTGGTATTAGTATTGCCATCACCGTAATGATCCCCCTGAGTGTCTTCCTCGGATGGGATATTGGTTGGTTCAACTTCATAATGTGATTGGCCGCAGAGGGTTGCACGACGAGGTACAGTTTGTCGAAGTAGGGGAATATACATTGCGCCATCACAACCCTGCGCCGATAAATCACCTGTTGCACTGTCTATCCATTGCCATTCTACATTGTCAGTTTGACGAAGATTGACGGGTTCTTGACGAAGCTGTTTCATTACATTGGTCCAGACAGGTAATGCGCCTGAAGAACCTGTGAGACCAGTAACTTTATTATCGTCCAGACCTAACCAGACGACTGCGACATGATTGCCTGAATAACCAGCGAACCATGAATCGCGTGTATCATTAGTAGTACCAGATTTACCAGCTAAATTTAAGGTTTCAGGTAAGCTGCCATAAGCTGATCGTCCAGTACCTGAACGCATAACTTGTTGCAAACCGTAGTTCAAAATATAGGCAGCAGCAGGATCAATCGTTTGTTGAACATTTAAGCTATAACGTTCAAGCAAATGTCCTTTTGCATCAACAACAGTACGAATAGAGCGAGGAGGATATTTGAAACCACCTGTTGCAAAATTACCATAAATGCCAAGTACTTCCATTGGGGACATATTTACTGCACCCAAATAGATAGACGGATAAGCTGGAATATTCGAACTGACACCAAATTGTTTTAGCTTATTTGAAAATGTTGATAATCCAAATTCATTTCCTAAACGAACAGCAGATAGGTTGTATGAATTTGCCAAGGCTTGTTGCATAGAAACAACACCGTGTTCACCACCACTATAATTTTTTGGTGTCCAACTTTTATCACCATCAACTGGAATATTAACGGCACTATCTTCAATCGGACTCGCCCACGTATAACGTCCAGATTCGATCGCATTTAGATAAATAATTGGTTTTAACAACGAACCGACTTGACGTTTAGCGTCTAGTGTACGGTTAAAGCCAGTAAAATCTTGGGTTGAACCAACAGCAGCAACCAATTCACCATTCTCTGGATGGGCTACAAGCACAGCGCCTTGTAAGTTTTTCAAACGTGCTGGATTTGCTTTTGCTAAACGTTCAACAGAGTCTTTAAAAGCATTTTGAACTTGGGTCTGTGCAATCGGGTCAAGCGTTGTGAAAATTTTCAAACCTTGATTGGTAATATCACTTTCTTGATATTCTGTACGTAATTGGCGACGTACGATATCAAGGAAATCTGGGAATTTTGCAGGCCCTAAAGTTGGTTTACTCACAATATTTAAAGGACGTGAGATTTCATCTTGATATTCTGTTTCAGATAAATAGCCCATCACCATCATATTGTTTAATACAACATCACGGCGCTTTTTAGCCGCTTCAGGATTACGCCAAGGATTATATAAAGTTGGACCCTGTACTAAACCAACCAAAAAGGCTTGTTGGGAAATATTCAATTCACTCAGAGGTAAACCAAAATAGAATTGTGAAGCTAAGCCATAACCGTTAATTGAGTAATTACCATTTTGACCTAAATTTACTTCATTTAAATAGGCTTCTAGAATTTCATCTTTGCTGTAATGTAGCTCAATCAACAACGCCATAAGCGCTTCATTGACTTTACGTTTGAGCGTTTTTTCTGGTGAAAGATAGAAATTTTTAACTAACTGTTGGGTTAATGTCGAACCGCCTTGACGTCGCCCACCTGTTGCATTACTGACTAAAGCACGTGCTGTACCTCGAATAGAAACACCATGATGGTGATAAAAATTTCGGTCTTCTGTTGAGATCAATGCTTCAATTAGTGTTTTTGGTACTTTATTTAGCTTAATGAGGACACGGTCTTCATTATGTTGTGGATAGATACCACCAATTAATAGAGGTTCTAAACGAGCAATGCCTGTGCTCGAAGGTTTAGTGGAACGAATTTCACCGACTTGACCTTGATTGAAAGCAATCTCAAGCACCTGTTCAGGTTCATTACTATCACCATAGTCAAAACCACGTGTATGAACATACATTTGGTTGCCTTGAATGATGTAACTTCCTGACTTTTCATAGTTCGTGGTATTTTTATAGCCCAGTAATTTTAATTCTTGGACAAAATTATCTTGAGTAATGGGTGCATTCGCATAGATTTCTAATGGACGAGCAAATACCTTGGCAGGAATATCCCAACGCTGACCTTCAAATTTATTGCGAATAATATTATCCAAACGGATCAGATAGATACTAAAGGCAATAAACACACCAATCACTAAAATTGAAAAAATTAGTGCTAGAAAACCAATACCACGTTCACACTTCATAGACTTGCGTTAAAACCGAAACAATGTGAGTAATGATGCGATAGCTTATTGTCATTTTGCAATCATAAAACTGTGAATAAATAGCAACATGCAATAAAAACTTTCAGAAGGTGTTGATATTAATCGTATAAAAAAACAACGAATGGACATTTTTATACTTTTTAATCAATCATCAACGAAAATTTGATTGTTAATGATATGATAGTCAATAGTCGCGGTGGAGCTGAGTTATTCGTGCAAATTTCACATAAATCCTTTCGAAATATTGGTCTAATTGGGCGACCAGATAAGAATTCTGTAGTAGAAACGTTATGTTTAATCCATGATCATTTGATCACTTTAGGCTTAAATCCCGTTTTTGATCAGGAAACAGCCAAACTCGTACCCTATAGTTATGGTCAAACCGTGAGCCGTAATTTATTAGGTGAAGTGGTGGATTTGGTGATCGTTGTGGGTGGCGACGGTTCTTTACTTCATGCGGCACGTGCTTTAGTCCGATACAATACACCTGTTATTGGGATTAACCGTGGTCGACTCGGATTCTTAACTGATATTAAGCCGGCAGAAGCAATTTTTAAACTGGATCAGGTACTACAAGGTCAATTTCAACTCGATCGACGTTTCTTGCTAGAAATGGAAGTTCGCACCAATAACGAAACCATTTATGATGCAATTGCCTTGAATGATGTGGTGTTGCACTCTGGTAAATCGGTTCATATGATTGATTTTGAGCTGAGTATTGATGGGCAATATGTCTATCGTCAGCACAGTGATGGTTTAATTGTCTCAACACCAACAGGCTCGACCGCTTATTCGCTTTCAGGCGGTGGGCCAATCCTACACCCAAGTATGGATGCGATCGCACTCGTACCAATGCATCCACATACATTATCATCTCGTCCAATCGTTGTCGGTGGGCAAAGTGAGATTAAGATCACCATCCGTGAAAATCGTGTCTTACCGATGGTGAGTGCGGATGGACAACATAGTGTTGCATTAAATGTAGGTGATACGGTGCATATTCGTAAACATCCGTTTAAACTAAGCTTATTACATCCACCTGGTTATGATTTTTATATGGCTTGCCGTACTAAACTGGGCTGGAATCAAGATTTTGAATCTTTTCAACAGGATGACTCATGAATATTGAACAAATGCTCGCTATTTTAAATCCTGAAATTGTTGAGCGTCTGAAAACTGCTGTTGAAATTGGTAAATGGCCAAATGGTATTGCATTGACCAAAGAGCAACGTGAAATTTGTATGCAAGCCGTGTATGCATGGGAAATGGAAAATTTACCGAAAGAACAGCGTAGTGGTTATATCGACCGAGGTACGAAAGAAGAAGGTGAAGAGTGTGATGATGATCATCACAAAAATGAGCCTGAATTTAAGCCGATAAGGTTTGTTTGATTAATTTCTACAAGTAGTATTTAAAGCGATGATTTTAATAAAGTCATCGTTTTTTATTACGCTGTCTATTATTGATGTAATGTCTTTAAATAAAATACTGATTACTTTAACGAATAATTTAATGGTTGCTCTTTATATATTTTATTTTTAGGATCAAAAAGATATAGTTTTGTAGAAAAGGTGATTTAAAAAATCACCTTATTTATTTTTTGGTTTAAAAACGATTGTCCCAAAGCGCTTTCGCTTTAATCATTGCTTCATCATAACTATTCACAGCACCCATGGTATACAAAGCGATTCCCATGGTTTCGATCACTGCCATTTCGCCATATTCATGCTTTTGCTCACCGAGCCAAACTGCTTTAAATACTGCAAGATCAAGTTCTTCTTCAATCGGACTACGGTCAGGTGTTAATTTTGGTAGCTCATGTTCATATAGCTCACCATTTTTAATCCCACAAATTAAGGTTTTGGCATCAGGATTACGCTCAAACTCACCACCTTCACCTTTGATCACAGCACTATTTTGATAGCCTAAACGAAAAGCGGTGTGTTGATGAGAAGTCCGATAAGCAGGGTGGAAAATTGCTTGTAAAGTGGCTTTGGCATTAAATGGATTAATCAAACGAGCAAGGGTGTGAATTGGAGAACGTAAACCCATCACATTGCGGAGTGAGATCAATTCACTCAGAATTGGTGAAATGGCTTCAAGTGGCAAAAATGCAAAATTATGTTGATCTAGTTGTTTACGGACATCTTGCTCATTCTCACAAATAGAATAGCCTAAGTATTGTAAAACTTGTTCCGTATAAACACGGTTAATGGTATGACCCGATGCGCCGTGCATCACAATTCTATAGCCATGATGAGCCAGTGTTAATGCCGCCAATAAAAACCACGGATAGTGCTTACGCTTGCCTGCATAAGATGACCAGTCAAGATCGACATCAAGTGGCTGAAAATTGAGTTGATCACGTGTGGCTTGAACAAAACCAGCCAATTCATCGACAGATTCTTCCTTAACACGTAAAAGCATTAAGAATGCACCCAACTGAACATCCAAGACTTCATCTTTTAAAATCATGCTAAATGCTTGATAGGCTTCTTCATAACTGAGCGAACGAGAACCTGTTTTCCCTTTACCCAAGATACGAACATACTGAGCAAAGGGGTGTTCTACAGTTTTATAAATATTTCGTTTTGTATTCATGATCGTATGAGAAGTCTTCGCCAACAATAAAAGGAATATGACATAAAAGTGACGTATTTAGCGTAAAAAAATATGAGGAGCTGTCTAATCAATAAACAATTAGCGTTTGCTTATGCAGAGTGCAAATAAAATTATTGACCGAATCAGTCTAGTGATTTGATGCAAACGGAACATGACATCCAATCTAAAAATCATTAGCATGGCTGCAAATCGAATTTTTAAAAACAATGAAAGCGAAAGGAAATAATGATGTTAGCTTACGATGCAGATTTGGAACTCTTCCGTGATAACTTTAAACGTTTTATGAGCGAGCAAATTGCACCTCATTATGATCAGTGGGAACGCGAGGGCATTATGCCACGTTCAGTTTGGTCTTCATTGGGTGAAAATGGCTTTCTCTGTGTAGATGTACCAGAAGAATATGGTGGTTATGGTGTACCAACCCATTATTCATTAATGTTAGTTGAAGAATCTGCACGTGCGGGTTATTGCGCATTATCAACAGCGATTTCTTGTCATTCTGAAATTGCGGCACCGTATATTCAACATATCGGAACTGAAGAACAAAAGCAGTACTGGTTGCCAAAAATGGTTTCTGGCGAAGTTGTTGGTGCGATTGGTATGACTGAGCCAGGAGCTGGTTCTGATTTACAGGCAATGCGTACTAATGCAATTTTGCAAGATGATCATTATGTGTTAAACGGTTCAAAAACCTTTATTTCAAATGGTCAGCATGCTGACGTTGTTGTTCTAGCAGTCAAAACTGATCCACAAGCACGTGCTAAAGGTGTGTCTTTATTATTGGTTGATACACATTTGGAAGGCTTTAAAAAGGGCACGAACTTAGACAAAATTGGTCTGCATTCACAAGATACCTCTGAACTTTTCTTTGATAATGTGAAAGTACCTAAAGACCAATTATTGGGGAATGCGGGTTCAGGTTTTGCTTACTTGATGCAGGAATTACCACGTGAGCGTACTGCAATCGCAGCGACCTCTTTGGGAGCAATTC
>RRZT011720846.1_pt1 | contig 12136 bp, 8 predicted proteins | sample 2165551 | NCBI WGS metagenome assembly RRZT01 (sample SAMN10456910, study PRJNA506462) | wastewater metagenome | biome: wastewater; feature: sludge; material: wastewater sludge; isolation source: wastewater sludge with Escherichia coli K12::gfp cells carrying plasmid... | place: USA: Moscow, Idaho ... | reverse complement strand
TTCGCGGCATAAACGCAAGAGAAAAATACCTCTCTCGCATTTATTCCACGGTCCTCTTGACACCCTTCCAGCCATGACTTCATCTCCTCTCTTGAACGAACGAAAAACCACAAAACGAAGCATACAAGGGGTCGGGGGAGAGGGAAACGGTCATGACTTTCATGAGCGGGGGTGTCTGGAAAAGTCATGACCGTTAGAATGACGGCTTTGCGACAAGTGATCAGCCCATGAACTTCATCAAAGCCCTCAACTCGGCATGGCACGAAAACAATAGCCTGCTTTGCGTCGGTCTCGATCCCGACCCGGCGAGGTTCCCTGCACATTTGCAAAACCGGCCGGATGCCATTTTCGAGTTTTGTCGAGCCATCGTCGACGCTACCGCAGACCTGGTCTGCAGCTTCAAACCGCAGATCGCTTACTTTGCCGCGCGCCGGGCAGAAGAGCAACTCGAAGCACTGATCGATCACATTCATGTTCGGCATCCGAAGACCCCCGTGATCCTTGATGCTAAACGTGGCGATATCGGCAGCACCGCCGAGCAATACGCCATCGAGGCTTTCGAGCGCTTTCGGGCCGATGCCGTTACCATCAATCCGTACCTGGGGCGTGATTCGGTTGATCCTTATCTGGCGTATTGCGACAAGGGCATCATTCTCCTGTGTCGCACGTCCAATCCCGGCGGCAGTGATCTCCAGTTCCTCGATGTCGGCGGTGAAAAACTCTACGAAAGGGTTGCCCGTCTGGTCAGCAAGGAATGGAATACAAACGGCCAGTGCGCTCTGGTGGTCGGCGCCACCTTTCCCGGCGAAATCGCTCGGGTGCGAACCCTGACCGGTGACATGCCGCTGCTTGTTCCTGGCATTGGCGCGCAAGGCGGTGATATCGAAGCCACCGTACGCGCCGGCTGTACTGCCAGCGGCGGCCTGATCATCAATTCCTCGCGTGCCATCCTCTACGCCGGAAAAGGGGAAGACTACGCCAACGCAGCCCGCAGTGTCGCCGTGGCGACCCGCGACGCCATCAACCTTCACCGCTGATTACACGTCGATGTTTCGTGCGGCCAAGGCATTGGTTTCAATGAAGCTGCGGCGCGGCTCCACCAGCTCGCCCATCAAGGTACTGAAGATCTCATCGGCGCCGATCGCATCTTCAATCTGAACCTTGAGCAGACGGCGTACCTTCGGGTCCATGGTCGTCTCCCAGAGCTGCGCGGGATTCATTTCACCGAGACCCTTGTAACGCTGCTTGGTCACACTGCGTTCGACCTCGTTGAGCAACCACTGCATCGTTTCAGCGAAACTGCTGACCGTCTTCCGCTTTTCACCGCGGGCCACAAAACCACCGGCAGCAAAGAGCCCAGCGAGAATCTCTGCGGTTTTGCGAAGTTGTGCATAGTCACCGCTGACCAGCAGATCCTCGTCAATGACTCCGAGCTTGAGATTGCCGTGCAGTATTTTCTCGAGTCGTAGCTGCCAGCGTTCGTGGACAGTATCGTAACGCGCCACGATATTGATCCCCAACTTGCTGCCGACAGCTTTCATCAAGGCATTGGCGCTGGCCACAGCAGCGCTCTCGTCAGTCAGTTCGATCTTGAGATTGCCGTCGATCAGCGCATGCAGCACTTCCGGGTTGATCAGATGCGAGAGACGGTTGATGACGGCTTCGGCCAAGAGATATTCTCTTGCCAGCAGTTCCAGCGCGGCCCCGGAAATTTCCGGAGCACCCGCCTGTGGCGTCAGCACCGAACCCTCAAGGGCCAGGGTCAGCAGAAACTGCTTCAAGGCCTGATCGTCCTTGATATAGCGCTCGGTCTTGCCGTGCTTGACCTTGTATAGCGGTGGCTGGGCGATATAAATGTGACCACCTTCAACCAGTTCACGCATCTGTCGGTAGAAAAAGGTGAGCAGCAGCGTACGAATGTGCGCACCGTCGACGTCGGCATCGGTCATGATGATCAATCGGTGGTAACGCAATTTCTCCGGTTTGTATTCATCCTTGCCGATACCCGTACCAAGGGCGGTGATCAGGGTAACAATTTCCTGCGAGGAAATCAGCTTGTCGAAACGCGCTTTCTCGACATTCAGAATTTTTCCCTTGAGCGGTAGAATCGCCTGAAACTTGCGGTCCCGACCCTGTTTTGCGGAACCTCCGGCGGAATCCCCCTCGACCAGGTATAGCTCGCAAAGCGCCGGGTCTTTTTCCTGGCAATCCGCAAGCTTGCCAGGCAATCCAACGCCATCGAGCAGGCCCTTGCGGCGAGTCATCTCCCTGGCCCTGCGCGCCGCGTCGCGGGCGCGTGCCGCTTCAACGATCTTGCTGGTGATGACCTTCGCGTCGACCGGCCGCTCCTGCAGAAACTCGGCGAGTTTCGCCGTGACGACCTCTTCAACGGCTGGACGCGCTTCCGAGGAGACCAGCTTCATTTTTGTCTGCGAAGCAAACTTCGGGTCAGGCATTTTCACCGAAAGGACGCAGGCCAGCCCCTCGCGCATGTCATCCCCGCTGATGTCCACCTTGGCTTTCTTGGCGATTTCGTGCTCTTCGATATAACGGTTGATGACCCGCGTCATGGCGGCGCGCAGACCAGTCAAATGAGCGCCACCATCGGCCTGGGGAATGTTGTTGGTAAAGCAAAGCACCTGTTCAACATAGCTGTCGTTCCACTGCATGGCCACTTCGACGCTGATCAGGCCGTTGACGCTGAGCGAGTCGCCGCCAGCATGAAAAATATTCGGGTGCAGAACCGATTTCGTGCGATTGATGTACTCTACGAAGCCTTTGACGCCGCCCAGGAAGGCAAAATTCTCTTCCTTGCCGGTGCGCTGGTCGTTCAGACGAATCTTCACGCCATTATTCAGAAACGAAAGCTCGCGCAAGCGTTTGGCAATGATCTCGTAATGAAATTCGACCTGTCCAAAAATCTCCTCGTCGGCCATGAAGTGCAATTCCGTGCCGCGCTTCTCGGTATTGCCGACCACCTTGAGCGGCGATACCTCGACTCCCTTCTGGACTTCGATCAGACGATCGACGAGCGCTCCCCGATTGAATTCCAAAAAGTACTTCTTGTGCTCACGGCGGATAGTCAGGCGGAGCCATCGGGAAAGCGCGTTGACGCAGGAAACACCGACCCCATGCAGACCGCCGGACACCTTGTAAGAATTCTGGTTGAACTTGCCGCCGGCGTGCAGCACGCACATCACGATTTCGGCTGCTGACCGTTTCGGCTCATGCTTGTCGTCGAACTTGATGCCGGTCGGAATACCGCGGCCATTGTCGCTGACGGATATCGAATTGTCGGCGTGAATGGTGATCACAATATCGTCACAATGACCTGCCAAGGCCTCGTCGATGGCGTTATCGACCACTTCAAACACCATATGGTGCAAACCGGTGCCATCGGAAGTATCACCGATATACATCCCGGGGCGCTTGCGAACCGCCTCCAGACCTTCGAGTTGCTGAATGCTCGATTCGTCGTAGGCAAACTGCTCGTTCTCTTCAATCATTCTGAATCCAGTATCTCTTTCCTGTTAAACCTTTTAACCCGCGGTGGCTGCCAAGGTGCTCGAATTGCACTCAGATTCGCATGGGCATGACCACATACTTGAAGGACTCGTTGCCGGGGATGGTCAGTAAGGCACTTGAATTGGCGTCGTTGAAACCCCACTCGATGGTCTCGTCCGAACTGTTGTTCAGGACATCGAGGAGATAGGAAACATTGAAACCGACATCGAGCGGCTCACCGTTGTAATCGACTTCGATCTCTTCCTGCGCTTCTTCCTGCTCGGCATTGGCAGCCATGATCTTCAAACCGCCTTCCGACAGGATGAGCCGAACACCACGAAATTTTTCGTTGGTCAGAATGGCTGCCCTGATCATCGACTGCAACAGCGCCATGCGATTCACCGCCACGACGTTGCGCTGGGTCGCTGGAATGACCCGCTGATAGTCCGGGAATTTGCCATCAATCAGTTTCGACACCAGATTGATCTGGCCGAACTGGAAGCGAATCTGCGTCGCCATGATATCGATCGATACCGGCTCGTCGGAATCCGCCAGCAGACGACTGAGTTCAATCACCGTCTTGCGTGGCAGGATCAGTTCCTGCCGCGTTGCACCCTCCTCGACCAGAGCGCCCGCCGTGTCTTCGAGAGGCATGCTGGCGTAGGCAAGCCGATGGCCATCGGTAGCCACCGCACGCATTTCACTGGCTTCAACGAGCAGCAGTAGCCCGTTCAGATAGTAGCGGACATCCTGGCTTGCCATCGAATACTGGGTCTGCGCGAGCAAATGGCGAAACTGCTTCTGACTCACGGAAAATTTCTTGATCTCCCCCGCCGACAGAGCCATGCAGGGAAAATCCTCGGCAGGCAGGGTCTGCAGATTGAAACGGCTCTTTCCCGCTCTCACCTGCATCCGCCGGCCCTCAAGAATGAGGCTGACTTCCGCGCTTTCCGGCAAGGAGCGCAGGATCTCCTGCAACTTTCTCGCCGCAACGGTGACTGCCCCATCACCGTCACCACTGAGGTCAGCAGTGGAAGTGGTGCTCTGGATCTCGATGTCCGTCGCCAGAAGTGTCAACCCCCCTCCCTTTTTTTCGAGCAGTACGTTCGAAAGAATCGGCAACGTGTGACGTCTTTCCACAATCCCGGAAACAGCCTGCAGGGGTGCCAGCAGGACGTCTCGCCGTGTTTTGGTAAGAAGCATATATATAGATCCTATAAAGACTATGGTCCGGACAAGTCTGTTGATACGTACTTATTTTTTATGTAATTCAATATATTAGCTACTAATTAACGGCTGTAGAAAGTCGGTATGTGCTTGTGGGTACAATGGGGTAACTTATCCACAGGCCCGTTTCGGGCATCTTGTCCACTCTTTGTCAGCCACTTTTCCACGGACTTTTCCTGGCGGCCCATCAGCCCTTCAGCACCTGCAGGAGAACATGCACATCATGGTTGAGCTCGTTGTCCTTGGTGCGCAGATCATCGATGGTCCGTACGGCATGCAGGACGGTCGTGTGATCACGGCCACCGAAGGCATCCCCGATGGACGGATAGCTCTGAGAAGTCAGATTCTTGGCCAGCCACATGGCGATCTGACGTGGACGAACGATCGCCCGCGTCCTCTTCTTCGAGAACAGGTCGGCCACTTTCAACTTGAAATACTCTGCTACCGTCTTCTGGATGCTGTCGACGGTGATCTGGCGGTTCACCGAACCAATCACATCCTTCAGCGCCTCCTTGGCCAGATCCAGAGTAATTCCCTGCCCGTGAAACGCGGAGTAAGCGAGCACCTTCTTCAGGGCACCCTCAAGTTCCCGAACATTGGAGCGCAAGTGTTTGGCCACATAGAACGCCACCTCGTCATCCAGCACCACTCCTTCCGCTTCCGCTTTCTTCTTCAGAATGGCCACCCGCATTTCCGTTTCCGGGGGTTCTATCTGGACCGTCAGGCCCCAGTCGAAACGGGTGATCAGCCGATCCTCGAGCCCGGAAATATTCTTCGGGTAGGTATCGGAACTGATCACGATCTGCTTTCTGGCTTCACTCAGGGCATTGAATACGTAGAAAAATTCTTCCTGTGTCCGGTTTTTGCCATTGAAGAAATGGACATCATCGAGCAGCAGGACGTCCAGCGAACGATAGTAGCGTTTGAATACATCGAAGGACTTCTGCTGGTAGGCGCGAACGACATCTGAATAGTAATCCTCGGCATGGACATAATGCACCACCTTTTCCGGATCGAGTTCCACAATCCGATTGCCGATTGCGTGGATGAGGTGTGTCTTGCCCAGACCGGCACCGCCATAGATGAACAGCGGGTTATATGTGGCTTCCCCAGGACTGATGGAGACTTGTCGGGCAGCCGCCCGAGCGAGGTCGTTGGCCTTGCCGACGACCAGGTTGTCAAAGGTGAAGGTGGCGATCAGCCGGGTTTTCTCGTAACCCGATCGGTCCTTTTCCACCGGCGAGGTTTTCCTGGACGTTGTCGTTACCGCAGCCGCAGTTCCCGCCGGCGGTGTCTTGCCTGTCGGTCCGGAACTGTCATTCCCTGTGACTGCAGTACGTTCTCCCAGGTTCAGGGTGATGTTCACTGGCGTGGAATAGTACTCACTTGCCAGTGCTTCGATGCGCGCCAGATAACGCTCCTTGACCCACTTGAGGATGAAACCATTCGGTGCCAGCAGACGCAAGCCACGTGCGATGTCGTCGTCACCTTCAAGACGAAGGGGGCGGATCCAGGTATTGAATTGCTGAGGAGGAAGTTCCTGTTCGAACTGGCTCAGACAGGAAGACCAGAAACTACTCATTGAGGCTCATGCAGCGTAATCCTGAAGTGATGCGGTAGCAGCAACCGCTCCCGATGATTGGCGTCTTTTTAGAATCAACAAGATGGATGGTGTCTCTGCCGGGAAGTTGCGGCAGGGGCGGGCCTGACTGGTGAGACCTGATGCTGCCCGGCCAGACGTGGCAGTTCTTGCCCAACTCGCTGAAGGCTAAATTCTAACCGGTTGGATGGAAGTTATCCACAGCTCCAGTAAAAATATGGTCTTGACAATCCTCTATGGGAAGCTGTCTAATGTTATGTTTTTCTTGCTTTGACTTCAAAGGTTTAACCATGAAACGTACCTATCAACCGTCGGTCGTTCGCCGCAAGCGTACACACGGCTTCCTCGTTCGTATGTCTACCCGTGGTGGTCGTGCCGTAATCAAGGCTCGTCGTGCCAAAGGTCGCCACCGCCTGGCAGTTTGAGCGGCAGGCCCTCTACCGCTGGTAATCCTGCAGTATCCGCCGCCGCTTTTCCGAAGCACTATCGCTTGATCAAAACGGATGAGTATTCATCCGTTTTTGGTTTCAGAAAGGCGCTGAAGAGCCGGCATTTCCTGCTACATTACCGCCCGCGTAGCGCTGAAGAATCCCCCGGAGCGCGGCTTGGCCTGGTCGTCGCCAAGCGCTTCCTGCGCCGCTCGGTGGATCGAAACCTTGTTCGAAGACTGGCCAGAGAGCAGTTCCGCCTGATGCGTTCCCGGCTTCGCTCAAACGATTTCGTGCTTCGCCTGGCGGCCAAACCATCAGCTCTTGACCGGCAAGCCATGGCGCAGGAAATCCAGGGTTTGTTGAGCAAGGCCACTTCATCTCGACCATGATCCGATGAAACCAATGCTGCTTGCGCTGATACGCTTCTACCGATATGCGGTCAGCCCGATGCTCGGCCGCCGTTGCCGCTTTTTTCCAAGCTGTTCCGAGTACGCAACCGAAGCTGTGGAAAGATACGGCGCCAGCCAGGGGGGGCGCCTCGCCCTGCACCGACTCTGCCGCTGTCATCCGTGGAATCCTGGTGGATTTGACCCCGTACCCTGAACAACATTCGAATCGTATAGGGCCTTCATGGATAACCGACGCCTGCTCCTCCTCATCATCTTCTCGTTTTCCTTGGTCATGCTCTGGGATGCCTGGCAGAAGTACAGCCAGCCGAAGGCTGTATCTCCAGCCGCTGTCAGTTCAGCCGAAGCGCCCGCGCCACAGCCTTCGGTGAACCTGCATGCGCCCCTTCCGGCGGCACCCGCCGCCGTGGCAAGCGCTGACAAGTCGGAAACCGTCATGGTCCGAACCGACCTGTTTGTCGCCGAGGTTGCCAAGCAGGGGGGCGATCTCGTTCGCCTCGAGTTCAACGCCTACAAGGACAGCCAGAACAAGACCAAGGACTTCGCCCTTCTTGAGGCCAAGCACCAGTATCTTGCCCAGAGTGGTTTGATCGGCGAGAGCCTGCCGAACCACAAAACGCTCTTCTCGACTGCTTCCGGCAACAGGGAACTCGCCGGTGACGCAAAGACCGTCGAGCTGCGCCTCGAAGCACCGGTGAGCAACGGTGTCAAGGTCACAAAAATCTATACGTTTACACGCGGCAGCTATCTGATCAACGTCACCCATGAGATCGAGAATGGTGGCGAGAAGGAAATCGCCGCGCACGCGTATTACCAGTTGCAGCGTGACATCAATGCACCCGAAGGCGAGAGTTCGATGGTCTCGACTTTTACCGGTCCGGCGGTGTATACCGAGCAGGAAAAATACCAGAAGGTCGCTTTTGCCGACATCGAAAAAGGCAAGGCCAAGTTCATCAGCAAGGCCGACAATGGCTGGATTGCGATGGTTCAGCACTATTTTGTCGCCGCCTGGATTCCTGAAGCAGGTCTGCCGCGCGAATTCTACATGCGCAAGCTCGAAAACAGCATCCATCCGGCGGTGTCGGCAGGGGTCATCGTACCGGCACCGGTCGCTGCGCCTGGCGCCAAGGTCGCCATTTCAGTGCCCATCTATGCCGGACCGCAGATTCAGGTCATACTTGATCAGTTGGCCAAGCCCAAGGACGAAGGCGGCATCGGAGCGCAGGGTCTGCCACTGGTGGTCGATTACGGTTGGTTGACCGTCATTGCTGCACCGATCTTCTGGTGTCTGGAAGCCATCCACAAAGTGGTTGGCAACTGGGGTTGGGCGATCGTCCTGCTGACCGTCGCCATCAAACTCCTGTTTTTTCCGCTCTCGGCGGCCAGTTACAAGTCAATGGCCAAAATGCGAACGGTCACACCGCGCCTGACCGCCCTCAAGGAACGTTATGGGGACGATCGGCAGAAGCTCAACCAGGAGATGATGGCACTCTACAAGCGTGAAAAAATCAATCCTCTGGGAGGATGCCTGCCGATCGCGGTGCAGATTCCCGTGTTCATCGCGCTGTACTGGGCCTTGCTTGGTGCCGTTGAAATCCGGGACGCGCCGTGGATCCTGTGGATCAGTGATTTGTCCGCGGCCGACCCCTACTATGTGCTGCCAGTGATCATGGTGGTCACGATGCTGATCCAGACCAAGCTCAATCCTACACCGCCCGATCCCATCCAGGCCAAGGTGATGATGATGATGCCGTTCATCTTTGGTGCGATGTTCTTCTTCTTTCCGGCAGGTCTGGTGCTTTACTGGGTGGTCAATAACCTCCTGTCTATCGCCCAGCAATGGCAGATCACAAGGATGATCGAGAGTGGCGGAAAAGCCGCCAACGACAGCAAGGTCTGAGTCGGGCAAGGCTCCGATAGCCGCCATCGCGACTGCTGCCGGTCGTGGTGGTATCGGTATCATCCGCGTCTCGGGCGCAAGCCTCATCGATTTCGCCGAAGCATTGAGCGGCAAACGACCAGCCGCCCGGTTTGCCACTCTCGGCGACTTCAAGGCTGCTGATGGCTGCGTCATCGACAGCGGGCTGCTTCTGCATTTTCCTGCACCGCATTCGTTTACCGGCGAGGATGTTCTCGAAGTGCATGCTCATGGTGGTCCGGTGGTCATGCAGATGTTGCTCATGCGCTGCCTGGAACTCGGAGCACGTCTGGCGGAACCAGGCGAGTTCACCCGCCTTGCCTACCTCAACGGCAAACTCGATCTGGCACAGGCCGAGGCGGTCATCGACCTGATCGACGCCGCGACAAGCGCTGCCGCACGCAGCGCCGTACGTTCGCTGCAGGGCGAGTTTTCGAAGGAAGTGAATCAGCTCCTCGGGCAGTTGATCGAACTGCGCTCACTGGTTGAAGCCACCCTCGATTTCCCTGATGAAGAAGTCGACTTTCTCGAAGCAGCCGATGCCTTTGGGCGCCTTGATCGCTTGCAACAGTGCCTCGGCAAGATCTTCGACCGCGCACGACAAGGCTGTCTGTTGCAGGGGGGGTTGCACGTAGTACTCGTTGGCCAGCCGAATGTAGGCAAGTCCAGCCTCCTGAATCGCCTTGTCGGCGACGAGCTGGCGATCGTCACCCCACTTCCCGGTACCACCCGTGACCTGGTCCGCAGCACCCTGCAGCTTGAAGGGATTCCGCTGCATGTGATCGACACAGCAGGCCTGCGCGAGACCGAAGACCAGATCGAGAAGATCGGCATTGAACGTACCTGGCGCGAGATCGAGCGTGCCGATGTCGTCGTCTTGCTGGTGGATGCCCGTACCGGTGCTGGCGAAGCCGAACGATCGATTGTCGCGCAACTCCCTGTTCACCTTGCCCGACTGACCGTGTACAACAAGATCGATCTCGCGTCGCGTGCGGCTGCACGTCATGAAGAAGCCGATGCCGTGGCGATCGCGCTGTGCGCCAAAACCGGCGAGGGCGTCGAGCTGTTACGCCAGGAGTTGTTGCGCATCGTCGGCTGGCACCCTGCCGAAGATGTCTTCATCGCCCGCGAACGCCATTTGCATGCACTCTCCGAAACTTGCTGCCATATGGACGCGGCACGCGAGCAATTGCCAAGGCTGGAACTTTTCGCCGAAGAACTCAGGCTGGCGCAGTTGGCGCTGAGCACGATCACTGGCGAGTTCAGCACCGATGATCTGCTGGGGGAGATCTTCGGGCGCTTCTGTATTGGAAAATAGCGAGACTGCCGGAGCGTTCCGCAACGTACCACTAACCAATTGAAAGACCGTGTAAAATCGGGTTTTTTGTTCTGCTATTGGCTTGCCTGTTCCGCACCAATCCGCTTAAAATTGTTCCCATATTTGTGCCCATGGTGGCGCTGCTTCATGGGCACAAAAAGGGGGTGAGACATGGCGCTGACCGATACCAGGCTGAAGAATCTCAAGCCGGGCGACAAGGCGTATCAGGAATCGGACGGCGGCGGGCTGTTCGTCGAAGTCATGCCCGGCGGTTCAAAAGTTTGGCGTATCCGCTACCGCCTTGCCGGGAAGCAGGAGAAGCTGACCCTTGGCGAGTACCCCGCCTATTCGCTGGCCAATACCCGGCAATGGCGCGAGGCTTGTACGACGCTGGCGCAACGTGGGCTATCGTCGATGGCTTTGAAGCGTGGCGATCAGATCCCCGACGACACGCTGCCGGAAGTCACAGCACTGGCAAGCGCCTTCCTCGAGAAATGGTGTTCGCAAACGGTGGCGAGGGTGAAGGCCCAAGAGATCGAAGCCAAGGAAGCCAACACGGTGGAAGCCTTCGCCTGGCGATGGTTCGCCGAAGTTGCCGAACCTGCCAACAGCACCCCACGCAACATCAAGCGCGTCCTGGAAAAGGATGTGCTGCCGGCGATTGGCACGAAGCAGATCGTCGACGTGACCGTCGATGACGTGCTGAAGATTACCGACGCCATCAAGGCGCGCGGCGCTGATCAGATGGCGCTGCAAACCCGCAACGTGCTGAAGCGCCTGTTTGCCTATGCCATCGCAAGGCAGAAGGTGACGTTCAACCCGGCGGCGGCGGTGGAAGCGAAATTCATCGCCAGTGCCAGAAGCCGAGATGTGGCGCTGTCGTCGGATGAAATCGGCCGGCTGCTGCGGTCGATCTACCAATCGTCCATGAAGCGGGCGCTGCACCTTCTCATTCTGTGCATGGTCAGGAAGGGCGAACTGATTGAAGCGCGGTGGGAAGAAATCGACTTCGCCAAGGCGGAATGGTCGATCCCTGGCGAACGGATGAAAAATGACAGGCCGCACTTGGTGTCGTTGTCTCGCCAAGCCATGGCGATGTTCGAGGAACTGAAGGCGCTGGCAAGCGGTTCAGAGTGGATTTTTCCGAGTCGCGGCGACCTGCATCAACCAATTGCCCACAGTACGCTGAATGTGGCCGTGCGGGCATTGGAAATCGACGTGCGGGACTTCGTGATTCATGACTTCCGCCGGACTGCCTCAACGCACTTGCACGAGGCCGGCTTCAATTCGGACTGGATAGAGAAGGCCCTGGCCCACGAAACCAAGGGCATCCGAGGCGTCTACAACCGGGCGCAGTACGCCGACCAACGGCGGGAAATGCTGCAATGGTGGGCTGACTTCGTGGACAGCCAGATCGAGGAAGGGCGGAAAGTGATCATTGGCCGCTTCGGGAAGGCATACCGGGCGGCATGAAAGCCGGGTGCCGTGCGTGGCGGAATGCAGCCCTGACGCATGACCAGCAAAGCCCAGCCGTAGCAAGGCTTGGCGGCGAGAGGTAAAAATAACTTTCGCAAAGGGGGGCTAGACAGGCACGCGGGTTTCTGGCAGGATAAGGAACGTTCAAAAAACAAGTTGCGGAATTTGAGTATTTGTTAAGATGACAGATTCTCCCATGGCTATGATTTCCTTCATCGCATGAAGCCTTACACTGAAGAAATAGAACGTCTGATG
>RRZT011344321.1_pt1 | contig 12138 bp, 10 predicted proteins | sample 2165551 | NCBI WGS metagenome assembly RRZT01 (sample SAMN10456910, study PRJNA506462) | wastewater metagenome | biome: wastewater; feature: sludge; material: wastewater sludge; isolation source: wastewater sludge with Escherichia coli K12::gfp cells carrying plasmid... | place: USA: Moscow, Idaho... | reverse complement strand
CTATCAGTCCATTGTTGACAGCGGTGATCGATTCCAAATCAAGGTGATTGGTTGGTTGATCAAGGACCAGGACGTTTGAGCCAAACATCATGATTTTAGAAAGCATACAGCGAACCTTTTCGCCCCCGGAAAGAACCTGAACTTCTTTATAAATATCATCGCCGGAAAAAAGCATTCGACCCAGAAAACCACGGATATAGGTTTCGGTGATTTCTTCAGTATATTGCTGCAGCCATTGGCAAATGTTCAGCGTACAACCGTTAAAATAGTCACTGTTATCTTTAGGGAAAAAAGACTGGGTGGTACTGACGCCCCATTTGAAACTGCCTTCATCCGGTTCAATTTCTTCCATTAGAATCTTAAACAGGGTTGTCATGGCAATCTCATTGTCAGCCACAAAGGCAATCTTATCATCCTTATTAACCCGAAAACTGACGTTGTTAAGAACTTTTACACCATCGATGGTTTTTGATAAATGCTCAACGGTTAAAATTTCTTTGCCTGGCTCCCGATCGATCTGAAATCCAACCCAGGGATATTTTCGGGATGATGACGGCATGTCTTCGATGTTTAACTTATCCAGCATTTTCTTACGGGAGGTGGCCTGTTTGGATTTGGATTTATTGCCCGAGAAACGGGCAATAAAGTTCTGCAGTTCTTTAGCTTTATCTTCATTTTTCTTATTCTGATCTTTTAGTAAGCGCTGAATCAATTGGCTGGATTCATACCAGAAATCATAGTTCCCGACATAAACCTTGATCTTGGCAAAATCAATATCGACGATATGGGTACAGACATTATTCAAGAAATAACGGTCATGGGATACCACAATAACGGTTCCCTCGTAGTCCATTAAAAATTCTTCCAGCCATTCCACCGCTTGAATATCTAAATGGTTAGTCGGCTCATCGAGTAAGATAATCTCCGGCTTGCCAAATAATGCCTGGGCCAACAAAACCTTGACCTTCTCATTCCCGGTCAGACTATCCATGTTGGCATCCAGAATATCAACCTTAAGACCAAGGCCCTGAATAATTCGGGACGCATCGGATTCAGCTTCCCATCCGCCCATTTCGGCAAATTCACCTTCCAGCTCGCCCGCCCGGATACCATCCTCATCGGAAAAATCTTCCTTCATATACAAGGCATCTTTTTCCTTCATGACCGAATAAAGATGCTGATTTCCCATCATAATGGTATCAAGCACCGAAAACTCATCAAAAGCGTAATGATCCTGCTTTAAAACCGACATCCGCATGTTTTCGGGAATAAAGACATTACCGGTTGATGGTTCGAGCTCTCCTGATAAAATTTTCAAAAAGGTGGTCTTTCCGGCGCCGTTCGCCCCGATAACCCCATAGCAATTCCCCGGGGTAAATTTTATATTTACGTTGGTAAAAAGATTTGTTCCGCTAAAATTCAAACTTAGTTCTGATACAGTTATCATTAATCGATAATCCTCCATAAATTTATTAGTCGGCAATCCCAATTAAACAAGTTCAGCACAATTTTTCAAACTGCCTGGTTCTTATATTTTTCCGGCCATGCATATCGCGTTTTCCGTTGATGTGATCTCGCCATTGACATGCAGCCAGGGTTTCATAATTTTGTTGCCATTCCGTAAAGAAGAGGCCTTCATCAGAACACTGATAAAGAGCCTCTATCATAAGCCGTATTATTATATCCTTTTTGCCGCATATTTTCCAGTCTTTTTTAAATTATTATTTGATTATTTTAGAACAATTCAAGCTGTTATGGAACAGTTTGGCCTGAAAATTCTTTCAGGTAGTCTTATGAAATTCAGCTTGTTACGCACTGCGCCACCTTTTGAAGTGTTTTCGAAATTTGATAAGGACAATGATTTTTTCAATCTCAATTACTTCCATGAACCGAAATATTCACACTGAATCAATAACACTTACTTACTCTTATCTGAATCATAGCGATAATAATTCGCATTTTTTTTGAATTTTACTTTTGTCAGAATAACTCCAATAACAGTAGCCCCAACTTTATCAAGATTTTTTTTCGCCTCTACTACCGTTGGTTTTTTCGTTTCATGAGCAGCTACAACCAACAATACCCCGTCGGCCACTTTCGATATGATACTGGCATCAGCAAAGCTCAACACGGGTGGAGTGTCGATTAGAATAACATCATATTCCTCTCTGCACTTGATGATCAATGCCTCAAATGCTTCAGAATTCAATAATTCTGTTGGTGAAACATTTTTATTTCCTGCTACCAGAATTTCTAATTTATCAAGATTTTCTAATTTATTTATCAGCGAGTCAAGCGGCAGTTCCTCAACAAGCAAGTTTGATAAACCTTTTTTTCTTTTATTAATATCAAAAATCGTACTCAACTGGGGCAGTCTTAGATCTGCATCAATTAATAGCACCCGCTTACCAGACTGGGCAAAAGTAATTGCTAAATTACTAATTGTAGTGCTTTTCCCTTCTTCTTTTCCTGCACTCGTTACTAACATTACCTGAAACTTATTATTGGTATTTTTGAAATTTAAATTGGTTCGTAACAACTTATAACTTTCGGTTACAAATGATGTGGGTTCGTTTAAAGTTAATAAATTCAATGAAATTATTGAATGTCAAGTAAAATTGACCCACTTTTTCATTTAAACCTGACCCACCTTAGTTTAATAGCTTGTGGGTCAAATTTATATATAAATCTTGTTTTTCACGCTGAAAATTGACCCGCCTTTTAATGAGTAATGAGCCGATAGCCATCATTTTTTAGTGAAGTCTGATCAATGATCATTGTTTTTGATGATGACTCCAGAGTAATATATTTGCTCAACTCCAGCAAACGGTCACCAAGCAGTTTCTGGATCAGTTTTTCCATATCAGCAGGCCGAGTATCAGACAGATTTTTTTCTGCTGGCTGTACATGCTGAGAAACAGCTGGCGAACAAAGTTCATCGATACTCATAAAGAGACCTTCTGACTCCACGTCATCATTTATCAGATAACGATCCTGATCCGGGTCGTATTCGAATCGCGGATCGCCATCTATTCTTTTTCTTATGAAATAAGGGTTTTTTATGCCGTGCTGACTGCGCAGCAGATCATAAGCAGCAGACCGGCCTTCATCATTGTATACCTGAACGACCCTGATTAACGCTTCTTTACTTACCTTTACCTTTGACATGGTTGCTCTCCTGTTTGTGAAATATCAGTTGTTCGTACTTTTTTAACACTGTGTTTTGACCCTTTGACACGATAGCTGTCACCTGTTATACTTAGCACATGACAGTGATGGAGCACCCGATCGAGGATCGCCGTTGCCGCCAGCTGTCCGGTAAACAGTTCGTTCCATCTGCCCAATGGCAGATTGGTCGTAATAATGAGGGAGCGTTTTTCGTATCGTTGTCGGATGATCTGGAAAAACAGGCTCTCTCTTTCTTTGTCCATTTTTATATAGGATAACTCATCAATAATCAGAAGCTCAATCCGGTTCAGCTTTTCAAGGGTTTCCGGCAGCTTTCCTTTGATCATTTCATCATAAAGTTTATCTACAAGTTCTTTAGCATTAACAAACAGAACACTTCGACCTGCATTGCATGCATTAACCCCGATTCCTGTTGCGATCATGCTTTTACCAACCCCGGGTGGTCCAATTACAATGATATTTTCATGAGCGTCCAGAAAATGGAGTTCCCCCAGAGTTTCAATCTTTTCTCTATCAAGCGTATCATTAAAATCATAATCGATCTCACCAAGTGTTGCCGACAGTTCAAAACGGGCATTGCCTAAAAGCTTTTCTGTGCGGCGGGCACTTTTTCCTTCTTCCTCGACAGTAAGCAGACGAATCAGAAAATCCCTGTATCCCATGGAAGTCATTTCTGCTTCTGCAATCAGATCAGGATACTGCTGACGCATGTCAACAAGCTTAAACTGTTTCATTCTGGCTTCAATATAGGTTTCTGGTTCGCTTACTCCCAGTTGCATGGCTGGCCCTCCTTTACAGTGAATTCATAATAACTGCAGTCCCTTGTCAGTAAAGAATCGTCATTCTGAAAACCGGTTTGCTCATCCGATTCAGGCGGTTTGATTATAACAGGCCGTTGGTGGCTGTTATAGTCTCGCAGGAGTGCCCGGAATGACTGGATGTCCATTTTATCTTCATCGACTGCAATCCCGATAAAAAAGTTCAATACCTGGTCATCATAAAGTTCCTGAAGTTCCATAATCTTTCTGGCATAGTGAGATGGCTGATCAAACTTTCTTCCTGCCGCTTCAAGATACTTTAAACCGTTACCAAACCTCCTGGTAAAATCTCTTCGGATCTGTGGAATGGAGGTGCTGACTTTTTTGGCGATTGGTTCATAGTGATCCGGATCGGCCACAACGTCATATTTTCTGTCTGAGGCTTCAAAGCGCATAATGAGATTTTCTTTGGTATCAAAAAGCTCAATTCTGAATCCATAAATTATTCTGAACAATAGAGTTCTGCCCACATATTTCACTGGGACACTGTACTTGTTGCTGTTGATACTAACGAAACTGTCCGGGCTGACAATACGTTTTTGCATTTTGCTGGTTGAATAATGGAACTTTGGCAATGGCTGCAGTAATTGTTTTTCTTCCAGCAGATAGTGCTGGTTTGGAATCCGTCTGGTTGTCGTGTGCTTTTCTTCACACCATTCATCAATAAACGCTTTGCCCCGTCGGTTAAGCTCATCCATGCCGGAAAAAGTATTTCCTTTAATGAACTGTTCTTCAATGTAATTGAATGGCCGCTCAACTTTACCTTTTTTACGTGGCCAGTAGCAGGGGCAGGCGTTTAGCTCTGTTCCCAGATGTTTTGCCATCATCAAAGCATGAGGATTATATTTCACTTCTTCCTCTGTTTTGGGATTATTCGTCGTAACAAGTGCCTTAGGGTTATCAATCAGCAGTTCCAGTGTCACACCACCAAGATCATCATACAATTCCTGGATTGCCTCATAGATTGCTGCTCCATCAACTTTGAGAGAGAAACAGACCGCTTTTTTTCTTGATGCAGCTAGAATCATTGAAAAACAATAGACTTTCCGGTATCTGCCACCAACAATAACTTCGTATTCTGTCCAGTCGAACTGTGCCTGATCTCCTGGTGGACTTTCGTGTCTAACCGTAGCTTTTTTATTGATGTGGTTGCCGACATCTTCATCCACCTTACGTAGAAATCGATAAATCGGACCAAGGCTCCCTTTGTAGCCCTTTTTCTTAAGTTCTCTGAATATCCTTGTCCCGTTAAAACAGTAGGGTTCACACCTCCATTCAATGATCTGTTCTTTGTACTCGTCAATCATAGATCCATACGCTGTTCGCTGATACTTAGGCGGTTCAGTTAACCCAAGCAGTTTTTTAACTGTATTCCTGGAAATACCAAGGATCTCAGCTGTTGCACGTTTGGATTTAGTCTGCTTGTACACCTTCTGTACAGCTGCCCAGTCTTCCATGTTTTTCACCTCTTTTTTCCTCCTGTCTGCATACTTTTCATGCTGACAGGATTATAATTCTCTTTTTGAGGTGGGTCAATTCACAGTGTTAAATTTCCAAGCTACGGTGTTAATTAAACCAGTATTTTTCTCTCAGGGTGGGTCAATTTTAACCGTTACTGGTGGGTCAGTTTTAAGTATAAATCAATACCATCATATATACCAACACTGGTTCACTTGCGTTCCGTTCCAACAACCGCCATCAGCTTCCTTCAGACCCTTCCGTCGCCGGAAACGCCCTTGCTTACAGCTTGTCTTCCCAATTAGCCAGGTGACAGGTCTTCTTTCAGACCATTAGCTCGGCAACATGCCTCGTAAACAAAAAAACACCTCCGGTTCATTCTGAGGTGTTTTTAAAAATTCTATTCTTTGGTAACGGGTTTTACACTTACAGATCGTTTATAGTTGAGCCAATAAAAATGTTTTTGACCTGTTGAAGGGTCAAAAAACTGCTCTGGTTGCATGTCCTCCAATTGCTCTGTATAATGTCATTATCACAGAGAAAGGAAAGACCCCAAGGAACCTATCTTAGCAGGACAAGCGTTCCGAGGGGTCAACCAACATGATTATTATAACAAACTATACGTTGGTCTACAACGAGGAACACGCTTTTTTTATACAGTGAGTCATGAAATGCCAGGCATCTGCCCGATATGCGGTGGCAAGCTCGATTACCGGGATAATCGGTTGCGGATTTTCAAAGAGTATGGCGGTGATAAAAAGAGGCTGCTGATCCGTCGTCTTAAATGCAAATGCGGCAGGCTGCATCACGAAATCCCGGATTTTCTGGTACCACATAAGCACTACACTAATGAAGTGCTTGAAAATGTGCTGGATGATGTATCCACACCAGCGGATTTGTCCAGCGAAGACTACCCCTGCGAGATTACCATGAAACGCTGGAAAAACTGGCTTTCAAGGAACCGCTGTCAGATTGAGGGGATGCTTCGAACCATCGGTTATAAGCTGCCTGAATTTACTGTAACACTTCTGAAATCCAGGATTTCATTACTCACAGGCCTGCGGGAAAGCGGGAGCGATTGGCTGGCAACCATCCACCGTCTGATTTATAACTGCGGATTGCGATTAACCCCTTAAACGGGAGGAGCGGCATGCACCTGATTTGTTTTGCTGTCATTGGCATGGCCATGCTATGATGCGCAAAAAAGGAGGTGCTTGTTTATGACAAAACAGAGCAACACCATTGATGACTGGAAAGAGCAACTCGCCTTGCAGCGTCATGAAATCATTACCCCCCTGTTGGATGATTCCCTGGATCCTCAGAAAAAACAGCTGTTAAGGGTTCGGCAGGCCCAAAAGTACGGACTTTCGACCCGGACGATCAGCCGTTATGAGGCGGCCTATTTAAGCGGAGGCTTTTCTGGTTTAAAGCCAAAATCCCGGGATAAACGGCCATCACCAGAACTGCCTGAAAATTTTGAAGCCCTGCTACAGGAAGCGATTCTCTTAAAAAGAGAGGTCCCCTCCCGGAGCATCAATCAGATTATTCTGATTCTGGAAATGGAGGAACGGGTACCGCCCGGGGTGCTCAAACGGTCAACCCTGCAGCGCCATCTATTTCAGGCCGGGTTTGGTAAAAAACAGATGAAACAGTATGTGGAAGCCAAAGTCACATCCGCGGGCCGGTTTGTAAAACCCCACCGGATGATGCTTCTCCAGGCCGATATCAAGTATGCGTTGAAGCTGCCCATTGGCAGGAATGGCAAAATGATTCAGACCTATTTATCAGCCGCCATTGATGACTGTACCCGCTTTGTCGTTGCTTCCGGCTTTTATGCCCATCAGGAGGCGAGCATCGTGGAAGATACCCTGCATCAGGCGATTCTAACATACGGAAAACCGGTGGCACTTTATGTTGACAATGGCAAGCAATATACGTCGGTACAACTCACTAAAATATGTGCAAAGCTTGGTATTCGTTTGATGCATTGCAAACCATACGTTGCTAAAAGCAAGGGCAAGATCGAAAAATTCAATCATTTCGTCAATGCCTTCATTGCTGAAGCCAAAGCTGCCAGAATAAAAACCCTGGAGGCATTAAACCACCTGTGGCGGGTCTGGTTGGAAGCCTATTATCATGATAAACCCCATGATGCCCTGGGTGAAGGAGTAAGCCCCAAAATGGCCTTTAATCGGGACAGCCGCAGCCTGACCTTTCTGGATTTCAATCTGGTTGCCGAAGCCTTTCTTCATCATGAGCAGCGGCGAGTTGATAAGGGTGGTTGCATCAGCTTTAAAGGGCGTAAATACGAGGTGGGCCTGAGTCTGATTGGCGCAACGGTTACCATCGCTTTTGATCCCCTGCAGGATGAAACCCTGACCATCACCTATCGTGACATGGCGGCCTTTGAATCAAAACCCCTGGCGATTGGTGAGTTCTGCAGGAAAACGCCCAAAGTTCCGGAACATCTGTTGCCGACAGAGCCGGAAAGCTCCCGCTTTCTGGATGGCCTGGAAAAGAAGTATGATCAGGAAAAACGGCAGGTTGCCAACGCCATCTCCTTTGGCACCTATAAAAAGGCGGTGACGGATCATGTATGAATCGTTTTTCGGGATGACCAGCACCCCTTTTGTCCGGGACATCCCCACTGCTGCCCTGTATGAATCCACTTATGGGGTAGAAATTCTGGGCCGACTGTCCTATGCCGCCGATCGTCAGCTGTTTGCCGTCCTGACCGCCGACCCGGGATGTGGCAAGTCAACCTTGATCCGGAAATTTACCCAATCCCTTCCCGGTGACAGTTATGTCCTGCTCTACCTGTCGGATTCCAAACTGACACCCCGCTGGTTTTATAAAGGGCTCCTCGATCAATTGGGGATTGAATCCAAATTTTACCGCGGCGACGCCAAAAGACAGCTGCACAAGGAAATCGAGATTATCCGTGGGGTACAGAAGAAAAAAGTCGTCTGTGTACTGGATGAAGCGCATCTGCTGGATAAAGAAACCCTGGAAGAATTTCGTTTTTTGCTCAACTTCAAATTTGATTCCATGAGCCCGATGTCACTGATTCTCGTCGGCCAGTCCGAACTCTGGGAAAAAATGAAACTCCAGCGTTATGCCGCCATTCGGCAGCGGGTCGATCTGAATTGTGTGCTGCCACATCTGGATGGCGCACAAACCGCCACCTATATCCAGTGTCACCTTGACTATGCTGGTTGTGACCACGAGCTTTTCACCGAAAAGGCTATCGATGAAATTTATCGCTGTTCCACCGGAACCATGCGGATTATTAACCGGATTTGTGAAAAGTCTCTGATGTACGCCTGTCAGCAACGTAAGAAGCTCATCGATGATCATGCCGTTCGCTATGTCATCGAGCACGAAATGCTTGGAGGTGACCGCCAATGATTGAATATGAATGTCTTCAAACCGTTGGCAAACGAACCTCCCGATGGTCCTGCACCATGGAACTCAAAAGAAAGCAGCCACCTTATGAACTGGAGCTCTCCGCAAGGGGACACCACTTTCATATCCTGTTCGGAAAACATGCCTATGGGAATTTTCTCTGCATTCCCAACTGGGATATCGGCTGCGAACTGGCCGACTACGGTGATACCTTCTGGAACACCGAGCGGCTTTCCCGGCACATGAAAAAAGCAGATGCGATCTCAATCGCTCAGGCATTAGCGGTGATCCGGGAATACTTGAACTAAACCTCACGATTCGGGGCAGATGCCCCGAATTGTTATCGCTTTTAATGACAGCTTTATGAGCAGAACGACGACATCTTATGAGAGCTGTTTAGTGACAGCCGAGCAAATCTTTAACAAAAAACCTCCAAACTAATTACTATTCCGCTCAGTTTGAAGGTTTAACACAGTAGATTGAAAACTACGCCTTCATATCATGGATTCCCACGATGGTTAATATTTTGCTAATCATACTTAATAATATTATTGTGAATTATTTTACACATTTTTATTTGCATCATATGTATTATTATCAAGATTTAGATTATTTTGCGTAACAGAATAGTCTTCTGAATACGACAGTGATTTAAAACCTGAATAAGAATTATTTTCTAGCTTTATGCTTGTACCTGCATAGTTATCTGCTATCGCAAGGTACAAATTCCCTTTATTGATGAAAGTGTTGTTTCTAAATGTTGCGTTAGCACCTGAGCCTCTGAAACTTAAACGTGGATTTGAAATATTTGTCCATTCGAAATTAGATTTTTCGACAATAAAGTTATTCGACAAGCTGTTGTTATAAAAGAATCCGATATCATCCATGTTTTTTGCATTCATGTTTGAAATTGTAATATTATCGGTTTTGTTCATCAGTTCAAATAAGCTTCCGCCCATTCCATTCGCATCAACTGTTACGTTGGTAATCGTTGTGTTCTTAGTATTGTTAATAGCAAATGCGCCTTTGTCAGATGCGATATTACTATTTGCTACATCCGTTTTTGCTTCACTGATATTAACGTTATCAATCGTTACGTTTGAAGCATTCGACAACGAGAATGCCAAATTGCATTTCTTAATACTTGTATTGGATACAGTAACCACTGAAGAGTCATAGATGTTAAAGCCTCGATTGCTATTTTCGATGGAACAGTTTTCAAATTTGATTGCAGTTGGAGCTTTTTTACTTTCATCGCCAGCCCCAACATTAACACCTGAACCAGGTGAGTTGATGAATTTTGTGTTTTCAAATAATAAGTTAGTGTTTCCCCAGTCGATATAAGCTGAATGTAACCAGTGTGAATTTCCTGCACCTGCATCCAAAATACTGTCAGTCATTGTAAATCCATTTGTTGCCCCCATCAACAATGGTGTTGATGAATTAATGATTTGCAAATTGTTGATCTTTACATTATAATTGTCAACACCGTTCAGTGATGCCCCTAGTTTCAAACCATTATACATATCATCCATTCGGACATCTTTTATTGTTAAAGTATCGATCCCTAAGATGTAAATACCCAGAACATTACTGGTTAAGCTATCGACTAAATAATCAGTTCCATTTCTATCATTGTTTGATTTTAATGACAAACCTTCGATCGTTACATTTTTAATATAGCTATTTTCAGTTGATTTCAACATAACTTTCGGACTATCTTGCGATGGCATAAATAATGTTGCACCTTTACCGCTAATTGATGTGTTATCCTTACGAATAAGTGTGCTGTTGATTCTATAGGTTCCTGTTGATGCCGGGAATACCAATACAGCTCCACTTGTGCTGGCACTATCAATAGCTTTTTGAATTGCTGCTGTATCATCTGTCGTTCCATCACCTTTAGCACCAAAATCTAAGACACTTACTGAATTTGTTGGCTGAGCTACTGGTTGTTCGATCGGTTGAACTGTGCTAACCGGTTCAGTTGTTGGTTTCACGGTGGTTACGGTTTCTGCCGTCGGTTGAACTGTTGTCACTGTTTCTTTTGTTGGTTGAACTGTTTTTACTGTTTCGGCAACAGGTTGTTTTACTTTTACTAATTGCGTAACAGCTACAGGTCTTCTCGTGCTCTTATATTTCGTGTTAGAAGCTGCATTTACTGGCATCATACTAAACAGTAATACGAATGTTACAAATAATACCGCGATCTTTTTCATGATGGTTACTCCTTTCGGTAGCCGGCTGCCATTTTACAGGCCCTTAGCTTTGCGTCCCAACTTTTCAGATGGTTTGCCTTTATCGTTGAATAACGAATAACTGGAATACAAAAAACTCTCCGTTTCGGAAGCTGGCTACCATTTTACAGGCCCTATAGTTTTGCGTCCCTAACTTTCGCTAGGTTTGCCTTTGTCGTTGAAAAGTTATTCATCAACAAATATTCAATTGTATTTTAGACTACTCTAATCCAGCCTTTCAATAATTAATATACTTTAAACTTCACTGATCATAAAATCATTAATACAAAAAACTCTCCATGTCGGAAACTGGCTACCATTTTACAGGCCCTATAGTTTTGCGCCCCCCACTTTCGTGAGGTTTGCCTTTATCGTTGAAAAGCAGATAAAATATTTTTATTTGATACTAACATGGATAAGTTTAAATGTCAAGACTTTTTTGAATGCAAGAATATCTTTTTATTTCTAAGATCCTATTTGTATGTTATCAATTAGAACATTAAATAAATTTTTCACTCTTGTTTTTTAACCGATACATTGGGTATAATATGCTTGAGGTGATAGATTATGAAAGTTGAGTACAACAAAATTGTTCGGGATAAGATTCCCAAAATCATTAAAGACAGCGGACGTACCTGTGAGTACAAAATCTTAGGTGAATCAGAAGTTAAAGAAGCCCTACAGGAAAAGCTTCTTGAAAAGGCTCAGATTTTTTTGAAAAGACCCTCGGAAGATGAACTTTCTGATATCTACGAATTGCTGGATGCAATTGTGGAGACCTTTGAGTATGAGCCACTTCATATTGATTATTTAAAAATTCAGAATAAAGCGAATAAGGGTACCTATTCTGAAAAAGTATTTCTTATTTCAGTCGACGACGGCCAGTAGTATTATCGCAAAATCTAAAAGGACTGGGGTCTGAAAAACTGACCACAGTCCTTTTTATGATTAACTTGTTTCATTTAAAATGAAAAAGCATTTTCAAAATGGTTAATCACTTGCTCACCATCAGAACAATAATATATTTCGAT
>RRZT010104786.1_pt1 | contig 12139 bp, 11 predicted proteins | sample 2165551 | NCBI WGS metagenome assembly RRZT01 (sample SAMN10456910, study PRJNA506462) | wastewater metagenome | biome: wastewater; feature: sludge; material: wastewater sludge; isolation source: wastewater sludge with Escherichia coli K12::gfp cells carrying plasmid... | place: USA: Moscow, Idaho... | reverse complement strand
TTCGACATAGAGCTGGTCCGCATAGCGTGTCAGCAGGTCAAAGCTTTTGGTCGAGGGAATGCCGGCCAGCTCCTCTAACTTCTTGGCCACCGCCATGCGATCCTCGTCGTCGGTGAAATGCGTCGGCGTGGTGGTCACCTGGTAGAAGTAACGGTCGGCGGCGAGCACGGCGCCATGCCGGTCCACGATCGTGCCACGCATCGGTTGGCCCTGGTGCGGTGTGCCGGCTGGGAGTTCCTGCCCGAACTGCAGCACCTGGTGCACAAAGAGCGGCACGAGCACCATAATGGTCAGGAACCCAAAGAAAAATACAAGAATCCAGAAGCGCCATACTTCGCGCTTCTGGACAGTGTCGGTGCGAGCGCTATGCGGTTCGTTGATTGCCTGCGGAGCGCCATCGCTCACGTCTGGGGCAACAGACGCCGTCATGTCATTCCATCCGTCCTGTGATGTCCCGCCATAGCTGGCCTGTTGCCGTACTCACGGACTGCTGCAGGTTTTGCCACCACAAGCGTGTCTGATCCAGCCAGCCAGGCATCGGCTCCAGGCGGCGGTCAGAGGCAGGGACAGGGTTGAGTGCGACCGGTTCAGCCTGCGCAGGGGCCAGTGCAAGGGCCGCGGCTGCAGGCGATAGTTCCGCAGCATGCTGGTCGCGCACGATATAGGTGCGGCCGGTTGCCGGCACATAGCCGGACTGGGCTGCCAGTTCTGCCATGTGGGCGAGCGAAGCCTGCTGTGAAATCGCAAAGATAAGATCGCTGTTTTGGCGTTCAACACGCGCGTACTCGCCGCGCATCTGGCGCAGCGTGAACTCGGAGCGAGCGATCTGGACAGAGAGAAGGACCTGCAGCCACATACCGCCCACGAGGATGGTAAGCGCCAGGCAGGCAAGGACATATTGCTGCCATGTCGCCGGCATCGGCAGGACATCTTGTATTGCCTGCCAGCGCCGCCCACTGAAGGGTCCACTGAAGGGCCCGTCAAAGGTGCGCTGCAGTGAATCGGCGATTTCGGCAGGAGAAGTGGTCGGTAAGCTGCTGCGCTGTAGCATGGCGAACGATTACTCTCTGTCTATGCTCGATTTCCAGTTGATAGGTCGAATTGGTCTGGCCCAGGCGCCGGCCGCTGTTTTGGCCGGTAGTGTAGTAGGGGCGACGTGGTCGTCGCCCCTACACTACGGAAAGCTGCAGCTAAGCAGCCCCCTGATATAGTGATACGTGATGCGCGGTGTGAGGGAGGGCCAGTAGCTCACTTGTCGCGCATCACGTGCCACGCTTGGTTAGGACAGCTTCTCGGCGATTCGGAGTTTTGCCGAGCGGCTGCGAGGGTTTTGGGCGGTTTCCGCCTCACCTGCCTCGATCGGTTTTCGGGTAACGACTGCTAACGCCGGTTGTTTTTCGTACCCCCCTTGGGGAAGGATACGATCCGGCACGAATGTTCTTGCTTCTTGTTGCATCCAGTGTTTGACGATGCGGTCTTCCAGGCTGTGGAAGCTGATGACCGCAAGGCGGCCACCGGGAGCAAGTACCTGCAGGCACTGCGGCAGCACGTGCTCCAACTGCTCTAACTCTCGGTTGACGGCAATGCGCAAGGCCTGGAAGCTGCGCGTGGCCGGATGGATCCGGCTTCCTTTACGGCCACCAACCGCACGCTCGATTGCCGCTGCGAGTTCAGTGGTGGTGTAAAACGGGCGGCTGTGAACCAGGTAGCGGGCAATTCGTCGACTCTGCGATTCTTCCCCGTAGCGATAGAGCAGGTCAGCCAGTGAACGTTCGTCCCAGTGGTTGACGATGTCAGCGGCACTGAGGGTCGCTGCAGGATCAAACCGCATGTCCAATGGTCCGTCAAGCAGCATGGCAAAGCCGCGTTCCGGCGTCTCCAATTGGAAGCTGCTGACGCCAAGGTCAAGCAGCACGCCGTCGACAGGGCCGATGCCAACTTCCTGCACCACCTGCGCAAGCTGCTCAAAGTTTGCCTGTACCAGCACAAGCCTGTGAACTGCCAGTGGCCCGGCGAGGCGCTCGCTTACCCGCCGAATGGCGGACGGGTCAGCATCAAGCGCCAGCAGGCGCCCATCCGGCGCACTTGCGGCCAAAATCGCTGCGGAATGGCCCCCGCCGCCGGCTGTACAGTCGACAAACGTGGCACCAGATCGCACTTGTAGTCCCTCTAGAACTTCCGGAAGCAGTACGGGCACATGGCGTGCACCGATAGGATCGGGAACCGGGCCAGGATCAGAGGGAGGCGTGTCAGTCATCTTCGTGATTTAATGTGCAGGCAACGTGAGCGTGGGCTTACATTGCCTCCTGTGTCGTCCTGCCCGCGAGCGGCCATGCGGCAGGCCCTACAGACTCAACGTACTGAAAAAGTCACTGCTAAAATCTGCGCCGTTGATTTCCTGCAAAACTTTTTCATCCCACAGAGCAGGATTCCAAAGCTCGAGAAACTTATTCTGACCGGCAATCACCACGTCGGTGTCAATCCTGGCGTGCTCGCGCAACCGCGGGCCCAACAAGATCCGCCCCTGACCGTCCGGCTCCATATCCTCGGCAGCGCTGAAGAACGCACGCCGGAATGCGGCCGAACGAGGATCGGTCAAGGGCAGCGCACTGACCTTGTCGGCCAGGCGTTCCCACTCGTCACGTGGGAAGACCAACAGACATTGGTCCGCCGGGTTGCGAGTCACCACGAGCCCAGCCGACAACGCTGCGCGAAACTTGGCCGGAACGGTCAAGCGCGCCTTGCTGTCAAGGCTGTGGGTGTACTCACCGAGAAACATCATTGCGCTGTTGTACGGGTTTCCTCTTTACCTATGTTAATACGCCGACTGTTCAGGGTGCCCTGCCCGCAGATTTTCCGGTCTGCGTGCTTCGTAATGGGTGATGCGCAATGCGTATGATCACACCTAGTGCGGTAAGTATGTACGCATTACGCACCACGCTCATTACTTATTTGAAACACCCCATACAACAGGTGACTCGCATGGTCCGTATCGCTTGAGTTGAGAGGATACTTCGCGATTCCCCACCAGCTTCTGCGATTCAAGGGCGGTTGTGGCACTACGCCCCACAATCTACCACTTTGCCCCACATTGTAGATCACTTTATGACGATTGTCTAGTAGGCAAAGATTAAGATTTGGGAAAAGTTGGGGCCAAAATTGGGAAAACTAGGGAAAAAAGCGCGCCCATTGCCGGACAACACCCCCCGAGTCCCACTTTTTTGCTATACGAATAGAACAGCGGTGCTATACAAAGAGAGCCTGCCGGACAGGGAATGTGGAGGAAGGAGAACAAGAGACACAAGGTCCGGCAAGCTCTGAGCGGCGGCACCCCGCCTGCCCCACCGGACCTCGTGCCCCTATATGGAAGTGCGTTTAGCGCGGCGCCTCAGGCGTGGGGCCAAAGTGCTTGAGCATCACGATGGGGTCGGTGGTGCTGGGGTTGTGAATCGTGACCCCTTCCTGCGCGGCCTTGGCCGACACGAAGTACTCATCACACGTTAGCTGGCCAAAGCGAATCAGCGTCGGCGTCTCGATCGGGTGCTTGCCCAACGTCCCGTGTCCCTGGACCATGATGAACCCGTACGGCCCGGGATCCTGAATCGTCACGGTGTGACCCGGCAGCACGGTCAGTTCCTTGGCGGCAAAATAGGGGTTCCCATACGTGATCCACTTCTCGACATAGCCCCCGTCACGCATCTCGTCGATTGGCTTGACGTCGACCGGCACCCGGAAATATGTATTCTTAAACGTGGGGTCGAGGTTGGCGTCCCAATCCAGCATGTCGAGCAGGTAATCCATATCGTCACGCTTGTCGGGCGGCACATTCTTGACGAGCAGGTCCCAAGCGATCGGAACCTCGGAAACCAGCGACTGGTACATGGAAAAGACGTCGCTGGCCCACTGGGGCTCGTACGTGCAGAGGCTGCCCGGCGCATGCAGGAGGCCAGGGGGAATGTACCAGCCGGTGCCCAACTCCAGGCGATAAGCGCGCGACAGATCGGTAATGTGGTTGTCGCCCCGCTCCCAGATCTCAAGGCAGTGGCGCACCTGCTCGGGCGTCGTCCCCGGTTCGAGCCCCATAAAGGTGTAGGGGAAATCGGCGCCGTAGTTGTTCATCTGCGGCGAGAAGTAGTAGGCCTCGGGCTTGTGCTCCTGGCCCACCAGCCGCGCATGTTCCTGCTTCTGGTGCAGGTGGTGCGGAAGAGGACCCTTGTTGTCAAAGAACTTGGAATAGACCGGCCAGCGGTGGTATTCGTCCCACATCCTGTCGCCCAGCAGTTCGGTCCCCAGTTCGGCCACGGCGTCCACCAGGGTAACCTTCTCCACCTGGCCGTCGTGTTCCCAAACCACGTAGCTGAGCCCTTCGTCCGGCGTAGTCAAGGGGCCGTTGTCGGCCTTGGTGGTCGAAGCAAACCAGCGTTCGTCGATGCCGCCGCGTACGGCGCCATAGGCATAGAGATCGTTGGGATGCAGTTTGAGCCGCTTGCCCGGGATACAGAACGAACGCGGCACCCAGGTGGGGGTGAGGCGCAGTACGCCTTCACCGTGCTCCAATGCGTTGCGAATCATGCGTGAATCTCCTAAAAACGGGAGCAGGTGGCGAGAGTGATCCCGCCACCTGCTCAGTTCGGTTAAAACAGCGGTACTGTTATTGTACCTCTCCGATGCGCTCAGCCTCGCTAATGTTGTCCTTTGTGATCAGTTTCGGGGTGATATAGATCACATCGCTTTCCGGAGCGGTGCCGTCGCGTACGGAGCTGACCAGCGTGCGCAGGGCGGTCTTTGCTTGTTCGCCAGGGAACTGCTCGACAGTGCCGTACAAGCTGCCGTCCTGAATGGCCTTCAGGGCTTCAGGCAGGGCGTCGTAGCCAATGATCGGTGTCGTCAGATTGGCTGCCTTGACGGCTTCGATCGAGCCAAGCGCCATGTCGTCGTTGGCCGCCACGATCGCGTCCGGGTTCGGCGTGGCACCCAGGCAGTTCTCGGTGACCGTCAGGCCTTCGGGCCGGTGGAAGTTGGCCGTCTGCTGGCAGGCTACCTTGATCGCGGTGACTGGGTCGATGATGTTGTGCAAGCCCTTGCTGCGGTCGATCGCAGGCGAAGCGCCGGGCGTGCCTTGCAGTTCAAAAATCGTTGCGCCGTTCGGGAACATGTCGACAACCGCCTGGCCCTGCTGCTCGCCGCCCTTGACGTTGTCGGCGCCGACATGGGCGAGAAGGCCGGTCACGCCGGTCACACTGCGGTCGACGGTAATGACGGGGATACCTGCATCGATCGCCTGCTGTACAGCCGAGGCCATACCGTCAGATGTGATGGGGCTGATCACGATGCCGTCGACACCCTGGGCAATTGCAGCTTCGACATCGGCCGTCTGCTTGCTCAGATTGTTCTGGCCATCCAGCGTCTGAATCTCGATCCCACCCAGGGCATCAGCTTCTGCACGCACCTGGGTCTCCATGAACACAAAGAAGGGGAACGCCATATCAGGAACCGAGAACGCGATCTTGAGCGGCGCGGCGCCTTCCGCAGCCGGGGCGGCGGTTGCTTCGGCAGCGGCTTCCGTAGCATCTGCGGCCGCGGGTGCCGCGGCAGGTGCAGGGGCAACTGCCGTGCAGGCGCTCAGCATCGTGGCAAGCAGCAGCATCAAGGCGACGACAAGATAGGTATTGCGCTTCATATTGCCTGTCCTTTCATTTGCGAACATATACGTTGGATTGCAGTGCGAGTTGGATTTGTAGACGTCTCTGGCCGGCAGCCTCCTTTGCGCCCGCTAGCGGCGGCGCCTCTTCGCCCACTGGTCAAAGAACACGGCAAACACGATGATCAAGCCGATGACGATCTGCTGGTAGTAGGGAGACACGTTGAGCAGCGTCAAGCCGTTACCAAGCACCACAATCAGCAAAATACCGACGACTGTGCCGAATATGGTGCCTTCACCACCAAGGAAACCGGTACCGCCAATCACGACGCCGGCGATGACGGTCAGTTCAAACCCGATACCGGCCACCTGCTCGGCAGAGTTAAGACGGGAGGAAAGCATGAAACCCGAGAGGCCGGCAAAGAAACCGCTTATCACATAGACACTGAGGATAAGGCGGTCGACGTTGAGCCCGGACAGGCGCGCGGCCTGCTGGTTGCCGCCGACGGCATAGATCCGGCGCCCATATTTTGTGTAGCGCAGGATAATGCCGGCCACGATGGCAAAGAACAGAAAGACCAGCACCGGCACCGGCACCGGGCCGATCATGCCTTGCCCCCACCAGCGATACTCAGGCGCAAACGCGCTGATCGGCTGGCCGCTGGAAAAGACCAAAGCGGCGCCGCGAAAGACACTCAAGCCGCCCAGCGTAACGATAAAAGCCGGCACCTTGAGCTTGGCGACGCCGACACCCTGGATCCAGCCGGCAATCACACCTACCCCGATCGCCACCAGCGCACTGACCAACACGGGTGCGCCGCTGCCCTCGCCGGCGGCAGCGCCCGTCAGCAGGCCTGTGCTGCCCTTGGCCACCGCCGCACCGACCAGGCCGGCGAGCGCCAGCACCGAGCCGACCGAGAGGTCGATGCCTCCGGTTAGGATGACAAAGGTCATGCCGATCGCCAGCAGGCCGTAGATCGACACCTGGCGCAGCACGTTGAAAATATTGACAGAGGTCAGAAATGCCGGCGAGAGGCGCCCAAAGATCACGCACAGCACGACCAGAAAGATTAGCGCGCCGTAACGGCTGAAGATCGTGAGCCAATCGCGGCCCTGCCGCCGCTCGACCGGCGCACTCTTGGGTTCCGGCGTGGGGACTGCTGTCATGCGGCTCGTGCTCCCTCCTGAAACATAGCATCGGGCGTCTGGCCCGACTGCAGCGTGCAGTAGCGCATGACCAGCTCGGGTGTCGCTTCGGCATGCGAGAGGATACCGGTGACCCGCCCGCGTGACATGCACACGACGCGGTCACTCATTGCCAAAACTTCGGGCAGCTCGGACGAAATCATGATGATGCTGACGCCGCTTTCGACCAGCTGATTCATCAGGCGATAGATCTCGGCCTTAGCACCGACGTCGATCCCACGTGTGGGCTCATCCATGATCAGGATGCGCGGCTGAAGCATCAACCACTTAGAGATGACAACCTTCTGCTGGTTGCCGCCGCTCAGGTTGACGACACTCTTGTCGAGGCTCGGCGTGCGAATCTGCAGCGCCTGGACAAACTCCTTGACGCGCTGCGCTTCCCGCGCCAGGCGCACGAAGCCGAAGCGCGACATACTATCAAGGTTGGGCAGCGCCACGTTTTCACGCACGCTCAGGCCGAGCACAAGTCCTTGCTCCTTGCGGTCTTCAGGCACAAAGCCGATGCCGTGCTTGATGGCATCCAGCGGCGAGGCAATGGTTACCGCCTTACCGTCGATATGGATCTCGCCGCTGTCGCAGCGATCGGCGCCAAAGATGGCGCGGACAGTTTCGGTCCGGCCGGCACCGACCAGGCCGGCAAGCCCGAGGATCTCGCCCCTGCGCAGGTCAAAGCTGACGTTGTCGAGCACGGTGGCCGCAGCATCGAGCGCGGTGCCGCGCCGCGTGAGACCGCGCACAGCAAGGACAACATCTTGCCCTGGGCCCGGCGCAGCTGCCTGGCCTTCTGCATCGGCGCCGCCTGCGGCAGCTGCGGTGAAACGCTCCTCGCTGTGGAAAAGCTCATTGAGCGAGCGGCCGACCATCATCCGTATCAGGTGATCCTGGGTAGCCTCACTGGCGGCAATCGAGCCGACATTCTTGCCATCGCGCAGCACCGTGACCCGGTCGCAGATGCTCAACACCTCTTCCAGGCGATGCGAGATAAAAATCACGCCAATCCCATCTGCCTTGAGGTCGCGCATAATTGCGAGGAGATGCTGAACCTCGGTATCGCTGAGCGCCGAAGTTGGCTCATCCATGATAATGACCCGGACCTCGAGCGAAAGCGCCTTGGCAATCTCTACCATCTGCTGTTCGGCTACGGAGAGGTCACGGACGACTGCATCCGGGCTGAGTCGCACGCCCAGGCGATCCAGCAGTACCTGTGTCTGCCGGCGCAAGTTCGCACGGTCGATCAGTCCGTAGCGCCCAAACTCGCGCCCGACGAAGACATTCTCCATCACCGAGAGGTTGGGCATGAGGTTGAATTCTTGATAGATGATGGAGATGCCGAGCTGTTGGCCCTGGTGGGGGTTATGAATGTGCACCGGCTCCCCGTCAATATGGATCGCACCGCTGTCCATCGGGTAGACACCCGACAAGATCTTCATCAACGTGGACTTACCGGCACCATTTTCGCCGATGAGCCCCAGGATCTCGCCATGCCCCACGTCGAGCGTCACCGCATCCAGGGCCTGAACGCCGGGGAACGATTTAGAAACATCCTGCATGCGCAACAACGCGGCGTCGCCCATAATGCACTCAACAATTAATATGCAGGCCAAAATTGAAAAGGGTGAATCGGTGAGTAAACGATCTCGCAATCGTTTGCGTCCTATTGTACCAGGGGTAACAGGTCCCGTCAAACAAAATTGGATTGCCGTTGAGGGGCCGATGATTTGACACTCGGCGTAAGCAGACGGTATACTACCGCTTTGAGAATCGTCCGGATCTGCTGCCTGGAATTCATGTTCGAGGCATGGCAGCCACTCTTGAAGTAGTACATCTAAGGAATACATGTCATGTCTACGAAACGCACCTGGCAGCCGAAAGTTCGCAAGCGCCTGACGACCCATGGATTTCGCGCGCGCATGGCGACGCCCGGTGGCCGCAATGTTTTGAAACGACGCCGCCGCAAGGGCCGCGAGCGCCTGAGCGTGCAGTTGACCGTCCGCAAGTCGGTCTAGCTGTGTGACCCTCCGGTTGTGTGAGTGCTCGGCCGTGACGCGGCAAGCCGGCCGGCAGGGCACGAAACTGGGAATAAGTAACCGAGCGTGAAGCGTCGTTATCATGTGCGGGAAGACAGGCGATTTCGAGAGATTCGCCAGCGTGGGCGCTCAGTTGCAAACGACTTGCTGGTAGTATCTGCACTCGCCAATGATCTGCCGTACAGCCGGTTTGGGTTTGCGGTCAGCAGCCGCATCGGTAACGCCGTGGTGCGCAACCGCATCAAGCGACGCCTGCGCGAGATTATCCGTTTGCGCATGGCGACCATCAGGCCAGGTTGCGATATAATCTTGATCGCTCGGAAGCCGATTCGCAGTGCGGAGTATCATCAGTTGGAAACCGCCTGCGCCCGCCTTCTCCGGCGGGCGCAACTATTGTTAGACGAAGAGCAGGCTGGTCCAACTGCGGAGCCGCCGGCGGCGGCGAGCACAAGCAGCAATATCGAAATCAGTTCAACAGCCGGACGAGGCGCCAGCACAGAACCGTCCGGAAAACCAGGTGAATATGCGTAGCGTCGCATTAGGGATGATCCGCTTCTACCAACGCTTTGTTTCGCCAGGGCTGGGCAGTAACTGCCGCTTCTACCCCAGCTGTTCGGAGTACACGTATCAGGCAGTCGAGAAGTATGGTGTCCTGCGTGGCAGCTTAATGGGGGGGTGGCGCATTATGCGCTGCAATCCCTTTAACAAGGGCGGCTATGACCCTGTGCCGTAAGGGCGAATGCGGGGAAGCATGAGGCAAGGAGAACAATTGCAGTGAAGCGACGTAACTGGATATTACTGGCCGTCCTCGTGTTGGCCATGTTTCTGCTCAGTGGCTGCGGCGTCCCCCACGAAGGCGTGGACGTCGTGAACACGCAGCCCGACGGGCCCTGGCAGCAGTTTGTTGTCTGGCCACTCGCCAACATCCTGATTGGCATCTCCAACTTCCTGGCAGGTATTGGCGTTACCTATTACTGGGGCTGGGCTATCATCGTCTTCACGTTTATCGTCAAGCTGATCACCTTCCCGCTGACACTGCAGCAGACGCGCGGTATGCAGGCACAGAAAGACCTGCAGCCGAGACTCCAGGAACTGCAGAAGAAATACGGCAAAGACCGCGAGAAGCTGGCCGCCGAGCAGATGAAAATGTACCAGGAGGCAGGCGTTAATCCCTTGAGTGGGTGCCTGCCATTGCTGATCCAGATGCCAATCTTGTTTGGGCTCTATGCAGCACTGGTGGCGGTTGGACCCATGCTCACAAATGCAGGTTTCTTCTGGATTCCCGACCTCAGCTATCCGCAGTACAGCATGGGGTTGAACTGGATCACGACCCTCTGGGATCAGGGCAACTATATCACGCTCATCTCCTACCTGATCCTGCCGGTGCTGCTCGTCGTGACGCAATTTGTCATGCAGAAGTGGATGACGCCGACGCCGGCGACGGCCGGAGACGACAGCTCCGCGAAGATGACCCAGAACATGAGCCTGGTGATGACGCTCTTCTTTGGCTTCTTCACCCTGCAGGTACCGGCCGGTTTGACGCTCTACTGGGTGACAAGCAACCTGCTCCAGATGCTCCAGCAGTGGAGCGTAACCAGGTTCTTCGTCAAGAAATCGCCCACACCGGCCACCGCAGGTACCGGAGCAGGTGGCGGGACAGCAAACGCGGCACCCGTCGTGGTAGACGGCAAGGCGACCAAAGTAACGACCAGCGGGGCGACCAAGAGCGCCCCCGCGAGCGCAGGCGCCAATGGCGGTGGCGCAGCGCCTCGCCCGGCTGCAGGCACGTCCGGAACAGCAGGTAGTTCCGGCGCCAAGGCAAGCAAACCCGCTAATCGACCCAAAGCCAAGGGGAAATAGCCCATGACCGACGGCACGCTGTTTACTGGCAAGTCAGTGGAGGACGCCGTTGCGGACGGTCTGCGCAGCCTGGGGCTGACGCAGGAGCAGGCAGAGATCGAGGTCATCAGCCGCGGCAGCCGCGGCCTGTTTGGTATCGGCAGCGAACCTGCACAGGTGCGCATCACCCCGCGCACAAGTAAAGGCTCCACCACGGCCGCAGCCACGCCCCCGACGCGCGAAACGCCGGCAGCCACCTCACAGCAAGTACCGGCTTCAGTCTCGACACCTGCCCAGACACCGGCAACTGTAGCTGACAGTGAACCTCCAGCAGTCGAGAAGAGCCCCGAAAAGAGCCCGATACAGGAACCCACCGCTGTGCCGGCCCAGACGCCGGCCACTGCATCTGACAGTTACTCAGGCAGTGACGGAGAGACGGCCGACGAGGCTGAAGATCGTGAACCGGGCGCGAGCCACGGCACAGACGACGAGGCTGATGATGCCGAAATGGCAGCACTGGCGGTCGAACTGCTGAGCGAAACCGTACAGATGATGGGGTTTGAAGCCGATGTAGTCGCCACCTGGCAGGACCCCGATGCCGACAACGACGAACGCTACCTGCTGCTCAACCTTCACGGGCGAGATCTGGGCGCATTGATCGGCCGGCGTGGTGAAACCCTAGGCAACCTCCAGTATTTGCTGCGGCTGATGGTCAACCAACGGCTGCACCAGTGGAAGAACATCGTCGTTGATGTCGAGCAGTATCGGCAGCACCGTGCCGAGCACCTCATGCAGTTGGCGCTGCGCTCCGCCGACCAGGTGGCCAAGAGCGGCCGTCCTTTGTCATTGGAGCCAATGCCGCCCAACGAGCGCCGCATCATTCACCTTGCCCTGCGCGACAATACAAGTGTCTACACCGAGAGCAGCGGCGATGGCGAGCGGCGCAAAATCCAGATTCTCCCCAGGCGCAGTTCATAAGCTGCACCCCGTGTGAATCAGTCAAACACGTGCGAGGCTCGTCCCACTAGGCCGCAAGTTGGCAATATTAAGTAGCGGCATAGCCAGGGGCGGGCAGGGCACGTGCGCAGCGCCACTCGAGTATCTGGCTAAGTCTGCCAGCAGTTGCCAATCATGAGGAGCGTGCCAGAAGCCATGCACACAGCGTCTGTGTCCCCCGGTTCCACCGACATTCTGCTGCTGGGCAACGTCACACGCGACCTCGACACACCTGGCGACTTCTCTACCTATCGCCTGGGCGGCACGGTGACCTTTGCAGCAGCCGTCGCCGCCCGCTTGGGCCGCCGGCCCACCATCATCACCTATGCCCAGACCGACACCGATTTTTCAGTCCTGCCGCCTCAAACGGAGTTGATTCTCCATTCCTGCCCAACGGCGGCGGGCTCCGCCGAGATCTACACGCCCCAAG
>RRZT012810583.1_pt1 | contig 12142 bp, 9 predicted proteins | sample 2165551 | NCBI WGS metagenome assembly RRZT01 (sample SAMN10456910, study PRJNA506462) | wastewater metagenome | biome: wastewater; feature: sludge; material: wastewater sludge; isolation source: wastewater sludge with Escherichia coli K12::gfp cells carrying plasmid... | place: USA: Moscow, Idaho ... | reverse complement strand
CATTGAGGCAGTGCATGTCCTCTGGTCGCCACACACTCTTCGGAACAGCCACACACTCTTCGGAACCGCCACATACGCCCTCACCCGTGCCGCCACCGGCGCCAGGTTTCGCGAAGTCAAACGTTTGGCCGCCAGATCCAACGTTCTACGAACGACTTCGTGTACAAACGTTTGATCTCGCGGCGTCACCGAGGTGCCGTGGAGCCTCCGGCTACGCGCGTTCGTCCACGACCCCGCGCATGGCCGCCACATCCGGTTCGCGGGAGGTGAAGAGGCGAAGTTGTGCCGCGACAGTGTGCAATTCGATGGCGTCGTTGCCCACGTGGATCGATCCACACTGCGCTTGATCATTCTCGTGGGAGTCACGCGCCGCCGGCCCGCGTTCGATCCGGAATCCGCTGGAGTCGAAGCGGATCGTTCCTCCCGGCATCGGCGCATCCTCGCCCCCCGCTGTGGCGCCACCACCCGTGGCGTTACCACCCGTGGCGCCACCGCCACCAGCGAGGCCACCCCCAGCTGAGCTGCCAAGCCCCGCGTGGTTGTTCACTCCAGTACGGCCGGCGCCCACACCCCCGATTCGCGCCAACTCGACTCCCATGCGGTGGGCCACGGCACCAGTCATGGCGTCGGGAACGGCGGAGATCCCGGTGGCGCGCAGCTGCGTGAGCGCAGCGAGGGCCGCCCAGGCTTCGGGCCCCTGACTTCCGATATTGGCAGGCCGGTGGCAGTAGCTCTGCCCCAGCGCCTCTCGCACGGCGGCAACCATGCCTCCCACTCGCGCCAGAAACGCGAAGGCGCCGGGCAGTCCCCCGGCAAATGCGAGGGAATCCGCCCAACCGACAGCCTTCGCGAGGCCATCGGCACCGGCCGAGACTCGCAGTGCCGCGAGCCCGGGCGCCAGAGCCACTCCAATGCACTCACGGGGCCGCTCGTCGATGAGGCGTTGCAGCCGGTCAACCTGATCGTTGACCGGCTGCCCGGCGCCGAAAGATTCATCAAGGATGACCACGTCGGCATCAGAGCCCGCCCGGAGCAGGCGACAGGTCAGGTCCTGGGGGGAACCAAGCCACCAGATCAGCCCTGAGGATTCTCCTTGACCCATTTCTTGAACTCCTCCACGTTGGCCTTGTGCTCGTCATAGTTCGACGAGAACTTGGTCTCGCCGGATTCCAGATTGACGGTGACGAAGTAGAGCCAATCGCCCTCTGCTGGATTCTCGACTGCCTCAAGGGCGTCGAGCCCGGTGGCACCGATGGGTGTGGGCGGAAGTCCTGCGTGCAGGTAGGTGTTGAACGGGGTGTCCTCGGCCAATTGGTCCCGAGTCGGCACACCTCCCTCAATGCCCAGCCCATACAGAACAGTGGAGTCCATCTGGAGCTTGCCCATGACCTGGGACTTGTCCTTCAGGCGGTTCTCGATGACTCGCGCCACCTTGTGCAGGTCCGCGTAGCTCCCGGCCTCGCGCTCCAGTATGGAGCCCTTGATGAGGTCGGCTTGCCAACGTTCGCGCGGAATACCCAGTTCGTCCAGCTGGTCGACGCGTGCCTGCACCATGGTCGATAGTGCCTCCTCGGCCGTGGTCTCGGGAGCAAAGGTGTAGGTGAGAGGTGCGAACCATCCCTCGACCTCTCCGCCGGCCTCCTCGGGGAGGCCGATGTCTCCCTTTGCAGCTTCCTCGCTGGAGCCCTCGGGAAGTCCGAGCGCACTGTCAAGCCGCTTGAACACCTGCCACTTCGGCCAACCCTCGGGAATCGTCACCTTCTGGTCCGCCTTGGAGGCCGGATCGAGAAGTGCGGAAACTGCGCCAGCTCCGGACATTTCCATCTTGAGATTGTACATTCCCGGCTGAATACTCGCCGCGCGAGGGTCATTGTTGTAGGCGTCCACGAAGGCCTTCGAGGTGGCCACAACGCCTTCCTCCTGAAGAATCGAGGCCATGTCACGACCAGTCGCTCCCTCGGGAATCTCGATCATCACCGCCTCACTGCCGGGGCCCGGGTAATCGCGAATCTTCTCCTCGCCTGCGATGAACTGAGGAAGGAGCACCACGAGAGTGGCGGTGATGACCATGACGAGGAAGGAGGTGATGAACGTGTTGATACGACGCTTGCGCCTGCGCTCACGCCGGACGTGCTCGACATGCGACCTCACCTCGTCCGAGCGACTTGCTGCGGAACGCTTCGGTTCCATCTCGTCAAAGAGATCACTCATGCTTCCCTCTCCGGCTCTGGAGCAACTGCTTCTCCCGGCGCCTGTCCGCTGCGCCGTTCCATCTCCAGGGCGGTCTCAAGGATGACGGTCGCGGCGACCTGATCCACCACACTGCGATGCTTGCGTGAGTCCCGGCCGGCGGCGGACAACTGGGCGTGCGCGGCGACCGTGGAGAGCCGTTCGTCAACGAGTCTCACCGTTGCCGGCGCCACCCTACGGGCCAGCTTACCTGCCCATGCGCGTGCGTGCCGTGCCGAGACACCCTCCGTGCCGTCCATGTTGAATGGAAGTCCCACGATGACCTCCAGGACGTCCTCATCGCGCACCATTTTGGCCACCCTACGAATGTCCGAACCATTGCGCCGCAATGTCACCACCGGAGTGGCGAGGATCGCGTCGGGATCGCACTGAGCCACTCCGACGCGAGCCTCGCCCACATCAACTCCCAAACGTTTTCCTCGCCGCATCAGGCCAGCTCGGCCTCGATTGCCGCGAGAGCAGCAGGGATCTTGGTAACGTCCGCGCCGCCGCCCTGGGCGATGTCGTCCTTGCCTCCTCCGCCGCCGCCCAGAACCTTGGCGGCAATCGACACGAGCTTGCCGGCCTTGACTCCCCCATCGCGCCCGGCCGCGGTCGTGGCCACCACGATGGATGGCCGCTTCTTGGCAATTCCGGTGACGACGACGACGGCCGCGTCACCCTCCGCGATCCGGCCCCGTACATCGGTGGCCACGGTGCGTACGTCGTCGCCGCCGCTGACCTCGCCGAGGTTTGCCGTGTACACATCCACATGCCCGATGCGGCGACGGCCGCCCAGAATGGCATCCCCACCTGCGGCGAGACGCTCGCGGCGCAGCCCGGCGATCTCCTTCTCGGCTGCCTTCAGGCGGCCGAGAAGAGTGTCAATACGCTCGGGAAGTTCCTCGGCGCGCGCCCCCACCATGGAGGAGATCTGCGAGACCAGAGCGCGCTCCTTGGCTCCCTGAGCATAGGCACCTTCACCCACCAGGGCGTCGATGCGGCGCACTCCGGAACCAATGGAGGATTCGCCCAACACACTGACCAGGCCGATCTGGCCGGTCTCGTGCACATGGGTGCCAGCGCACAGCTCCTTGGACCAGTCGCCGCCGATGGAGACCACTCGAACTCGGCGGCCGTACTTCTCGCCGAAGAGGGCCATGGCACCGGCCTTGCGGGCGTCGTCGATGTCCATGATCTCGTCGGAGACATCGAGATTGTCCTGGAGCCGATCGTTGACTCGCGCCTCGATGTCATTGAGCACACCTGCAGGAACGCCCGAACCATGACGGAAGTCGAATCGCATGCGCGAGGGGGCGTTCTCCGAGCCGGCCTGGGTGGCCTGCTCGCCGAGGAACTCGTGCAACGCCTTGTGCACCATGTGGGTGGAGGTGTGGGCGCGGGCGATGTTGATGCGCCGCTCGACGTCAATGGACGCCACCACCTTGTCACCGAGCGCAATGGTGCCCTCGGTGAGATTGCCACGGTGCAAACTGAGACCCTTGACCGGTGCCTGCACGTCGAAGACATCCACGAAGCCACCGCCCTCGATGCTGATCGAGCCCTGATCGGCCAGCTGGCCGCCCTGCTCGGCCCAGAACGGGGTCTGGTTCAAGATGACATCCACTTCACCGGGTTCGGTGACGGCCGGGACCGGCTGTCCATTCTGCAACAGCGCCACCACGGTGGCCTCCGCGATGGACTCGGTGTAGCCAAGGAAGTTGGTCTCGCCCTTGTTTGTAAGGATTTCGTGGTAGACGTGGGCGTCAACGTGTCCGGTCTTCTTGGCTCGGGCATCGGCGCGAGCGCGGTCCCGCTGCTCCTGCATGAGGGCGCGGAAGCCCTTCTCGTCCACCGTGATTCCCTTTTCCTCCGCCATTTCCAGCGTGAGATCGATAGGGAATCCGTAGGTGTCGTGCAGCGTGAAGGCATCGGATCCCGAGAGGACGCCGGAGCTTGCACGCGTCACGGCGAGATCGAAGATCTGGGTACCTGCGGAGAGGGTGCGGCGGAACGCCTCTTCCTCCGCGCTGGCCACCTGCAGGATCTGATCGAAACCCGCCTCGAGTTCGGGGTAGGACTCCTTCATGGCGTCCTTGGACGCGGTGATCAGGGTGGGAACGACGACGTCGTCAACACCCAGCAGGCGCACCGAACGCACCGCGCGGCGCAGCAGGCGCCGCAGCACGTAGCCGCGGCCGTCATTACCGGGGCGCACGCCGTCGCCGATGAGCATCATGGAGGAACGGATGTGGTCCGCGATGACGCGCATGAGCACATCGTTGTCACCATCGCGGCCGTAGGCCTTGCCGGTGATCTGCTCGGTGGCTCCGATGACGGGGAAGACCTGGTCCGTCTCGTACATGTTCGCCTTGTCCTGCATCAGGAAGGCAATGCGCTCCAGACCGGCGCCCGTATCGATAGCTGTTTGATCAAGATCGCCGAGCAGAGGGAAGTCCTTGCCCTCGCCCTCGCCGCGCAGGTACTGGTCGAACACCAGGTTCCAGATCTCCAGGTAGCGGTCGCCACCGGGATCAACGGTGCCGCCCACGGCCTCGGGGCCAAATTCCGGGCCGCGGTCGTAGTGGATCTCGGCACAGGGACCGGCGGGACCGGGCTGACCCGTGGACCAGAAGATCTCCTCGCGCTTGAGCTTGACAACGTGCCTGGGATCCAAGCCGATGGTCTTGGTCCACATGTCGAAGCTGACGTCGTCGTTCTCCCAGATGGTGACCCAGATGCGGTCACCATCAAGGCCGTAACCGCCCTCGGAGACGGGCGAGGTGAGCAGCCCCCAGGCCAGCTCGATCGCACCCTCCTTGAAGTAGTCACCGAAGGAGAAGTTGCCGCACATCTGGAAGAAGGTTCCGTGACGGGTGGTCTTTCCGACGTTCTCGATGTCATTGGTGCGGATGCACTTCTGCACGGAGGCGACGCGAGGATACGGGGCGGGCTCGGTTCCCACGATGTAGGGGATGAACGGCACCATTCCGGCAATGGTGAACAGGATCGACGGATCGGGCGAGACCAACGGCACCGACGGAGCGATGTGATGGTCGTGCTTCTCGAAGTAGTCGAGCCAGCGCTGGCGAATCTCAGCGGTGCGCATGTGTTTCCTCAGTCCTCAAACGTCTTCTCTTTACCGAATGCAGATTTTACCTTGTTCACGCCACGGCGCGTGGCAAGGATGGGTGCCGCAACGGTTGAGGTGATGAGCGTGGTCATCGCGGAGATGTCCTCGCTGGTCCGAGCGGCAGCCGAGGTGATCGTGTCGAGGCGCGCGATCTGACCGTTGGCGTCGCGCACGGTCTGCGCTGCCTCATCGATGGCCGGCAACGTGTGCTCGGTCAATTCGGTGACCGCATCGGCCAGACGATCGATGACTCCGGCGAGCTTGCCGATGGGACGAATCAGGGCAATGACAAGGGCAACAAAGGCGACCGCGGCAATGAGTCCCGCAATTCCACCGAGCGTAATCTCCACAATTTCCTCCATATAGCAAGAACGCGCCCCGCAGGGCGCGTTCTCTACGCCGATCAGCGTGAGTAGTGCTCGACGACCATCTGGACGTCACAGGTCACTGGAATCTCAACGCGCTTGGGGCGCCAGACCAGCGTGAACTTCAGCTTCTCCAGCTCCACGTCCAGGTACTCCGGGACCTTGGGCAGGACATCGCGGTGAACACCCTGAGCGGCCATGAGGAAGCTCGGGGAGGCCTGCGAACGGGCCTTGACCTGAACGACCTGACCGGGCTTCACGCGGAAGGACGGGCGGTCAACGATGCGGCCGTCAACGAGAATGTGGCGGTGCACAACGGTCTGACGGGCCTGAGCGGTGGTGCGGGCAATTCCGGCGCGCAGCACGAGGGCGTCAAGGCGCATCTCGAGCAGCTCGACCAGGTTCTCACCGGCGAGGCCGTCAGCACGACGAGCCTCTTCCCACACGCGGCGCATCTGTGCCTCGCGGATGCCGTACTGGGCGCGCAGGCGCTGCTTCTCCTTCAGACGAACCGAGTAATCGGAGTCCTTGGTGCGGCCACGGCCATGCTCACCCGGACGGTAGGGACGGCGCTGCATGTAGCGCTCGGCCTTCGGGGTCAGAGCCAGGCCAAGGGCGCGCGACTGACGCACCTGCTTGCGGTTACGGTTGCTTGCGGACATTGAGTCTCCTGTCGAAATCTGTGCGCAGCTCCGAGGAACTGCGGGGCCAACTCGAACGGCTAAGGCCCCAGGTTGATGTGTTTGGTCATCCGGGCGCGGGGCGCCCAAACGGATGGCTGTGCTGCCCAGTGGACAACTAGCCAAGACTATCAGCCCCTTCCTCCAGCACCGAACGGATGCGCGTGAGGCGCGGTGTGATCTTGGCTTCGAATCCGCGCTGGGTCGGCTCGTAGTACCGGGTCTCCTCCAGCCCCTGCGGCATGAACTCCATCGGTGCCACTCCCTCGGGAAAATCATGCGCGTACTTGTATCCCTGGTGGTACCCAAGATCCTTCGCAGCTGCGAAGGAATCGTTGCGCAAGGGCAGGGGAACGGGCGCCAGTTTTCCCGCCCGCACATCCGCGATCGCCGCATTGATGGCTTCGTAGGCGCGATTCGACTTGGGCGCGGTGGCGAGGTGGACCACCGCCTCCGCGAGGATGATCCGGCCCTCGGGCATCCCGATCATCGCGACCGCCTGTGCCGCCGCCGTGGCCGTCTGCAGCGCAGAGGGATCGGCCATTCCCACATCCTCGGCCGCCGAGATCATGAGGCGGCGCGCGATGAACCGCGGGTCCTCCCCCGCTTCCAGCATGCGGGCCAGGTAGTGCATCGCGGCGTCCACATTCGATCCCCTGATCGATTTGATGAACGCGGAGATGACGTCATAATGCTGATCCCCCGCCCTGTCATAGCGCACCGTCGCGCCATCGGCAGCCTGTGCGATGTCCGTCAGCTCGATCGTTTCCGATCCGCGCAGGCGCGCCCCATCGGCAGCGGCCTCCAACAGCGTGAGCGAACGCCTGCCATCGAGCCCGGCGATTCGAATGAGGTTCTCCTTGGCTGCATCCTCGATCGCGAACTGGCCGTTCAAGCCGCGTTCGTCCTTCAGCGCGCGGTCCACGAGGGATTCGATGTCCGGGCCGCTCAATCCTTTGAGGGTGATGAGAAGAGAGCGTGACAGCAGCGGAGACACCACGGAGAACGCCGGATTCTCCGTGGTCGCGGCAACCAGGGTGACCCAGCCGTTCTCCACCGCCGGGAGCAGGGCATCCTGCTGGGTCTTGGAGAAGCGATGGACCTCGTCAATGAACAGGACGGTTTCCTCGCCCGATGAGTTGAGGCGGTGCTTGGCCGTGGAGATGACCGCCCGGATCTCCTTGACGCCGGCGGACACCGCGGAGACCTCCTCGAAGTGGCGGTTGCCAGCCCGGGCGATGAGGTAGGCGAGGGTGGTCTTGCCGGTACCAGGAGGCCCCCACAGGAACACCGACGACGGCCGGGAACCCTCCGGATCCATGAGCCTGCGCAGCGGCGAACCCGGACCGAGGATGTGGTCCTGGCCCACCACCTCGTCGAGTGTGCGAGGGCGCATGCGAACGGCCAGCGGGCCGCGTTCGCCGGTGGGGGCGCCCGATTCGTCGGTGTTCATGCTCTCGAACAGATCCATGAGGCCAGTCTAGTTCGCCCCTCCGACACCCCCACCGGCTCCAGTCACTTGGCGGCGCTCTTCTCCACCTGCGCGGCTTCCTCGGCTTCCGTTTCGCCACCCTTCTTCCTGGGCGTGGCATCCACGCCCGCTTCCTTGCGTTGCTCGGCCGTGATGGGAGCCGGCGCATCGGTCAGCGGATCCCAGCCGTTGCCGATCTTCGGGAACGCGATGACGTCGCGAATCGATGGAGCCTTCGTCAACAGCGCGACGATGCGATCCCAACCGAATGCGATGCCACCATGTGGCGGGGCGCCGAACTGGAAGGCATCGAGCAGGAAACCGAACTTCTCCTGTGCCTCGTCCTGGGACAGGCCCATGACCTTGAAAACTCGCTCCTGAACATCACGGCGATGAATACGGACGGAGCCTCCGCCGATCTCGTTGCCATTGCAGACGATGTCGTAGGCGTAGGCCAGCGCGCTACCCGGATCCGTGTCGAAAGTGTCGAGACACTCCGGCTTGGGTGAGGTGAAGGCGTGGTGAACGGCGGTCCAGGCCGAGTGGCCCAGAGCAACGTCGCCCTCCGCCACGGCTGCACCGGACGGCTTGAACAGCGGGGCGTCAACAACCCACGTGAACGCCCAGGCGTCCGGATCAATGAGCCCGCAGCGCTTACCGATCTCCAGGCGCGCCGCGCCCAACAGCTCGCGCGAAGCTGTGGCCTCTCCCGCAGCGAAGAAGATGCAGTCACCCGGCTTGGCGCCGGTGATCTCGGCAAGTCCGGCGCGCTCGGCCTCGGAAATGTTCTTGGAGACGGGGCCACCCAGAGTTCCGTCCTCGGCGATGGTCACGTACGCCAGCCCCTTGGCGCCGCGCGCACGCGCCCACTCCTGCCACTTGTCGAAGGTGCGGCGCGGCTGCGAGCCACCGCCGGGCATGACCACGGCGCCCACGTACTCCTGCTGGAACACGCGGAACGGAGTGGTGGCGAAGAACTCCGTGAGCTCCACGAGCTCGTGGCCAAAGCGCAGGTCCGGCTTGTCCGAACCGAAACGCTCCATCGCATCCTTGAAGGTGATGCGCGGAATCGGGGTCACCAATTCGTACCCGATCAGCGCCCAGATCTCGCGCAGGACGTCCTCCGACACGGCGATGACGTCATCCTGATCCACGAAGGACATCTCGACGTCCAGCTGCGTGAACTCGGGCTGACGATCGGCGCGGAAATCCTCGTCGCGATAGCAACGGGCGATCTGGTAGTAGCGCTCCATGCCGGCCACCATGAGCAGCTGCTTGAACAGCTGGGGGGATTGCGGCAGGGCATACCAGCTACCCGGGTTCAGACGCGCCGGCACCAGGAAGTCGCGTGCGCCCTCCGGGGTGGATCGCGTCAGGGTCGGGGTCTCGATCTCCACGAAATCGTGGCCATCCAGCACGCGGCGGGCCGCCTGGGAGACCTTCGAGCGCAGCCGGATGGCATGCTGCTCGGGTGCGCGGCGCAGATCGAGGTAACGGTACTTCAGGCGCACGTCCTCGCCCACCTGGCCCGCATCCTCGGCGTGCTGGGAGACCTGGAAGGGCAGCGGCGCGCTGGCATTGAGAACCTCGATGTCCTCCGCTTCCACTTCGATCGCACCAGTGGCGAGGGCCGCATTCGCATTTCCCTCGGGGCGTTCGCGGACAACTCCGGTGACACGGATGCAGTACTCATTGCGCAGTTCGTGAGCAACCTCCTCACGAATGGTCACCTGGGCGATGCCGGAGGCATCCCGCAAGTCGATGAAGGCGATTCCACCGTGATCACGGCGGCGATCGACCCATCCGGTCAGGACGACGGCGGCGCCGATATCGGCCGCGCGCAGAGAACCTGCGTTTCGAGTGCGAAGCACGCTGTTCCTCTTTCTGTTGTTGTGCGTTTCACCCGCGAGACGGGCGGGCAACGGGTATTCGCGAGACGAGCGAAAGCCGCCCTGCCATGCTACTCCAGGCCCGCGCACCGCCGGCGCGCCCCACATGTGGCATGGAAGACGTTCGGTGGGCCCGGGCGGGACAAACTTTCGCCGATCTGCGAAGATGGCCTGCGAATGATCGCGTGGCACAACGCCGGTGACCAAGTGACGAAACCGCAACGCGCCGACGTCGTCATATCCCGGCGCCGTCTCCACTCACTCGCAACGGAGGTCTCAGTGAGCACGAGCGAACGGCAGTTCCTCTCCCCCTCCAACGAGCGACAACTGAAGTGGTTGGCGGTTGGGTTGATTTCGTTGATCGCGTTCGAGACCCTTGCGGTGGCGACCGCGATGCCGACGGTGGTCAGGGCGCTGGACGGGGAGAATCTCTACGCACTGGCCATGGGAGTGGTGATGGCCACCCAGCTGATGACGACGGCGCTCGCCGGCCCCTGGTCCGATCATCGCAGCCCGCAATCCTGCCTCTACACCGGCATCGCCGCGTTCGTGGCGGGACTCATCCTGTGCACAACCGCCGCGGACATGAATCTCTTCGTGCTTGGTCGCGCCGTGCAGGGCTTGGGCGGTGGTCTGTGCGTTGTTCCGCTGTACACCCTGGTGGGGAGCAACGTGCATCCCACGCGCCAACCCTCCTTCTTCGCTGCTTTCGCCGCGGCGTGGGTGCTGCCCGCGCTCATTGGTCCCGCGATTGCGGGTTTCATCGTGCAGCACGCCACGTGGCGGATCATTTTCGGACTGGTTCCGGCGCTCCTGCTCTCCGGCCTGCCCTTCCTCATTCGGGTGCTGGGCAAGGTTCCGCACGTGGCGTCCCCAGCGCCGGTACACCACCTTGCGGTGACCGTGATCTGTTCCTTCGGCGCCGGAATCTTCGTGGCGTTGTTGCAGATCATGTCCGGCACCGAATCCGCGGACTTCACACCGAGGATCTACACGATCATCGCAGTGAGCGCAGTCGCGACGTTCCTCTTCATGAAACCCTTGCTTCCGCGTGGCACCTTCATCGCGCGGCGCGGGCTGCCCTCCACGGTGCTGCTGCGCGGACTCATCAACGGCACCTTCCTGGGGGTCGAGACGTTCCTTCCGCTCATGCTTCAGGAGGTGCACGACTGGACCCCATTCCAGGCCGGACTCGTCCTGACCGTCGGTTCGATCACATGGGCGCTGGGTTCCGGGGCGCAGGGGCGCATCGTCAATCCGGACGTGCGGCGCCGGATTCCCTTCATCGGATCGGCCATTCAGTTCGTCGGATTGACCGCGGCAATCCTCGGGGCCTTCTCCTCCATATCCGGGCTGGTGGTGATCGTCGGTTGGACCATCGCGGGGCTCGGCATCGGATTCGTCTATCCGGCCATGACCGTGCACGGCCTGTCCATGTCCGCGCCCGCGAATCAGGGGCGCACCTCCTCCTCACTACAGATGGCGGACACGCTTGGCGGGGCCGTTGCGGTGGCCCTCGCCGGCATCGTGTATGCCGTGATTCTGCCGGAGCAGTCCGCGGCCTTCGCCGGAGCGATCGGTGTGATGTCGCTCGCCATGGTGGTGGCGTTCGCGATCGCGCACCGCGTACTGCCACACCCCGGTTCCCGCGAGGATGCGCTGATGAGGGAGTCCTGGTCCGCGAACTGACGGCGGCCCCGCGGGCCGCTCGAGCAACAAAGTGACAGCCGTGCGGTGGTGGCGAAGGCAGCACTGTCACTGCCTCCCCGCAGATCCACGCCCCGAGCGGGCGCGCAGTGGCGGCCGGCACTGTCGGCCATCTCACCGCCACCGCTGTTACATCGAGTCCTCATTGACCACTAAGCTTTTCTAGGCGCATCTCGCGCCCCCAGCTTTCTGCCGTGTGTGTTGATGAATGAGTGTACGGCAGGCGCGCATTTGTAGGATCCGAGTTCCTAACCACGAGGTGAGAGAAGCTCTCCCTCGCCGAGCACCAGCTCGGATTTCGTGTGGCGCGCGCTGGCCAGTGCTCTTCAATCGAAAGAAGCCAGATGACTGACACCACTGTGTCCGCCGAGGTGGAAGGCTCCACCACACCAACCGATATCAATGCCACGGATCTGACCTTTGCGGATCTGAGCCTGCCCGAGGATCTCCTCAACGCAGTCACTGATATGGGTTACGTACATCCCACCGCCGTTCAGGCGAAGGCGATTCCGCTGCTCATGGCTGGTAACGACGTCGTCGGCGTCGCTCAGACCGGAACCGGCAAGACTGCCGCGTTCGGCCTCCCGCTGCTCGCCCACATCGATCCCGAGGCCCGCAAGGTCCAGGCTCTCGTCCTCGCCCCGACCCGCGAACTCGCGATGCAGGGT
>RRZT010221814.1_pt1 | contig 12142 bp, 7 predicted proteins | sample 2165551 | NCBI WGS metagenome assembly RRZT01 (sample SAMN10456910, study PRJNA506462) | wastewater metagenome | biome: wastewater; feature: sludge; material: wastewater sludge; isolation source: wastewater sludge with Escherichia coli K12::gfp cells carrying plasmid... | place: USA: Moscow, Idaho ... | reverse complement strand
CTCAAAGGAACTTAAAAAGGGAGATTGTAAATGGAAAAATTATTACAAAAAAAAGGAGGTTGTAAATATATTTTAGAATTATATTTGAACTGTAAACGAATTTTAGTATTAATATAAAAAGTGTAAACTTTTTTTAGGACGGGACAAAGTCTTGCAATTGGTGGTGTTTCTACGGCTTTAACGATTTATGGTAGTGGCATTGTATCACCTAAAAATGATTTCGAAGACATCATCATAAATTATAAATCTTTAAAAATTGGGATTTATTCTCAAGGAGATTATTCTAATTATTTGGCTTCTGAAATTAGAAAATTTGAAAAATTAGGATGTGATGTGCTTGTATGCACTTTAAGCCTGAATACTCTCAAAATAAATGCTAATAAAGCAATAAACCGTTTTTCAAATACAAGAGTTCCAAAAACGGTTGAACCGATTAAAGCATTACAAATTAATGCCAATAATGCAGATGCCTCAGCAATTTTTAGCCTAATTTAATTATGAAAAACAGCATCACCGAAAACGAAATCGAAGAAATCGCCATCCAATATTTGGTGGGTTTGGGTTACGAATATATTTCGGGAATCGATATTTCTCCAGATGGCGATATTCCAGAAAGACAGTACAATGATGTAGTATTACAGAATCGTTTGCGTATTGCGATAGACCGTCTTAATCCTACTTTAAACTACGAAGCAAAAGATGCCGCTTTTCGTAAATTATTACGATTTGAGAGTACAGATGCACTTATTTCTAATGAAACGGTGCATAAATATATAACCGAAGGTATTGAGGTAGAAGTGCGTTTGGAAGATGGGGTGAGAGGACAACAAGTCAAAATAATTGATTTTGAAAATCCTGAAAACAATGAGTTTTTAGTCATTAATCAGCTGACAATTATTGAAGGAAATTCCAATAAAAGACCTGATATAATTCTGTTTATCAATGGATTACCTTTAGTAGTGATAGAGTTGAAAAATGCGACAGATGAAAACGCAACAGTAAAATCGGCATTCAATCAGTTACAAACCTATAAACAAGACATACCTTCTCTATTTACATTCAATGAAATCCTTATTGCTTCGGATGGCTGGGATGCCTTATGTGGTACTATAACAAGTGATTGGTCTCGTTTTATGTCCTGGAAAACCAAAGATGGTAAAACAACTGAAGATACCCTTCAACCTCAAATGGAGGTGATGTTTAAAGGTATGTTGAATAAAAGTACACTTTTAGACCTTATTCAGAATTTTAATATATTTAAAAAAACGGATAAAAAAACGCTAAAAAAAATAGCGGCATATCATCAATTTTATGCAGTAAATAAAGCCGTAGAAAGTACTGTTATTGCAAGCGATAAAGGGGGTAATAAGCAAGGGGGTGTGGTTTGGCATACCCAAGGGAGTGGGAAAAGTTTAAGTATGGTGTTCTATTCAGGGAAATTGATTCTTGAACCTCGTATGGAAAATCCTACCTTGGTAATTCTTACAGATAGAAATGACCTTGATGATCAATTGTTTGAGACCTTTACAAATTGCAATCAATTACTCAGACAAATGCCACAACAGGCAAATGATCGTAAACATCTTCGTCAGATTCTTACCGTAGCTTCTGGAGGTATTGTTTTTACAACGATACAAAAATTCATGCCGATTATTGAAACTAATACTACGGATACCGAGAATGGTCATGTAAGCGAACCATCTGTAGAATACATAGGTTTAGACAGTCCTTCTTTAAGTGAAAGACGAAATATTGTCGTAATTGCAGATGAAGCGCACCGTTCTCAATATGATTTTATTGATGGCTATGCAAAGCATTTAAGAGATGCTTTACCTAATGCTACTTTTATAGGTTTTACAGGGACACCCATTGAAACTACAGCTAAAAATACACAAGCTGATTTTGGTAATTATGTAGATACTTATGATACCCAACAAGCAGTTAAAGATAAAGCTACCGTTCCTATTTTCTACGAAAGTAGATTGGCGAAAATTAATTTTGATGATGCTGAAAGAGCAACAATCGATGACCAGTTTGAAGAACTAACGGAATCTGAAGAGCTTTCCAATCGTCAAAAATTAAGAGCAAGATGGTCTCGCCTAGAAGCTATCGTAGGTAACGAAGATAGATTGAATAAAATAGCAGAGGATATTGTTTTTCATTTTGAAAATAGAAATTCGGTACTTGAGGGTAAAGCAATGATTGTCTGTATGAGTAGACGTATTTGCGTAGATTTATACGATGCTATTGTGAAAATTCGTCCGCAATGGCATAATGAGGAGGATGATAAAGGAGAGATTAAAGTAATCATGACTGGCTCTTCTAGTGATACGTTAAATATGCAACCTCATATTAGAAATAAACCAAGAAGAAAGGCTATTGGTGATCGTCTTAAAAATCCATCGGATAATCTTAGATTGGTGATTGTACGTGATATGTGGTTAACAGGTTTTGATGCACCTTGTTTACATACTTTGTATATAGATAAACCAATGCGTGGACATAATTTGATGCAAGCGATAGCAAGGGTTAATCGTGTTTTTACAGAAGGTAAAGAAGGTGGTTTAGTTGTAGATTATTTAGGAATTGCACAAGAACTGAAATTAGCGTTAGCAGAGTATACGGCTAGTGGTGGTGAAGGTTCTCCAACGTTAGATCAAGAATTGGCAGTTGCTAAGATGTTAGAACTACATGAAGCAATTGAATATCAGTTACGACATTTTGACTATAAAAAATTCTTCACATTAAATGCAGAAGAGAAATTAAAGTTCATCCCGGTAATTGTCGATTATATTTTCAGTCAAGAGAATGGCGAACAAAGTTTTGTTGAAAATACCAAGAACCTTCTTAAAGCATTTGCTATCTCAGTGCCTCATGAAAAAGCTCTAGAAATTAGAGATGATGTTGCTTTATTTCAAGCAATAAAAACAAGATTAGTTAAAATTTCAGATCGTAACGAGGGAGGAAGAACCGATGAAGAGATAGATACAGCAATTAAACAAATTATATCTTCTGCTATTTCTTCTGATAATGTTGTAGATATTTTCGACGCAGCAGGACTAAAGAAACCAAATATTGAGATTTTAGATGATCAATTTTTGGAAGAATTAAAAAATCTTCCTCAAAAAAATTTAGCAGTTGAATTGCTCAAAAAACTTTTAAAAGGAGAAATAAAAAAACGATCAAAAATTAGCATTGTTGAGAGTAAAAAATTCTCCGAAATGTTAGAAGATGCCATTGCAAGGTATCATAACGGGATGATAGATACTGTTGAGTTTTTGGAACAAGTTTTAATTCCTTTTGCTAAACAAATTAAAGAATCCGACAAAAAAGGAGAAAAACTAGGTTTGGATTATCGAGAATATGCTTTTTATACTGCCTTAGAAGTTAATGATTCTGCTGTATCTATACTAGGAGATGAAACGTTAAAACATATTGCGCAGGAATTATTAAAATCAGTTAGAAATAGTACGACTATTGATTGGACGATTAAAGAATCTGTTCAAGCTGATTTAAGGCGTAATATTCGTCGTATTCTGAGGAAATTCGGATATCCTCCTGATTTACAAGAAAAAGCAGTTGAAACAGTTATAAACCAAGCCAAAATGCTCGCGGAGGATTTGGTGAAGAAAAATGCAAATTAACAACCTACCTGCTATGAATAAAGAGCACTATAAACAGTATAAGGAACAACATCTCAAATATTTGGCAAAGGATAATTATGAGTTTAGTTATCCTTCAGATTTTATGCACATTTATTATAGTAATAAATTTAAGAAAATTGGCAATTGGTTAATTGCACTCGCAGACGGAAAATTGACCCCCATCACGGAAAGACAAAAAGAATACGTCGGAAATATCAATAGAGAGAAAAGTCAAAATAGATCAGTAGGATCAGATGGTAAATTTCATTCTTCACATTTTGAAAATTTATATCTAAAAAACAGACATTTAGAAAAAAACTGGAAGGAACTATACATTACAATCAAAAGTTTCACACCAAAACAGAAGGGAGTGTTGGCAAAAGTTTTAGACTGTTTAGCAAATGAAAATGATATAGTTAAGAAAATTTTTCAACTCTATTATAAACCTATATTTTTATTGGATGATGATGAAGCAATTTATTATAAAACCTCTTATCATAAAATATTGTGTAAGGTCGCTGCAAAACTTGAAATAGATTTTAAGGAACCGGACTCAAATACTAAACTGCAGGAAAAAATTACGCAAAAAACATTTGCGGATATCATTTCTAAACTTCCTGAAGATAAGAAGAAGGAATTAGAAGAAAAATTATTGGCTGAAGCAGAATCATTAGGTATCGATGTCGGCTCATCATCTATTTTTACTTTGCTGGCAGCAGGTTCTTTAGCAGGTTTTGCACCATATCTGTTGGTGACTTCCACTGTTGGTTTGTTGAGTGGTATTATAGGAGTAACATTACCTTTTGGTTTATATACAATGTTAACATCCGGTTTGTCTTATCTTTTTGGGCCCCCGGGTTGGATTGAAGCATCAATTTTTGCAATTGTACGGTATAAGAAAATGAACATGAAAAAGTTAGTCCCGGCAATCATATTTATTCATTCTTTTTCAACAGAAAATAAAATAAAAAAATAGCAAATGGTTACCCAGGAAGAAAGATACCAAATCTATTCCCCTGCTTCAGTAGTCGGAACCTTCAACAATGCTTTGATAATTCCTCAAACATTGCATTTGATTTATCTAAAAGGCCGTTACACCGCCGGTCAGGGAAAATCGTATGCAGGATATTATTATGACTATTTATATTCAGAATCAGACACGACAAGTATCAGCTTAAAATTATCAGGCATTCTTCGCTCTAAACTAATCAATAACGAAGTCTATGTCCTCAAAGGCTTCATTGAAAAAAGTATTAGAAATTCTAGCATTGATTTAAGATTTGTAGCAGAAGAAATTGTTCAGCAAGAAGAAAAACAAATTTCAGAGGAAGACTTAAAACGATACGAACTTATTCAAGCGAAATTAGAAAAAGGATCAATTAACTTAGAAAGTTTCATAAGAGAAAAAATTCTCAAAAATGAAAAAATAAGAATAGCTAATATTTACGGGCATTCAGCTATTGTTCAAAAAGATTTTGCAGAAGGTATTGATGTTGCTAGTGCTTTTTTTGAAATTGTAGAATATTCTTGTAATATAACTTCCAAATCGTCAATTGGTACTCAATTAAATGAATTACGAAACTTAAATTATGATATAATTGCATTAGTGCGTGGCGGTGGTGATAGACAAAGTTTTGACGTTTTTAACGATACCGAATTAGCGTTTCAATTCTTAGACTTTCCTTCTATTATGGTGACAGCACTAGGTCACTCTGTAGATGAAACTTTATTAGATAAATTAGCAGATAAGAGTTTTCATTTACCACATGATTATGGTATTGGCTTATATAGAATAATAGAAAAAATAAAAGAGGAAAGGTCAAATTCAAGGGCAATTCTAATTGATGAAGTAAAAAAGGACATTTCAAAGCAATTTACAGAGCAAGTAAAAACGCTCGAGGATCAATTAAAAAAGAAAAATGAAGAGTTTGTAACTGCTCAGAAAACTTTTAAAGAAAGTGTAGAAAAGCAAACCAAAACTTTCAACGATCAATTAAAAGTAAGAAATGAAGAGGTAGAAAAATTAAAATTAGATCTATCTAAAAAACATGATGAACAAGTCAAAACATTGTCTAATCAATTAACTAAAAAAAATGATGAGTTTATTGAAGCTCAAAAAACCTTTAAAGAACAGGTAGAAAATCAAACAAAAACATTTAATGAGCAACTAAAAATTCGTAATGAGGAAGTTGATAAATTAAAAAAAGATCTATCTGACAAGCATCGTGAACAAATAAAAACTATTTCTGAACAATTAAATAAAAAGAATGATGAATTCCTAAAACTACAAGAGAACAATCAGAAAGAACTTGAAAATATTCATAAAAATTACCAAGTTCAACAAGCAAATCGTTTGAAAGAATTGGAAGATTATAAAAAAGAAATAAATGACCTCCATGAAAAAAATATTCAAATAAGCATTCAACAACGGACTGCTGAATTATCTACAAAACTTTTATCAGTTCAAGAAGAACTACGAAGGACTAAATTAGAAAAAGGTCAACCTAATGTAAATTGGCTATATATATTTATATCAATAATCATTGGATTATTTATTGGATTTATTTTCTTCAAAATGCTTTAATCTTCATATATTTAAAACTCAAAATATTAACTAATGCCAAATCAAATTATATATCCATTAAATTCTGAACAGGAACTATTAAATAGTAAACTATGTGTAGGAATTGACTTAGGTACAACCACCACTGTTACTTGTGTCGTTGATTCCAAAGATGTCAATTTAAAAAATTCTTTAACAATTCCGGTTAAACATATTAATGTCATTCAACAAAGTCCTTACGAATATGATAGTGATATCAACGATAGTAAGGTTGCATCGATCATAGCATTTAAAGACAACAAAATCTATGTAGGAAGTAATTTATATCACTTAAAAGGTAGACCTGGTTTTATCTATAAACAAAATATTTTCTACCATTGGAAATTAGAACTAGGAATAGATCAACATCCAATGTATCCTAACGCTTTTTCTGAAAAAGTGGATATGCCCTACAAAATAGCAGGAGGAATTTTAAATTATGTGAAAAAAGCTGGTCTACGTGTAGAAACATTAGATAATACGATAATCACCGTGCCTGCTTCTTTCCAAGCTAATCAAAGGAATGATGTTTTAAAGGCCGCTAACATGGCTAAAATCAAAGTTTCAGATCAAATGCTTATTGATGAACCGAATGCTGCCTTTTTAGGTTATTTTAATAGCTTACCTGATACCGAAAAATCAGCTTGGTCATATAATGTCCGTAACAGTAATGTGCTTATTATTGATTTTGGTGGTGGCACCTTGGATTTATCACTTTTAAATGTTGATTTCAAGCAAGATACTGGTATTGCAATTAGTAATATTGCTATCTCTCGTTATAATGATTTGGGCGGCCAAGATTTAGATATGTTGATTGCCGAGGAATATTTATTTCCAAAATTTTCAGAAATAGATTTTACAATTAGTTCAGCACCATTAACGGACATTAATAATATTATCTTGCCTCAAATAGCAACTATTGCGGAAAGATTAAAAATAGGTATTTGCCAAAAAATTAATTTAAGAATTGCCGATAAATTAGTATCAGAAGTTTCTTTAGATAATGTGTCATTTAGCGAAAACATTGTAGAAATACAATATAATAATAAAACTTACACTTTAGACGGTATATCTATTACCGCAAATCAATTTAGTGATTTTTTTGGTAAAATTTATATGGCTAATGAATATAAATTTGAATATCAAGATAAGACAATCACTACAATAAGCAAATCCATTAACTCAATTTTAGAGAAAGCAGAAATTGGTTTAGATCAAGTAGATTTTGTTCTGTTTGCAGGAGGTAGCAGTTTTAACCCTTTTCTAGCATCTTTTACAAAACAAAAATTAATTAATACTAAAATTCTTAATAGTAATGAACCTGATAAATTAATTGCGGAAGGTGCGGCTGTTTATTCTTATTTCCATTATACACACGGTATCAATTTAATCACCCCTATAACAAGTGAAACAATAGGTATTACACTTGCTGGCAACAAATTTTTTCCAATTATTGAGAGAGGAAAATCCCTACCTCAAAAAATTTCTCTACCAAGTTTTCAGTTACAAACTAATTTAAATAATCAAATTGTCGTTCCTATCTGTATTAATGGAGTAGATTTTCCTATTGGTGAAATTAGAGCAGATTTGAAAACGATTTACAATATGGATGCAGTTGTTAAAATTGAAGCTGAATTAAATTCTGATAAAGTTTTTAAAATGAATGTTTTCATTAATGAAGATTTTGTTGGTGAAGCTACTTTTGATAACCCATATTCATTAGGTAAAATTTCAGCAGAAGAAAAAGAATTGTATTCCATTAAAAGTAACTTAAATTCAGCTATTCAACAGAAAAATTTCAGTAATGAAAAAAAGTTTCAGCGAGAAATTATTTGGAAATATAGTGCAGTAGAAAATTACAAAGGTTGTCTTGAAGCCGTTGAAAATTATTCCAAAAGATTCGATGATAATGATGAAGATGTTTGGAATATGCGATACATTGCGAATAAAAATTTAGGAAGATTAGATGCGGCTAAAAGTTGCATAGATAAAGCTTTGCAGTTATCCCCGAATGCGGGACCACTTGTATATAATTATTCGATTTTTCTACAAGAACGAAATGGTATACAAGCATCATTAGATTATCTTATTTCAATGAAAGATAAAGTTAAAGGGTACAGAAATAATGATTTGAGAATAATGGTGCTGAAAAATGCTATTGGAGAAAATATAGTATCCGATGCAAAGAATATAGTTGATGAATATAAAGAAACACCACAAAATTTTAGTTTATTCGCCAAGGAAAATATTCTTCCCTCAATTTTTCGTATAGCTGGTGAACCTTATGCTTTTGTTGATCCTAAAAAATTAACTTCAAAGGAAGACGAGTCAAAATATCTCAAATCTTCAGATACCCCAATCAATTTAGACGATTTACCTTTTTAATTATGCCAATATTAATTCCCTATAATCAACTTTCTCCAGAACAACAAGACATTGTTCGTAGAGTTTCAAGAGGAGATAAAAATCTTTATGTAGAAGGTCCTGCAGGATCTGGTAAAACATTAATTAGCTTATATGCGTTAAAGAATTTTGTTGAAAGTGAATCCGGAAAAATACTTTTTTTAATGTATAATTATAGTTTATATGGTTACTTAAAAACAGCATTAACAGAACTTGATATCATAAATGGTCTTACAATAGCCACTAAGGACAAATTTTTCTGGGATCTAGCAAAATTTGATAATTATTATCCTCCTTTTGAATTATCATATGAAGCCAAATACAGTTCTATTATGCATCATATTTTGAGCACGGAAACAGAACAAGAATTTGATATTATAGTGGTAGATGAAGTACAAGATATCTCTTCAGATGAATTTGAGATGATTAAAAGATTAGGAAAAAAAATCATAACACTTGGCGATTTTAATCAAGGTATATATAAAACCGATATGAGTCAAGAAAAAATGTTAACCTTAGGTGACCACGAATCATTAACAACAGTATTTAGATACCACATTGAAATTGCGAAGATCGCTAAAAATTTTTCAGATCGTGATTTACCATCAATGGTAAAGACTGGTAATGGCGTGAAACCTCGCTTAATCGATATCCCAGAAAATCAGCTATTTCCTGAAATAGCTGAAATTTTAAAAAATCTAGCAGTTCGAAGAAAACGAGTAGGTGTCATTTCCCCAGACAAAGATAAACTCAAAATGTTGAATTCTTATTTGAATGCAAATGCTATTGAAAATGTATATTATTCAGAAAATAAAGATTTTCGAAACCACGATTTTTCTACATATACACCACTCTTATTGTCGAGTTTTAGTGCTAAAGGATTGGAATTTGAAAATGTAATTGTTTTTGGTTTTAATAGATATAGTTCAGTAATTAATAATCTAATTAATAAGAATTTACTTAAAGAAATAATCTTTGTGAGCATTACAAGATGTAATTCTGATTTATTTATTTTGAGAACTCCCGATGAAGTAGAACAAATAAAAAATTTGAAAGCAGAGGAAAGTAATGAAGCTGCAGAACTTGATTTGGGCGATTTACTAGATGATTTATTTTAGAAGTTATGATGAAGTTAAATAACAAACCATTATTGTCATTAAAGGAAATAGAAGACTTAATATTTAAAAAAGTGGTTTCTATTCCCCAATTTATTTATGATGGTAGAAAAAAAAGAAGTAGAGATTTAAGTATAAAACTTACCATAAATGAAGACAAGTTATTACTTCATAATGGTAATGTGATAATATTATCCTCCATTATCGATGAATTTGAAATTCCTACTCTCGATGTAAATTTATTTAAAAATCACTATAAAATTCCAGAGGGCTTAATTTCCACGGATAAAGTATTAGTTAGGGAAGGAGTTCCTGAATTATTTAAAGATGAAGACAGATTTATTTATAACGATATAGCATATCTTAATTTTAGAAATGCTCTAATTTCTTCATTCTTGCACTCAATAAATAATAATAAACGATTTTTAGTTTATAAAGCATTATTGGAGTCTTTAAATGACGATGATATTATTTATAAATCTTTAGAGCCTCATTTTTTAAATGGGGATTTTAATAAAATTCAGATTCCTAACAATTATTCTGAAGGATTAGAAAGGCTTTCCTCTGCATTGATATCATTTATGAAAGCAGTAGGAAATTCAGATTTTCCATTTGATAAGGATGCGCTGAAATTATGGGCTAAAAAAGTACTTTCCTCAAAGCCATCACATAGATCTGATTTTATTGATAAATTAATTTTACTCGATAAAGATTTTCCACTAGATTGGGAAGGCTATAAAGCATTCCTTTATGTTTTCTTGTATTTCGCTTATGCAAAGGAAGATTTGATTGCAGATAAAAATCTGATTTACAATGAATTAATTAATAAATTCAATTTTGTACTAGAAGATATTGAACTCTGGGATTCATTCTTTAGAGGTTTTTTATCAAGCAAAATAATCAATATTTACTTAATTGACAGTTTGAGAGATTGGCAGTTTAATATTGAAATTATAGCTTTTTGTAAAGCAAATAATATTTCTTTTAACGATTACCAGGGACTTTGCTTCAATAAAATATCCGATCAGAAATTACCTTTTGATTTTGAAAACTTGAAAGAGTTGGATAAAGATGTTATAGCAAAAGAACTTGTTTCATTAGCTACGAAGCGAAATATAAAGAATGTAAACAGAATCTCCACTGTTGATGGTTTATGGCCATTAGGTGATAAACAGTCAGATAAAAAGAGAATATATGGAAAGAAGATTTTAGTTGTTTTTATAAATGATTTTAAAAAAGGTTTAGATGTTTCTAAGTTAATTATCAATATTCCTGATAATGCAAAAACAGAAAGTATTATTTTCATAAACTTCATCAAAAACATTGAAGAAGATTTGTTTTCATTAGAATTTCGAAAAATGGAAAATGAATTTTATAATAGTGTTAAATCAATGGTAATGCAGGAAATTAATGTCTTAAATGTTGACATTAGAAAACCAAATTTTAAAGATTTAGCAAGAAATTTGAAAAAGATATTTGAAGAAAATAAGCTAAGTTCATTAAAAGATATTTTTGTATATCAAAGTGGCGCTTATGAAGATATTACTAGAGTTATCATATCAAGTATTCCAAATACAATTTTTTGGGATGATAATGAAAAATATCATTATTTAAAAGTTTAATTTTTATCAAGTCAAAATCACAAAATTTCTTGTGGAATGAAAGTGCATATAGAATGATGCTAGATTATACGCTATGAAAGAAGGAAAAATTCACAGTTTTCTGTAAGTTTCAGAATTTTTTAATATATTAATATAATGCTAAGATTTTTTTAAATGTTTAATGTATGGGTTATATAATTCAAGCAAAATGTAGTTGTGGTTACGAAACCAAAGACCTGTATTTTGGCGCAGGAATGACAGATTTTATGAGGGTGGCAATGGTGCCAGCAATTAAAAATGGAAGTTCTCAAATCGAAATGATTAATATAAATCAGAGAAGTAAATTTCTCAACTATATTTTTTATACTGATAATGAATTATCGGAGAAGAAAGGCAATAAAGCGACCATCGATCATTTTGATTTGAAATTACAACAAGAAAATAATTATTGTCCAGTTTGTGAAAATTTCAATTTACAGTTTCTTTCCCTCGGCTGTTTTGATTAATGTAAAACCATATTTTGTATATAGATTAATAGCAATTGGCGTTTAGAAGAAATTCATTTCACAAATGTCTGCTATGCAATTCACAAAACATAGAATCACACTTTGGATAAAAAAAAATTAATCATAGAATCTTTCAGAACACTGGATGCAGAAATGCTGGAAGTGTTGCTTAATGATGGCCAAAATTACAGCGATGTTTCAAAAGAACTATTTATAGAAAGATATAAAGAATTTTTTGAACATATAAAAGAATTTCCTGAAACCAAATTAG
>RRZT010155468.1_pt1 | contig 12143 bp, 7 predicted proteins | sample 2165551 | NCBI WGS metagenome assembly RRZT01 (sample SAMN10456910, study PRJNA506462) | wastewater metagenome | biome: wastewater; feature: sludge; material: wastewater sludge; isolation source: wastewater sludge with Escherichia coli K12::gfp cells carrying plasmid... | place: USA: Moscow, Idaho ... | reverse complement strand
TAATAAAATTGAGGTCCCTTTAGATAATGTATTCGACATGGATTATCCTGATTGGGGTGCTGATGATAGAGGTTTTTTACAATATAAAACTATTAAAAATACAAATTTAATTACTACATATGGATTTAATAATGAATTTACTAATTTTGAACTTTATATTGAATCAGAAGACGAAATTGAAGATTTTGAACAATCTTGGCAAAAAAATCTTTTATATGAAGTTTGCAGAACTATTCCTGAAATTGAAGATTTTGAAGAATTAATTGAAGAAACTCATTTTTTTGTAATCCAGCTTCACATGGAAGGAGCACCTTATGAATGGAGCTTAGATAACCCACATGGAAATATCGGAATATTTATTGGTTTAAAAAATGAACTTATAAATAATAAAGACTTTAAAAATATTAGTATAAAACTTATGAGGCCTGCTGAACTTGAATATATTCTGAATAATGGTGAAGCTTCTAAAGAAAAACTAAGCAAATTATACTACGAAGAAGAAATCCCAACTAACTCTTCTATGTCAAGAAAGTCAGTTTTATAAGGAGAGTTTATGAAAGATAATCAAAAAGCGATTATATTTATTTTAATTTCTGCACTGGCTTTCACTCTTATGAGTACAATGGTCAAATTGGCTGGAAATATTCCAACATATGAAAAAGTCTTTTTTAGAAACTTAATCAACTTTATAATTGCCATATACATAGTTAAAAAAAATAATGTTAGTTTTTTTGGAAAGAAGAAAAATAGGTTTTTCTTAGTTGTCAGAGGAATTCTTGGATTTTTAGGTGTTATATGTAATTTTTATGCTGTTACAAAAATGAATTTATCTGATGCAACAATGATTTTTAATATGACTCCTTTTTTTGTAACTTTATTTGCTGTATTTTTTTTAGGAGAAAAAATATTGAAGATAGAATACTTTTCTTTAGTTTTAGCTTTTATCGGAGTTCTTCTTGTAATTCAGCCTAAATTTAACATTGGCATTATCCCGGGACTTATTGGTTTACTTGGTGCTGCATGTGCTGGAGGAGCTTATACTTTAGTTAGTCATATAAATAAAGAAGAAAGCCCTGCAACTATTGTTTTTTATTTTACTTTTATATCAGTTATTATAACAATTCCTTTTATGGCTTATAATTTTATAGTTCCCAATTTTAAAGAACTTCTAATTTTAATCGCTGTAGGAATTTTTGCAACTATTGGTCAATTTATGGTAACATTAGCTTATAAGTATGGAAAGTCAAATGAAGTAGCTATTTATAACTATACTTCTATAATTTTTTCTATTCTAATCGGTTATTTCATTTGGTCTGAAATACCTGATAAATGGAGTATTATAGGAAGTACTATTTTAATTACAACTGGAATAAATTTATATATTCAAAAAAGAAAAAAATTATTACTATAAAATTTAAACTAAATGGTGAGAGTATGAAAAAAATTATAATTTTTTTATTAATAATAGTAGTAACTTTTGGAGAAAACAAGGAAAACTATTCTCCTAAAGTTGGGCTTGTTCTCAGTGGAGGCGCTGCAAAAGGATTCGCTCACATCGGCACTTTAAAAGTTCTTGAAAAAAATAATATTAAAATTGACTATATTTCAGGAACATCAATTGGTGCATTAATTGGAGTTTTTTATTCTGCTGGTTATAGCATAGAAGAAATAGAAGATATAATGAAAAATATTGATCCTTCAATGTTTTTTACTGACAAAATTGACAGAAAAGATTTACCTATGGAAGAAAAAATATTTTCCGAAAGATATACTTTTTCTGTTCCTCTTAAAAATTTTAAAATAGACTTACCTCAAAGTTTAATCTCTGGGCAAAATGTATATATGTTTTTAAAAAAATATTTGTGGGATGCTAAAAAAATTAAAAATTTTGAAGACTTGCCTATACCTGTTCATATTATAACAACTAATATGAACACTGGTGAAGAAGTTGTTCTGTCTAAAGGAGATTTAGCCAAAGCCTTATCTGCAAGTATGGCTCTCCCTGCCTTTTTTCACCCAATAAAATGGGATGATAAAGTTTTAGCTGATGGATTATCTGCTAATAATTTCCCAGTTGATGAAGTTAAAAAAATGGGGGCAGATATTGTTATCGGAGTTAACATCACTGCCCCTTTAGCTGATATGAAAGATTTAAATTTCATAACTGTTTTAAATCAATTACAGTATTTTAGAAGTTATGATAATACTAAAGAGTCAAAAAAAAGAGCTAATATCCTTATTGAGCCTTCTACCGATAAATATTTTCCATTAGATTTTTCTAAATCAGAAGAACTTGTAAAAATTGGTGAAGAAGCCACTCAAAATAAAGTTGAAGAAATTATTAATGAAGTTCCCACTAAAAATAATAGTAGTAGGAATAGTATCATTAAAGGAAATAATAGTTTTGTTTTTGTTGATAAAATTGAAATCAAAGGTTTAGAAAAACTCGATTCATCTTTTGTATTAAAAGTCATTAAGAAAGAACCTCCCTTTGAAATTAATTCACAGGAACTAGAAGATATCATAAAAAGACTTTATGCATTTAAATTCTTTAAAAGAATATATTATGAGTTTTCAGAGAATACTCTCATTTTAACTTTTGAAGAAAAAACAACAGATAAAATAAATGTTGGTTTTAATTATAAAAATATTGATGGAAATAATGAAGGAAGAGCTTCTATTGGACTTGAATTGAACAGTTTATTAATAAAAAATAATAAACTAAATTTTGATGCAGTAATTTCTGGAAATCCAGAAGTAACATTAAAAAATTATATTTATTATGGAAGAGGTATTTTTGGAAAAATTGGTTTACTTTCCACTTTAACCTATAGAGAACAAAGTGTTTATGAGAATATAAAGGATAATAAAGCACTTACTGATAATGAAAGCTACAAAGCTGATTTCCTAATTGGTTCTATTATGGGGAAAAAAAATCTTTTTGGTTTTGGAATAAATTATGAAAAGCTAAATTATGAAGATTTTTTTGACAAGGAAAATAATGCTGAATTTTATAGTAAATGGACTTATGATTCTTATGATAAAACTGTTTTCCCTGACAAAGGAACATACTTAAAAACCATTTGGTCTGTAGATTTATCAAATGTCTCTAAAGAAGAGCCTTATAATAACTTCGATTTATATTTTAACAATTACGCACCTTTAAATAAAAAATTATCATTAATTACAAGTTTAAATTTATCTAAGGTTACTGGAGAAAACATTCCATTTAGTAAGTACCCTTTAATAAAAGGTATGGTCGAAAGTGGTCAAGAATTTTCATTCTATGGATTAGACTCTAAAGGATTGAGAACTAAAGACAATTTACTTTTACAATTTGGTTTAAAATACAATATTAAAGATAATTTATTTGTGACAAGTGTTTTTAATTCTGGAGTTTATAGTGACTACTTAACAAGTGATACAAAGCAAATTTCTGGTTATGGATTAATTTTAGGAAGAAATACTGACTTTGGTCCAATATATTTAGGATATTCTAACTCTCAAGGAGATTCTCATATTTATTTGAATTTTGGATATGAATTTTAAAAATAGTTTGTTTTTATTAATGCTTTTAATTTATTAAGTAAAATTTTGTTGACTTATTATTAAAAAATTAATATAATAATTACAGGTTTGTTTTATAAAGTTAAAGCCCTTACTATTGTAGTAAGGGCTTTTTCATTTGGTTATTTTATGCCATAAATAATTTTATATCATCATCTGCTGAACCAATTCCTGCTATTCCAAATGTATCAACTAAAACTTTTGCTACATTTGGTGATAAAAATGCTGGTAAAGTTGGTCCTAAATGAATATTTTTAACTCCCAAATACAATAATGCTAGTAAAACAATAACTGCTTTTTGTTCATACCATGCAATATTATAAGCAATTGGTAATTCATTAATATCGTTTAGTTCAAATACTTCTTTTAATTTTAAAGCAATAACTGCTAACGAATAAGAGTCATTACATTGTCCTGCATCTAAAACTCTTGGAATTCCTCCAATATCTCCTAAATTTAATTTATTATATCTGTATTTTGCACATCCTGCAGTAAGAATTACTGTATCTTTTGGTAATTTGTCAGCAAATTCAGTATAATAATCTCTTGATTTCATTCTTCCATCGCATCCTGCCATTACAAAGAATTTTTTTATTGCTCCAGTTTTTACTGCATCTACAACTTTATCTGCAAGTGCAAATACTTGTGCATGAGCAAATCCACCAATTATTTCTCCAGTTTCAATTTCTGTTGGAGAAGCACATTTTTTAGCATGTTCAATTATTTCAGAAAAATCTTTAACTCCATTTTCGTCTTCTTTTATATGTTTCCATCCAGGGAATCCTGCTGCATTTGTCGTATAAATTCTATCTTTATAAGTACTATTAGCTTTTGGAGGAACAATACAGTTTGTAGTAAATAAAACTGGTCCATTAAATGTTTCAAATTCTTCATTTTGTTTCCACCAAGCATTACCATAATTTCCTGCTAAATTATCATATTTTTTGAAAGCTGGATAGTAATTTGCTGGTAACATTTCAGAGTGAGTATATACATCTACTCCTGTTCCTTTTGTTTGTTCTAATAATTGCTCCATATCTTTTAAATCATGTCCAGATATTAAAATAGCTGGATTTTTTCTTACTCCAATATTAACTTTAGTAATCTCTGGGCTTCCGTATTTTGATGTATTTGCTTCATCTAATAAAGCCATTACATTTACTCCGAATTTTCCTGTTTCAAGAGTTAATGCTACTAATTCATCAGCAGATAAACTATCATCATTTACTGCCAATAATGCTTTTTCTGCAAAAGCAAATATTTCATCATTTGTTTTTGACAAATGTAAAGCGTGCATTCCATAGGCTGCCATACCTTTTAATCCATAAGTAACTAATTCTCTCAAACTTCTTACATCTTCATTACCTGTTCTTAAAACTCCTACTTTTTCTGCTAATTCAATATATTTTTCATTAGACTCAATTTCAAGTTTTAATAAATCAGCAAATTTATCATCTATTTTTAACCCTTTTACCTTAATTTCTTCTTCTAATTTTTTTCTTAATTTTACATTTTCTCTTACTGCATCTGCTATTGCATTATCATCAAAATTGGCATTAGTTATTGTTATAAATAACGAATTAAATATAGCTTTCTCTGCCTCTTTTGAAGACTCGTTAGCTTCTCTTAAGGATTTATTTACAAGTGCTAACCCTTTTACTGAATGTAGTAATAAATCTTGCAATTTTGCCACTGGTTCTGTCTTACCACAAACCCCTTGTATTGTACAGCCAGTTCCTTTTGCAGCTTCTTGACATTGATAACAAAACATACTCATATTTATACCTCCTATTTTTATTTGTCTTACATAGGGATTATACTTTATAAATATTTTTTAAACTGTAACAAATGTTACATAAGTATACTTTTTTTGTTAACTATCTTACAAAATGAAAAGTGACCTATAACAGATCACCTTTTGTTCTTATATGAATTTATAAATTTAAGAAATGAATACAATAAATAAATAGAGTTCTTTTCTTATATAATTTAATTTTTACAGTTATGATGCCACATATCTTTAAATAATTTAAATAATTTAAATGTTTTTTCAGCAGAATAAACTTCTTCAAAATGAACTTCATTATGGATTTCTTTCTCTAAAATTTCTACATAGTCTTTAAGTGCCAAGTCTTCAACTGTTTCAATTTCTTTTGAATACTCTCCTTGTCCCACTTGTTCTTCATTTATATAGATAGGATCAAAATTCCAGTTATCTTTTTTTGTATACCTTCCTTCAACCTTTATTTCTCCATTTTCTCCAATTATTCTAATATTAACTTTTTTCCCTTCATACCATAATTTATAAAAATTTATGTTCAATCTTTGAGTTCCGTTACACAAATGAGCAAAAACATTATTATTATCAGAATTATAGTCAGAATAATCAAGTTTAAATTCATCAAAATATAGCATTAAAAAAGACAATGGATTTAACGCAATTTGAAAAAAAGAATCTTTAAAAGAAAACTCATTTTTTGCTCCTATATCTAGAAAAATATTATTTATTTTACCTATTTTATTCATATTTATTGCTTCTCTTATAGCTGTTGCCGTTGCAAACTCTGAAAAAATATAACTAAGATAAACTTTATTTTTTTTAAATATCTCTTCAAACTTTTCAAAGGTTTCCATAGAGTTAATTATTGGAAATTTATTTAAAATAATTATTTTATTAGTAAAATTGCTCAAAAATTCTACTGTTGTATATTTCAGATTTGTTACAATTAATTGCTCTGTATCAAAAAGATCCTCTATTTTACTTGAACAATTTTCAATTCCAGCAAATTCTGCAATCTCTCTTGTAGAAAGAATATCATCATCATAAAGAAGCCCTATTTTATAACCTATTGTTCTATATATTTGACTTAACTTTATTACATCTTTATTTCCAATTAAGGCTATAGTTTTATTACTTCTAAAACTAACTTCTTTTTCTTTTTCTTCCAACTTTTCAGATAATTTAGGTATTTTTATTCTTTCATCAATCATGGTCTGATTATAAATAAAATCTATTGTCTTTTCTACAACCCAATCTTTCTGATAAATATTTTTCACTTTCATAAGTAAATCATAATAATTTATTCCATCATTAGAATCAATCATAAAAAGACCTTTTTCATATTCTAATGAAATTCTATAAATTTCATTGACTGTATCATCAATGAAAGACACTGCTGGAAAAAAATTAGTTGATGCCTTAACAACTCCATTTGCTTTCATTTCATCATAAGCTAATTTTAATAATCCTGTATCTTTAATATCCCTAGAAATTTGTAGTGGTAGTCTAATAATTATGGCACTTGGATTTTGATAAAAAACTCTTTCTTCTGCCATTCTTTTTTCAAATCCAAATCCTTCAAATGCATCTGGTTTAGAAAATGAGTTAAAAGGACCATTGTTATAATCAGAAAATACTTCATAACTACTTGTAAAAATAAATTTTATTTGATGAATTCTACAAATCCAAGCAAGCTCACTTGGCCATTCGTAATTTACTCTCCAAGTTTCATTCTCTACTTGAGTAGAGGTAGAAGCAATTGCCAAATGATAAACAATATCTGGTTTTAAATTTTCTATATACTCTTCCATTGAGTGGTAGTCAAAAATAGAAGTCTTTTTTCTATCCCATGTGTATACTTCTACCCCTGAAAACTGTAAAAATCTTTTTAGTTTATTTCCTATTGTTCCATTAGAACCTGTAATTAAGGCTTTCATAACTAACCTCCTCAAATAAATCTTCCTTAAACTTTATACTCTCTTTTTTTACTTTTCCTTCTAAATAAAATTAATTTTTTAATTATTCATTTTATTATTTACCATTCTACAATATTTATAACATTTATAAAAATAATATAGATAAAATTAATTATGGTTTTCTATTGACAATTTCATTTTAATAAGTTATATATATATAGTGAATTTATTTTCACTATATATAGTATTCTTCAAAAATAATTACATTAAATTTGTAGAAAAGAGTGCCTTATGACAAAATTTGAACTTGAAAAAAATGTTTTATTAATTGAACTAAGTATAAAAAATAAAATTACTGAAATCCTTTTTAAAAAAGAAGTTTTCTTTAAAACTTGTTTAAATAAAAAAGGATTAAATTCTTTTAATTTATCAAGAGAATACTTAAAATTAACTAAAGAAAAAAAAGACAGTTTTCTTGAAAAAATCAATATATTTGAGCATAAGCTTCAACATTTTTATTCAGATTCCTTTAAAGAAAACCTTGAGAAATATGAAAACTGGCTTATGAGTAAGTCAAAAGATTATGAAAATTATTTAAAAAATAATTTTCATAAAAATTTAGAAATCAAAAAATCAAAAATAGTCATTGAGTTTAAACTATCAAAAATTATTAATAGATTAGAAAAATATCCCATAAAAAAACAAAAAGAGAGTATAAGACTAAAGTTAGGTTTAATATCCTTAGAAGATTACATTCATTTTTATGAAGAATATACAAATTTAGAAATTGAAAAAATAACTTTGGAAAAAGAATTAAAGATTCTGTTTTTAGAAGAATCTTTTCGAGACTTAGAAATGCCTTAAAACTACTTGGAAGAAAGTTAGTTCTGTCACATTTAGATTCACACTTATTATATCAAATAGATTAAAAGAGTCACTAGCATTCCCTTTTTAAAATTAAGAGGACTTATCTTTATAATTAATAACTCCTTTTTTTCCTGTAGCTTTCATTAACGTGTAAAGATAAGTCCTACCTACAGTTCAAATAAAATTATAAAGATTACATATAAAAAATTATCCACATTATTTAAAAATATAATAATGTGGATTTTTTTAGTTTATAATTAGCAGTCATAGCTTTTAAAAGTTAATAAAACTGCTATTTATACTTAATTTTAAATGACAAAATAACTATTGCTAAAAGAAAAGTAATTGTATTTGCAATAACAACAGGAATCATTCCAAAATGAATTCCATAGAGAAGCCACATCCCAACTCCTATTGTAAACATAATATACATAGGCAAAGAGATCCCCTTTGTATCTTTTGTTTTTATTATCAAAAGAGCCTGTGGCACAAAAGAAATTGTAGTAAGAGTTGCTGCTAAATACCCTAAAATCTCAAATAAATCCATTTGAACCTCCCAATATCCAATATTTAATCATTATAACTTAGATTTTAAGAAAATACTAGTTTAAGTATTTTTTTGTTGACACATTTTCAAATAAGTGATATATAATTATTAGCACTCAACTATAAAGAGTGCTAATAATCAAGGAGGGGTTATTATGAATTCAGAAAAATTCACAGAAAAATCAATTGAAGCTATTAATTTATCTCAACAATTTGCAACAAAATATCAAAACAGTACTATTAGAATAGAACATTTATTACTTGCCTTATTTACTCAAATAGAGGGTTTAATTCCAAAAATATTAGAAAAAATGAACAAAAATATAAATCATCTAGTTTCTCAAACAGAAAATTATTTAAACTCTCTTCCAAAGGTTTCTGGTGGAAGTATAAATATGGATTCTTCCTATGCAAGAGTTTTAGACTATGCTGAAAAAATAGCAAAAGATTATGAAGATAAATATATCAGTGTTGAGCATTTATTTTTAGGAATTATAAAAGAAGGGAACAAAATATTAAAAGAGTCTCAAATTGAAAAAAAAGAATTTGAGGAAATTTTGAAAAAATTAAGGGGCCATCAAAAAGTTACTTCTAGAAATCCAGAGTCTTCATACGAAGCTTTGAGCAAATTTGGTATCGATTTATGCCAAAGAGTTTCAGAAGGGAAAATTGACCCAATTATTGGTAGAGATAATGAAATTAGAAGGGCCATTCAAATTTTATCAAGAAGGACGAAAAATAATCCTATTTTAATTGGAGATCCCGGAGTTGGTAAAACTGCTGTAGTAGAAGGACTAGCTCAAAGAATTGTAAAGGGGGATGTTCCAGACAATTTAAAAGATAAAACTATATTTTCCCTTGATATGGGAGCTTTAATTGCTGGAGCAAAGTATAGAGGAGAATTTGAAGAAAGATTAAAAGCTGTTGTTACGGAATTGGAAGCTTCTGAAGGAAAAATTATATTATTTATTGATGAAATTCACACGATTGTAGGAGCTGGGAAAACAGATGGTGCTATGGATGCCGGTAACTTATTAAAACCAATGCTTTCAAGAGGTGAAATAAATGTTATTGGTGCTACTACCATTGATGAGTATAGAAAATATATTGAAAAAGACGCTGCTCTTGAAAGAAGATTTCAAAATATTTTGGTAGAAGAGCCTACAGTAGAAGAAACTATTTCTATTTTGAGAGGATTAAAAGAAAAATATGAAATTTATCACGGTATTAGAATTGCTGATGAGGCTGTTGTAAGTGCTGTCGTTTTAAGCCACAGATATATAAATGATAGAAAATTACCTGATAAAGCTATTGACTTAATTGACGAAGCTGCTTCTAAGATTAAAACTGAAATGAACTCTATGCCTGTAGAATTAGATGAACTTACAAGAAAAACTATGCAACTTGAAATTGAAAAGGAAGCATTAAAAAAAGAAAAGGACAATAAATCTAAAGAAAGACTAGAAATTATAGAAAGAGAATTATCTAATTTAAATGAAAGAAAAAATTCTCTGAAGTTAATATGGGATTTGGAAAAAAATGAAGCAAATTTATTAAATGACCTTAAAGATAAAATTGACAAGGTAAAATTGGAAATTCAAAATGAAACTAGAAATGCTAATTTAACTAAGGTTGCTGAATTACAGTATGGAACTTTACCTAATCTTCAAGAAGAGCTAAGAAAATTAACTGAAAAAATTGAAGAAAATAAAGGTAAAGAAAAGCTTGTTAAAGAAGTTTTAGATACTGAAGAAATCACAGAAGTCGTAAGTGCTTGGACAGGAATTCCATTAAATAAATTAATTGAAGGAGAAAAAGAAAAAATTCTTTACTTAGAGAATCATTTAAATGAAAGAGTTATTGGTCAAGAAGAAGCCATTAAAGCTGTTGCAGATACAATTTTACGTTCAAGAGCTGGAATTAATAATCCAAATAGGCCACTAGGATCTTTTATTTTCTTAGGTCCAACTGGTGTTGGTAAAACATATCTAGCAAAATCCTTAGCATATAATTTATTTGATGATGAAAACAATATTATTAGAATTGATATGTCTGAATATATGGATAAATTCTCTGTAACAAGGCTTATTGGAGCTCCTCCGGGATATGTAGGTTATGAAGAAGGAGGACAACTTACAGAAGCAGTTAGAAGAAAACCTTATTCTGTAATACTTTTAGATGAAATCGAAAAAGCTCATCCTGACGTTTTTAACATTTTATTACAACTTCTAGATGATGGTAGACTTACTGATAGTAAAGGTAAAGTTGTTGATTTCAAAAATACTCTAATTATTATGACTTCAAATATTGGAAGTAACTATATTTTAGAAGACTCTACTTTATCAGAAAAAACAAAAGAAAATGTGTTAAATATGTTAAAACAAAATTTTAAGCCTGAATTTATTAATAGGATTGATGACACTATTATATTTAAGTCACTAAATGAATCAAACGTAAAAAATATAATTAAATTGATAGTTAATGAATTAAATGAAAGGCTTACTGATAAATCTATAAAAATAATTTTTACAGATAGTGCATTAGAATTTATTAAAAAAAGCGCATATGACAGTCATTTTGGAGCTAGGCCTTTAAGAAGATTTATTCAAAAAGAAATTGAAACTGAAATTGCTAAATTAATGTTAAAAGGTCAACTTAATGAACAAGAAATTTTGTATATAGATGCTGAAAATGAAAAATTGGCTTATAAAAAATAAATTTATGGGAATCTCTTTGATTCCCTTTATTTTTTGATTTTTTTAGTATATAATTTATTTATTGATTTTATAATAGCTAGTTGCAAAACTAAAAAATTATTTGTATACAGTTAAAAATAATACAAATATTATTTTTATTGGTTTTAATGAGACTTAGACTTTTAAGTCTTTAGTCGAATTATGGAGTGGCGAGGATACTTCCTTGCCGTGGGCTCGGGCTTCGCCCCGACTGTCCCTCTCTTTCCCCACCGAAGGTGGGGAGATTACATAAAAAACGTAGTTTTTTATGTAAGTAAAATAAAGGTGTTGGAGTTTTGGAACAAACTATGATTTTATAATTACAGGAGGACACAATGAAAGTTTTAGAAAATTTAGAACCCAAAAGCGTAATGAAATATTTTGAAGAAATCTCTCAAATTCCTAGAGGATCAAAAAATGAAAAAGAAATAAGTGATTTTTTAGTTAAATTTGCAAAAGATAGAGATTTGGAAGTAATACAAGATAATTTTTTAAATGTTATTATTAAAAAACCAGCAACTAAAGGATTTGAAAATGTTCCTAGTATTATTATTCAAGGACATATGGATATGGTTTGTGAAAAAAATCAAAGAACTACTCATGATTTTTTAAAAGACTCTTTGAAGTTAAGGGTAGAAGATGGTTGGATAAAAGCAACAGGAACGACTTTAGGAGCTGATAATGGAATTGCTGTTGCATTTGGGCTTGCTCTTTTAGATTCAAAAGATATTC
>RRZT012087218.1_pt1 | contig 12145 bp, 12 predicted proteins | sample 2165551 | NCBI WGS metagenome assembly RRZT01 (sample SAMN10456910, study PRJNA506462) | wastewater metagenome | biome: wastewater; feature: sludge; material: wastewater sludge; isolation source: wastewater sludge with Escherichia coli K12::gfp cells carrying plasmid... | place: USA: Moscow, Idaho... | reverse complement strand
TTTATCAAATACATCCGCACCATAAGCCGCTCTTGGTTCTGCCACAAGCGAAAAGTTCTGTCTCTCATGCGCTTCCTCCATCAACTCATCATACTGTTTAATCATCTTCCCAATTTCGACATCTTTTGACAAATGATCCACCTTATCAATCGCAGCTTCCAGACGAAGTTCCATGTTAGTAAATAACCTCTTTTTTGCTTCCCATGGTTTCTTGAACAATTCTGTTTTAGAGAATTTCTTCTCGTTTGCCGAATAATCCACACTCTCCTTATCTGCAAAGGTTCGAAAAGTGTTCGCAATCTGCTGACTCGCCTCCCGCATTCCTTTTCCAAAAGCATCAATCTTCGCAATTGTCACATCTGCTTCTTTCTGCACTTCCTTGACATTTGTTCTGACAGCAACGAGTTTCTCCTTAATCCCGAAGAACTCTGATGCCTTATTCAATGCTGCTTTGCCGTTGCGCTTAACCTCGTTGACAATCTGTGTGGCTTTCGTTGTGATATCAGTCTTCACTTCAAAGATCTGTTCCTTGATGATTGCACAACGCTTTTCCAGCCTATCCGCTGCTTCTGATACAGACTTTTTCAGATTGTTCATAAGTGTATCTTCCTGCATCTCCTTAATCTGATCCCGCACTTTGGTAAGTTCTTCCGTCACACTGTCCAGTTTCTTCTCTAATCCATCTACATAGGAACAGATTTCAAAGACCTCATTAGATTGTGACTGCATATTGTTCTGTTTCAATATATCCATCAACTCCTGAATGATTTCATCCTTGGTTAATGGCTTCTTTTTGGTTGTTTCTGCTACATCCATACTGATAATTCCTCCATTCTACTACAATGTATTTATGGTTATAGTACCTAACAACCAGTTAGGACTTTATCCATCTTGTTGCTTAAGCTGATAGAATATAAGGAGCAATAGGTATATCGTCTACCATTCTTGGACTTTGCGTCCGCTTTTTAGACTGATAACCAGCTCCTCATTCGCAGCGTTCGTTTTATGCAGGTTGAACTGCTGTCCTACAGTACGTTCGTGTCACACCACAGTAGATTGAATAGGCAATGAGTAAAACTGGTATTTATCCATTGCAATAATCTTAAGGAGTGACAAATTTATGAACATGAACGCAGTAGGTATTGATGTTTCTAAGGGCAAAAGCATGATTGCTATTATCCGCCCATATGGCGAAATTATTTCTTTACCTTTTGAGATTCAACACACTTCCGATGAAATCAGATGCCTCATCGATCAGATCAAATCCATCGAAGGCGAATACCGCATCGTTATGGAGCACACGGGTCATTATTCTGCACCACTCGCTAGTGAGCTTTCTCTGGCACATCTTTTTGTGAGTGCCGTAAATCCTAAGCTCATTAAAGATTTCGGTGAAAATTCTCTACGTAAAGTCAAATCTGATAAAGCAGATGCTTTAAAAATAGCGCGTTATGCTCTTGACAGTTGGAATGATTTGAAACAATATAGCCTTATGGATGAAATACGTAATCAGTTAAAAACAATGAACCGTCAGTTTGGTTTTTACATGAAGCACAAAACGGCTATGAAAAATAACTTTATTGGGATACTTGATCAAACCTATCCGGGTGTTAATACTTACTTCAACAGCCCTGCACGTGATGATGGCAGCCAGAAATGGGTTGATTTCGCTGCTGCATACTGGCATGTAGACTGTGTTCGTAAAATGTCTCTTCATGCTTTCACCGACCATTATCAGAAATGGTGTAAGCGAAATAAGTACAACTTTAGTCAATCAAAAGCTGAAGAAATCTATGGAGCAACAATGAAACTTGTTCCTGTACTTCCTAAAGATGCTTTGACCAAACTCATTGTCAAACAAGCAGTCGATCAATTAAACATTGCTTCCAAAACGGTAGAAGAACTTCGTACGCTGATGAATGCAACCGCATCCAAGCTGCCTGAGTACTCTATTGTCATGGCTATGAAGGGTGTCGGTGCATCACTCGGTCCTCAGTTGATGGCTGAAATCGGTGATGTTAGACGCTTCACGCATAAGGGTGCGATTACTGCCTTTGCAGGCGTTGATCCAGGTGTTAACCAATCTGGAACCTATGATCAAAAAAGTGTCCGTACTTCCAAAAGGGGTTCTTCGACCTTACGTAAAACTCCATTAGCTGACTTTACTAGTCGTTCGCTTAATTTTAATCAATCCATTTTTTATAGATTTCACAAAAACATGCGCTAATTCTGGATCAAATTGCAAACCTGACTCTTCCTCAATAATCTTCAGCGCATGGTTCACCGAATAAGCTTCTTTGTAGGAACGTTCAGAAACCATTGCATCAAAAGCGTCTACAATACATAAAATTCTTGCCGAAATGGGAATATCTTGTTTTTCAATTCGTCTTGGATAGCCTAAGCCATCATAACGTTCATGATGTCCAATAACTGCTGGAATAACATAATCAAGCGATGGAAGGTGCCGAATAATATCAATTGAATTTTCTACGTGTCCTTTCATAACTTCATATTCTTCAGGTGTAAGTTTACCAGGTTTATTCAGGATTTGCTCTGGAATCCCAATCTTACCAACATCATGCAACAATGCTGCTTCTCTTATAATTTCCGCTGTTTCTTTATTCATACCGAACGCATAGGCAAGTTCCACTGCATAGTAAGCTACATTATTAGAATGATCAAAGGTATAGTGGTCCTTCGCATCAATGGCTGCGGTTAGGGCATAAATCGTTTTTTCATAGTCAGAATAAACGTCCTCTTTCTGTTTTAAGGTTTCCGCTGTGACATTTCCTTCCGCAAGATTCTGGTCGCGCTCAGAATAGGTCATAATCGCATTCTTGCCATTTCTTTTAACATAATATATAGCTCTGTCAGCATTGTCGATTAATTCTTTTACGCTGCTTGCCGCATAAGGTATTGCACAAATCCCTCCACTTAGTGTTAATGTTTTAAAACTATACTCTGTCGCACGTTTATTCATATCTGATATCTGCAAACGCATCGTCTCAGCTAAGTTTTTTGCCCCCAACAAATCATAAAGCGGCAGGATAATTGCAAACTCCTTACCACTATATCGCGCCACATATCCATTACTTCCAACCGAAGCCTGAATAATTTTTGCAATCATCTGAAGCGCAATGTCCCCTTCCTTGTTCCCATAAAGCTGATTATACAATTTGAAATCATCAATATTTAGAATAATTAACGCTAAGGATTGACCTTTATTTTTTTCATATTCATTTTGGATCGTTTCGTAAAAATATTTACGGTTTAGCAATCCTGTCAATTCATCAGTTCGAGCTTCCAAATAAGCTTTCTCATAAAGTCTGGAATTTTTAACCGCGATGGAACCGATCGATTCGACAGAACCCAGAAAATTAATATCATCATAGGTAAAACCACTATATTTTTCTTTTTCCGAAAGTAAAACGATTCCCACCAATTCAGCGGCATCTTTCAGAGATACAAAACATTCGATTTTCAAATCTGCAAATTGTTTTTTCTCTTCTTCCCACATCGATTTGTATGCAACTGTACGCTTAAAATCTTTCATTAACAAACAGCCTTCGTTATTGGATAACCAGGTAACGATCGGATTGTCTTCCTGTATACAAAAAAACTTTTTATCAAGGGGACTGGTACTGTGTACCATAAAAAAGGAGTCTTTTTTCTCATTTCTGATGCATATATATATTTTTTTGACTGTAATTGTTTTTTGAATGACATCCACTAATTCTTCCAGGATCTCATTTACATTCAAACTTTTCGAAACCGTTATACTGAACTCTTTTAAGTTTTCTGCTTGATGAATTTCTTCCTTTGTAAAGACTTTATCGATAAACTGCTTCATCCCTTGGTAGATAACGAATGTAGCCAAGGCGAATAAAACGGCGATAATCAAAACACTATGTTCTTTAAAATTAGACAAATTGGTATCAATAAATGCTTGAACTAAACTAATGAAATTTGAAAACAACACCAAGGATAACGCTGCCGCAATCCCATAGCAGCTCCCCCGGGAAACAAGTAGCGTTAATTTAAATAAACGACGCCTATATAATGCATAAAATAAGCAAAAGGCGAAACAGACACCGGACAGAATATCTGTTGGAAAACCTTTGAAAAATGGAACAAACAAGGCCAGATGACCGACAACTAAAATAAAAATACCAAAGACAATGGGCATAAACTGTTTTTTTGCTACTTCATTCGTTTTACTGTATTTGTACAATAGATACAACGAGTGAAATGTAATCGCAACACATACTACAAATAAAATTATTACCGGCCATGCAATGTCATAGACGAAACTCACTTTTCCATCAGTTCCAGTTATCACTTCCGGGGCATTAAGAAAAAAACCTGTCAAAACATTAATTATATTTACTAGAAAAATGATTAGTAAATAACCGAGTTTAAAAAACCGATCTTTTAATCCTATAAATTCGATCACAAAAATAAAAAAAGCAAACGGCATTAATGTTAAGCCCAGCACAGAGACATTATACCAAAAATCAAGATTTGGCCATAATTGCATTCTCATGCAAAGTGACCCACCTGTCCATAGAATTATTGCGGATAAAAAAAGCAAGAATGAATTGATCAGCTTGCTTTTTTTAGCTGCCATGAAAGCTAACAGCAAAAAGGCGTAACAGCATAAAGCTGTGATCGGTATGTAAACAAAACTATCCATCATCTGCCTCATACACTATTGATTGAAAAATGCTGTTTTTCAATTGATAAAAGTTCTTTTATTTCATACTTTGAAGGATTGATATGTCTCAATCTTTTTCCAGTCTGTCTTTTATATTCTTCAAAAGTACCACTTTTTAAAATGGTAATCTCCAAAGGATCCATCCCTAAAATTCGTTTTAAATCTTTATAATCATGGTCAACATATTTAAAATAAACCGTTAAATGTTCTTTTAAGATTTCCTTTCCAAGTCCACGAATAACAAGAGATGACGCTTTAATTTCAACAAAAATATGTATTAAGGGATGATTGTGTTCATTGTATTCCTTCACTGCAATCCACTCCTCAATATCAAGACCGGATAAATCGATTGCGGTTTTAATTGAATGCTCTGAAATTCGGGTAAATCCGGCAATATCTATTATCGTTGGAATCCTGTCAATATATTTAAACCGAGGAATTCTAGTCTTATCTTCATCATTTTTCAGCCCGATACAACGATAAACATCACCAACCCGGTAACGCATAAAGGCCCCCCCTTTGAACACAGAAATAACTAGCTCATATTTCTCTCCGGAAAGCACTTCGTTCATCAGATAGGTTTTTGGTTGATAGCTGTCGTCCTCATAACTCCGGTTCATTTCATCTTCGGGGATAAATTCATAAAAACAGGCATCAGGGAAAAAATACATTCCATCCCTTGTCCAGGTTTCAGTTCCAATACAGGTCGGTTCGGTTCCCGCAAAAATCTCCATCGGACGGATACCCCACAGATCCTCCAGATCATCTTTGTAACAATCGTTATCAGTACCTGCAACCATAAAGCCTTTTAATTTAAATAAATCCTTTGGTTTTAAATCTCGATTTTCTTTTTTACAACGATATTTTGCTAAGATGAATTTTCCCAACATCGGTAACGAATATTTCATTGCACTGCTTTTAGAATCACCTGCCGAAGTTTGGCTTGACGTTTTGCCCATGGAAGCTAAGCTGAGACTAACAAAATAGGTAACACTTCCCAGTCCAAAAAAATAGTCGATATTTTTTCTGAGACCCATTTTGAAGCCCTTTTTGTTGCGCTCACTAAAGGTCATTTTTTCAGCTTCCCTTACCGAAGGTAAAAATTCGATGCCAATTTCTTCATTTAATACTAACGGGAGCAATCCTGTTGCATAAGGAAGAGGTGCTAATCCATAAAGAATTTTGTCTGTCGCTCGTACATCAAACTTTCCCTTTTCGTTACTAGTAGACAACATTAAGCAAGCAATTGTGTTATTGCGATATGTATCCAGCATACTCTTCGTATAAGGTGCTACCTTAATCGGCTGTTTGCCTCCTTCCCAAGTGGTTTGGATCCATAAAACGGGTTGGTCCGGAAGCATTTCCCCTTTTTTTTGCAATAAAACATCCGCATAGTCGCCATATGTTGATAAAGGCATCATTTTCCTGAATTCATCGGTGGTCTCCGGTCTTTTCCCGTTGAGCATTTGTTTGCCAAGCTCACTACGACTCCATAGCGATATTTGTTCCAACATCAGGCGATTTTGGATGGTCATGTAGGAATCAATATCCAGATCTAAAAAACCGCAATACTCCTGCCATAACATTTCATATTGTCGGTTCTTTAATTTCTCTTCAAACTTCACCGAATTGCTCCTTTCTTTACTTTAATGTCCGTAAACAACGTTTGATACTTTCGAAATTTGGAATAATAAAAGGAGTGCTTTTCTTATAATCATTATAATCCTCAAAAGCACGAATAAAGGTCCAATGATCCTGAAAAACAATATATAGAAAATTACAACTGCCAAAAATGATTCCTGCCCACAATAGCATGGGAATTCTCAACGCAAGCCATAAAAAGAAATAAAATCCCACAAACCATAAAACACCTGGATGTCTGCATAAGGCATATAAACCATTTCGATAAATTTTAGGCGATCCATTCTTAATTATATATGTCTCATTGAATGGCAATGCAAAAAAAAGTGTATAGATCAACAATGTTAGGAAAAATAGTGACAAAATTCCAAAAACACTCATCCGCCATATGTTCCAAATTATGTCATGAAATGATTGAATAATGATTCCCGTTGTCGCAAAAATTAAAAGGAGAGAACCTAAAAAAAAGAAACTGTTAATTATATTATTTTTAAAAATCACATTATTGATGTCATATACTACAAAAAGAAGAAATGCCAACAGTCCAATTATTATAAAAAACATAAATTCATCTCACTTAAAAGAATTTGTTGTTCCGGTAATTGTGGCATTTTACTGTTCCGCTTGAATAACAGGCTTTTAGGCTATTCCAGAACAATTTATGCAATAATTAGTTACTTAGTTGATATGATACTATTATTCTAATTTTTTTGCAATTATTTATCGCTGTACTGGAAGATATTTATTCGAATTTAACATAAATATCCCATTTGATGGCTAAATCGCTACTGACTATTTGGTGTTGACTGTTTGATACCTTTATATTTTTATGATTTTTTCGATAACATCCGCTACCCCTTCAAAAAAACAAGAGCCAATGCTACATTTTTACTTGCAGCACCAGCTCTGGCCAAAATTCTGGTTATAATCTTCGGGATTTCTTCAAATGATGCTTCGATCTTTATTTCCAGATATCTTTTCCGGGAATAATCTTCATCAGACATTTATCATCGCCTATTTTGACGCTTTTTAGGAGCTCCACCGCAACTTGACACTGAAACGCTTTTTCAAAAGCACCTGACTGTAACCGGTGGTGCATTGACACCAGGTAGCAGTCTCCAGGCGTTCAACCCCTTCCAGCATCGGACAGGGGCAAAAAGGAAACTGCAGATAAAGCTCCCCATTGTCACAAAAAAGCCCCGCCGCCCTGGCCTTATCCAAGTTTCCGAATTCTTCCAGACTCGCTGATGCGGCAACCAGCTCTTTTAGAAGCGCCAATTTTTCATTCAAGCCGTAACCGCACTGACAGTTTCTCCTGATCTGCACAACGGTGTCCTGATCGAACTGGTTTTCCAGCCGTTCCATCGTCGCTTTGACCCATGCCGGATTATCCTCTTTTTTTTCTGGTTCATCCGAACCAAAAACGATTGCTTTGGCAACGTCCTCATTGCTTTTATCTTTGACCGCCTGATAAATGACCTGTTCCTGAATTTTTCTGATATCAAACATATTAACATCCTCCGTCTTTGTTTTATTATATGACCCGCTCAAATCATTGTTTGCTGTAACTTTTCGACTTAAAGATTTTCAAAAATTAAAAACAGACCTCTTTTAAACCGATCATTATCCCTTGTGATAAGTATCATTATAAAAGAAAGTCTGTGTCATTACTTCTGAATTCTTGCGCTATTTAACAGGGATGCACAAATCCATGATCACCTGGCTGTTTTTTCTGTCCATCTAACGATAAATACTAAACCCATAGTGTTCATCCATTTCATAACCGCTGTTTGGCAGCCAGATATTAAAGATGCCCTGAAGGGTTTCATAGATATCCTTGATCCGGCCATCAAAGCGGTAAATCGCAAATTTTCCACCCTCAATGGTGGTGATATTCGCGAGCGGGCAATTCACCTCGACAGTCATACAAAGATCATACAAACATTGGCCGACCCTGGTAATGGCGGGGTCATCGTAAAAACGTTCAATTAAAAGGGTATCGGTTCTAAGATAGGCTTGATACTTCGCCGTAAAGACTTCCCACTGCGCTCCGAGATCACGGTAATTCCCCAGATACCGCTCATAGATCACCCGAATATCCGCCAGTTCCCTGATCTCAATCTTCTGATCGTATACCTCAACGGACTGAAATCGTGCCAGCTGATTGGGAAGATACGGGTGGGGGGCTGATCTGGCATTGACCGCTTTGCGAAATTCCGCCGGAGAAAGGTGATGGTGCTTCTTAAAGGCGGTACTGTAATTGGATGAACTGTAGCCATAGGTCATTCCGATATCAGTAATCGACTTATTCTTGCCAAGCTTCATTTCAATGGCACTTTGTTCCATTCTTTGACGCTTGATAAAGGCGTAAACACCTTCACCGGTTTCAGCTTTGAAAACCCTGCAAAGATGATACTTGGAAAGGTGACAATAATCTGCCATGTCTTCGATGGTGATTTCCTCGCTCAGGTTTTTGATAATGTATTCGATGGCTTTGCTGACCAATTCGTTCTTCAACTTTCCGCCCGGTCCTTATTCTCTGACTAATGCATATAGTTTCATATCCTCTGTTCGACCATTTTTGAGGGCATTTTTCCTGAGTATTCCTTCCAGTTGAAAGCCCGCTTTTTCAAGAATCCGGCATGACCCCAGGTTTCGAGCAAAAGGTTCGGCAAAAATCCGGATGATATCGGTTGTTTCAAAAATGAGTTCGCCGATCTGTTTTACCGCCCGGGTTCCATGTCCCTGTCCCCAATCGGGTTCGGCAATGTAATAACCCAGTTCAGCGGTTTGAAAATGGATGTTATCTTTGCGGAACACACCAATGCTGCCAATGACCCGCTTCTCATCGGTGATGGCATATGCAAAGGTTTGGTCTTGATCCGCATCCAGCATGGCCTTAATATATTCTTTTGCATCATCAATGGTATAGGGAAATGACAGGCCGTCTCGCAGGTTAGCCAGAATTTTCTGGTTGTTCAACATCTCTGAAAGCTGCTGGGCATCTTCCATTTTCCATTTGCGTAGTTTTGTCTTCACTTAAATTTCCTCCTCATTCCAACGGTATCGTTTGTTTGTTCGCAAAATCTCAAGATCACACTGCAGACAAAGCCCGTTATGACAGCAAATTGGTTCACCACATTTAGGGCATGCCCACCGCTTCTTTTCGCTTTTGAGAAAGGCTGTCATCCCATTTTTCTGAAGTGCCTTGAGGTTTTCAATCATGCTCATATGATATTTGGTCCGATAACGCTTATCCAGTCCTTTTAAGCGCTTGCAGGGAAAATCACTGCATTCATAACAAAAACGCACCCGGCCGTTTTTAAGCAACTCACACTGATCGCCCATATGAGTACAGTTTTCACCTCTGGGGATACAGCCAGAACAGTATTTCCGATTAAATCCCTGTTTCTTCAAATCACCTTTTTTCATTTGATAGGCGACACATAAGCTGCAATTCATGCCGCAGGGGCAATCAGATTTTATTCCATACAAATTACCTCTCTTTATTTAGAATCTACTGATTTAATTACCGATACACGCATCGATCAAATACGATAATTTAATGGGATCGCTGTTGATATTGATAATTTTAACATACTAATCACAGCGTTGACAAAGAAATAATCCTGGTCTATACTAATAATATGAATATAAATTAATTATATTCATATTATTAGGGGGTGAACCGATGCCAAAAATATATTCAGTCGAAAAACGACAAGAAATAGTAAATCAGCTCATGATGGTTGGCTTGGAACTGATCAGACAGAACGGTATAAAAAAAATGAGTATTCACGAACTTACAAAAAGAGTGGGGATTGCCCAGGGTACCTTTTACAATTTTTTCAACTCTAAAGAAATGCTGGTTTATGCACTTGCTGATTCATACCAGCAAAGCATAAAAGATAAGCTTGAAGAAATCATTCAAACAAAGGGATATCTTGAACGAAATGATTTGCGGGAATTATACAATTGTATGTTTTTGAAAGATGAGCACAATGTCTATCGTTTTTTGACCAGAGAAGATCTTCAGAACTTATCCACCCGGCTTCCCAGCGATTGTCTTTATAAAATGACCGATATAAAAACGACAATGGAAACAAATTTACGCCATGTGCGTGAAAAGAAAGAGCCATATGATCTTGATGCCGTCATTAACTGGCTTCAGCTCATGAATCTCACCATCCAAAACAAAGATATCTTGGTAGAAACCGGGATTGAGAAAATCATCCTTCAGCTGATCGAAAATATGTTAGATGAATTATTTTAGCAACCCAAGAAAGGAATAACAAATATGAAATTTTATGAATATGGGGATAAAAATTCACCCTCGATCATGCTTATTCACGGTGCCGGTTGGTCCTATTGGCTATATTTACAAGAAGCCCGATTATTGCAGCATAAATACCGTGTGATCTTACCGGTAATCGACGGACACGGCGAAGAAGCCGAGGTCCCTTATACCTCTACTGAAAACATTGCTGATCAGCTGCTCGATTATATTGACCACAACACGAATGGCCATCTTTTCGCCCTCAGCGGGGTTTCTTTGGGTGGACAGATCGCCATTGAACTCTTATCAAGAAGAGTCGACCTTGCCAAAAAAGCGATTATCGAAAGTGGTCTGTGTATTCCCCAGCCAGCCCTTTTAAAATACAGTCGCTTTGTCTATAAATATTTTGGCAAATGGCTGTTTTCAAAAAGATTTAATCAGTGGGCCCTGACAATACTTCCTAAACAGATGCATTTACCTGATGACATTGCCGAATTATACTTGCGAGATATTCCAGCCGTTAAGGTTGAAACAATGAATCAGATTTTTGAAACCTATTATAAATATGAACTGAAAGACAGTTTGAAAAACAGCCAGAGCGATATCATTTACTGGTATGGCAGTAAGGAAATGAAGTGTATTAAAGAGTCTGGAGCACTATTCCAAACTACTGTTAAGAACTGTCAATTAATTGAATTGCCGGGCTATCGTCATTCCGAAATCAGCGCTTATCATCCCGGAGAATGGGTGCAACGAGCTGAACAATTTTTCAATCAAACTTTATCTCCCCGTTCTTGAGGAACTTCTTATTAATTGCTGCTTTAATAGCTGGTTCATTGGCGCCTTTGTTTGCCCCAGGTTAAAACCAAAACTCTACAACTTTCAGCAAATAGGGGTTATCCGATTGGTACAGCAAGGTTAGCATACATCGTCAATAAGCTCATTCCAATGATAACAACATATGGGGAATATTTAAACATTGGATCTTTAAGCAGCTCGACAAACATGATAAACAGTCCGACCAGGAAAGCGACCAGCCCGAAATCGAAAAATATGGCACTGATATTTATCATTTCCCTGGGCAGCGTGATAAAATTTATATAACTCGAATGAGAAAAACAGATCAAAAAACAAGCCAAAGCGACAAAGGCGTTTGACAATCTGATTGATCGTTCGATATTTTTTGTTGTTCTTGATAACATAATCAAATAAGCTACAATAATCATGGATCCGCTTATCAGCAACAGATCATTCATCGTCATCCCCCCATTTTAGCATTTTCTTCCACATCAATCCCCGCTCAGTTCGAGGTTTCTCACCATCAACAACTTCACCGATTGTTCGTTTATTGTATCATGTTGTTCCCGAGTCGTCGAGCCCTGACAATCGTTCAAATAAAAAAGTGCCTACGGCACGTCAACACCCCTGCCCCTCAATCTTGAGGGGTTTTGGGGTTTTCTTTATCTTTCATTTGGTGTAAAATTCAAGCATGAGTATTTTACAGCATATTTTTT
>RRZT011349352.1_pt1 | contig 12146 bp, 12 predicted proteins | sample 2165551 | NCBI WGS metagenome assembly RRZT01 (sample SAMN10456910, study PRJNA506462) | wastewater metagenome | biome: wastewater; feature: sludge; material: wastewater sludge; isolation source: wastewater sludge with Escherichia coli K12::gfp cells carrying plasmid... | place: USA: Moscow, Idaho... | reverse complement strand
TGTGGTGGCCACCCCTGGCGCGCTCCCTCCGGTCTCGACGGCTGCCGCCACCGCCACCATGGTGCTTGCCTTCACCGTGATGGCCCAGACACCGTTTCGAGGTGTGGTCACCGCCGCGGTCATCGGCGTGGCGGGCCACCTTGTGCACACCCTGGTCAGCTCTGGTGACGTCGGAGCGGTGTGGCCCGCCGCGATCGCTGCCGTCGTCATCGGGATCCTCGGTGCATTGGCCGCACCCTGGGTACACATCCCCTTCTCCGCGTTGACCAGCGGCGCCGTCCTGCCACTGCTGCCCGGGCTTGCGCTGCTCCAGGGGCTGATGGATACGACCATGCAGACCGGCATGGGGGCGCTCTCGACGGCACTGGGCATCGCCGTCGGGCTGGCCACCGGGGTCACCCTCGGCGGCCACCTCGTCACAGTGGTCACCGGACCTTGGCGCACCCAGGACGACCGCATCTACACCCCCCACTTCTCCGAACCGGTCGCGACCCTGCGTGAACGCAATGCGCTCGACCATTCCCCCCGGGTTTTCACCCCTCGCCGGGCCCGTAGCTCAAGCGGTCGCGGGGAATCGTCGACCGGGCGCTGACCAAGTATTGTCCAGCTGTGGGTCAGGATGCCGACGCCGGGGAAGGGGGCTCGCGAGAGTGCAGAAGGACTACCGGATAGAGCCGCCGCAAGCGACGGTCGAGGAGAACATGGCGCGCGTGGCCGACGTGGTCGGCGCCCACCTGATCAGCCTCAAGGGTTTGTTCCCCGCTCCGTCGGACTACCGCGGGCTGCGCCGCTCCTGGGCCAAGGACCTCATGTCGGGGCTCACCGTCGGTGTCGTCGCCCTGCCGCTGGCGCTCGGCTTCGGGGTGGCGTCCGGCGCGGGGGCGGCTGCCGGCCTGGTCACCGCGATCATCGCGGGCCTCGTCGCGGCGATCTTCGGGGGCAGCCACGTCCAGGTGTCCGGGCCCACCGGCGCCATGACCGTGGTTCTGTTGCCGGTGATCGCCCAGTACGGCGTTGAGATGGTCCCCCTGCTTGCCATCATGGCTGGCGTGCTCGTGGTCCTGATGGCCCTGACCGCCATGGGCCGGTCGATCGAGATGATTCCGCTCCCTGTCGTGGAGGGCTTCACCTTCGGCATCGGGATCATCATCATCCTGCAACAGTTGCCGCTGCTCCTGGGCACACCCAAGGGGGAAGCCGAATCAACCCTGATGTCGTCGTGGTTGACCCTCACCCACACCGATTGGACGGCGGCCGTCGCCCCGCTGCTGGTTGCTGCGCTGGTCATCGCCCTACACGTGGTGGGGAGGCGGTTCCTGCCCCGGGTGCCGATCGCACTGGTCGCGATCGTGGTCGCCACCATCGTCGTCGAACTGGCCCACCTCGACGTCGCTCGCATCGGGACGCTGCCCACCGCGCTGCCGACCCCCAGATTCCCCGCCGTCAACTCCGAGTTGCTCCAGCATTTGCTGCCCCCGGCCTTGGCCGTCGCCGCCCTCGCCGCACTGGAGTCGCTGTTGTCCGCCCGGGTGGCCGACACGATGGTCCCCGACCTGGGCCGGACCAACCCCGACCGGGAACTCTTCGGGCAAGGTCTGGCCAACATCGCCGCGGGCGTCTTCGGGGGCATCCCCGCCACCGGCGCCATCGCCCGCACTGCCGTCAACGTCCGCGGCGGCGCCCGGACGCGGGTGGCAGCCATCGCGCACGCCGGCGTCCTGCTTGTCGTCCTGCTCGCTCTCGGCCCGATCGTGGCCCGCATCCCGATGGCCGCTCTCGGCGCCGTACTCGTGATGACCGCGGCGCGCATGATCAGCCCCGCCGTCGTCCGGACCCTGTTCAAGACCACCCGCGCCGACCGGAACACGTTCCTGATGACGCTGACCGCCACCATTGTGCTCGACCTAGTGATGGCCGTGCTGCTCGGCCTTGCGATGGCGGCGCTGATGAGCCTGCGCCACATGGCCACCTACTCCGTCGTCCGCCGCCAGTACCTACCCGCAGACACCCGCGAGGGCAACATCGACTGGACCGAAGCGACCGAACACCTCCGCGACCGGGTCGCCCTGTATCGCCTCGACGGAGCGCTCTTCTACGGCAACGCACGCCGCTTCGCCGACCAGGTCCTCAATGTCGAAGATGTCGACGTCGTCATCGTCCGCTGTCACCGCATGAACATCCTCGACGCCTCCGGCGCTGACGCCCTCAAGGACGTCGCCAAACAACTCCGCCGCCGGGGCATCCCCGTCATCGTCCAAGGCATGACCGACGCCCAACGACGCACCGTCACCAACATGAAGGCCGTTCCACCAGAGGCCCACGTCCTCGAGCTCTCTCAAGCCCTCGCCGCCGCCGAGCAGATCTGCGCCACGGATTCCGCTGTCGCCCTCAACGATCACGAGTAGCCGTGCCTGCGAGTTGTGTTGCCAAGGCTGGGGTTTGTCAGGACTTCGCCCATCTGGCGGTCGCCTGCTTCAGAGCGAACGGACTACCTGCCAGGTATGTGAGTGGCTATATCGAGACCTACCCCTGCACCCGGCGAAGCAAAGCTGACCGGCTCGGACGCCACCCACGCGTGGGTGGCGGCATACATGACGGGCTGCGGATGAATCGATCTGGAGCCCACCAACAATCAACTGGCGGACTCCCACTGCCTGGTGGCGGCGTGGGCACGCGACTTCGGCGACGTCTCGCCGCTCAAAGGCGTGATCTTCGGCGAGTCCGTCGACAGCTACCTCGAAGTGGCGGTGGACGTGACCCGGGTGGATCCGCTCGATAATCCCGCTGCGCCGCTCCCAGCATCCCGCACACCGGATGCGCAGATATACGACACATCATGCGACCGTCAGTTGCGTGTTTGCGATCTATGGGCGGATCGGCGGGGTGCGTGCTTCGGCCCAGGCGAACAATTCGTTGAGCGCCTGGGAGTCCTTACTTGTGTCGTAGCCTTGCGGACGAATGACCTCGTTACGCAAGTTTTCGCCAGCTGCGATCGTCAGGGTGCGGGTGAATCCGTCCATGATCACCGTCTCCGGTTCTTCGTTCACAACTGCGAAGAAGTCCGAGGCGTCGATGAGGCGGCGCAATTCGACTTTGTCCTCGAGGCGAAGCCGGTGGCTGTCCGTCTCGTATTCGGTGTGCCACCCGCCGACCCCGCCGATGATGGTGAACCAGAGCCGAATCTGAGGATCGGCTCCGGGCTCATCCCGGTGCTCGCGGCGAAGGTTGCCCTCGAGATCGGACCTGAACCGGTGCCCGCCCGCCAATTCGATTCGGTATCCGGGTGTGAGGACTTCGGCGCAGGCCTCATCTGGCCGGGGTCGCCCCAGACACGAATCCGGCCACTCGGCGGGCTCTACGAGTCTGACGGTGACCGTGATGGTGTCAGCGGGCGCCTTTTCAATGAGTGACGCATCCGTGAGGGCTGTCATCAGGGCTTTCACGAGAGGATGGGTTGAAGCAGTCATGCCACATCGTTACAGACGTGCGGGCCACCGATCGGGTGTGAACGGTGCCGGACGATCGGTCGAGCCCGACGGCATCAACCAACCGCTTTGGCAACCAGTTCACGCAGTCGTTGCCTCACCTCGTCGGTGACCTCGAGCACTGCGAATGAGGTCGGCCAGAACGGGCCGTCGTCCAGCTTGGCGGATTCGTCGAAAGCGACCGTGCCGTAGCGTGCATCCCATCGGGATGCGGGCTGATAGAAGACGACGGCTTTGCCGTCGCGGGCATACGCGGGGAACCCGTACATAGTCTTGGGGTCGAGATCAGGGGCCAACTCTGTGACGAGATCGTCGAGCAGTTGCGCAACCTGTCTGTCGGTGCCTTCCAAAGCAGTGATCGCATCGGCGCAGGCTTGCGCCTCCCGCGCCCGCTTCGCGGAGCCCTTGAGGCCCTTGCTCGCGCGCAACTCGGCGGCGCGCTGTTTCATCGCCTCACGTTCGGCGTCGCTGAAGCCGTCTTAATAGGCCCCAGCCCGGGGACGAGGCAGTTCAGGGTTGTGCGAGAATATGAGCTGAGCCACCGAGCGAGAAGCACTTACTCGGGGATGAACGATGTAGTGAGGTGGACCTTGAGTTCCGATGACACTATCGCGGTCGAGTCGCAGGGTTCCCAATCGGATGACTCGCCCACCGAGCGCTACACTGCAGCCAAACAGGCTTTCGACGCCTTGATGGCGCGCGATTTCCCAGATTTCACGGTGGAGCAGTACGCCGCCGAGAAGATCGCCGCGGAAGGTACCGACGCTGAGACTCTGTCAGCCAAGCTCTGGGCTGGAGCACAGTCAATCCCCAACCGGCTCGACCTCACCGGCGACGGAAAGATCGGGCTCGACGACGCGAGTGCGGCCGCAAAACAAGCCGCGGACCACATTGGGAAAGCTTGGAACAGTGTCACTGAGATCGATAAGGACGACGTTGCCGATGCTGCTTCTGCAGCCGGGCACGCAGCGGCTGAAGTCGGCGGAAAAATAGCGCGTTTTGACTACGGCGGCGTAATAGGGCGAGTCGCACGGCGGGCCAAAGAAGCGGCGCAAGGAGTCGATGCCGACACTTTTCGAGCTGGCCGCCACTCCCTAACGAAGCTGGGCAAGACGGCCTCTGGCGTCCAAGGGTTCCAGGATCGGCGAGAAGCCACGGAGACTAAACAAATCAGTGAAGCATACGTGAACGCTGCACAGGCATTGACTGAAGAACGTAGGGCCCAACTGAACGCACACATCGAAGGGTTCGGAGCCTTGCGACTCGAGGCTTTACACGAGACTCTTGGTCGATTTCTGGTCATCCTGGACGCGCTCAAGCAGCACAACCGAGTAAAAGAGTACGAACTGCTGGCCGGTCTTGGCATCGACACACAGACCCTCGATGACATGGGCACCCTCGACATGACAGTCAGCGAAAGCCTGCGCAATACCGCGACGACCGGCGCGCTGGGGCTTGCTGCAGTCTTCGGCACCCCCTTCCTTGTTCAAAGTGCAGTAGGTACGTTCGCGGCGGCATCGACTGGCACTGCGATCTCAAGCCTGTCCGGAGCGGCCGCCTCAAATGCGATTCTCGCGTGGCTCGGCGGAGGCAGCTTGGCTGCAGGGGGCGGAGGCATGGCCGCGGGCGCTGTCGTCCTGACCGGGATCACCGTGGGCGCAACAGCCGGGGTCACGCTCTTGGCCACCGGCATTCTCGTTTCGACTCATTACGCGAAGAAGCTGACCGACGCGAAAACCTATCAGAAGGACGTCGCGCTGGCCGTTGCCAGCCTGGAGAACGCTTGGCTGGTCATGGACGGAATCGTCCGTCGTGTTGATGAACTTGCCGCGGTTACCAATGAGTTGTGGCAACGGCTGACGCCGCTCCTTGACCGCCTAGAAGAGTTGGTCCCGGTATTCGATCCCGCAGACGTGAGTCATGCAGGGCTGTTCAACCAATGCGGCCTCTTGGTGAAGACCATGGTGGAGCTGGCTCAGGTTCCTCTGTTCGGCGACGATGGCGAGCTGACTGACGAGAGCTTGTCCATCACGGTCCACGTAAAGAAAGTCTTGAATACGGAGGTCTAGCGGTGAATGACGATTTCAAGCAGGTTTTGACTTTCTTGTACCAGGAGTTCGGCGATCAAGGCATGGTGTGGGTGCAGGAACAAGTTGCGGCCCATTTAAGTGGGGCTGCGGCTGACACCAGCGCAGAAGACGACTCCGACGCCTATGAGCCGGACGGGCCTGCCAACGAGACGATCTACGACGATGGCGAAGCCTTTTCCGCCGGAACGCAGGCCCGTATGCAAGATCTGGCAGCAGATTCACTCGTTTCCCCAGAGCACGTAGTTGACGCGGTGCTGGGCTTGGTGGTGATGGCGGGCGAGGTGCGCAAGTTTGAGGAGGCTCAGGTAACGAAGCGCGTCGGCATCGCGGCCGAGCGCGATATCGCCTTGGCGAACATCAAGGCTCAGCAGGAATTGCTGCAGAACTATCTGGACCGGGCATTTGATGAGCGAGCGGAGAACTTCACCCGGTTGTTCACGGTTGTGGACAATGCGCTCGAAACAAACAACATGACGGCCTTAGCAATGGGGCTTGAATCGGTCGTCAAATTGGCTGCTTCATCCCCGTTTAAGGATTTGCGCACCGTTGAAGCGACCGCTGCCGCACTGACAAATCCAGACCATGAGTGGGACTTCTGAGTAGGCCCACCCAATAGACGAACCAGTTTCGGTCGACCAGCCGTTCGCTGCCTGCCGAGCCACTCATCGGCAGACGGGCCACCCTGACCGAGCTACGCGCCTGGAAACGCAACCTCGCCCACACCGCCAAGACGGCCACCTTCACTACAATCACGAAACCCTGGAAGCCACCCAAACATCCTAGTCAACCCACAAGTCCAACCTCAACCAACCTGAAACTCGGAAATCAGTTCAAGCAGGCAAATGCTGACTCTGTCGCGTTCCCGAAGTTGCCCGAATCCGAGCGGACCGAGCTCTCTCTTCCCAACGATCAGATCAAACTGGCTCGGGACGTCAGGGACCCAGACGCCGGGCACTGGGTCCAACGCGACCGACCCGACATCGTCCTGCCCGCCATGCTCCGCTTCCTCGACAACCTGCAGTGAACACGTAGCGTGCCAACGCCGTGAAGCCTCCAGGGCCATTCAGCACACGTCGGCCCGCGGCTGGCCGACACCGAGCCCGGGTGTGTCCGCGCCGGTGGGAGCGCCATCCTCACAGACACTCACCAGGCTGGGCCTGCCCGAACCGCCCCGGTTCCTCGACTTCGCCCTCCCCGCCGACTGACCACCTGCCAGCGCCCCCACCAGCCTCCTTAGTAACGCGACCCCCCGAACCGCGTTACCCCACGTCAACCCACGTTTTAAGCCCGATCGTGTGCCCATCATCTGCGGAAGTCCGGGCAGCGGACACCACCTCATGGAACAACTTACGGTACCGTAGGTTTCTCGGACCGACTATCACCGGAGAATCTCGTGAGCCACAGCCAACCGATAATCATCCAAGGTGGGATGGGCGTTGCTGTATCCGCCTGGCATCTAGCCCGTGAGGTGGCCCAACGCGGCCAGTTGGGCGTTGTTTCCGGCACTGCATTGGACGGAGTGCTGGCGCGCCGGCTCCAGGACGGCGACCCGGGCGGACACATGCGACGTGCCTTGGCGGCGTTTCCGTCCCCGGCGATGGCCCAGCGGGTGCTCGACCGCTACTTCCTGGAAGGCGGACGACCTGAAGGCCAGCCCTACCGGCCGCACCCGACGCTCACCATTGCCCCGCGGCGCGTTGCCATTGAACTCAGCCTGGTCGGCAACTTCGCCGAGGTCTGGCTGGCCAAGGAGGGCCACAATGGGCTGGTCGGCATCAACCTGCTGGAGAAGATCCAGACGGCCACCGCCTCGGCGACGTTGGGTGCGATGCTCGCCGGCGTCGACTACGTGGTGGTGGGGGCGGGCGTGCCACGCGAGATCCCTAGGCTGCTGAACGATTTCGCTGCGGGTCGCACCGGACACCTGACGATGGACGTGGCCGACGCCACCAGGGCCCATCGTGCGTCCCTCAATCCGGCGACGTACCTTGGCGATGATGCCGCCCCATTGAAACGTCCGAAGTTCCTGGCGATCGTGTCGTTGCACGTGCTGGCCAGCTACTTGGCCCGTGAAGATGACGTGCGTCCAGACGGGTTCGTCGTCGAGGGGCCGAGAGCTGGCGGGCATAGCGCCCCGCCTCGCGGCAAGGTCTTGCTGGACGCCGATGGAGACCCGGTCTATGGGGCCAAGGACGAGGCGGACCTGACGAAGGTCGACCAGACCGGCCTGCCGTTTTGGCTGGCTGGGGGCTACGGCACCCCAGACAAGGTTGCCGAAGCACTCGCGGCCGGGGCAGCTGGGGTGCAGGTGGGCACGCTGTTCGCGATGGCAGCTGAATCTGGTCTGCGTGCCGATCTGCGCCGGCGGCTGCTGGCCGAGTTGGGCGCCGGACAGTTGGTGGTGCGCAACGACCCCTTGGCCTCCCCCACCGGTTTTCCTTTCAAGGTGGCCGTGCTGGAGGGTTCGCTGTCGCAACCTGAGGTCTACGCCGCGCGGAACCGCATCTGCGACCTCGGCTACCTGAGGTCGCCGGCCGAGCGTCCTGACGGATCGGTGGTCTACCGGTGCCCGGCCGATCAGGTCGAGATGTACGTGAAGAAGGGCGGCCAGGTGGCCGATACTGTCGGACGCAAATGCCTCTGCAACGCCTTGTTCGCAGACATCGGCCTGGGCCAGTTGCGCAAGGACGGCTACCAGGAACTGCCGGCGGTCACATTGGGTCAGGACTTGGTTGGGGCTGCGGCCCTCTTGCGTCAGTTCCCGGACGGCTGGACGGCCGGGGCCGCCGTCGAGTGGTTGTTGAGCGGCGTCGGCGCAGCCAGCCCCACGCAGTGAAGCGGCGCGACCCCCTTGCGTCGCCCAGCCGGGACAGTTCCCGGCCGAGCCCTTGTGGTTCTCCCTAGTATGAGGTGCATGAGTACTGACCACAGCAAGGTGGCAATCGCCCTTGGTGGCGGCGGGGCCCGCGGCTACGCGCACATCGGTGTGCTGGAAGAGTTGGCAGCCCGCGACTATCAGGTCGTCCGAGTCGCTGGCACCTCAATGGGCGCGGTCGTCGGCGCCCTGTTCGCCTCCGGCCATTTGCCCGAGTTCACCGAGTGGGCGTTGGAGCTGCGCCGACGCAGCGACGTACTTAGGCTGCTGGATCCCAACGTCTCGGGGCCGAGCCCAATCAAGATCGAGCGCGTCTTGTCGCGGGTCAACGAAATCATCGGCGTGCAGCGGATCGAGGACCTGCCGATCCCCTTCACCGCCGTCGCGACAGACCTGTGGGCCCGCCGCGAGGTGTGGTTCAACTCCGGCCCGATCGACCCGGCGATCCGCGCCTCGATTGCAATCCCGGGGGTGTTTCCCCCGATCGCACTCAATGGACGCCTGCTCGTCGACGGCGGTGTGTCCAACCAAGTGCCTGTGAGCGTGCTCGCCTCCTCCGTCGCAGACCTGACCGTGGCAGTCACCCTGGACGGACACGCAGCAGTTGCCCAGCGCGGCGAGGGCCTTCCTGTCCACACCTCATCCGACGAGGAGGACGCCGCTGTCTGGACGGACCGGCTGCGGCAGAGCATGGGCAAGCTGATGGAGGCCGAGCCAATGCGCTCCATCGCCGCCCGAATGGCCGCCCGGCCCCTACGGCAGCGCGGCGAGAGCGCAGACCAATCAGTGGCCGAACTGTTCGAAGAGCTACCAACCGGACTGCGTACGACCGACGTGGCAACCCAGTCACTGGAGGTGCTGATGGCGATCGTGCAGCGCTACCAGTTGGCTTCCTTCCCCACCGACGCACTCGTGGTCGTACCGCACGATTCGCTGGGCACGATGGACTTCCATCTGGCCGCCGACCAGATCGAGCTCGGCCGCAGACTGGCCGCCGAAGCATTCGACCGGGCTGGTATGGTCTCTGGCCTCCAGGACGTCAACAGCTGACGCACTTTCAATCCGTGGGGGTTGGCCGCCCCAAGATACCGAGAGTCGGGACGGGTTTGGGGCAGGGCCTCTCTGATCCCGCACCTCCTTGAACGCCTGACGACCGGCACAGGCTCGGGTAAGTCGCCGACCCTCGGTAGAACTCGGCGCTGGTAAGCGGCGCTGCCCGATCCCCGCTGTGCTCTTGGCCCGACTGGTTGTCGATCGGCACGAACTACTTGACGTAGACACACCGCGCAAGAAGGGATGTCAGGCGACAGGATCAAGCCTGCGGACGGTGGGGATGCCCGCAGCGCGTTCGGCCGCAAGGTCGTGAGCCGACTGCAGCGCCAGCCAGGCTCGGGCGGTACTCACGCCAGCCTCCTCCAGCCGCACGGCGAGGTTAGGGCTGATTCGGGCGTGGCCGTTCAGGACCCGGCTCAACGTCACGCGAGAGATCCCGAGCCGGGAGGCCGCCTCACCCACGCTCAGCCCAAGATCTGCAAGAACGTCCTCACGCAGGATCTCACCGGGGTGCACCGGGGTCTTCATCGTCATTGCTGTTCACCTCCTAGTCAGTGATAGTCCTGATAGTCGACAAGTTCCACGTCACTTTCGAGGAAGCGGAATGTGACTCGCCAGTTGCCGTTCACCCAGATCGACCAGTGACCAGCCAAGTCCCCTTTGAGGGGGTGCGTCTGGAACGACGGGATCGCGAGGTCTTCCGGGCTCTGCGCCACGTCCAATAGTGACAAGATGCGCAGCAATTTGGGAATATGGGCAGCTTGCACGCCCTTCTTCGAACCGTCGCGATAGGGCCGCTCCAGACCCTTGTGCCGGAAGCTGACGATCACAAATCAAGCGTATCGCGTAACGCTACACGCTACAAGGTTGGGGTCGACCACCCGAACTGCAAACACGTGAGCGACCAACCTTCGCAACCTGATCTCTCGAACCAGGCACTCGCGGTGGTCCCCACAACGGCATCAGCGGACACACAACCCTGGCCACGATTGATCGCACCGGATGCGGCATGTGCGGTCGTTCCGCTTGTAGGGATTGACACCCCTTTGTCAGCAAGTTAACTTGGGATCGTGAAGGAACCCATCATCGCCTCGTCGTCATCGTCCATGCAATGAGGGTCCGCGAGAAGTTCCTGAGGTGATGATCATGCCGCGCACAGTTGAGGAGATCCTGCAGCACGCCGATGAGCTGGCGGAGCGCTTCGAGTCCTATGAGCCGAACCCTGCCGACGAACTCGACCCCGGTGCTGTCACCTTGTTGCGCGCTGCGGTCGCTGAGCGTTCCGAAGCTGAGCGCCACCTGCTGGAGGCGGTGCGTGCAGCGCGCGAGGCCGGGATGCCGTGGTCGGCGATCGGTTCCTTCGTGGGCACCAGCGGTGAGGCCGCCCGTCAGCGTTATGGGAAGAAGGTTGCCTGATCGGCTCAGGTGCCCGGTGCCATATATGCAGCCAGAATCTAATTGGGGTGCCGGTCCAGGTTCTTGCGGGCCCGGTCGTAACGCATCGTGGTGCGTGGGTCAGCGTGCCGGGCGGCGATCTGGGCATCACGCAGGTCGGCACCGGCATCCAACATCGTGGCGCCGCAGGCTTCGAAGATTCGCAGGCCCAGCAATCCAAGCATGGTCACCAGGGCGTGGAAGTTGCGGACTTCCTGCATCCAACGCACGTACAACTCGACCTGCGCTCGGCTCGCGTTCAGCGGTTCGAGGCCGCGCTCGCGGCACCAGACCAGGAAGTCCCTCAGATCCGATTCGGTGTGGACACAGGTCTGGCCCCGATAATGAGCCAGGTAGGCAGCGACCGCCGGCACCAGCGGATCGGTCGCGGCATCGATGAGGACAGGGAACAAGACAGGCTGGTTACTGGCCATACAAAATCGTGCGCCCCCAAACCGACGGCTGCTACCAGCCCGGCACCGAAGGCCGACTCTGCGAAGTCGCGAACGCGCCGGAAGCGGCAAATCCGGATATTGGGCTAGGCGACCCGGACGCGCTGGTCTCCCATGACATAGTCGACCTCCATGCTGCCGCCAACGGCTTCGAGGTAGCTGCGGATGGTGCCGATCTTGGCGTTCTCCAGGTCTCCGTTCTCGATCTTGGAGACCTGCCGCTGCCCCACGCCGATCCGTTCAGCGAGTTGGGCTTGGGTGTAGCCAGCCTGTTCGCGCAGTTCACGCAGACGGTACCCCCGCACTTCGGCCATCATGCGTTGCTTGTGGGCCTCGACCCGCTCGCGGTTGACGGGTCGCTTGGCGAGGTAGTCGTCCAGTGTCGTTCCCATGGTGTTCACCGTCCTTGGAGTCTGCGTAGGTGGGCGTCGAGCAGATCGTCGGCCACCGGGATGTTCTTGCGGTACCAGCGCTGCCAGTTGCCGGCCTTGTCACCGGCGACCAGCAGGATGGCTTGTCGTTCGGGGTCGAACGCGAACAGCACGCGCAGTTCGCCACGTCCCGATGACCCCGGTCGGAGTTCTTTCATGTTGCGATGTCGAGATGCAGTCACGGTGTCGACGAGCGGTCGCCCCAGGTTGGGACCCCGTTCGGCGAGCACCTCGATTGCCGCGACGACCTGCTCTACCGACCGGTCGTCGAGCGAGTCGAGCCAATCCTCGATGAGCCCGAGGTCCACCCGCCACATGCAGACAGT